>ENA-ORPH01003490-ORPH01003490.1-human-gut-metagenome-genome-assembly--contig:-NODE-3490-length-11551-cov-2.939370_pt1 | contig 11551 bp, 9 predicted proteins | sample MGYA00242142_ERZ509074 | MGnify/ENA primary metagenome ERZ509074 (study PRJEB26280, sample SAMEA2338724) | human gut metagenome | biome: human gut; feature: human-associated habitat; material: faeces... | reverse complement strand
TCGTGGCGGGGGTGGTCAGCCGGCGGGTAGGGCGGCTCACCCTGTCCGCAGGGCAGATCGGGATGAAATACCCGGGTGCCGCACAGGGGACAAACGCGCTCGCTGTCCGCCAGCTCCACGCCACATTTGATGCAATACATAAGAAAGGCTCCTTTCTCCCGTTGTGTCAGCGCATATTGCTCTCGACCTTAACGGGCAGTCCCAGCCGATGCAGCACGCGGTAGAAGTGATACTCCAGCTCCGGCTCCCGGATATTGCGGATCATATTGATATAAACTGTATCGCCCCAGGTAATGATCCCACAGTTGTGCGGTGCCTTGGCCTGCACACCGATGATAAAATCCATCCGGCGGATATACGGCCGCATGGCATCCGGCACCTGTACCACACCCAGATTGGACATGCACAGGCAGCTCTTGCACTCGCCTACGGTATCAAATACCATCTTCATCGCAAAATTTTTGATAAACAGGGGCATCACCTTGAGAATGGGAATGCGCTCACTGTTTACATTGGTGGCAATGCGGGCACTCATATTCTTACGGGTGACCTCCAGCCCCATGCGGTGATGTACAATGCGGCACAGCTCCTCCAGGGTGTAATCTCCCAGGCGGGAATCCGCCTCCGGTGTAACATACTGGGCAAAATTCCGCAGCGACTGGCTGGGGAATAGCCCGCGCAGGTTTACCGGCACCAGCACCTTTACCGGACGACGGCGCCGGCGGCTCGGTACTTTTTTAGCCTGCAGGTTCAAAATCGCCTTCATCATGGCGGCGCACAGCAGCTCCGTTACCGTCACACCGTATTCCTTGGCCTTTGCTTTCAGCTCGGCGGCTGGCACCATCAGCGTGGTCAGGTCCAGGTAGCCATCCGGTTCCGGTGTCCCACTCAGGTGGTAGGCGGTCGCTTCCTTGCGGCTTGCCTCTACCCTGCCCGCATATTTCTGGAAGCTGTCCTCCAGCTCCTCCTCACGGGGCGGGTCCAGACGGCGCAGCACGCCATCAGTCGCCGGGATTTCTACCCCATACCGGCGGCACAGGTACTCCGCCAGCAAAGTCTTTAGGAAGATGGTCCCCCCGGTGCCATCGGTCAGCGCATGGAAAAATTCCACCGCAATGCGGTCCCGGTACACCAGCACCCGGAATGCGCACTTGCGGATATCATCAAAGGGCATATGCACCAGCGGATAGCTCTTTTCCGGCTGGATGGCCGGCGCCGCCGGGATCTGCTCCAGATAGTACCAGAACATTCCCCGGCGCAGCCGAACGGCAATGGAGGGGAAGCGCCGTACAGTCACATCCAGCGCGGTTTGCAGGGTCGGCACATCCACTGTTTCAGTAAGGGTAGCAGAAAGCCGAAACAGGTTGTTCCAGTTGCGGCGGCGGGCGGCGGGATAGATTTTCGCGGCGTTATCCAGCTGCATCCAGCGCAGCTTGCGTTCCCCGCCCATCACCCGGTTTAGGAACTTGCCCATCTCCTCAAAGTCGGACATATTCTCATTGAGGTAATATAGCACATAGGCATGCCAGCGTTCCGGTGCTATGATCATTTTGCTCTCACAGCCGGCGTCCACCAGCTTTTGATGCAGGCGGCGGGTATCATCCAGCAATATCTCATCCCCGCCCACAAAAAGCAGCACTGGCGGAAAACCGGTCAGATCACCGAAGAGCGGTGAAACCAGCGGTTCCTCCTTGGAGGTCAGCCCACCGGTGTAACAATCGGCATAAAAGCGCAGCAGCTCTTCGGTCAAGGATGGGTCCGCTTCGCGGTTTTCCTCATAGGTTTTCCCGGAGCAGGTCAGATCCGTCCAAGGTGAAATGGCAATAAGGCCCGCAGGCATTGTCATGTTCATCTCCTTCAGCCGCAGGCACAGCGCGCAAATGAGCCCGCCTCCGGCGCTTTCCCCGCACAGCACAATCTGCTCCGGCGCATAACCTTTCTCCAGCAGGTAGCGGTAGGCCTCCAGTGCATCCTCCACCGCGGCTGGGTAGGGGCTTTCCGGGGCCAGGCGGTAGGCGGCGCAGAATACTCTGATCCCGCATTCATCAGCCAGCGTCGCGCCAAAGCCCTTGGCGTAGTCCAGGTCGCCGCAGGTATAGCCGCCGCCATGCAGGTATAGGATCACCCCGCTGCGGCGCTCATCCCGCGGGATCAGCCAGGCGCCTTCAAAGCGCTCAAACGAATAATCCCGCACAATGACATCTTTTTTGTGGATCGCTTCCATTAGCTCGCCCAATTTATCCTGTCCCTTGCGGGTCACCTCCAGCGAGCAATTCGCCACAAAAGGCTTAAAAAAATTGAGCTGCGAGCGTACCAAACGGGCGGGAAGTCCCATACAGCGCCGTCTCCTTTCCAGTCTATCGTTAAAAGATAATTATAGCATTGACTGCCCGGAATGTAAAGAATCGCCCGGCACGCAAAAGGCTCCCGTTTGGTAAAACGGAAACCCTGGCGATATTCAGTTCCAGCCATGGATTTTGATAAGCTGCTGATAGGTGTAAAAGTACGCCCCGGCCGGGAAATCGCACAGATCACCGGTATTGGAGCAAATGAGATAATCCGCGGTATTACCGCTTTCATCCGTCAGCACCTCGCTTATCATCACGATGTGGCGGAAGTGGTCGTTGCCCATGGCGATAACATCCCCCGGTTCCCCTGTGTAGTAGGGGGCCGCCGCGTCGCCCACCAGCCCGCTGCCGGTATTCGCCTGCACATAGCTCACAAAATAATTGACCCCGGACCAGGAAGCGGTACGGTTGCCGTTCCCAAACCAGTACCATGCGCTGCCGGTGGTGTCCATTTGCACCCCGCCTGCATTTATAGTCTGAGAAACAAAGTTCATACAGTTGCCGCCGTAGCGGTCGTATTCCGGCCACTCGCTGTTGCGCTCCCCAGCCCAGCGCCGGGCATAGGCCACTGCCGCCTCCCGGTCATAGGCATTCCGGACCGACATCGGCTCCGCCTGCTGCCCCTGCTGTGCCAGCCGGGCCGCAAGATTTTCCTCCGCCAAAGTACGCTGCTCCTCCACGGTGCTGTACCCTACCTCTATGGGCGGCTTTGTCCCTTCGGAAAGTCCGTTATCCCGTGCCACAAAGCGCATAAAGGGATAATAGGCGCTATCCCACGCCGTGTGCCGCTGTATCTTCCAACCCTCTTCCTCGCTGCCCTCCAGCGTAAAGCCCTGGAACATCCCCAGTATTTTGCTGTCTGCCGCGGGGCTGGCTGCAAAGTGCATTACGGTGTCCTCTTCGGTGCGCGCCCGCACGGTACCATCCTCCTGCGGTTCCACCGCCGTGCAGCTCAGCGTCACCGTGTAGTCCAGCAGTGTCAGGTCACTTAGGGAGGCCCGCCGGATCTCACAAAGCAATGTCCACACATCCCGGTGCATCGCCACCTGCTCTTCCTCGCTGAAGAGATCCCCACAGTCCAGCACCTCCAGCCGCCCCATGGATTGATAATACCGCTCCATAAAGGCCACAATTACCGTCTGCTGTCCTTCTGTCAGCCCCGCCGCGGCTTCTCCGGTCACCGTCACGCTCCCGGGGATCTTTGCTTCTTCCTGTGATTCCGTTTCGGCAGTTGGTGTCATGGTCTGTTCCGGCGCGGCGCCGCAGCCACCCAGTACCAGCAGCATCAGCACCAACATCAACGCCGCTATTCTATATTTCATCTTGGGGGTTTTCATTGCCTTGCTCCTTTCGGGAGAGTCTAATATAATTGTATTTTACAACCTAAAGCTAACTTTAAGGCAAGCCCTCATCCGTAAAATTCACATAAAGTTCATGGGATTTCCCCCCCTTTGCACCGTTCGATTTTACAATATACCGGTAGAACTCTGCCGAACAAGGTGTTATAATGTATAAAATCAACCGTGGAAAGGATGCCAGCGCATGGGCGATAATTATTTCTTACTTACCAATCTGCTTTCGGAAGACGAGCAGAAGATCATCACCAGTATAGCCGCGCACCTGGAACGCGGAGAAAAACGGGTCGGCATTCAGCAGGTCGCCACCGAAAATTTTGTCTCCACCGCCACCATCGTAAAAATGTGCAAGCGGCTGGGCTTTGAGGGGTACAGCGAGCTGTATTATTATCTCAGCCGTCAGCTGAATGGCCGGGATGAACGCCGCAATGCCGAAAATCTCAAAAACCTCATTGATAATTACTCTGATGCCCTCATCGATGATTTCTGCGGACTGCTCAAAGCCTCCCGCCAGGAAAAGATGTTCACCACCGGTGCCGGTTTCTCCAATATCGTCGGCTCCTACATCGCGCAGCGGCTTTCCATCTGCGGCTTTATGGTGTTCAATAATGTCCATTTCTACGATTATATGCTGTTCCAGGATGCTCATCACCTGCCCGGCGGCAGCGAACCCTCGGTGATGTTTGCCGTCAGCCAAAGCGGCGAGACCGAACCGGTGCTTAATGATGTGCGTCATGCCCAGCAGCACGGTCACAAGATCATGGCCTTTACCAAGCGCGGGGATTCCGCCCTGGCCCGGCTTGCTGATATTGTTTTTGTCATTGACGGCTCCAAACAGACGCTGGTCGGCAGCCTTCCCAATCCCTTCTTTGGCCATGTTATTCTGGCCTTTGAGGATCTCATCGCCATCTACTTTGACCGTGACCGCCGGCCGTAAGATAATACTTTTTTTACGAAAACAGAAAAAAATTTCGCGGGGCAGCATGTTATACTTTAGATAGTGTAGCAGGCTGCCCAGTTTGCTGCACCGCCAGTTGCCCGCACACCGCGGGCAAAAAGGATAATGAAGAATCATTATGGAGGAAAAACAAATGAAAAAGCTGTTTGCGTTTTTGCTGGTAGTCGTCATGATCCTCAGCATGATGGTCGGCTGCGGCAACAACACCACCCCCGGCAATGACACGGATACCAAGAAGATCGAAACCCTCAAGGTCGCTTTCGTTCCTTCCCGTGAGCCCGCCGAGATCATCACCGTCACCGAGCCCCTGAAGGCAATGCTCAAGGAAGAGCTGGCCAAAGAAGGCTACGAGGTCGGCTAAGTTGAGATCACCGTCGCCACCACCTACGAGGCAGTCGGCGAAGGTCTGGAAGCCGGCACCATCGATGTTGGCCTCATCCCCGGCGGCACCTATGTTCTGTACGATGACGGCGCCGAGGTCATCCTCACTGCCACCCGTAACGGCCTCAGCAAGGATTCCGATAACGCCAAGGATTGGAACGATGGCCAGCCCACCGAAGCTTCCGAAAAGCAGGCTGTTTCCTATCGTGCTCTCATGATCGCCGGCCCCTCCGATAAGGGTCAGGAGCTGCTCGCCAAGGTTAATAACGGCGAAGAACTGACTTGGGAAGACCTGAACAGCGCCAACTGGAGCGTCATGGGCACCTCTTCCCCCGCCGGTTACATCTATCCCGCCCTGTGGCTGCAGGATCACTACGGCAAGGGCATCTCTGATCTCGCCAGTGCCGTTCAGTCCGATTCCTATGCCAGCGCCTTTGCTCGTCTGGCTTCCGGTCAGGTCGATGTCCTGGTGACCTATGCCGATGCCCGCCGCGACTATGCCGAGCGTTGGAACACCGAGTTCAGCCGTGAGGCTTCCATCTGGGAGGAGACCGGCGTCATCGGTGTTACCGCCCCCATCTACAATGACACCATCTCCGTCAGCAAGAACTCCGAGATCATGACCGATGAGTTCATCGCTGCTCTGCAGAACGCTTTCATCAATATCGGCAATACCGATGCCGGCAAGGAAGTTATCGCTATCTACAGCCACAATGGCTATCAGAAGGCCCAGCCTTCCGATTATGACAGCGAGCGCGCCGCTCAGAAGCTCATCCAGGAGCTGAGCGCCGCCAACTAACCTTTCGGTTTCTCATTTCCATCCCATATGCGGGGAGGACATGCACAGATTACTGCTTTCCTCTGTGCGGTCCTCCCCATTCTCGTTCCCAAACCGGAATACATCCCCCAGCGTGTGTATCCCGGTTTATGAATGAGACCTGTATTCTAACCGCAGAAGAGGAGACCGTATGATTCAATTTGACCATGTATCCAAGGTATACCCCAATGGCACCGTGGGGCTGGACGATGTAAACCTGACCATCCAGGATGGTGAATTTGTCGCCATCATCGGCCGTTCCGGTGCCGGTAAATCCACCCTGCTGCGCTCCGTCAACCGGATGCACCGCATCACCTCCGGCACCCTTATGGTAAATGGCATCAATGTCAGCACCCTTTCCGGCAAAAGCCTGCGCCGTTTCCGCCGGGGCATCGGCATGGTGTTCCAGTCTTTCAATCTGGTCACCCGCACCACCGTCATCAAAAATGTTCTCTCCGCCTGCGTACCGGATATGCCATTCTGGCGGGTACTGCTGGGTATTTTCCGCCGGGAGGATAAAATGAAGGCCCTGGAGTCCCTCGATAAGGTCGGCATCCTAGATAAGGCCTATATTCGTGCCGACCAGCTCTCCGGCGGCCAGCAGCAGCGTGTGGCATTGGCCCGCACCCTCACACAAGATCCGCAGATCATCCTGGCCGATGAACCGGTCGCCGCGCTGGATCCTGTCACCGCCCGTCAGGTCATGCAGGATTTTGTCCGCATCAATAAGGAAATGGGCATCTCCATTCTGCTCAATATCCACCATGTGGAGCTCGCCATCGAGTATGCCGACCGCATCATCGGCATCCGGGCCGGGCGCATCGTCTACGATGGCCCCTCCAAGCAGGTAGATCAGGCCGTCCTGAATGCCATCTACGGGGATGATGCCGAAACGGAGGCGACCGCATGAGCCTTTACGACCGTATCTTTAAGCCCCGCCGTTACACCCTACCCAGCGGCGCTGTGGTGGAGGAAAAGCGCAGCCGTGCATGGCTCGTGCTCCTCATCATCCTGCTGCTGGGGGCGGTTTCTGTCCATATCACCGGCTTCAATTTCACCGTCCTCGTAAAAAAGGGCAGCAAGTTCTTTGATATTCTGGTGGCCATGTTCCCGCCCAATACCGCCTATCTCTCCAAGATCTGGACTCCCCTGTGGGATACCATCAAGATGTCCTTCCTCGGCTCCTTCATCGGCGCGGTGTTGGCCGTTCCCTTTGCCATCGCCGCCGCCAGCAATATCGTCACCAACCGCATTGTGGTTTCCATCGTCCGGCTGTTCCTCAGCCTGGTACGCACCCTGCCCACACTGGTCTGCGCCCTTATCGCTACCTATATCTTCGGTCTCGGCACCATGGCCGGTACCTGTGCCATTGCCGTGTTTACCTTTGCCTATGTGGGCAAACAGCTCTTCGAGGTCATCGAAACAGTGGATATGGGCCCCTTCGAGGCCATGGAAGCTCTGGGCGCTACCCGTATCCGGGCCTTTGTCACCTCGGTATTCCCGCAGGTACTGCCCACCTATCTCTCCGTTTCGCTCTTCTGCCTGGAGGGCAATGTCCGCTATGCCTCCATTCTGGGCTATGTGGGCGCCGGCGGTCTGGGGCTTATCATGAATGAAAAAATCGGCTGGCGCGAATATGACAGCCTTGGCATGATCCTCATTGTCCTCTTTATCACCGTGCTTATCATCGAGGGGATCAGCCATGCCCTGCGCAAGCGCCTGACTTAAAAGGAGGTACCGCTGTGAATAAAATTCAAAAAGCCTATGCCTCCGCGCCCAAAACCTGGATCTGGCAGCTGCTGGCCGCCTTTATTGTGGCCTGTCTGCTGGCGTGGTCCGCTTCAGCTGTCCGGGTCAGCAATCCCACTGGCAACGGGCTGGAGGTCGCCAAGAACATCCTCTCCGGCATCTTCCACCCCTCCCCCAAGCTGCTGTTCACCCTGGGCACCAATGGCGTTCCCTACCTGCTACTGGAAACCTTCTGCATCGCGTTTCTCGGCACCATCGTCGGCGCTGTCATCTCGCTGCCGCTTTCCTTTCTCTCCGCCAGCAACCTGGTCCCCCGGCCCATTGCGCTCATCGGCCGCATGATCATTGCCGCCATCCGCACCGTTCCCGCCTTTGTTTATGGGCTTATGTTTATCCGCGTCACCGGTCCCGGGCCTTTTGCTGGCCTGCTCACCATGTCGCTGTGCTCCATCGGCATGGTCTCCAAAATGTTCATCGAGAGCATCGAGGACCTGGATAAGCGCATCCTGGAATCTCTGGATGCCGCCGGCTGCACCACCTTCCAGAAGATCCGCTACGGCATCCTGCCGCAGCTCACCGCCGATTTCACATCCACCATCATCTACCGCTTTGATATGAACCTGCGCGATGCCACCGTACTGGGCCTTGTCGGGGCCGGCGGTATCGGCGCACCGCTTATCTTTGCCATGAGCAGCTACCGCTGGAATGAGGTCGGCGCCATCCTGCTGGGGCTTATCATCCTGGTGCTCATCATCGAGGCCATTTCCGCCAAGATCCGCGTCCGGCTGGCACGGGGGTAACTATGGAAAGTAAAAAACTCACCATCTTTTTCACTTCCGATCTTCACGCCTATATCTACCCCACCGATTACCGCAGCCGGGAGGAGCGTAACATCGGCCTGTTCAAGTGCGCCAGCCGTTTCACCCGCGATGGCAACACTCTCATCATTGATGGCGGCGACCTGCTGCAGGGCTCTCCTTTGGGGGCCTTCTGCCACGATACCCTGCAAAATGCCGTCCCCTTTGCCGAGATGATGAACTGCTGCGGCTACGATTATGTCACACTGGGCAACCACGATTTTAACTACGGCATGCCCTACCTGGAAAGCTACCTGAACGCCCTGCGGGCCCGCTGCGTCTGTCAGAATATCCGCTGGGACGGCGCGGGGGTGCGCTTCCCGGCTTGCATCCATACGCTGGAAAACGGTCTGCGCATCGGTATCGTCGGCATCGTCACCGACTATGTGAACATTTGGGAACGGCCGGAGCATCTTTCCGGCATCACCATCTCCGATCCCATTTCAGCAGCCGCCGCGGCACTGGAAGAGCTCCGCGGCAAAACCGACCTCAACCTCTGCGTCTATCACGGTGGGTTCGAGCGGGATCTTACCACCGGCCGGGTGCTTTCCTCCACCCACGAAAATGTCGCCTACCGCATCTGTCAAGAGCTCGATTTTGATATCCTGCTTACCGGGCACCAGCACATGTCGGTCCCCGGGCAGATGGTCTCCGGCACCTTTGTGGTGCAGCCCTCCGACCGCGGCCAGGAATTTTTGCGGATCGAGGCCGTCGTCTCCGGTACGGAAAAGCGGCTTTCCAGCCACACCATCCCCGCCGGCGGAGCCTGCCATCCCCAGTGGCTGCGGCAGTTTGCTCAGATGGAACATGGCGCGCAGGATTGGTTGGATCAGGTGGTCGGTCACCTGCCCCACCCACTGCTGCCGGATGCTCCCCTAAAAATGGCCGCGGAGGGCAGCGGCCTGGCCGACCTGTTCAATGCCGTTCAGCTGGAGGTCAGCGGGGCACAGCTTTCCGCCGCCAGCCTGGCCAATGATGTGGCCGGCTTGCCGCAGGTCGTGCGCCGTCGGGATCTTCTCATCGCCTACCCCTATACCAATACCCTCACCGTGCTGCGCATCACCGGGGCTGTGCTGCGCCAGGCTATGGAGCGCAGCGCCGCTTACTTCACCCGTGGAGAGGATAATACCCTGCGGGTCTCGGATTGCTTCCTGGAGCCCAAGGTGGAGCACTACAATTACGATTACTATGCCGGGGTATCCTATGCCTATGATATCTCTCGGCCAGTCGGTCAGCGGGTCGTTTCTCTCCTGGTCGATGGCCACCCGGTCGCCGATACCGATGAATTCACCATCTGCCTGAACAGCTACCGCGCCAGCGGCACCGGCGGCTACGGTTGCTATGTCGGCTGTCCGGTCGTGCGGGAGATCCCCCACGAAATGTCCGAGCTGCTGCTGGAATATTTTCGCCGACACGGCGGGGATATCCCCCTTGCCGCCAGCGATTACCGAGTCTGTTAAAATGAAAAGCCCCCGGTTCATAAGCCGGGGGCTTGCTTTATCAAAGCATCCCAATATTGCGCCAAAATGAAGCAGTACAAAGGCTCCCAGCTTTCCGGCCGGGAGCTTCTTTTCTGTTTCGCTTAGCGTTTCTGTAGCTTAGCCAGGTGGTTCAGCGCGCCGCCCTCCAGCAGCAGGTTCTTATCGTATTCAAAGGCCTCCAGCACCGCCGTCAGCGTCAGGCCACGCTCCGGTACGGTTACCGTCAGCCGTCCCGCCCGGATACCCTCCGGCACATTTTCCAGCACCAGCCGGTCACCCTGCTGCAGCTTTTCATAGTCCGCCGGGTCTTCAAAAATCAGCGGCAGAATGCCGTAATTGAACAGGTTCTCCTTATGGATCCGTGCATAGGATTTGGCGATGACCGCCTCCACACCCAGGCACATTGGCAGCATGGCCGCGTGCTCCCGGCTGGAACCCTGTCCGTAGTTCTCCCCGCCCACGATGACGCTGTGCCCCATGCGGCGGGCCCGGTCCACAAAGTCCGGATCGGTATAGCAGAAGGTATACTTCGCAAATTCCGGAATGTTGGAGATGTACTTTAGGATGGAGGCCCCGGCCGGGATAATATCATCGGTGGTGATGTTATCCCCCAGCTTCAGCACAATCCCGGCATCAATGGTTTCCCGCACCGGGCCACGCATCGGCAGCTCGGAGATATTCGGTCCCTTGATGACCTCTACTGCGTGGCGGTCGGCGGTTTCTTCGGGCGCGATCAGCGAAGAATCATCGATAATATACGCCTCCGGCTCCTGGATCTTTGCCAATACGCTGACATCCATCAGGTCGCGCGGGTCAGTGATATGCCCAGTCACTGCTGTGGCCGCCGCGGTCTCCGGGCTGGCCAGGTAAACATAGGCATCGTTGCTGCCGCACCGGCCGGGGAAGTTCCGGTTGGAGGTCCGTACCGAAATGCCATTATGGGGCGGCACCTGCCCCACCCCGATGCAGGGTCCGCAGGCACACTCCAGGATGCGGCAGCCCGATTCCACCAAATCCGCCAACACCCCGTCCTTAATAAGCTGCGCCAGCACCTGCCGGGAGCCGGGCGCCACTGTGCAGTCAATATCCTTATGCACCTTATGCCCCTTCAGGATGCACGCCGCCCGGGCAATATCCGAATAGGAAGCATTGGTACAGCTGCCGATAAATACCGAACCCGGCTTCACACCTTCTGCCTTGCGGGCCGTACACACCTTATCCGGCATGGAGGGCTCCGCCACCAGCGGCTCCAGCCGGTCCAAATCGATTTCCACCACCTTGTCGTAGGTTGCACCCTCCTCCGGCTGCAGCGGCACATAGTCGCTCTCCCGCCGCTGGGCCTTTAGGAACTCCCTCGTCCGCTCATCACTGGGGAAAATGCCGGTCGTCGCACCGATCTCGATGCTCATATTGGCAATGGTCTGACGCTCGCTGATGGAAAGCTCCTTCACTCCATCGCCGCAGTATTCCACAATGTATCCAATGCCACCCTTGACGCTTACCTGCCGCAGCAGCTCCAGCGCGATATCCTTGGCGGTCACGCCAGGATGCAGCCGGCCGACCAACTTTACCCCCATCACCTTGGGGACATTCATCCTAAAGCCC
>ENA-ORPH01003481-ORPH01003481.1-human-gut-metagenome-genome-assembly--contig:-NODE-3481-length-11568-cov-1.925562_pt1 | contig 11568 bp, 16 predicted proteins | sample MGYA00242142_ERZ509074 | MGnify/ENA primary metagenome ERZ509074 (study PRJEB26280, sample SAMEA2338724) | human gut metagenome | biome: human gut; feature: human-associated habitat; material: faeces... | reverse complement strand
CACCAGTATATTCAGCCTTTCTAGCTTCTTGATATGTAGGTGAATATACTTCAAATGGAGTAGGATGATAACTACTAGGTCCTTCTATATCTCTAAGTACCTCCTTAACATTCTCTGTAGCATTATCAATAGACAATTTAAGAGAGTTAGTATTATCTCTAGTAAGTAATACCTTTAAATATGCTTCCAGCATTTCATTCTTTATAGAATTACGCACTTCGTCATACTTAAGAGAATTACCTTTGTTAAACTTGACACCATTCTTATTATATGCAAATCTAGCTACATACAATTTATCAATATCGAAGTCAGAACCGGTAAGTTTAGTAAAGTCTTCTGGCAACATGATAGTATCACCCATTATTTCAGGGAACACGTCTACAAATCTTAATGGAGATATAGATGCAATTGACTGAGTAGGAATACGATAACCTATCGCATTAGCTTTAGCTTTATCACCAATAATTTCATGGTCAATAAGCCACTGTCTAGCTTCTCTATATGTTAAGTTTTCATAATTAGGTATAAAGTATTTAAATAAGTTTATACTTACTACCGAATCCATTGAACCCTCCTCATTTATAGATTTTAACACTCTACCGTCATTTATCATATTTGGTGTTACTACCTTAGTAGAAGTAGCTTCTAGACCTAAAGTAGATCTTTGGATAAATGCTCCGCCAGGTATATGAACATCAATAACCTGCTTATTGATCATAGAGATAAATCTACTTTCTAACCACTTATTATCTGATAAAGAAGACAAAGGCATTATAAATTTATTATTAGCTGTTTTGAGACCAGATAATACATTATCGTTAGCATCAGATTCTCTAGCATCATCTTCTAACATTTTAGCTAATTTGGTCACATTCACACTGCCATCTTTATTGAATAATTCATCTTCTAAGTCTTTAACACCCATATCAGATAATTTATTCAAAGCATTCATAATAGTATCCTTAATTTGTCTACCAGTTACCTGTTGACCTTCAATACCATATAAATCATCCATACGTAGATTAGATAGATTTACTTTCATAAACTGAGTACCAGCCATCTATTCTTCGTGAGTATGAGGATTAGTCTCTAACTGTTGTCTTAAGTATTTGAACTTCTGAGTATAAGTAACCAAGTTATTAAAGTCATTTAGAGTATTTCCTTCTTCGTTAATTAACTCATCAGTAACTTTAGCGCTAAGAACAGTTTGTCCATCTCTTAGTTCTATTTCACTATCTTTAGCTACTCTATAGAACTTCATAGGAGATCTAGAACCAGCTTTAACAGCAGAGTCAAATAGAACCATATCTACTGGTTTACTTGGGTCTACCATCCTGTCATACAATGCTTTAATGTCACCTGTAGCTATACTCTTGAATAATGGGAATAGAGCCATCTTATTAAAATAAGGTATACCTAATCCCGGTATTTCATTGAATCTAGTACCGAATGCCATATACTTCATAGCATTTAGAATAACCTTATTAGCTTCTGCATACAGTTTAGGATCTGAATCCCATAGATTAGCTGTATCTTCATTAGTAAGAATTTCAAATGCTTTCTTTATTTCAGGAGACCATACCCCACGCATTCTAAGTAGATCTCTAGTCATATTAGGGCTAATATATACAGCAGCATCCGCTACATTTATACCTTCTTTGTAACCTTCTACTTCTACTTTAGCAGCTTGTTTAGCTATCTTGACTGATTCAGGATAGATCTTTTCAATCTCTTGAATACTTAAATCTTTTACCTGATTCCAAGCATCTTCACCTTCTAATTCTTGAATAGTTTCCTTAATATTACCTCTAGTAAATAATCCTTCATAGATGTAGTATTGCTTGTCCATTATTTCATGGTCTTTTAATTCAGCAACTACATATTCATCTCTAATAGGATCATTAAAGAAATCTAGTCTGTTATTCAAACCAGTAGAAGTAAGAGAACCAAGACGTTTGATTTTATCAATAGACACATCTACAGGACCATATTGATCATACTTTACTTTATAGTAAGCAGGAGCTCCACTGAATAACTTTTCTACTTCATTAATAGATATTATACTATTAATTGTATAATCAGCTAACATGTCAAATATAGCGTATCCTTCAGCATTAGTTGGATCAAGTTGACTATAAAATGCCTTTCTATTGTTCAATTCAACATCATCAAGCAGCTTATTACGCAAACTCCAAATATCATTATTTTCATTGCCTTCAATCAAGCCTAACTCTTTAGCTGTAGCTATCTCCTGTTTAACACGTTCATTGATCAAAGAGCTTAAAAATGCTTTCTGCGTATCTTTAGATAAGTTAAAGAAGTAATCTTTAGCTGTCTAAAGATTTTCTTTAGCTGATTTCATAGGATCATTGAAGCTAACAAAGCCTTTAGATGTTCTAATACCGGTTAACAATAAGAATCTAGCGCCATTTCCTTCTAATTTCTTAGTATGCTTCTTACCATTCTTATCCTTCCAACTTACTTTATTTGGCGTATGGAAATTCTTTATTCTTCTGGTAGGTTCTAACCAATCATTATTGATAGTACCATCTTCGTTGTAATGTAATCCTGTTTCCTCATCATAATGAGTTGGATCATCATCTATCTGTCTTAAACACAATTCTATTTGATTCAATTCATCATAACAATATCCCAGTAAAGTATCCATACTTTGCTCCCCATATTGGATATAAGCACCTTGAGGAGTGGTATTGAACTTTATTCTTTCATGAGGCAACTTAATTCCTCTAATGAAATGGTATGTCTTTTTATCTGCTACTGTAGGGAATATTATTCTATCGTTAAATACAGCTACCATTTTAGCAATATAATCTTCTCTATCAGTAATACCAAAGTAATCTCTACCTACATCTTGTGATGTGGTATCTTTGAAGTTTATTAGAGTTTCTATAGATAGATCTTTATTACCTCTTTTAACTGCATTTAGAATAATAGAATTACCATTGTATACTACAGCATTTAGATTATCAAAAGTATCCTTATCATTTACTATTTCATTAAGTCTGTCTTTTGCAAAGTTATTCTAAGATACCATGTAATAGCTATTACCATCTGGACCATAGCTACTTAGACTCTTATCTGTAGCATGTTGATAAGCATAGTAATTTGCTATTTCCTTAACAAAACCTTGTGTATTCCATACCTAAGTAGGTTGTATCACTCCTTCTGGGCTCTCTATATCTTTGATAGTGTTGTCTTTATTAATAGAGTTTTTGATACTATCTAATGTTTCTATTAATCTAGGAATACCACCAAATTTAATTCTATTTACTAAGAAAGAGTTTAGCAATGTATATTGGTCTGATCTAGGATTACCGTAATCTCCAGACATTAACATTCTATTAAGCGTTGGTTTATCTATACCTACGCCTACAGAATTTAACATACGAACAGTTATATCCTTTAGATACTCTTGGTTAGCTGCTATATGCAAATCTACATTGTTATCACCTACTTTTAATATACCTTTATTGTTGGTAAAAGCATTTCTAATTCTATTAAAATTGTCTATTATAACTCGTAAGGTTTGTTTAGCATTATCTGTAGCAACAATAGCACCTGTTTCATTATATCTATATATGCCAGCATTATTAAAGAAGTACTGCGACCATACTTTAGGATAGTTAGCTGCTTTTACATCTACTGTATTGTCTTTTAATTCCATTTTTGTAAGACCAGTATCCGCATCTTCACTAATCTTTACTGTTATATAGTTGTTAATGTCAGAAGTAATTACAGTTTCTATCTTAGTAAGCATAGCTTCAGCTTGTGTAGCTACATTTGTATCTTCACTCAGAGAGTTCTTTACCAAAGTAGTCAATCTAAGTAACAATGCCTGATAGAACGCATCACCATTTTTAGCAAAGAATTGCACTCTATCAATGATATTAGATATAGTTCTGCACCCAGATAAATCTTTCAATATGTTTGTCCAAGCTATATTTGGATCTACGAAACTAGGAAAATGAGTATATTCATCAAACTTAGTTTGTGGAGTACCATCTTTTCCTATTTCATATACAGGTATAGTTTGAAAGAAGAACTTTACTTCAGCAGGAGCATTATCTCTAATAGAGATGTTCATGCCCTCTATTGTATGCTGGCCTATATTTACTCCTTCAGCTCCTTCTTCTATATTAGCTAAAGTATCACTTTCATTTCTATCTATTGATCTAATTCCTAATTGCTTTAGTTTAGTAGTAAGCATAGGAAGTATAATAGAGTCAAATTTGTCTACTACTTCATTGATTATATCAGATGGATACTTGTAAGCTTGAGCTTGAAGTATAAGTTTAAGTCTGTCAAATTTAGGAGCTTCCTTAGATAAGTCAGAGTAATTAATAGTCTTACCATCTGCAAATGATACTTGGAAGAAAGCATAAGTTAAACTATTTACAATGTCATTCAATTGTTTAACTGTCTGAATATGTTTAAATTTATATCCAGATACTTCCATATTAGCTCCATCACCTTTGTATATTTCTCTGAATCTAGCTACATTTTCAGCATTAGGTTTCAAACCATAATACTTACCTCTATTGATCGCTGAGTATACTTTAGCTAATCCATATTGACCAGTTCTAATCCATAATTTGATAAAGTCGTATATTCTTCTAAACCAGTTCTTAGTATCAAATCTATAATTACCTGATTCAGTTAACATAAAGTCTTTAAACTGGTCAGCTAATTTTTCATCAATCTGTTTATCATTTAGACCTTGTTCTCTATACTTCTTATATATCTTATCTCTATGTTTAGAATCAATCAACAACTGTGATACTCTGTGCCATGCTTCATGATATTGAACACCTTCTGGAGCCTATTCCGAAATCTTTATTGAGTCCTCTGTTACTCTACCTACTACTAAATTACCAGCTTCTGTAACATCTATTATGGACGATACCATTTCAGGAGCAATACCCAAAGTAGACTATATCCATTCTTTAGTCTATTTTGGATCCATTTTATCCTCCTCATTAATAGCTAGTTTAGATACTTCTTCTTCAGATACTTCCATATTAGGACCTTTTCTACCTTTACCGTCCAACATAGAAAATATTTCATCCAAATCAATAGTAGTCTATTTGCCAGTTTCATCAGGTAGGGTAATACTGCCCATTTTAGTTTCTTCTTGAACTTTTTGTTGTGATTGCTCTACTTTACTTTCTGCATTTTTATCCACTAACATAACATCATCAATGTATATGTTAGCATCTTGCATAGTATCTGCTATATCAGTAAGTAAAATACCTTGCTTTATGTACCAACCAAGTACACTGATGCCATTAGGATAGCTAGAGTCTACCTATTTGTTGCCTTTACTATCTTTGATAATACCGAAATCTTTGTTAGTAAATTCTAAAACATTAGGTATTAGAGTAATCTTATCTACATTATTGTTCTTCAAGAATAAAGCTAAAGGATACAACTTAGGATCTTTTACTTGAGATTGTAAATCTCCTCCCAAATAATTAGAGCTTAGACCATTTTCATCTATATTCCAATGGAAATTATCCATTATGTATTTTTTCAATCTTTCTCTAATCTCAGGTACTGTATTTATATCATTTAAGTTGTATACCTATTGACCTACTACTAACTAATTATCCTCTGCTAAATAGAATTGTTTATTCATTCTAGCTCTTACTTGTTCAGGAGATAATCTAGTATCATTAGGATTAGTAGCTGTTTGAGGGCCAAAATTCACTAAGAACTACAACACATTCTATGGAGTAACGTTAGTAACAACTCCATTTTTATCAGTATAGAATTGATCTTAGAAGTAACTAAATCAATAATTAAATCTGCTACTTCAGGTTTATCTTTAAAGTTATCGTAATTAAGAACAACTCCTATCTATGATGTACTACCATCATCTCTAGAAGTCTTAATCATCCATACTGGCTTACCCATAGGAAAACCCTTAGCTGATATTACTTGGTTTTTAAATCTGATTACACCACCACCTAAACTACCTGTAGTAATGCCTACTTGAGTATTTTCAGGATTAATCTAGTACGGGTCTTTAATGGTTAACCAAGAAGAATCTGTAAGTTTTCTATTTTTAGGACTACCATCTTCATTCTTAAGATTTACAATCTTGCCATTTGTTTTTCTAATGGTAGTAGGAACTATTTCTAAGTTAGGATTAGCTTGTACTTGTTTATTAAGTTCTAGAACTTTATTACGTAAAGCACTAAGATTATTTACAATTAGCTATTGGTCATTAAAAGGTAGTCTGTTAAAAGCTCTATTTCCTCTAGCATACAGCCCTTCTATTGTCTTAATACTAGCAATGTATTCTTTACCTTTGTAATTAAATAAAGCGTATATAGCATCTGTAGTAGTACCATCATCTTTAGTATATGGTCTTACTACTATACGTACTCCATTCTTAGTTACTTCTTTAATAAAGTCAGGTTGACCTGTAACTTCTGCAAATTCCTCATTATTAAGGTATTGTTCCATACCTTGGAATTTTTTAGAAGTCCTAATCCATTGACCCTATTCATTCTATTTAGATTCAGTAAGTCTGTAATTTAACTCATGAGAATATGGATCCAATCTAGAATCATATGTGAGCTCTTCTAACTGTCTGGGTTCTGATGTCTGTGTTTCTTCTGGTGTTTGAACTGGCTCTTCTGAAACTTGAGTTGGAGTTTCTAAAGCTTGCTTAGCCTCATCACCAAGCCATCCTCCAAGTATATCACTAAGAGTTGGTACATCTTCTATAGATAAAGGTTCTGTCTTAGGAACTTCTTCAACTGGAGATACAGGAGTAGCAGTCTCACTAGGAACAGCAATAGGCTTTTGGGCTTCTTTCTATTTAGTCTGTATGTTCTATTGCTCTCTCTAAGCTATTTCTTCTCTAGCTTCTTGAGCAAGAAGTTTCAATTCTTCAGCTCTAGCTTTTTCTCTATTTTGTAAGTTCTGTGATATTTTCCACTCTCCTGAACTAACAAAATCATTATAAGCTTCTTTTAATAAATTAGAATCAATTTTATTTTCTATTGCTTCTTTTAACTGATTTACTAACTATTTGGCTTTATCAGAATTACCGTTGTTATATACTTCTTCTTCTAATTGATTTCTAAGATCGTATATTTCCTACCATCTCTCAGCTTCCTATCCTTCTGCTCTATCCATTTGTGAAGCAGCTACATACTCAGAATAGTTCTTCACATTAGGATGTTGAGATATAAATGACTCACGTAAAGCATCGCTAGCTTGCTTATAAGCTTGACCAAATTCATTATTTGTGTTCAATACCACTTTACTGTTTCCACGGCTGTCTCTTTCAGTAGTAAAGAATTCGTTCTGAATTTCTTTAGCATTCTGTCTGGCTGACTTTACATCCTCATCTTCCTGTGGCTTTTCCTACTCTTGAACAGGAGCTGGTTCTTGTTTTAAAGGTTCTGGAGTAACTTCTTCTCCTTCTTCTGCTACTTTCTCCTATGTTCTACCAGAATACAAGTCTTCTATATCTTGAACAAAATCATCTTCTTTAGCTTCAGAGTCCTTCCATTTGTTTATTTTAGCCATTATAGACTTCTTATCATCAGAAGACATTAAATTATTTTCTTCACGTGCTCTAGCTTGATCTAGACTGGAAAGAATTAACTATTCCTGAGCATCAGCTAAATCCTGATGTATAGATGGAACCTAAAAATCAGATTCAGTTAAATTATATCCACTTAATACTTTCTTAAGTTTATCATAACTGTTTTCTAATGCCTTCTTATCAGTATTTAATAGATTTCTGAAATGAATTACATCTGCTTTAGATGTACGTAGACCCGTATTCTTTTCAAGATCATTGAGTTTAGTACTATTCTACTCATAATCATTTATAAGTCTATTATATACTTCTAATTCAGAATAAAGAGAAATAGCATTTCTTATATCTTCTACAGCTATTTGAGAACGTTGTTCATCAGATAATTTAGATATTACTTTCTCGATTTGCTTATTTACCTCTTCTCCGTTCAGCAAACTTTGCATCTTATTAGAAGATGCTACAAAATTTTGATCTGCTTCTTCAACTAGTTTATCATAATGATCTTTTAAAGCAATAAGTATGTTGTAATCATCAGTATTTGGCTCTATACCTAATGCTTCAGCCTGTTTTAATGCCGATTCAGATGTAGCTATATTCTTTACTCTATTAGCATTATTTCTTTCAGTCTCTATATCTTCTTGAGTAAGACCATCAATATTAGCAAATTGAAGATTGTCAAATGACTGCATTAAGTTATCCCACTTATTATTAGCAGCCATTTCTGCATATACAATGTCTTTTCTTACTCTATCTTTTTGATCTAGTTTTTCAGCATACAAAGCTGATAGCAATTTATCAGCCTGTAATTGGTCTCTAGTTTGTAAGTAAGTGGTAGCGGCACCTATTCCACCAGTCATTAGACCACCAAGTAATGCGCCACCTTTAAAATTCTCTAAGAATTCAGCATCATCCGAATATACAGAATCCCAAGGAGTAATTGCTGCAAATATAGATCTTGCTCCAGATCCTATGTTCTTAATGAAACTCTTTGCTAGATTAGGATCTTCTTCAAAGTGTCTATTAATATAGTCCTAACCCTTCATATATTGGGTTCCTTCTTCCGCTCCTTCCATAGCAGAAGATATGAGAATTCTACCACCTAAATCTAATATTGCTTTTCTCTTAGTCTTTTTAGGCAGTTTATCTACACTATCTATACCAAAGCTGGTTATATCATCTATACGTTCAGCTAATTTACCCTTTAGAAAACCTTTACCTTTGTCATACTTATTTGCTAAAGTTTTTAATCCTCTTACACTTTTAGCCATTTTACCTAGTGGTACAACTTCTAACATAGTTTGAGTAGCATCCCAAGTAGATAAAGCCATATTATCGGTATAAAGTGATTTCATACCTTCAAAATTGTTAAGACGTATTTTATCAAACTTAACATTATTTACTTTTACTTGATTAGTAAGTAATTGATCGTATACGTAATCATCATTATCAATCTATTCTTGAGTATAAGAACCCATTCTTTGCATTTCTGCTTTGGCATCCTTTAATAACTGTTTAGAAATACCACTTTTATCAATCTGATTAAGTACAGCAGATTTATAGTTACTGTATACTTCTCCTTTAGATTCTCTTTCTCTACTTAATAGATTACCTAATATAGATACTCCTGCTCCAGCAACCATACCAGCCGCTGCTCCAATAGGACCGAAACTAGAACCTATAGATGTAGTAGCATACGTAGTTCCAGTAGTAAGTATATCATTAGTAATAGTAGCTGCTGAAGAACCCAATAAACCTGGTAATTTAAACAAATAAGTATCTATATTGGTAAGATCCATGCCTGGTTGTTGTGACTTTCTACGATAGTAATCGGATGTTAATTTACTATTGTATTCATCAGCAGTATTTTGAGCAACATCAGCCTAGAATAAGGCAGAACTCTTTTTAGCATACAAAGTATTAGGATCTGCATAAGACCCTGTTGCTTTATCTATCTGTTCAGTTGTCTAACGATCTATTTCACTTAACGCTGAATTCCAATTTCCATTAATGAAATCAGTTTTCAGCTTTGTATTCAAAGAAGAATCATTTAATTTATCATTTAAGATATTATCATATGCTCCCTTGTTATTAAGAATAGTATCTGATAATTGTTTTACCTACTGTTTTAAGTCTTGGTTATTAGGGTCTTGTCTTAATTGTGGAAGTATGGCATTGATATTGCGTACAGCTTGAATATAATTTTTAGCATTTAGAATTGTATTATAATCCTAATCAGCCATTACATAATCACCTAATGCACTATCTCTAATAGCTTCATTTCTTTTAAGATTCCAATCATTAAAAGCATTAGATACCCAATCTGTAACCCCATAATCATCAGGAGCCCCCTCATAAGAGGGGTTCTCCATAGTATGGAAATATTCTTCTATATTAGCTTTAGGAGCCTAGTAAGCATCATATAAAGCTGTTCTCTATCTTATACTATCTATTAATGATGTATCGTATACTTTTCTCTTCATAATTATCAATTATACATTCCTAATGTTTGTAATGCAGAAGTTCCATATTCTTCCTTAGCTTGAGTAGTACCGCCTATACCTGTAGGTGAACCACCTTGCCATCTTTGATTTACTCTTTGCCAAAATTCTGGGGCGTTGTTAGTATTTGGCAGTGTTTTGAATATATTCATTTCAAAATATTCGTGGCCATCTTCTCCAACTACCTCTGTAACTTCAGCCGCTTTATATAAATCCTTTAAAGCAGTTCTAGTACTTTGTCTACCAAATGGAGCTACTAAGTTATCTGCAAATCCTCTTGTTAGACCTTTATCACTCCATAAACCAGTACCTAAAGTTTGTTCTATAGTTTCCTTTGGAATTCTTATTTTACCGGATAAAGTAAAAGCTTTTGAAAAAATATAACTGGATTTGTGCACAGCCATGGGAAGGATACTGGATGGAAAAGAGAGAACCGGATAAAAAGAGCTCTGCGGAGTGGCAGCGGGAAGAGAAATATTTAAACCAGACGCTGGATATCGTGAAGCGTAATGTGGAAAATTATGAGAGCGAAATCCGTGAGATGAGTGACCAGATTGAGGAAATGCTGCAGCACTATCACGACAATGATGTAGAAGTCTACACGCAGATGAGCAATACGGTAACGATGCGGGATCATATGCAGTCTGCCCTGAAGCGTAATCAAAGGGCAACGAAGAAGCCCTATTTTGGACGGATTGATTTTCTGGATGAGACGCTTCAAAAGGAGGAAGCCCTGTATATCGGACGCGGAGGAATTGCGAAGGATACAACGCATCAGGTGGTTGTGGACTGGCGTGCACCGGTAGCAAATGCGTACTATGAAAACGGATTGGGGGAATGCAGCTATCATGCACCGGATGGCAGGGAGCTTCCAATCCGTCTTGATTTGAAAAGGACTTATGAGATTGACAACGGAAGGCTGCTCGATTACTTTGACACGGAGGTGATTGCCAATGATGAGCTTCTGACAAAGTATCTTGCAAAAAATAAGCAGGCAGTTCTTGGCGAAATTATCGCAACAATCCAGAAGGAACAGAACGACATCATTCGTAAAACGCCGTATCACAACATCATTGTACAGGGAGTTGCCGGATCCGGGAAGACAACCGTAGCCATGCACCGGATTTCCTTTATTCTTTATAATTATGCGGAACGCTTCCGGCCGGAGGATTTCTATATTGTGGGAAGCAACCGGATTTTGCTGGAATACATTACCGGTGTTCTGCCGGATCTGGACGTGTATGGCATCCGGCAGATGACGATGGAACAGCTTTTTGTGCGGCTCCTGTATGAGGACTGGGATGAACAGAGCTGCTCCATTCTTGAAAATCCAGCGGCTGCACAGGGCAGCATGGACAGAGGTACCTTTGGGTGGTTTCAGGCTCTGACGGAGTTTGGTGTAAGGATCGAGGCAGAGAGGATCTGCATGGACAGTGTCGTTCTTGACCGCAGGCAGTTCGTGGAGGGCTTAAAGGGCGGCGTGGCAGGGGT
>ENA-ORPH01003476-ORPH01003476.1-human-gut-metagenome-genome-assembly--contig:-NODE-3476-length-11572-cov-10.334115_pt1 | contig 11572 bp, 10 predicted proteins | sample MGYA00242142_ERZ509074 | MGnify/ENA primary metagenome ERZ509074 (study PRJEB26280, sample SAMEA2338724) | human gut metagenome | biome: human gut; feature: human-associated habitat; material: faeces... | reverse complement strand
CCAGATATTCCGCTTCGGCGCCCTTGTAATTCAGGCTTCCGCAATAGGGACACTTTGGAAGGGTATCCTCGAATTCCGCTCCGCAGGAACTACAAATGATCTTTTTTACTTCCGTATCTGCCATGATAGGATTCTCTCCTTGATCCGGGCTGCCCGCCCTACTTACTCATGTTGATTCCTTCCCCGCAACCGGTGAATTTATATTCATCATACAACACTAAAAAGAATCTCGCAATCCGGGAATCGCTTTTTTACATATTTGCATATCTTGAGGTTTTTGTCGCTTTCCTGTAAAATAAACTCAGTTGAAGGACCTGCCTGCAGTTCATCATCAGCAGGCTGCTGAAAGGAATGTATTTTGATATGTACGAGAACAATTTTCTGGATCCGGCCTATATCACGCCGGAAGAACAACAGATCTTAGACGGCGACATTGCCGTTCAGAAGAATCTCTACACCAGCAAACAGGATTTTGTGGTGGAGAGCAATAAATTTTTAGAGCATTCCGAGGATGATATTACGCTGCGGCGCCATACCAGATTTGTGGATTTTCCAAAGCATAAGCATGACTATGTGGAGATTTTCTATTGTCTCTCCGGTTCCGTCACTCATGTCATAAATGAGGAAGAGATTCGCCTCCGCCCCGGAGAACTGTTATTCATGAACCAGCATATCGAACACGCTGTTATAGCATGTGGGCAGGAAGATCTGGGCATTAATATCATCATCCGTCCGGCGTATTTTCAGAATATCCTCACATTGATCAATAAGAACAATATTCTGGCGGATTTTATTATCAACGCTTTAGAAGGTGACAGCTGTGTCGGACAGTATCTGTACTTTACGGTCTCCGACAATCCCTGTATCCAGAATCTGATCCATAATGCCGTATTTTTATTGTTGCAACAGCCTCAGAACTGGCACAAGCTCTCGGAGCATACCTTTGCTCTGCTGTTCATGCATATCTTAAGCAATGCGGAAAATATTCTATTGGACCAAAAGGACGAGCAGAGCAATGTCCTGATTGTGGTAGTACGCAGGTACCTGGCGGAGCATTACGACACCGGAACCCTTCATGAGCTGGCGGCACAGATCGGGTATACTCCATCCTCCCTGAGCCGTATGATCAAAAAATATTCCGGCACCACCTTCAAGGAAATACAGACAAAGCAGCGCATGCGGGTCGCTATGAATCAGCTATCCCACACGGCGCTGCCGGTGTCTGAGATTGCCCTGTCCGTGGGCTATGAGAATCAGAATTTTTTCTACAAACAGTTCAAAAAAATGTATGACATGACGCCTAACGAAGCTCGTTTAAAGTCTCGCCAATAGCATCAAGTGTTTTATATATGTAACGGTTCGAGAATCCTTTGTGTATCTCTTGGATCGTTATTTTTCATATAAAAATTCCTCGGGAAGGGTCACACCGAAATCCTTTGCCAGATGACGGAAATCATCAGGAGTAATGGTCTGTCTCTTGCCCTGCTGCATGGACAGCATCTTCACTAGGATCTCTGCAGATTTTTCTACGGTATGCATCAGACCGAAGGTCAGGTCGAAATCTTTTCCTGCAGCGAAGGTTCCGTGATGTGCCCAGATTGCCAGATCGTATTTCTTCATCAGTTCGGAGGTTGCCACAGCGATCTCTCTGCCTCCCGGTACCATCCAGGGCACAACGCCCACGCCATCCGGGAATACTACGGGACACTCGGTTGCCATCTCCCACAGTTCTCTGGTGAATACCTTATCCTCCAGAGGCAGGACGAAGGTCAGTGCGATAATATTAGTGGTATGTGCATGATATACCACACGGTAGTCGGGATCCTGTAATTTCTTCACTTCCAGATTCATCAGGTGGCTGGGAAGCTCGGAGGTAGGTCTGCCGCCGTTTACCAGTCCCCATACGATACGGTAATTCTCACCCTTGTCATCCAGTTCGATCATGCAGATGGAATCTTCCGGCTTGATGCTGACATTGCGGAAATATTTACCGCTGCCGGTCACAAGGAAATACTCTCCTGCCAGTGCGGGAACGGTGGTGCCGATAGGCTGGAACTCCTTCGGCTCGAAGTTCTCCTTTACCAGCTCTACCTCTTCCGGCTTCACACGGTAGGACAGGTTGCCGCCGTTACGCTCGTGCCATCCCTGCTGCCATCCGTCATCTGCCATTCTGATAAATCCCTGTACAAATTCTGCATCTAAAAATTTCATATTAATACCTAACCTTTCCGTTGCCTGCGGACTCCCCCCCACAGGCATATTGTTTTTAAATCATAAACATTCGTAACTATTCCGAAACCCATTCACAAAATTGCTCTTTCAGACCTCGCTTTTCGCTCCTGTGGTTACTGCGTCATATTTACACAAGTGCCCTTACCGCGTGATCACATCTACCGGTACGTTCAATATTTTAGCAACCTTTAAAATCGTATCAATATGCCTTCCGGCTGCCGCTGCCATATGATGGGTAGGGCCTGCCTCGCTCCAGCGGTTCACGAATTCTCTGCAGGGAATCGAGAATTTGGTACGCATATTAGTATCACCGAAAGTGAAGATCGGTCCGGGCTGGTTCTCGCCCTCTGCCACAACGAACTTGAAGTTGCCATCCTTATCCTGTGAGATAGCCAGGTACGTTACAGGGCCTACCGGAGGATAAAACTGTGTCAGATAGCCGCCGCCTACTTTGCCATGAAATACCTTTACGATCTTCATAGTAGGCTTATGTGCCAGCGAGATGTCCGCATCGCCGGATCCGGAATGACCGATGATACAGATGTCTTCGTTGAAATCAATGGAATACATCTCAGACAGCTGTCCCATGCCGGAAATGGTCTTCAGAATGGACATTGCCATGGCAACCTTCATGTCACCTTCTACCGCACATGCGGTACCCTGCTTGATCAGCATGGAAAATGCGGGAATCAGCATGAAGTCCAGTTTGCCGGCTACGCCCTGTGCCTTGCCTGCATAGTGGGAAGCGATCATGCTCAGATCTTCATCCTTTGCCCACTGCTCGAATGCAAGCACATGCTTTGCCATATCCATAATATCTTCGTCGTATGCGGTAGCTCCGCCCTCTACATCAAAAGTATCGATGATATCCTGTGCCTTAGCCTTAATTGCCTCGGTATCGGTAATATCATCTGCGATCGCCCACATATCTTCCCAATCGAACTGCTTGGTATACAGACCCATGCGGTTGTACAGGTTGGTCTCGTCGATATAGAGATCCATCATACCGGGATAGGGGCGTCCGATCTGTGCGATGTTAGTCTGACGAAAACGTCTGCGCACCTGCGCTGCCTTACACCAGTCGGCGATCTGCGCTGCCACCTCAGGGTCACCGCCTTCTACGACGCCGGTGATCACGGCATGTCTCTTGCCGGCACGCTCTAAGTCAGCCACAGCCTCACCTACGGCACCACAGGCATACAGGTCACCCAGCCAGATGGGGATGTCGGTGTTCGCATAGTCCGGAGCCAGCTTCTTCTGCACATTGATACATACCACGGGCACATCCAGATCGCGGATGGCGGGAAGTACGTTATAGGAAGTGGCATAGGTCAGCAGCTGTAAAAATACGAGATCCACATCCGCTGCACGGAACTTATCACCGGCTGCCATGGCCTGTTCCTTGGTGGTCACCATGCCGCCGTCAATGATCTCTACGGTATCGGGAATCGTCTTCTTGAAATCCTCATACTGAGCCTCGAAATTTGGCACCAGCTGGGGGAACTGGGGCAGATATGCTCCCAAAGCAATGGAAAATACACCGATCTTTGCCTTTGTGTTTACTAACATTTACAATTTCCTCCTTTTTCTATTGTTCAGTCTGCGCCATAACTACCTTTACTCCCAGATCAGCGCTCATTTCATAAACATATTCATTACATTTCCGGAACAAATGTCTTAATCTCAAAAGACTCCCGGACACATTTTCTTGCATTTTTCAAGTCTGCCAGCTCTTCCGTATGGATCATCTGTGCTAAGAGATTACCGATGGCGGTTGCCTCACCGGGACCTGCATATACGGTCTTGCCCGTGGCATCCGCCGTCAGCTGATTCAGATATGCGGCATTGGAACCGCCGCCGATAATGTGGATGCTGTCGTAGGTTCTGCCTGCAATCTTCTCCAGACCACTTACGGTCTCTCCGTAGGACTGCGCCAGGCTGCGGTATACCACAGATGCAAGCTCTCCCACAGACTCCGGTACCTGCTGTCCCGTCTTCTGACAGTACTTTTTTATAGCTTCCACCATATTGTCCGGCGAGAGGAAGCTTGGATCGTTCACATCCACTCTGGAGGGGAAGTCCTTGCTTTCCTCCGCCATATCACACAGCTGTGCAAAAGAGTATGCGTCGTTATATTCGTGTCTTACGGACTGAATCATCCACAAACCCATGATATTTTTCAGGAAGCGGAACCGGTGGTCATAACCGCCCTCGTTGGTAAAGTTGGCTGCTGCCGCATTCCCGTTGATGATGGGCTTTAATGACTCGATTCCCATGAGAGACCAGGTTCCCGAACTGATGTAGATGCCGTCCCCTGACGTCTGTGGTACTGCCATTACCGCCGATGCAGTGTCATGGCTTCCGCACAATACCACTTCCAGATCGAAACCGACTTTCTTCTGCATCTCGGGCAGGAGCTGACCTACTTTCGTCCCAGGCATCTGCAGGGGCAGGAAAATGTCCTCCGGGTAGCCAAGCTTCCGGATCAGATCCGTATCCCACTGGGAAGTGGTGGGATTCACCAGCTGTGTGGTGGATCCGTTGGTGTATTCCGATAATTTATTGCCTGTCAGACGGAATCCGAAATAATCCGGCAGCATGAGCAGTGTCTCCGCCCGCTGTAAAAGCTCCGGTTCTTTCTGTTTTTCCGCCATCAGCTGATAAATCGTATTAAAAATCTGCTTCTGAATGCCCGTTTTTGCATACAGCTCTGTCTCCGGCAGGATCTTTGCCACTTCCGCGTCCATGCCGTCCGTACGATGATCACGATAACCGTAAGTATCTCCCAGAATGCGATCCTTCTCGTCTAACAACACATAATCTACCGCCCAGGTATCAATGGCCATGCTCACCGGGATCTTTCCCTGTTCCTTGCATTTCTTCATGCCGTTCAGGATCTCACCGAACAGCCGGTCCACATTCCACAGAAGCTTTCCGTCCTTATGATCCATGCCGTTCTCGAAACGGTAGATCTCTTCTAACTTTATTTTTCCGTTTTCTAAATGCCCCAGGATATGTCGTCCGCTGGAAGCACCGATATCCACAGCCAGATAATATTTTCCCATAAGCTATCCACAGCCTCCCTTATCTGAAACCAAATACCTGCGTTAAAAGTGGCTGTGCTCCTGTGACCGGATCTTTTTCCATGATCAGAATGTCCTTCATATATTCATCCCATTTTTTCACCACGTTGCTCTCCGCCTGCACTTTTGCAGCGTACTCTACGCCTTTTTCACATTCATAATAGCCGAACAGCTCCTCACACTGCATCCAAATGGAGTAATTGACGATTCCCGCATCTGCCAGGACTTCCTTCATCTCCGGCCAGATATTGTCATGTCTTTTCTTATATTCCTCCTGCATTCCCGGTACAATTTTTCCCCGCCATGCGTATTTTTCCATAGTCGCCACCCTACCTTTCTTCGTATTTCAAGCATTTCCTATGCGCAGATGGACAGACCGCCCATTTCCGCTGATTCTGTATTAATTGTAGCCTACGGATTCCGGTTCCGAAATGACATTATTTGCTCCGGGCACTGTCCGATTTTGCCCGAATGAAAATGGCGCCGTTCATTCTGTTGTGCACAAGATGCAGGAATTATGTTATGATGAGTAATCATAGAGAAAGAGAGTTTTTCATGGAACGAACACTGATTTATACTGCTGATAATTCCATAGCCTCCATGCCGGTCAGCTATTTTCTGAAGCAGAAGGGCTTCTCCTCACAGAATCTGGTGCAGTTAAAAAAAGACCCCTCCGCTGTACTGGCAAACGGGATCCCCTGCTTTATGAATCATGTGCTGCAGCCCGGTGATACCCTGACACTGCATATCCGGGAAGATCATTCTTCTGAGAAGATTCCCCCGGTAAATCTGCCGTTAAATATTGTCTACGAGGATGCGGATCTTATGGTAATCAACAAGCCTGCGGGAATGCCGATCCACCCTTCCATGAACAATTATTACAATTCCCTGGCGAATGCCCTCGCGTACTATTTTGAACAGCAGAACTGTCCTTTCGTCTTCCGCTGCATCAACCGCCTGGACCGGGATACTTCCGGACTGACCATCGTGGCGAAGCACTATGTCAGCGCTGGGATGCTTTCTGCCATGATTGCCAATAAAGCGACTTCCGGAATCACGAGGGAATATCTTGCCATTGTAAAAGGCTCGGTACGTCCCTTAGAGGGAACCATCACCGCACCCTTAGGGCGCAAGGAAGGCTCTATCATTGAACGGACGGTGGATTTTGAAAACGGGGAATCTGCGGTTACGCATTACAGAGTACTGGACGAAAAAAACGGGCACAGCCTGGTCTCTCTCATCTTAGAGACCGGCCGTACCCATCAGATACGGATTCATATGAAATACCTGGGCTATCCCCTGATCGGAGATTATCTGTACAACCCGGATATGGAACACATACAGCGACAGGCGTTGCATGCCTGGAAGCTGTCCTTTGTCCATCCCATCACCGGGGAGAAAATGCAGTTCACAGCACCTCTGCCGGAGGATATGGCAGCGGTAGCCGAAGATACCCCGTGGGTAACATAATACGATTTCTCCGTGCTTTGCACTCCCGTAATCGTGACATCCATTCGCATTATGCACGTAACTTTCTCAGTGCTTTTTCCCGGATCAGGCATTCGCCGTGCTCTTCTAAATACCGCAGCTTCTGCTCATCCGCAGCGTATAAACCTGCGAACTCCATGGCCTGAATGCAGGCTCTGCTGTAACGCTCGTAGGAAGCACCGCCCTTCTCCACATAGACGTAGCAGGTGCCGTCCTCCATACGATACAGCGTACTGTTGATCCGTAAGTTAGCAGGCAATACCGCAGCATATTCGATCACTCTGCCGATATTTCGGAAAGCGAAGATTGCCACCTGGGGCTTTGAGGCTTCCTCTGTTTTTTTCTGCTTTTTCTTATTTTTCTCAGTGTTCTCAGACTGTGCAGAAGCACCGGATTTCTCCGTAGCTTCCTCCTGCTGTACTTTCTTCTCTACTTCTTTGCAGATACGCATCAATTCCCGCAAAGCCTGCATCGGCGTATTGGGCTTGTTCTCCGCCGGATCCTTATCCGAGAGTACCAGCACCAGTCCTTCTTCCGGCAGCATCATGATCTGCAGGTCAAATGCATACTTCGGCGGCTTGTAGCCCACCTCTTCCTCTGCCTGCTCGATGATCTCCTGTACCACTTCTTTGGCTTTGTCACTACGGGTCACAAAATCTTTATAATCAATATCGTACTCTTCCAGTTCTTCGTTGGACAGGAAGCACTTTACGGTCTTGTCATCAATTCTTTCTATTTTCATAGCTATCACCTCTTACTGTTATATGTATGATAGCATAAAAATGTTGTGATTTCCACTGTGCGAATTATGAAAACAATCTTAAAAGTACTTTCTAACTTTTGAATCTATTTTATTCATTGTGATTTTTTATATATAACCGTTTTTTTGACATATTTCATGAATTGTTTCTGCGTATAATGCTCTTGATTTTTTATATGGATTCAGATTGTTATTTTTCTTATAAATATATAACTTCAGTACATCATTCCAAAGTTCTTTCCCTTTTAGCCATCTGATCTTACTTTCAAGATAATATTTTGTGGACTGCTCGACCCATTTATAGTTGTTTTGAGATTTCTGATGTCTGATATATTGTTGACGTTTCTTTCCTTCCTTGTCCACATATTCATTGACAATACAAATATCACAGCTGTACTCCGTTCTATTTGCAAATTCCTTTGAACTCTTCACCGTAATAACTCTTGTAGAATCTTCACAATATTGAAACCCTCTCTTTGGGGCCACCTTATTGATTGCTTTCATTATTTCCTTTTTAATTTCTTCCGCTGAATACTCCTCTTCATCATCATTAATATAAAAATCTACATCAAAATCAAACCCTTTATTAGTCATAAAATCACACGTAATCATATTTCTGGAACTACTACCTACAAATTTATAGCTAAAAGTAAACTTGTCTCTCAGCAAATTCTGAATCTCATGGATAATATCGAGGAATTCATCCCTATAAGGCTTGGCATCTCTTTTACTTACATATTCGTAATGATACATTGTGTTTCTCCCTTCATTCCCCAATCCGCCCACTCAGTGTTAGCACTAAATCATTATAGAATATCATAATTTGCATTTTTTTCAATAGATTGATCCAAAAAAAATTTATCTTATTTTGCATAAAAAACAGCGGAGTCTGCCTAAGCAAGACTCCGCTGAACTTTTCTTTTGTTTTTTAAATGACTTCCGCATCCACTCGGGTGACGATTTCCTGTGTCCCCTTGTGGATGTGGTATTTCACCGCGGGGATCTTGGTCTTGGTGTAGAGCAGGTTCGTGTTGGGGTCTGCGGTGATCATATAGCCCACGGGCGGCTTATCTGCCACTTCATTGACCTGCACATTTTCGTCTACTACCGCACTGACCGTACAGTTGCAGAATTCATTACTTGCCTGGGCGGATACGCCGTCCACTTTTTCCGCGAAGCCGATGTCTCTAAAATCCCCTCTGCTGACTGCAAATCCGCAGTCATATGCCACACAGTCGATCTCACTGGTAATTTTATGTACTCTGGTATGTCCCTCTGCATCCGGAGTGATCGTGGTCTCTACCGTGATACCCGGATAAGGGCTCCACTTCGACCATACTCCGGTATCTGTGATCTTCGACGCCTCGCAGATCCGACGCACATACACATAACCGTCGATCCAGAATGCCAACATGTTGTCCGGTGCGTTCTCATGCAGTTCATAGCAGGACTTCGCCACACTGATGCTGAACCGGGTATCATAAGCAAATTTCCCGTATTTTGCCACGATCTGTCCGTGTCCGTTGGGGCTGTAGACGCCCGGAGCAAACGCCGTGGTATGATTACCGTAATGGTAGACAAACAGGTCAGCGTATTTCTGAGGACATGCCGGTGCCAACTTCGGCAGCGGTGCTTCCTCTGCGCTCCAGAAAGGATGATCGTCGGGAAGCAGTAAAAAGGCGAATACTTTCATGCCCCAGTAAGGGGAACCGGGGGCATTGTACCGCTCCGCCATAGTCAGATTCGGATATCCATAGCCGATGGTCAGCACATGATCTCTGTCGAAGATCGGGCGCTTCAGCCAGGTGCGCAGATGTCTAGCGATCAGACCTTTCATTACAGGAATGGGGAAAGGCTCCAGTCCTGCCAACAGGCACACACTAAAAAAGCTTACCTGGGAGAAACGATAGGTCAGGGACCTGCCAAAAGGAATCGCCTCGCCCTCCTCATCGAACCAGTAGATGAACTGCTTGGCGAATTCCATGGCTCTCGCCTTGTACTTTTTCGCTCTCTCCGGGTCATCCTTTTCCATAACTACGGCATAGATCAGACTGTAGAAATGGATAGCAAAGGAAATATAGTAATCCTTCTGTCCGGAATCTCCGTCCCTGTACCACCCTTCGCCCAGGTAGAAGGTCTCCAATCCCTCCAGGTATTCCTCTAACATCTCGGGACTGTACTGACGTCCCACTTTTTTCATGGCAATGTTCACCAGTACGGCAAAGAGGATCCAGTTGCAGACCGGCAGAGGGTGCTCATTAATTTTGTTCAGATAATTGCTGAGGTTTTCCTTCTGTTCCTCCGTCAGAGGATCCCATACCACCTCCGGGGCAAACATAATGCCGTAGGAAATGGCAGCCATCTCTACGAATCTCTGGTCAAAAGAGGTGCACTCTCCCCAGTATTCCGGGTTCTTCTCATCGGTTCCGGCGGTGAGACCCTTGCGATAGATCTCCTCAAATTCCGGCTCTTTTCCGCCGCCTGCCCAATAGGGCACCAGTCCCCATAAGGGACGGGAAAATGCCTCCATCCAGGTGGCACCGATGTCATAATGCGCCATGGTAACTCCCAGAGTCAACCTAGCCTTCTCCTCACTGTAATAAGATTTTAACGGCTCTAAGATCGATAACATACAATCCTGAAAATCTTTTTTAGTATGTAAATTCATCTTACCAGTACTCCCTCCAGTCTTTTAGCAGTCTCGTCAGTGCCTCCATATAGAAGTAGTCTCCCCAGGAGTTGCACTCATCCACGCCATAATGGTTACAGGTATTGTATGGGGAATGGTTTGAGTAGGTGCTGTGCAGCACCAGTCCGTTGGATTCCTTCGGATCTTTTACGGCATAGTTCGTATAAACAGACTGCATGATCTGTTTTGCCAGAGTAATATAGTGCTCTGCCTCCGTAGGCTCCAGGTATTTCGCCATCTCCAGCATACCGCAGGCTGCGATGGAAGCAGAAGAAGAATCTCTCGGCTGGTCATCACCGTCGGTGAATTCCAGATCCCAGTAGGGCACCAGGTCCTTCGGCAGATGTGCCAGGAAATACTCTGTTACATGACGGAACAGATCGATATATTCTGCTCTTCCGGTATAACGGTAAGCCAGTGCCATACCGTAGACACCCCATGCCTGACCTCTCGCCCAGGCGGAACCGTCGCGGTAACCCTGACAGGTGGCACCATGATCCGGTGCTCCCGTCTTCATATCGAAGAAGAAGGTATGCCAGGTGGAATAATCCTCACGGATCACATTGGCAACAGCCGTATGGATATGCTTCTCCGCGATATTGCGGTACTTCGGATCCCCGGTCTCATCGGATGCCCAGTACAGCAGAGGCAGATTCAGCAGGCAGTCAATGATCAGGCGGTAATTCTCCGGAGCATCCATGGGACCCCATGCCTGAATGAACTCGCCTATGGGATGATAACGGGTGATCAGCTGGTCTGCTGCCTTGATTGCCGCTTCCCTGCCCTCTTTGCTGCCGGTCAACTTATAAGCTGCCACGCAGGAGGGAGAATAGAGGAATCCCATATCGTGATGATCCACTTCGATCTTATTGTCGATACGGTTCAAAAAGCTCTTTACCTGAACCTCGCCCGCTTTTTTCAGGCGCTCGTCCTGTGAATATTCGTAAGCCAGCCAGATCTCTCCGGTCCAAAAACCGCAGGTCCAGTAATTATTCGGAATGGGCTGGTAAAAACCGTTCTCACTGTATGCATTCTGGAACTGATCGGTAAATTCCGGCAGATCCCGGATCACCTGCTCTGTGGAAAACTGTAATGCCTCTTTGATTTCCGCATCTGTAATCAAAGGATACTTTTTTTCATCAAATGTTATCATGGTTTTTTCCTTTTCTTATTCTTTTCTTATCCTATCACACAAGCCTGTAACCGCTACCCGGCACAGGCTTGTAAAAATACTTTTTTATCCGTTATCCCTTCAGTCCCGTAGAGGCAACACCCTCTACAAAGTATTTCTGCAATACCAGGAATACGATCAGTACCGGG
>ENA-ORPH01003459-ORPH01003459.1-human-gut-metagenome-genome-assembly--contig:-NODE-3459-length-11652-cov-1.947573_pt1 | contig 11652 bp, 6 predicted proteins | sample MGYA00242142_ERZ509074 | MGnify/ENA primary metagenome ERZ509074 (study PRJEB26280, sample SAMEA2338724) | human gut metagenome | biome: human gut; feature: human-associated habitat; material: faeces... | reverse complement strand
CGTCCCATCGCCGTATCCGTATTGCGGATGTTGAAGCCGTTTTGTCTGCGGTCCTTGCGGTTTGCTTTGTTTTTGGCGGACACATTCTGGCGTGCAGCGTCGCCTGAAGTATTTTTGCTGTCAGCGCCCGATGTGTTCTGCGCAGCGCGTCCCTTTTTGGCTTCCGCCTGCAGCATGCGCACATCTTCCATGGAAAGCTCCAGTTTCTTTAACAATTCCATCGTCGCAGGATAGGACTCGGGATGTACGCTCGTCGCATCCAGCGGATTTTCTCCGTCCGCAATCCGCAAAAAGCCTGCGCACTGCTCAAATGCTTTGGGCCCCAGCTTCGGAACCTTTAACAGCTGCTTCCGATTTGTAAAGCGTCCGTTTGCTTCCCGGTATTCTACGATATTTTTTGCAACCGTCTTGGAAATACCGGAAATGTACTCCAAAAGCGGAGCAGATGCGGTATTTAAGTCCACGCCTACCCGGTTTACACAGTCCTCTACCACACCGCCCAGGGCTTCCCCAAGCTTTTTCTGGTTCATATCATGCTGATACTGTCCGACACCGATGGATTTCGGATCGATCTTTACCAGCTCGGAAAGTGGATCCTGCAGACGGCGTGCGATCGAAGCCGCACTTCTTTGTCCCACGTCAAACTGCGGGAACTCTTCCGTTGCCAGCTTGCTGGCAGAATAAACAGATGCGCCCGCTTCGTTGACGATCACATACTGAACCGGCTTTTTCAGCTCTTTGATCAAATCGACGATCACCTGCTCGGATTCACGGCTCGCAGTGCCGTTTCCCACAGAGATCAGAGAAATATCGTACTTGTCGATCAGCTTCTTTAATTCCTTTTTGGCTTCTTCTACTTTGTTCTGAGGTGCAGTCGGATAAATGACCTTCGTATCCAGTACCTTTCCGGTCGCATCCACAACAGCAAGCTTACAGCCGGTACGAAACGCCGGATCCCAGCCGAGCACTACATGTCCGGCGATTGGAGGCTGCATCAAAAGCTGTTCCAGATTCTTGCCAAAGACGCTGATTGCACCCTCTTCGGCTTTTTCTGTCAGCTCATTGCGGATATCGCGCTCGATCGCCGGGGCGATCAGACGGTCATAGCTGTCCTCAATCACGGCGCGCAGTACCGCCTCCGTCACCGGATTTTCTTCGGTAATTACTTTTTTTGCAAGGTACTGTAAAATACGGTCACGGGGTGCTTCCACCTTAACGGTCAGGAATTTCTCCGCCTCGCCGCGGTTCAATGCCAGCACACGGTGTCCCGCTGCCTTTTTGAGCGGCTCCTCGTACTGATAGTACATCTCATAAACACTCTGCGCCTTTTCATCCCGCGCGGTGCTGGTGAGCTTGCCCTCGTCCATCGTGATTTTCCGGATGTACATTCGGTAATCCGCTTCATCGGAAATTCCTTCCGCAAGGATATCCTGTGCGCCCTGCAGCGCTTCCTTTGTATCCGCTGCGCCTTTTTCAGGATTCACATAAGCAGCTGCCGCTTCTTCCAGAGAACCGGAAAATTTCTGTTCCCGGATCAGATCGGCAAGTCCGTCCAGCCCCTTTTCCTTTGCAACACTCGCTCTCGTCTTTCTCTTCGGACGGTAAGGGCGGTATAAATCCTCTACGACAACCAGCGTTTCTGCCGCCAGAATTTTATTTTTCAGATCGTCCGTCAGCTTGCCCTGCTCTTCGATGCTCGCCATAACGGAGGTCTTTTTCTCCTCCAGATTGCGCAGATAGTTCAGACGCTCGTACAGATTTCTCAGTACCTCGTCATTTAAAGAACCGGTCGCTTCCTTTCGGTATCTGGAAATAAAGGGAATCGTATTGCCCTCGTCGATCAGCTTGACCGCTGCTTCTACCTGCCAGCGCTCTACCTGAAGTTCCTCTCTGAGCTTATTTAAAATGTCCATGTCAATTTCCTTTCTGTCTGTTTGCTTCCTGCCTGCACTGCAGCGCGTCCTGGTCGATCAGCAGCGGCATATTTTACCAATCTGCGGCGCATCCGGCGCGCACATTCCAGTCCGAAACCATATTTGACAGCATACCAGAAGTCCCGTTTTTTGTAAAGCTTTCGCCCGGTCAGCACGCTGGCCTCATTCTCCGGATTTCATGAGCTGGTTTTCCCACGATTCATAGCCCTTTTGTCCCCTGCGGTCGGGAAAGCTGTAATTTTGGGAAAGCCACTTTCCAAGATACGCCGTATACTTTGCGCCGCCCGCCTCGTTTAAGTGCGCGTGGTCTGCATAATCCGTTGAAAAGTCCAGCCCCATCTCCCGATAACGGGCAGGCGTATTGGTGTTCCAGAACAGCAGTCCATCTTTTTCTGCCAGCTGCCCAATGGAATTGTAAACCTCCTGATCCCTTTCCTCCAACAGATATGGTCCGGAAATCAGCGCAAGTGTAATGCCTTCTTTTTTCGTCAGTTCTACGATTTTTTCAAAATATTCCTTTGATTTTTCGGTCATTTCCTGAGATGTCGTCACATGGCTCATATCCGGCTCCGTCAGCTCTGCGTGGCGGTTTAGCGGCGTGTAGCCTTTCCAACGCTCCTGCGTTTTCCGATTCCAGACGAAATTCTGAAAATCCTCTGTCGTCAGCTGGTCATATCTGGAATGATATTCCGTAAATCCCAGAAAAAAGTGACTTTGCTCCTCCTGCACGCTTGTATACACTGCTTCCAGCTTATTCAGGGATATCCGCATCCCGTCAAGGTTTTCATCTGCCCATCCCGGCTGGAAATCATCATAAAAACGACTCGGACAGAACATATCCAGCACCACCAGCTTCGGCTTCTGAGTCTTCAACGCTTCTTTCAGATTATAATAGCTGTTCCAGAGCGGCTGCTCCGCGCCGGTCATCAGGTACGCTGCCATGCCGTATTCGTCCCAGAGCAGCTGCGTATTCACGTTGCAGTGAACGTGGCTGCTGCCCAGAAAAAGTACGTCGATTTTATTTTTCGGCTGCACATACAGATACCGCGTCTGATCGATTCCATGCGGCGATTTGACACACAGAATCCGATTTAAATTGCTCAGTAAAAGGAGCACCAGACACAGAAAAATGCCCCCTCGAATCCACTTTTTTCTCATTTTATTCTCCATTCCACAGGCGCTTGCGCCGAAGGAATCGCGAGGCGAACATCCAGTTCGGCTCTGCAATCCCAGCTACTTTGTGACGCCTGCGGCACAAATAGCAGTGTGAAAAATAAGCGATCACGCTTATTTTTCACATTAATCCCCCACACGCCTTAAAATTCCACATAAATAAATCCGGACGGGTCAAAGCCCTTTCCATATTGCCCGACCACGAACACTGCGCCGATCAAAAACAGACAGATCGCCCAGCGCACCGGAAGCGGCATCCTATAAATCCAGACTGCCGGCTCCTGTTTCTTTTTTTCAGAAATCAAATCGATTCCAAACAGCACTGCAATCCCAGCGACTGCAATGAAAAACTGCGTTTTTTCCAATCCCATCGTGAACAAAAACTGTCTCCAGTACAGAAATCCGTTCCACCTGGTAAACATATTTTTCAGACAGATCACTGCCATCGATACCGATTCGCTGCGGAAAAAGATCCAAAAACACATCACCGTAAAAAAGGTCAGCAGAACCGAAAGCATATGCCGCAGCTTTTCCAGGCCAACTTTTGCTTCCCCGAATACCGCTTGCTTCGCCTTTTTGTAAAAATCCTGCACGACCTGTCCGGCACCATGCAGCAGTCCCCATGCCAAAAACTGCGGCGCGCCGCCATGCCACAGACCGCTGATGAGAAAAACAAGCAGTATATTGCGCTGTCTGACTGCAAGTCCCTTTCTGCCGCCGCCCAGCGGAATATAAATATAATCCCGCAGCCAGCTGCTCAAAGAAATGTGCCATCTGCGCCAGAAATCCGTCAGGTTTCTGGCAAAATATGGCTGCTTAAAGTTCTGGACCAGCTCAAAGCCAAATAGTCTGCCGACACCGACCGCGATCATCGAATAGCTCGCAAAATCACAGTAAATCTGAACCGCATAAAAGAGCGCCGCCATCAGCATCGTAAAGCTGTTGGCATCCTGATACATGCTGTAAACCTGATTCACGAGAATTTCCGCCCGCTGCGCGACGATCAGCTTCATCCCATAGCCGAGCAGCATCGCAATCAGCCCCTGCATGACCCGGTCGTAATTTAGAAGCTCACGCCGCTTTTTTTTCGTAATTTCTCTAAGCTGTCCCAGAAAATGGTCTCCACGCTCGATCGGTCCGCTCATAATGTTCGGAAAAAAGGAGAGAAATGTCGCAAAGCGCCAGAAGCTTTTTTCCGCAGGATATTTTCCCCTCGAAACGTCTATCAGATAGCCGATCGCTTCCAGCGTATAAAACGAAATTCCGATGGGTGCGACGAGTCCGAACTTCGCTGCAACATCCAAATGAACGATTTGCAGACCTCTTCCATATGTTTTGTTGATGATTTCATTCCAGACCGGCAGATATTTAAACACTGCCAAAAGAATCAGCTGAAAAGAAAGGCACGCTCCGATCAGCAAACGGCGCTTCGTCCTGTCTGCGCCTTTTTCCACTAAAAGGGCACAGCCCCACGTCAGACACACAGAACTTAGCAGCCAGATGCCCGCAAACGGATCTGCCCACTCGAAAAAGAGGATATTGAAAATCAGTAAAACTGCCAGCCGTCCCTTTTTCGGCACGGCATAAAATCCTCCTACTGCTGCCGCCAGAAAAGCGGCAAATGTAAATGATTGAAACGACAAGACTTTTCTCCCGGATATCGGGAAACCCCATTCCCGTATTTGTCCGTCGACCCCTCGGGCAAAGCCGGGTCGTTACGACAGTGCGGAATGGATGCAGGGTAGCTGGCTCAGCACCGCGTGGTTCGATCCATCTAACGAACTGCAGCTCCGTTTTGCGTAACGACTGGCTGTAAATCCGGTTTCTGAAAACTCCATTGCCCTGTTTTCTCCGAAACCGTTTTCTCATTTCCTGTTGAGAGTATTATATCCATTTTTTTCAGAAAGCGTCAATCGTTTCATCCAAATCCTAAGAAAGACTTAAGCTTTTGAGGGAAGATGCAAAGCAGCGTTCTTTAACGGTACACAATTTCCCGCTGGATCAGGAAGCTGATAAAGAACAGGAATACGTCCACCAGGATCTTAACTGCCACCTCCGAGCCACCCAGAACGCCATACAGCAGGCTGACCAGTCCGGCGCTTGCCAACATCTGCACGACTGCGAGCACAAAATAGCGCACCGCCGATTTCCACACTGCGCCGCTGCTTTTAAACACGACCCTGTAATTCAGGAAAAAGTTGTAGCCCGCCGACACCACGCGCGCAAGCACGGTCGAAACCACAATATAGCTGACAGCCTCCGGCATTCTTTCTTTCGTCAGGCTGCAAAACAGCGCAAACAGCACCAGATCGATGATGCACGATGACAGGGAAGAAAACAAAAATTTTGCAAATACCAGATAAATCCGAGCTGAATCCAGCAGCGGGTTGAAATGGCTGCCTTTGTTATCGTTTAAGTAAACCGTTTCAATTGGCACTTCGCGAATTCCGACCTTTTGCTCTCCTGCCTCCAGAAGCATGTAGGTTTCAAACTCGAACCGCTCGCCCTTGACGTTCATCAGATGGCGCATAAACGCAGCCGGAATGCCGCGCAGCCCGGTCTGGGTATCCGATACCGCCACGCCGCAAAGGTATTTGAGCACCTGACGTGTGATTTTGTTGCCCCATTCCGATTTTGCCGGGACGTTGTCCTGATCGAAATTCCGGCAGCCTAAAATCAGCTTTTCCGGCTCTTTTTCCATCGCTTCCATACATTTCTGAATGCAGGCGGGCGTATGTTGTCCGTCCGAATCCGCGGTAATCGCTCCGATCGCCTCCGGATATCTGTTTAAAACTTCATTAAAAGCAGTTTTTAATGCACGCCCTTTCCCCAGGTTCACCGCATGAGTCAAAACAATTGCGCCGAGCTGTTTTGCCTGTTCAAACAGGTTCCGATACTCGTTTCCGCTTCCGTCATCCACCACGACGATTCTCTCGATTCCAGATTCCTGCAGCGTCTGCAGCAGGCGGATCATTTCATCCGGTTCATAAGCCGGTATAATGACCGGTATCCGTTTCTCCATTGTATTCTCCATTCCAATGTTTTCCTTGCGCTATTTCTGTGTACCCTTACTCTGGTGTTATCCAACGCCGTTTGATTCCTTTTATGGCTGTCCCTGCCGGCTTTCTTCCGCTCTTTCCAGTGTCAATGTCCCATCGTTCATTTGAATTCGATACAACGTTTTCCACGCAAATTCCTCTGTATAAGGCGCAAACAGCTCTTTTAACGCTTCATCCGTTTCATCTGCATATAAGTAGCCCGCATGGGAAGCCTGCACCAGCTCCCACACCTGTCCGGACGTGGTGTCTTCCCCGATTCCGCCAAACAGCACTGACACCGGAGACGCCTCAAATGAAATGTAGGTATTTCTGACCCACTGCGCCGCATCCTGCGCATTTTTCAGATACAGCACCCGCATCCCGCTGCCCACGTCCTGTTTGGACATTTTTTCCAGAAATTCTTCCGACGCTTCCGTGATCATGTTCGACCGTGCCTGCAAATCGTCGTCTAAGCGCTGCCGGTAACCGATCATCCCGTCGTAGACAGCGCCCCAGTTTGCGCACAACAATACGGCTGCAGCCAGCGCTGCATAGGGCGAAATTTTTCCCCACAGCCTCGGACTGCGTTCCAGAAAAATCCCGAACAGCAGATACAACGTTCCAACTGTAAACGGTGCACTGTAGCGTTCGATCGACGCAATCATCCCGGTTGCTTCCAGATACTGGGTTTCCGTCGCAAAAATCGTCAGATGACTCACAAGGTTGATGCCGTAAAAAACAATTCCCGTCAGCGGCACATACACAAACAGGAAATTCCGCTCCGTTTTGGTCAGAAGCTTCCTGCGGTACAGCCATGCGATTCCGATCAGAAAAATCACAAACAGGGCAAGCGCCGATACACCGATCCAGGAAAATCCATCCCGATGCAGCGCCCGTACCGCAAATGCTTCTGCATACGCATACAACAGCTTCTGTACCGTTCCTTCAAGCAGGATCGGCAGGTTACCCGACGCCATCGAAACCGCCGCCCCGGTCAGTTTTGCCACCCGCTTCATGAGCAGACAAAACAGCATCCAACTTCCTCCGCTGACGGCTGGAAGTGCTGTGATGCAAAGCAGCTGCCGTATTTCTTTCTTTTTGTCCGCTGCGCCATGCAGCCGCCAGAACCAGACAAAGACGAGGGCGAACGCCGCCCACAAAAATCCAACGGACTTTACGAGCACCAGAACGCCGAGATACAGGGCGATCCGCAGGTTGGAGAAGGTGCGGGAACGGGAAGCTGCATCAGCAATGTCTGCGGTAGCAGTGTCTGCACCAGGCACAGCCCGATCTTCGAGACAGCTCATCAGTATCACACCGTAGATCACCGCCATCACCAGGTCGGCGCACATTCCTCCGAGGTAAAACGTCTCTGTCATACTCGGAAACGCTGCCAGGCAGACCGCAAGCACAATGATCCAGAAAAGCTGCTTCACCCTCCGTCTGTCAGTCTGCAGCGTTTCGTCCAGCCTGCTAAGCAGCGGAGTCAGAAAAACAAACACGCCGAAATAGTATCCGGCAAACATCAGCCCCTCAGAAAAGCCGTCCGGCTTTAAATGAACAAACCACCATTTAAGCAACTGGATTCCCGGCGGGTAATCGCCAAACTCCGAAGCTGCATTCGTATATTTCGCTGCAAAGCCATCCAGCGCATACAATGCCTTGACGTCCGTTGCCCAGAAATTCAAGTCATCCCACCACGTTGCAATTTTATTTTCGGTCAAAAGCACTGCACCGGTCAGCAACACCATGGCAGCAATCGCAGACGGCGCAAAGAACAGCTCCCGCAGCTGTGCAAACAGCTTTTTCTTCTTTTCTCCGGATAAAAACAGAACTCTCAAAACTGCTCCCACCACAATCGCTGTGCTAAAATAATCGATCCAGGACAGCCGCCGGAAAAATGCGAGCACATATAATATTAAAATCAGAATACAGGTTGCCAACGGCAGGACAGCCGTCAGCTGCTTTTCAAATCTGAGCGCCAGCAGGCAGGCGATCATTAAAAAAGCAGCGAGCAAAACAACAGCCATGTTCTTTCTCCTTCTTCTTTCGTGTCTGTTACATCTTAGCATAATACAGGATGGCGGGCAACTGCAGAAGTGCTGCGCAGTGCGCCTTACGGCATAACGTACATCGCTGTAAAGCGCACCGCAAAATCGGGCGGAAGCTTTCGCTCCCGCCCGATTTTGGTTTGCTGATTCAAATTTGTCAATGGCTCTGTCCAGATTTATACTTCCGGCTCAATCAGCCCGTAGGTATTGCCTTTTCTTCTGTAAACAACATTTACCTGATCCGTCTCTGCATTGCAGAATACATAAAAGCTGTGTCCTAAAAGCTCCATCTGTACGCAGGCATCCTCCGGATACATCGGTTTGATATCGAACTTCTTGGTTCTGACGATTTTAACCTCTTCCTCCTCTTCTTCATCCCCTTCCAGGTAATCAGGCTGGAAGCTTGCAGCCGCCTGCTGCTGTGCGATCAGCTTCGTCTTGTATCTTCTGAGCTGTCTCTCGATAATTTCCTCTACCAGATCGATCGATACATACATATCGCTGCTGGTCTGCTCCGACCGGATAATGTTTCCTTTCATCGGGATGGTCACTTCAATTTTCTGTCTGTCCTTTTCCACACTTAATGTTACATAGATTTCCGTATCCGCTGTAAAATACCGCTCCAGCTTACCGAGCTTTGCTTCTACTGCACTGCGCAGACCGGGTGTAACGTCAATGTTTTTTCCGCTGATAATCATCTTCATAAAATCATCATCCCTTCTGGTCCATAATTAGGATATTGCAAGAGCTTTCTTTCTCTATCCTTATTCAGATTATACCATAAGTCCTCGTCCCAGGCAATATTTTCTGAGCATTTTAAACAATTGTCTTTTTTTTCTGACAATTATATTTCTTTTCAGACTGCCGCCAAAAACCGGATTGCTGTGATAACTTCACAAAACAACTGTTTGTTTTGGACATTCCGTATTCCACAGGATTCGGTTTTTTCGTCTGTGGATAATGTGGATAAAATAGTGTATAACTTAATTTCCCGCATTTTTCACCTTTTTTCGATGTGGATAACTATGTGAGTTTTCATTTTTGTTATTTCGCACATTTTTGTTCCTTCTTGTGCATTTTAACAAATCCGGCTCCTGAAATTCCATTGCTGCTTTTTATCAATATCAGACAATTTCCGTGTTTTGAAACAATGGGCAGATTTTCGCTTTCTCCCTGTAAAGAGAAACCGCCGTACATTCCTGCACAGCGGTTTCTCTATTTCTTATTTTATTTTGCGTATTTACTGCAGCCGTCTTAGAAAATACGTCTGATCGCCACAGGTGTTCTGTAGCTTGCGTTCGAAATCTTGATACCGGTTGCTTCCGTGCTGGCATGGACGATCTGTCCGTTACCGATATAAATCGCAACATGTCCGGAATAGCAAACCAAATCACCGGGCTGCGCGTTTGCCAGACTTCCTACGTTATAACCGACATAACGGTCGGAAGTGGAGGAATGCGGCAGGGATACGCCAAAATTCTTATAAACGCTCATAACAAAACCGGAGCAGTCCGCACCGTTTGTCAGACTTGTCCCACCGTATACATAGGGATTACCGACAAACTTTACCGCATAGTTTGCAACGGACTGTCCCAAGCCGGAACCAGAAGATGAAACAGTCGCCTGCTGAGAAGCAGTGGATTCGGAAGAAGTACTCTTATCCGTTATCTCGGCATTCTTCCCTTCCTTTGCTTTTTCCTTCGCTTTCATACGCTCTTCCGCTGCCTGCGCGGCTTTCTTTGCGTCTTCTCTTGCCTTTTCTTCTTCGGCAATTCTGGCTTTCTCTTCTTCGATGGATTCTGCGGTCACATACTCTGTTGCAACTACGACATAATCCTCGGAAACCCAGCCGTCACCTTCTTCGATGCTGACTTTGACGAAACCGTTTTCTTCATCCAGAACGGAAAGCTCTTCGCCTCCTGGAACCAGACCAATAACGCTCGCTTCCAGGCTCGCATCGCTTCTGACCTTCAGGGTCTCGGTGTTGACAGTCGCCATCTTCTGACCGACTTCATCTGCGATCTTTTCCGCCTCGTCTCCGGTCTTGAAATACTCCGCCTTCACATAGCCTTCTACGCTGCCGGATTTTACCTGATACCAGTCGCCGTCCTTTGCAACCAGCGTGCCGACAGAATTGTTATACAGCTTACCGACGATTTCGCCATCCGTGCTGGCGGTGCTGCGGATATTTACATAATCGTTGACCTGCGCGATGATCAGAACGTCCTGTTCCTTTTCACGCTCTTCATCGGAGATCTTCGTCTCAGGCTCTTTTAATACCGGCTCTACCGCTTCGATAATCTCCGTCTCAGCTGTGCTTTCTGCCTCCACTGCAGCCTCTGCCTCTGTCGCAGATTCTGCGACTGTCTGTGTTACAGATGCCTTGGTGTCGCTGGATGCAACCGGCTCTGCCGGCTCTTTTTCTTCTTTTCTCTTTTTAATTTCTTCACGAATCTGCGATACCGAAACACCGTCATTTAATACCAAGCCAACGCCTGCTGCCGGCAGGACTGCTGATATCGCAGACTTTGCGGATACCGTCGCTGTATTTAGTTCTGCAGCAGGCATGTTTCCGGTAACTAATACTGCCATCGCCATAGCCGCTGCTGTCATTTTAATCTTATGATAATGCATGGATTACTCCCGATTCTCAAAATTGTTACATTTGTTACAAAATTATTAAATTCGAAATATACTATAGCACTCCATGTCATTTTTGTCAATTCCTGCAGATCGCAATCTGACGGAAATACTGTGACAAATTTATGAATTTTTTATGACTTCATACAGCCAAAGCATCTTTAGCTGCTCCGGCGACCAGCAGTTTTCCCTTTGGACGCTGTTTTTTTACCGTGTCTGGAAATATTCCTGCACAGAGTTGACCGCATTTGCCCCGTCTGCAACCGCCGTCACGATCTGACGCAGCTTTTTCGTCCGTACATCCCCGACTGCAAAAATGCCCGGCACGCTCGTACAGCAGTCCTCTCCTGCACAGATATAGCCTGCCTCGTCCGTTTTTACAAGGCTCTTGAAACTCTCGGACACCGGCTGAATCCCGACCGCAATAAAGATTCCGTCCGCCGCGACAAAACGCTCTTCTTTTGTCTGTGTATCCAAAAGCTGCACGCCGGTCACAAACGCTTCTCCCGTGATTTCCTCTACAGCTGCGTTCCAGACCAGCTCCACATTCGGCAGGGTAAACAGCTTTTCCTGCAGGCTCTTTGCCGCACGCAGACTGTCCCTGCGGTGGATCAGGTAAACCTTTTCACAAAGTCCCGCCAGGAAAATCGCATCCTCCACAGCAACATCCCCGCCGCCGATCACTGCCGTCACTTTCTTCTTATAAAAAGCGCCGTCACAGGTCGCACAATAAGAAATACCTCTGCCAGCCAGCCGTTTTTCCCCGGGCACGCCAAGCTTTTTGTGCTCCGCACCGGCTGCAATAATAACCGCCTT
>ENA-ORPH01003440-ORPH01003440.1-human-gut-metagenome-genome-assembly--contig:-NODE-3440-length-11713-cov-3.696003_pt1 | contig 11713 bp, 6 predicted proteins | sample MGYA00242142_ERZ509074 | MGnify/ENA primary metagenome ERZ509074 (study PRJEB26280, sample SAMEA2338724) | human gut metagenome | biome: human gut; feature: human-associated habitat; material: faeces... | reverse complement strand
CTGTAAACAGCACCGCTCGAGCGCGAAAGAGTCGCAAGCGACTCTTTGTTCTTTAATCGGAAATTGCTGTCTGGCAATCTTAATTTTTTCTTAAGGAAACGGACATATATTACAGCCATAAATGTTGTAATATATAACCAAGGAGAAAATTATAAGCTCCATCGTAATATTACTATTGTAGCAAAACGGACAGCGCGATCAATTGTCCAACATAGAAAGGAGAGAGTAATATGAGGATGAAAAAATATGTAATGACGCTGGCATTATGTATCGCTGCAGGAGTTATGCTGACTTTACCGGTGCAGGCAGATGCAAAGTCAACCGGGAAGTTGAGCAAAAACATCAAATGGTCTTTGAACTCTGATGAGACAGTATTGACAATCACAGGAAAAGGAACGGTGGATATCCGTAAATTTCGTAAAGAGGGAAGATACAAATGGCCTGGTTCAGAAGCGGGACAGCCGGCAATTTTTGACAAGCTGGTGTTTGGAGAGGGGATCACAACAATTTCATCTGGCTTTTTTTGTATTGAGGGTATCAAAACGATTTCACTGCCAAAGAGCTTTAAGAAGATCAAAGCGTCCAATGAAATGGATGCCGTCAATGGCTCTTTTGAACCATACAGCACGACATTAAAGAAACTTCAAGTGTCTAAGAAAAACAAGAAGTTCTCTGTCAGTAAGGGCATCTTGTATTCAAAGGACAAAAAGAAGTTGTACATTTATCCAAGTGGCAAGACGGAGAAAAAATTTGCAATACCTTCCAAGGTAACCAAAATTTGCAGACGTGCCTTTTATGGAAATTCCATAGAGAGTGTTATTATGGGAAATAAGTTGCGTGAAATTGGTCGGCAGGCTTTTGCGAAAACGGAGTTAAAGTCTGTAAAGCTTCCAAAGTCGTTGAAAATTATTGAAGATTCTGCGTTTGACAGCACTCAGATTTCATCTGTAGAATTGCCAAAGGGCCTTAAGCGGGTAGGAAATCATGCGTTTGGAAACATCAAAGATTTATCGACGATCATCGTACGATGCAATTGTAAACTAAGTTATGTGTTTGCAGACAGTGGTTTTCAAACAAATCTTCAAACCTATGACCGAGAGAACTATACGGATTTTCGAATTGTATTGGGTAAGGAATTAAATGCAACAATATATCGTTTGTTTGCTGATTTTGCAGATCACATAAGACTCGGCAAGATGAAAGTTGAAGTTGAGAAAGGCAATAAGACATATTACATCAAAGACGAGGCGGTATACGCTAAACGAGGGGATCGTCTGAAAGAGAGCTTTAAGAAGTTAAATGGTAAAGAGCAATCATAAGAAGGGAGTGATTTTTATGAAAAAATGGAGACAGTTAGCAATAGTTACGCTTTGTCTGATGGCAGCGTTGACTATGACAATGACAGCAGATGCCAAGACAAAGAAAAAGCAGCCGAGCGGTAAAGTATGCAGTGGGGTGAAATGGACATACAATAAAAAGAGTAAAACGTTAACGATAACTGGAAAGGGATATGCTAAAATTACCGGGTTTTATGACAAATCACTGAGCAGTTATGAGTGGCCGTGCTCGGAAGATTCTGTATTGCCGGTGTTTACGAAGATTAAATTTGGAGAGGGGATTACGCAGGTCGATTATCGATATTTTGCAATGGAGGGCATCAAGCAGATATCGTTGCCAAAATCTTTTAAAAAGATTAAGTATGCAAGCCCAGTTCGTGTCAATGGAGCTTATGAAGGCTGGAGTACAACCTTAAAAAAGATTTCTGTAAATAAAAAGAATCGTAACTTTTCATCATCAAAAGGTGTATTGTATTCGAAAGACAAAAAGACAATTTACATATATCCTTCGGGCAAAAGTGTCGTCAATTATAAGTTATCCGATAAGGTGACGACGATCGCACCGTATGCATTTTATGCAGCGGATATGAAATCAATTCAGCTTTCTTCAAAGCTAACAACTATTGGAGAGTACGCATTTCAGTATTCAACAGTCAAGACAGTTACTGGCGGCAAAAAACTTCGAGTGATAGGACAGATGGCTTTTTATGAAGCCGATGGATTGACCAACTTTGCCTTTGACAGTGCACTTAGAAAAATAGGCAGCAATGCGTTTTATGCCTGCAGGCTGCAAAGTGTAACTCTTCCGGAAAAACTGGTATCTGTAGGAAATTGTGCGTTTATGGCAAACGAAGAATTGCGTTCTTTGACGATATTATGCAGATTAAATTTGGGAGAAATCTTTCTGCTTTGTACGAAAAAAATGAATTATAGCAAGTCGGAATATGATTACCGACCAATTACGGTAAAGCTTGGGAAGAATGCTACCGGACCGCTTACGACACTCATAGACGATTTGGGGCAGCAGATCACTTTTGAGGTGGATAATGCCAATCCGATATATTACGTGAAAGCCGGGGTGCTTTATAAGAGAAAGGGAAACGAAGTATGCTATCCCCAAAAAGCATCTTAATATCTTGCAATATGCATAATAAAATATATAATTAAAATATATTTTTGTAAAAATTGTACATGAAATTTTAAAAATCATGTTGCAATACTACTACGAAAATGTTAAGATAGTTTTCGTAGCAAAAGAAATAACTCATGGGGGAGTTATTTCGATAATGTATTGGGCGTGATTGGGATGTAGAAAGACATTTTTTGTGGGGACAAAGGATGTCTTTTTATTGTACGTGATGGTGACGGATATCGTTAATGTGTTTGCTTCTTTTTTCATGAATTAATATCAAAAATATGTGGATTTTTTGGGATTTATCGGTATAAATATTGGGAAAGTATCGGTATTTCTTATGGATTTCTATTCATATTTTTTGGTGATGATTTATGTTATTTTGTCACAAAAAACGCACAAGTTTCTCAATCTGCCGGGAAGGAGAAGGATTATGGCTTTTCGTAAAAAAGCACTTGCTATTGTCATGAGTATGGCAATGGTCGCAACTTCGCTGTCAATTCCAACAACGACAGCCAAAACGGCGGAAGCCGCCGGCACAACATTTAACAACCTTAATCAATCGCAGATTACAGAGGCGATGGGTGTAGGTTACAACCTTGGTAACTCATTGGAGGCTGCAAGTTCCGGAACACCGAATGAAACAGCATATGGCAATCCAAAATTAACAGAAGACTTAGTTTTGGCAGCCAAAGACGCAGGATTTAAATCTATCCGTATTCCGGTATCCTATCTTAGCATGATTGACGACAACAATGGATACAAGATCGACTCTTCTTGGTTAGATCGAGTACAGCAGGTTGTTGATTATTGCGTTGACAATGATATGTATGCAATTGTCAACATGCATGGAGACGGTTATACGACAGTAACAGGTGGCTGGTTATTATGCGGCAGTTCTGATCAGACCAAGATCAAAGCAAAATATAAAGCGTGCTGGGAGCAGATTGCAGATCGTTTCAAAAACTATGATGAGCATCTGATCTTTGAGTCCATGAATGAAGAATTTGATGGAACTTATGGAACACCTAGCAGAACGGCTTATGCAAATATAAATGCCTACAATCAGATTTTTGTGGACACCGTAAGAAAAACCGGTGGAAACAATGATCAGAGATGGTTATTGATTCCGGGATGGAATACCAATATTGATTACACGGCGGAGAATTACGGATTTGCACTTCCTACCGATGATTATCTGTCTTCTAAGATTGCATCAGGCGAAAAGAGAATTATGATCTCTGTACATTATTATGATCCATGGGATTTCTGTGGAACAGAGTCCGGTGCAACCACACAGTGGGGAGACAGTATTACGGATTATTCGAAGAGAGCAAGCTGGGGAGATGAGTCCTATATGGCATCTCAGTTCAAAAAGATGTCCAGCAAATTCGTTTCACAGGGATATCCTGTGGTGATCGGTGAATTTGGTGCCATCAATAAAGCAAGTTATGACAGCCAGAATAAAGTTTGCCGTGCAGAGTATTATCAGAAAGTCTGCTATTATGCAAAGCAGTATGGATTGATTCCGGTAGCTTGGGACAATGGATACAACGGAGACTATGGTTTTGCGATCATTGACCGTTATTCCAACAAGGTTGTTCATCAGGAATTGATGGACGCTATGATGGAAGTGTATGGTGGTAATGAGTCCGCAACGGCAACAGGCATTCAGTTAAACAAGAGCGAGTTGACAATTCACATTGGTGATGAAAAACAGCAGCTTACAGCAGCATTAACACCATCGGACAGCAAGGATAAAGTTCTTTGGAGCTCCAGTGATGAGTCAGTAGCTGCCGTTAATTCCAAAGGTCAGGTAAGTGCAGTAGGAGCAGGAACTTGTACAATCACTGCATCTGTTCCATTAGGATACAAAGCAACCTGTAAGGTGACGGTACCACAGGCCAACTATGTACGTGCGAAATTATATTTATTAGAGACCGCAAGCTGGCAGTCAGTCATCAGTGATGAATATGTTGATATATATTCAGAAGGAGGAAAGTTCTCCTTGTCCTTAGATGCGACTAAGAGTCAGTTGCAGAATATTGGTTCTTTGTATATCAAAGATATCAATGTTGCTGATGATGAGGCATCTGTATTTGACAAAGCAACTTTGAAAGTAACATCATTTGAAATTAACGGACAGAAATATACCATGAAAAATGGAAAATTTACGTATGATGTTTCACAGAAAGCATCAGATGATGGATTGATCTGTCCAGTCTTTAATTTTTCATTTATTAATGTGTGGGCGAATACACATGTAAACAACGTAACTGTGGAAAATGCAAATTACAAGGCATATTTCAATAATGTAAATTACCAGACGACGAATAAGGTAACCATGAACTTTGAGGTGTCCGGTATTAATGGTGGCAGTGATGTTCAGCCAACAGCAGCACCAACAAAGGCACCAACAGCAGCACCAACAAAGGCACCAACAGCAGCACCAACAAAGGCACCAACGGCAGCGCCAACAAAGGCACCAACAGTGGCGCCAACAAAGGCACCAACGGTAGCGCCAACAAAGGCACCAACGGTAGCACCGACGAAGGCTCCGACAGTAGCACCAACCACAGCTCCGACACAGTCACCGGTTATTTCAGATACGACGGAGATTGTATCTAACTTAGAGTCTACATATGCAACGAACGATCCACAGTGGTTGTTAAATGCATCTGACGATGATATTGTTACTGTAGTTTATACTTGTACAGATCCTTCCCATGGTAACTGGGGCATTTTAGGATGGGGTGCATCTGTAGACAATGTATGGCAGAGTGGTGATAATTATTCTGCGGCAAGTAATGCAACGGATAAAGTAACGAAGACATATACAGTCAAAGAATTAAAGGCAACCATGAACATTAAGAGCACATCAAAGGTTACCTATTTGTGCTTGTCTGCTTGGAACGGTGGCAAGATCGTAAGTCTTACACTTTCTAAAGTAGGTGGAGAGACTCCACAGCCAACCGTAACGCCAACAGTAGCACCGACAGCTACACCGACGGTAGCACCGACAGTAGCACCGACAGCTACACCGACAGTAGCACCGACAGTAGCACCAACAGTAGCACCGACAGCAGCACCAACCACAGAGCCTTCCGGGGACAGCAAAGTAACAGGCTCGGTAAAACTTACCAGTAATTGGGGCAGTGGCGGAATTGCAGAGATCACTCTTACCAACAATACAGGTGTCAGCTATACCGATGGATGGACGGTAGAGTTTACCTTAGACCGCGAGATTACTTCTATGTGGAGCGGTACTTGTGAGAGCCTTGGCAATAATCGTTACCGCGTAAGCAATCCTGGATGGGATGGCAATTGGGCAAATGGTAAAACAATCACATTAAATTGTGGTGTTGGTGGAGGCAGCAACGTACCAGCGATCACAGATATCGTGATAAAATAATGAGCACATAGTGCTCATCTTGGGAGTTTCTCCGAAACTCCATTATGCGCAGAAATCGTGCGCAATTATTATGATATAATTGTTACAGATAAAGGAAGCCCTTACATTAGAGGTTCCGAGAACTCTTGCAACTGTTTTCAATATTAAGGAAAGCAGAAAAAGATGTATCGGAGCCTCTTTTTTCTTATTGTTGAAGATTATTTAGGTTGGCTTGATATTCGCGTGGTGATATACCCTCGTTTTTTTTGAAAACTTTACTAAAATAAAAACCATTACAAAAACCCAATTGATCAGCAATCTGCGTTACAGTAAACTGTTTGCTGGATAGTAAGATTTTGGCCTGCTCAATGCGGTATTTTTCAAGAAAAGCAAAAATAGTCTCACCAGTTACTTCCTTAAATTTACGGTTCATGTAATCAAAATTATGATGAAATTGTTTTTCTAAAAGGACACTTGTGATTTTTGTTTTGTAATTACTTTTCAGATAAGAAAGTAATGGGAGCGCGGAAAATGTGCCAATGTTATTTGGTGGAAATAACGCATTAATATGTGCACGACATATTTTTAACAGCAGCATTGCAAAATTGCAATTTATCATGCTTTGATGATAAGGGCTACCCGGTACTGCATTGTTTGTGGCAGATATAATTTCATTAAGGACTTCATAATAAGAAGCTCCTGAAAGTGTTGCATTCTTTGGAATAAGTATTTGTTCGCATGGTTTGTACTGTAATGGGGAAGCATTAAGTTCACTATGCATTGAAAGAAATTGGTGATAAACTTCTTCTTCGGACAGCAACAGTTCTTTTTGTGGGTTCCATTGAAAATGAATATAGTAATAACTTACCGGAGAATTACTTTGGACACCAAAGTGGCATTTATCAGGACATAATAGCAGGGTCTGTCCGGCACTTAAGTGGTAAATAGTATCTTCTTCCTGCAAAAGCATACTGCCATTTGTGATGAAATATAGAATCCAGTCAGAGGGGGTGCGGCGAAAATGCTTGTTAGGAGCAGGAACAGAAACTGATCCGGACAATGTGACGTGTGGAAGAGATTGTAAATTGGTTATAAAATATGTTTGTTTCATAAACTACTCCTTAAAAGTCGCTATTATATATGCTTGCGTCGCTATAAATCATGGAATACCAGTTGCGAAAATGGTAACATAGGAAGAGCAATAAGTCAATTACGATTGAAGGAGGGAATGAAAATGCTGAAAAATAATAAAAGAAGTTTACAAGTGACAGCAATTGCTATAACCGTCACATTATTGCTTGTCGGAGCCTCTGGGCACGTGGCTGCAAAAGCGAAAAAAATAACGATCAATCATAAAAAAATGACACTTGCGATTGGTCAAAAACGAGCACTAAAAGTAAAAAACACAAAAAAGAAAGTGAAATGGATCAGTAAAAATAAAAAAGTTGCTATTGTTAATAAAAAAGGGATTGTTACAGCGAAGAAAAAGGGATCAGCAAAGATTGTTGCACGTATCGGAAAGAAAAAATATACTTGCAGAGTAACGGTTAAGCCTAACAAAAAGAGAGCAAAAATAAAGAGTACTAAGAAACCGACTTATACAATGCGTCCAATTGCATCAAAAGTACCGGTAGTGTCTCAAAAGCCGACGATTGTACCAACAGCAACGGTTAATCCAACGCCAACACCGATACCATTACCGACAGTGAAGCCGACACCTGTTCCGGATGAGGGGTGGCAGACCGGGAAGGTCAGCGGATCAGAAGAAGATTATAATAAATATTTTGCATTAAATATGAAACACTATACAAAGAAACAGGAAGGAACGGTGTTTGGAACGATTGAAAGCATTACGTATCCATCCAAAGTTGTTGGAGCAGAACGCGAAGCATATGTGTATTTGCCACCACAGTATGATAGCAGCAAAAAATATCCGGTATTATACATGATTCACGGAATTGGCTGTGAGAGAGGACAGTGGGTTGGCATGTCCTTAAAAAATATATTAAGCAATATGATTTGCAGAGGTGAGGTTGCACCATTTGTAGCTGTTATACCAAGTGTTGTTCCAAAAGATGGAGTGTCGTCAAATACGCTGGGACCAGAGAATATTGGCGCATTCACCATGTTTGAACAGGAATTTTTACAGGATCTAGAGCCATATATTCTTGAAAATTTTGCCGTGTCATCCGACAGAAAAGATACCGGAGTATGTGGTCTGTCTATGGGAGGCATGGAGGCATTACATTTAGGATTTGCCATTAAAGATCATTTTAATTATATTGGATCTTTTTCAGCGGCACCGACATTGGATCAAAGTTTATTAAATACGAATGGCTGGAAAAATGTACCGGAAACCGTACTCCTTTGTAGCGGGACAGCAGACACAACAATAGGAGATAATCCTTATAACTATCATAAAACATTGGAAGAGAACAAGGTGGATCATATTTGGTATATGTATCCGAACGGTACACATGAAGAAAAAGTATGGCAAAACGGATTGGTAAACTTTTTGCTTAGAAGTTATCGGTAACAAGAGAAAGTTTTCGTATGTAATTACGGAGACTTCGTAGATTATGCTTTCAAAATAACCTTTTATATTAAGGAACCGACATATGTAGTAGGATAATGAAAATGTATAATGCATTTCTGAATAATTCCTACATATATGTCGGTTCTTGCATGTTATGGGGAAAGGGAGTGCTCGTAGAGAACAACATTCATTGAAACAAAATAGGACAATATGTTATGATATGTTTTAGCAATGATTGAGAGATCAATGCGGATGGCGGTCTGGCATCAAGATCCGGTGGTGTACTTTATGTATGGCCAATTGGTAAGATCGTGCTGATAGCGGTTGTGATCTATGTATTTTGTATGCTTGCAGGACATGTCAATAAGAAAATGATAAAAAATTAGCACTCACTCTTGACGAGTGCTAATAAAAGTGATATAACAATCATCAGAGGGACCAAAATAGTCAGATAGTGTACTACATAGTTCAGCATTAGCAGGCTATGTAGGCATATGGATTTGTTTGAGACAGAAAGGATTGGTGATTGTATGAATATCAGTAAATTTACACAAAAATCACAGGAAGTAGTACAAGGCTGTGAGAAAATCGCCATGGATCATGGTCACCAGGAAATCGGTCAGGAGCATATGCTATCCGCTATGATGACAGTAGATGATAGCTTGATCCGCAAACTGATCGAGAAAATGGGAATTGCACCGGAAGCATTTCAGGCGCAGATAGAAGGACTTTTACAAAAACGTCCAAAGGTTGTCGGCGGCGATCTTCGGATTGACAAATATTTAAATGAAGCATTGATTTATGCGGAAGATGAAGCAAAACGGATGGGAGATGAATATGTTTCCGTAGAGCATCTGTTTTTGAGTGTATTAGCGCATCCGAGCAAAGAGATCAAGCAGTTGTTTAAGCAGTGTCAGATCGATCGAGAGCGATTTTTGCAGGTGCTTTCCGAGGTGCGCGGTAATCAGAGGGTTACCAGTGACAATCCGGAAGCAACGTATGACACGTTGGAAAAATATGGTACAGATCTGGTAGAACGTGCCAAAGATGGCAAGCTGGATCCGGTGATCGGACGAGATGCGGAAATTCGTAATGTTGTGCGTATTCTTTCACGTAAGACGAAAAATAATCCGGTCTTGATCGGTGAACCCGGTGTTGGTAAGACTGCCGCTGTTGAGGGCTTGGCACAGCGTATTGTTCGAGGAGATGTGCCGGAAGGACTCAAAGACAAGAAGATATTTGCGTTGGATATGGGTGCCTTGGTAGCGGGTGCGAAATACCGTGGCGAATTTGAGGAGCGTTTGAAAGCGGTTCTTGAAGAAGTGAAGAAGAGTGAAGGACAGATCATTCTGTTTATTGATGAGCTGCATACGATTGTCGGTGCCGGCAAGACCGATGGCGCTATGGACGCCGGCAATATGCTCAAACCAATGCTTGCCAGAGGTGAATTACATTGTATTGGTGCTACGACATTGGATGAGTATCGTATGTATATTGAAAAAGATCCGGCATTGGAACGTCGTTTCCAGCCGGTTATGGTCAATGAACCAACAGTGGAAGATACTATTTCAATACTGCGTGGTCTGAAAGAACGCTATGAAGTATTCCATGGTGTCAAGATTACGGATTCTTCGCTGGTGGCAGCCGCAACGTTGTCCAACCGATATATTTCGGATCGTTTCCTGCCTGATAAGGCGATCGACTTGATCGATGAGGCCTGTGCCATGATCAAGACAGAGTTAAATAGTATGCCGGCAGAACTCGATGAAGAGCGCAGACGTATTATGCAGATGGAAATTGAGGAGGCAGCACTTAAGAAAGAGACAGATCATTTGTCTGTGGAACGTTTGGAAGAACTGCAAAAAGAAATGGCAGAACTTCGCGATGATTTCAATGCTAAGAAAGCAAAGTGGGATAGCGAAAAGGCATCTGTCGATACGGTAAATAAGTTGAAAGAGCAGAGAGATGCGCTTCGTACAGAGATTGAAACGGCAAAGCGCAACTATGATCTGAACCGTGCTGCAGAGATCCAGTATGGACAATTGCCGGAGTTAGAGCGACAGCTTGAGGCAGCAGAAGAAAAGGCAAAAGCAGAAGATCGTACTTTGGTGCAGGAATGTGTTACCGAGGAAGAGATTGCCAAAATTATTTCTCGCTGGACAGGAATTCCGATCGCCAAACTTACGGAAGGCGAACGTGAAAAAACACTGCATTTGGAGGATGAATTGCATAAACGTGTCATTGGACAGGAAGAGGGCGTCCGTTTGGTCGCAGAAGCGATCTTACGTTCTAAGGCAGGCATCAAAGATCCTACGAAACCAATTGGTTCTTTCTTGTTCTTAGGACCGACAGGTGTTGGTAAAACGGAACTTGCTAAGAGCTTGGCGGCATATTTGTTTGACGACGAGACGAATATGGTTCGTATCGACATGAGTGAATATATGGAGAAACATTCCGTGGCTCGTCTGATCGGAGCGCCTCCGGGATATGTTGGATATGAAGAAGGTGGACAGCTCACCGAAGCAGTACGCCGTAAACCGTATTCTGTTGTACTGTTTGATGAGATTGAAAAAGCACATCCGGATGTGTTTAATGTATTATTGCAAGTGTTGGACGATGGCCGAATTACCGATTCACAGGGTCGTACCGTTGATTTCAAAAATACAATATTAATATTAACTTCTAACATTGGTTCCTCATATTTGTTGGAAGGCATTGATGAAAATGGAGAGATCAGCGAAGAAGCACGTAAAGCGGTACTGGATCAACTGCACGCTTCTTTCCGTCCGGAATTTTTGAATCGTTTGGATGAAACGATCCTCTTTAAGCCGCTTCGTCCGCAGGATATTACCGGTATTATTGATATCTTGCTTGCAGAGCTGAATGAACGTTTAGCAGAAAAAGAATTGCATGTATCTTTGACAGATGCTGCCAAAGCGTTTGTTACAGAGCAGGCATATGATCCATCCTTTGGTGCACGTCCGTTGAAACGGTACTTGCAGAAGAATGTAGAGACACTGTTAGCCAAAAAGATTCTTCGTGGCGATGTGCATATGGGCGAGGAGATTGTGCTGGATGTTAAAGATGACGCATTGTATATACAGTAACTAAAACTTCCCATACCGGAAGTTATTGCCCGAACCACATATTGCTTATTATGTTGATGGCCTAATTATATTTTGCAGTCACTATGTAGTGAGTCCTGCCATCAAGAAACTATAGCAATTGCCTTGCCGCAATTAGTTTTCACGGTGATTTCTATATTTTGTTGTCTCTGATGTATGATTTACATGCCTTTCGGAAACTCGAAGTCCCGG
>ENA-ORPH01003439-ORPH01003439.1-human-gut-metagenome-genome-assembly--contig:-NODE-3439-length-11713-cov-4.880168_pt1 | contig 11713 bp, 9 predicted proteins | sample MGYA00242142_ERZ509074 | MGnify/ENA primary metagenome ERZ509074 (study PRJEB26280, sample SAMEA2338724) | human gut metagenome | biome: human gut; feature: human-associated habitat; material: faeces... | reverse complement strand
GCAGGAACGGGGCCATCGGATCGAACAGCGGCTGCATGCGATCTCCGATCGTCTTCTCGTTCTCACGGGACGCAACCCGCAACTCCAGGCTCTTCATGTCGATGTTTATCGTGATCGTTGCGCAGTCAGCCGAACTCTACCTGAAGAGGTGGCCTGACCGCAGCCGGTATGACAACGACCTGAAGTATCGCTATGTGCTGATGAGGGGCGGGGCAACAGGTTGCGCAGTTTCCCGATGCTCGTTACCAGTAATTCTTCCGACATGCTGTTTTCTTCTTTTGCGGCAAAGAAAGTTTCAAAATAGTTGCTATTGCATATTATTTTTCACCTGCAAACTCAATATCCGCCTCCGAGGGCGTGGTAGAGGTTGATGACACCCTGAATCTCGTCGAACCGGTCGGATGCGGCATCGAGTTCGGCCTGAAGCAGCGATTGCTGGGCCGTCAGGACTTCGAGGTAGTTTTGCGAGCTGTGCTGCATCAGCAGTTCCGAGCTGCGCAGGGCAGAGCGCAAGGCCTCGATCTGCCGATTGTCCAGTTCAAGGCGACGCCGGGCCGTCTGCCACTGCACCAGTGCGTCGTTCACCTCCGCCCCGGCCGTCAGGAGGCTCTGACGGAAGTTCACCAACGCCTCCTCCTGCTGGGCCCGGGCGATTTTCAGATTCGCACGGTTCCGGCCCCGCGTGAAGAGCGGCTCGACCAATGAGCCGACGGCCGTGAACAGCCATTGCCCCGGATTGGAGATGGCCGCCCCCGCGGCGTTGGTCCACCCGGCGGTGCCGCCGAGCGTAATCGACGGATAGAATGCCGAGCGGGCCGTATTCGTGGCGTAGAAGGCAGTCGCCAGGGTTGCTTCGCTTTGGCGAACGTCCGGACGCCGGCTCAAAAGCTGCAACGGAATGCCTGTCGAGAGCGAATCCGGGAACTGCTGTTCGTCGAGCGAGGTGCGGTCGATCGCCCGGGGTGTTGTGCCGAGCAGCACGCAGAGCGCATTCTCCGTCTGGAGAATCTGACGCTCGAGCGCAAGCACCGACGCCTCGACCGACGCCTGTTCCGCCGCGGTCTGCGCCACGGCCATCTCGGTCGTCTGGCCGGCCCGTTTGAGTGCCTCCATGACCCGCACGTTCTCGGCCCAGATTTCCGACGTGCTGCGCGTGATTTCCATCTGCCGGTCCAACATCAGCAGCGTATAGTAGCTGTTGGCTATGGTCGCCACAAGCTGCGTCTCGACCGCCTGGCGGTAAGCCTCCTGCCCGGCCAACGCAGCTGCAGCCCCGCGCTTCTCGTTGAGCAGTTTTCCGAAGAGGTCTACCTCCCATTCGGCTGCAGCTGCCAAATCGTAGGTGCGGGTCGTCGGCGCATGCTCCGGCGCATTGACTGCTCCCTGCGGGGTAAGCGACAGGGAGGGAAGGTAAGCCAGCCGCGAGGCCGTGAGCGAGGCCCGGGCCTCCGCCACACGCAGCCGTGCAATCTGCAAGTCGCTGTTGTTCATGATTCCCGAGTCGATGAGCCGTTGCAGTCGGGAATCGGTGAAGAGCTCCCGCCAGGTGAGGTCGGCGAGCGACGTCGTGTCTGCTCCCTGCACGGGCTGCCGGAAAAGGCTGTCGATCTCAGGCAGTTCGGGGCGCTGATAGGTTCGATATATCTGGCAGCTGCCCAGCCCCGCGAGCAGGCACAATGCCATGACGATTCGTTTCATGCGCGAGATTTTGATTCCGGTTGGACAGATTCGGGGTCGGACTCTGCGAGGTTTCTGCCGGGCATCCACCGCTCCTGCAGGTATTGGAAGATCATGAATAGGGGCGGAACGATGAACAGCAGGGCAATCGTGCCAATCAGCATGCCGCCGACGGTTCCCACACCGATGGACGCATTGCCGTTGGCTCCGACACCCGACGCGAACATCAGCGGCAACATGCCGAAAATCATCGTCAGCGAGGTCATCAGAATCGGGCGCAGCCGGACCTTGGCAGCCGAGATGGCAGCCTGGGCGATGCTCATGCCATGCTGCCGTCGCTCGGCGGCATACTCCGTCAGAAGGATGGCCGTCTTCGACAACAGGCCAATCAGCATGATAAGACCCGTCTGGAGGTAGATGTTGTTCTCGAGCCCGAACATCCGGGCAAAGAGGAAGCTGCCCGCCAGGCCGAACGGCACGGAGAGGATCACGGCCAGCGGGATGAAGAGACTTTCGTACAGCGCACAGAGAATCAGATAGATGAATACCACGCAGATGACGAAGACGAGCGTCGTGGTATTACCCGTCGAGGACTCTTCGCGCGACATGCCGCCGAACTCGAAGCCGTAACCGGTCGGGAGCGTCGCGGCAGCCACCTCGCGCACCGCCTCGATGGCCTGTCCGGAGCTGTAGCCCGTGGCCGGGGTGCCGTTGACCTGAATCGAGGAGAAGAGGTTGAAACGGGTCAGGATCTCCGATCCGTAGACGCGCGTCAGGGTCAGATACTGCGCGATGGGCGACATCTCGCCCGCATCGTTGCGCACGAAGATGTTGTTCAGCGATTCGGTGTCGAGGCGGTACTCGGGCGGCGCCTGCACCATCACGCGGTAGAGCTTCGAAAAGCGGTTCATGTTCGAGGCGTAGTTGCCGCCGATGTAGCCCGACAGGGTGCTCAACACGTCGGCTGGGGAGACGCCGTTGCGTTTGCAGCGGGCGGCGTCAACCTCGACCAGATACTGCGGGAACTTGGTGTCGAACGATGTGGTGGCGCGTCCGATCTCGGGGCGTTGGTTCAGCGCCTCGATGAACTGCCGGGTGTATTTCAGCAGATCCTCGGTCGTGCCGCCCTTCTGGTCCTGGACATAGACTTCGAAACCGCTGCTCACACCGTAGCCCGGAATCATCGGGCGCGTGAAGGGCATGATGTCGGCGCTGGTGATGAAGGCCGTACGGCGGCTGATTTCATCCATCACGGCATCGATGGCGTCCTCCCGGTCCGTACGTTCACTCCAATCCTTCAGCCGGATGGTGAACATGCCGTTGCAGGCTCCCTGTCCGCTCAGCATCGAGTTGCCGGTGGTATTGGACTGGAGCTCGATCTGGGGGATCGTACGCAGGCAGCTGTCCACCTGCTCCATGACGATGCGGGTCTGCCGGGTGCTGTTACCGGGCGAGGTGCGCACGTCGATGAAGACGGTTCCCATATCCTCGTTGGGCACTAGACCGGTCTTGGTCGTAGACATGAGAAGCGCGAAGCCCGCGCACGCCACAACAAGCAGCAGACCGGCCAGCCACTTGCGGCGCAGCATGAACAGCACGCCGAACTTGTATCGCGACACCAGCCGGTGGAACGCCGCATCGAACGCAATGTGGAAACGCGACGAAAAGCTCAGCCTCCGGCCCTCGCCTGCGCTCTGATGCGGGGTCATGATGAGTGCGCAGAGGGCCGGGCTGAGCGTGAGGGCGTTGATGAGCGAAATGGCCACGGCGGCGGCCATTGTCAGACCGAACTGGGGGTAGAACGTACCGGTCGTCCCGCCGATGAAGCTCACGGGAATGAAGACGGCCATGAAGACAAAGGTCGTGGTGACCAGCGCCGAGGTGATTCCGTCCATGGCGTCGATCGTGGCGCGGTAAGCCGAGCGATACCCCTCGTCGAACTTGGCCTGCACGGCCTCCACGACGACGATGGCGTCATCGACCACCGTGCCGATGACCAGCACCAGCGCAAAGAGTGTCAGCATGTTGAGGCTGAATCCCGCGGCATATAGGAAGGCGAAGGTCCCGACCAGGGAGACGATAATCGAGAGCGCCGGGATGAAAGTCGAACGCAGGCTTTGCAGGAAGACGTAGACCACCAGCACCACCAGGATGATGGCCTCGATAAGCGTTTTGATGACGCTGCGGATCGAAGCGTCGAGGAAATCCTTGGTACTCATCAGATCGACGATCTTGATCCCTTCGGGCAGGGTTTTGGAAATTTCCGCCACTGTGCGGTCAATCTCCTCGATGATTTCGTTGGCATTCGACCCGGAAGTCTGGGCAATCATGATGTTACAGCCCGGATGGCCATTCACCTCGTTGATGTAGTCGTATGCCCGGGTTCCGAGTTCGACCGTGGCCACATCCTTCAGCCGCAACACCTCGCCGTCGGGCAGCGACTTGATGACCATGTTTTCATAGTCTGCCTCATGCTCGTAACGGCCGCGGTATTTCAGCACATATTGAAACGTGTTCTCCGATTCGGCGCCCAAGGTTCCAGTCGGAGCCTCGACGTTCTGTTCGTCGAGCACGGTGGTGATGTCCGAAGGCACCAGTCCGTATTTCTGCATCTTGGCCGGGTCGAGCCAGATGCGCATCGAGTATTCGTAGCCGAAGACGTTCACCTCGCCTACGCCGGCAATACGCGACAGGCGCGGTTCGATGTTGATCTTCATGTAGTTGGTCAGAAAAGCCTCGTCGAACGAGTCGTCGGGGCTGTATACGGCCAGCTGCTTGATGTTGCTCGTCTGGCGCTTGCGCACAGTGATGCCGCTCTTCGTGACTTCGGCCGGGAGCAGTCCCTGCGCCGTGGCGATGCGGTTCTGGACGTTGACCGTCGCCATGTCGGGGTCGGTCCCCTGGCGGAAGAAGACAGAAATCTTGGCTGAACCGTTGTTCGACGCCGTGGAGGTCATGTACATCATGTTCTCCACCCCGTTGAGCGCCTCCTCCAGCGGTACGACGACACTCTTCTGTACGGTCTCGGCATTGGCACCGGTATAGGTGGCCGAAACGCTGACGGTCGGGGGTGCGATTTCGGGGAACTGCTCGATGGGCAGCTGCGAAAGACCGATGAGCCCCACGATAAGAATCACCACCGAGATGACTCCGGCCAGAATGGGCCGTTCGATAAAGGTGCGGATGGTCATAGGGCTGCGTTGTTTTCGGATTCATCGCCTGCAGCGGGCGTAATCTGTATTCCTTCGTGCAGCAGTCCCGCGCCCTCGGCCACGATGACATCTCCCACGTCGAGTCCCGACTCGACAATGTAGGAGGTGCCGTCGTTGTATTTGTAGACGGAGACGGGCGCCGACTGGGTCTTGCCGTTTACCACCTTCCAGACAAAGATGCGGTTCTGCAACTCATAGGTGGCCGACTGCGGGATGATGATGCACTCATTGAAGTGCGTGGGCACCGACACCGAGGCGCTGCCACCGTTGCGCAGCAGATGGTCGGGATTCTCGAAAACAGCGCGCAGACGCACCGCACCGGTCCCTTCGTCTACCGTGCCGCTGATGGCGTCGATGCGCCCCGCAAGGTCGTACATCGCCCCGTTGCCGAGCCGCAGTCCGACATCGGGCATCTGCTCCCGGGCCGCTTCGAGAGAGCCGTACTGCAGAATCAGGTCGAGCATCTGGCTTTCGGCCATCGAGAAGTAGGCGTAGATGCGCGCGTCGTCCGAGACGGTTACCAGAGGCTCGTCGATATTGCTGTCCACGAGCGCCCCGACACGGTAGGGAATCATGCTCGCCACACCGTCGACGGGACTCTTCACCTCGGTGTAGGAGAGGTCGTTGCGGGCGTTTGTCTCCGCAGCCCGGGCCTGAGCCAGGGCCGCCTCGGCCTCGAGCTGTTCGTTACGTGCCATCTGCACGTCGAAATCCGACACGACCCGTTCACGGAAAAGCGCCTCCTTGCTCTCCCTCGTCAGCCGCGCGGTCTGCAACCGCGCCTCGGCGCTCGTTACATTGGCCTCGGCCGTTTCGAGCGCCGCCCGGTAGGGAACCTGGTCAATGATGAAAAGCACCTGTCCCTTGCGTACGACGGCGCCTTCGTCAATAAGTATGTCGGTAATGATACCGCCGACCTGCGGCCGGATTTCCACGCTCTGGCGACCCCGCAGCGTGGCGGCATAGTCCGTATGGAGCGTCATGCTTCCGAGTTCGGCCGTCAAGGTTGCGTATTTCCCGGCAACAGGCTGCGGCCGGTCGCCCGAACATCCGCCGAGCATCGGTATCAGGAGCAGGAGAAAAAAGATGCGATTCTTCATTTTTGGGTATTTGTTTCTGTTATTTGCACTTCGTATCGCCCAAACGGGAGCTGCCTCCGATGCGGAAGCCTCCCGTCTGGACAAATTTAGAGCACCGCCGCCGAACGGGAAAACAAGTGATGACCAACGACCGGAATATGATGACGAACTCCGCAGCGAGGAGTGGGTTTTTAGCGCGCAAAGAACTATCTTTGTATCGTCTTCCTCATATGAAACCGCTCCCGTCATGAAGCTCACCCGCATAGCCCGATACGTCGACCTGCTGTTCTGCCTGGTCATCATGCCGCTGGTCATCACGCTTCTGCCCGTCGACCGCTGGATAGTCCACAACACGGCCTTCCTGCTCACGCTCGTGGTCTATATCTACGGACTCTATTTCATCTATCGCCGGACCAGACCCGCTCACCTGTTCCTGCAACACAAGTACCTGCGGATTGTCCTGTTGATGCTGCTGTTGGTCGGAGTGACGGAGCTGCTTACTCACTTCCCGATGCACGAAAGCTCCCCGGCACTCGATGCCCGCCAGCTGGCGGCCCGCCAGAACATGCGGACCCAGACCATCTGGTTCTTCTTCCTCGTGGTGACGGGCTTCTCGCTGGCCATTGAACTGACCTTCGAACTGTTCCGCCAGATGCTGTTTCGCCAGGAGTTGGAGGCCGAGAAAAACAAGGCCGAGCTGGCCCTCTACAAGGCGCAAATCAACCCGCACTTCCTCTTCAATACGCTCAACACGCTCTATGCCCTGACGCTGTCGAAATCGGACCGGGCGGAATCGGCTTTCGTAAAATTCTCGAACATACTCCATTACATGTATGCGCAGGCCGACCGTGAGATGATTCCGCTGGTCGATGAATGGGAGTACATCCGCCAGTATGTCGATTTGCAGCGGCTACGGCTGAACAGCCATACGCAGGTCGAGCTGACCGAGGAGATTGACGACGACCGGGCAGCGGTTCCCCCGATGCTCTTCATCACCTTCGTGGAGAACGCCTTCAAGTACGGCATCTCGTCGGAGACCGACTGCTCCATCCGAATCGGGCTGCACCTGCACAAGAGCATGCTAGACTTCACGACCGAAAATGCCGTGATGCGGCGGCGGGAGGAGGCTGTTCCCGGCATCGGCATCGCGAATTGCCGCAAACGGCTGCAACTGCTTTTACCGGGACGGTTCGACCTGCAAACATCGGAGCGGGAGGGTCTCTACCGCGTCCGGCTCACCATTCGACTGCACGAGGAATGAAAACAATCCGCTGCATAGCCATTGACGACGAACCAATGGCGCTGCTGGTCATCGAGCAGTTCTGCCGCCGCAAGGGCGGTCTGTCACTGGAGACCTTCAGTGAACCGCATGTGGGGCTGGAGACGATCCGCCGCACCCGCCCCGAACTGGTCTTTCTCGACATCCGGATGAACGGCATGGATGGTCTGGAGGTCGCCCAAGCACTTCCGAAGGGCTGCTGTCTGATCTTCACCACAGCCTATGCGCAGTACGCACTGGACGGCTTTGACCTCGATGCTGTCGATTTCCTGCACAAACCTTTTGCCTACGAGCGTTTCGTGCGGGCTGTAGACAAGGCACTGCGACGGATCGAGGCGCGCGCCAAATCCGACCGCACGGAGACCGTGACTCTGAAACAGGAATACAACAACGTGGTCATCCCGGTCAATGAGATCCTCTACCTCGAAGCGATGGAGAACTACACGAAGGTGCACCGTCGCAACGGCCGATACATTCTCTCGCGCAACAGCCTGAAGAGGACTGCTGAACTGCTGCCCGCCGACCAATTCTTGCGGGTCCACAAGTCCTATGTCGTGGCCTTGTCGCAGGTGGCGGAATACTCGCATGTGCAGTTGCGGCTGAAAGAGAGTTCGGTCATCATTCCCATCGGTCGGACGTATGTCGACGTTTTTCTGCAAAGAATAAGAAAAAACGATGAGGTCCCTGCCGAGGCCCCATCGTCTGGAAAAGTTAATTAGTAAATAAATGGATCACAGGAGCTATTCCTGCTCCTCTCCATTCTCGCCATAGACAACAACCGTCTCGACACCATCCTTGTCCAGGAACGTCACCTTGTAGGTCTTCGTACCACCCACCTCCTCGACGGCGGCCTCTTTTATTGTCAGCTCGGGATATTTTGCGGCAATAGCGTCCTGGACGGCTTGCGGCAGGTCCTTGATATTGATCGTCTGATAATCCATCTCGACGGAGGCCTGTCCCCTCAACGAAACCTTTTCAGCGGCCGACGTTGCGACCGTGGTTCCCATCGTCAGCATCATGGCGGCTGCAAACAATACTTTTTTCATCATGTCAGATTTTTTCGTGAAACAATCGTTTCGATTACAGAAACAAAGATACGCGATGGTTTCTTTCCATAAAAGTGTCTGTTGATGAACGGCTTGAATCCGATGACAAGCGGCATCTGACGTCATTTTCCATCCCTTTTTCCGGAGCATTCGGCCCGACGCCGAAAGTAGATGGAATGGCCGTGTTTGAATGCAAAAATCAGAGTCACATCTCCTACCTTTGAAGAAATGCGGACAAAATGCGGACACAGAGGGTAAAATAAGAATTCCAAACAGCTATAGATTAGCTGTTTGGAATTCTTTACTGGTACCCGGAGCCGCATTTGAATATAGTAAATCCCATTAAATCGAAATAATTGGACATATATGTAAATTTCACCATATTTCACTTATTTTCAGTATTGTATATTCACTCGTTTGTTTTAATCACTAAAAGGGAATTGAAGAATTTTCAGCATGTGTGGGGAAAATGTGGGGAAATGTTTCTATCTTTGTCATAAGCCTACACACCTGTTGAACCATGAAAGTAACCCTCATTCTCAAAAAGAGCGTCACCCGTTACGACACGGAGTCCCAGGCGACCATCTACGCGCGTCTGCGCGACGGCCGGCAACTAGATCTGGTTGCTCCGACCCGTCTTACGATCAATCCGAATCTGTGGGATGACAAGGCCGAGCAGGTCAAGAGCAAAGTTGTCTGCGACGAGGACATGCGCACCCGCTACAACAACGAAGCCCGCAGGCTCAAGACCTACATCGAGAGAGCCTATCAGAACCGCCCAGAAGAGACGGTATCGAAAGGTTGGCTGAAGGAGGCGCTGGACCAATATTACAATCCGCAGAAGTACAACCTGGAGCAAGTATCTGCCATCAAACCGACCTTGACCGCGCTGTTCGACGAGTTTCTCGAGAAGCACCGACTTTCGGAGGTTCGCAAAAAGAACTATCGCGTCATCAAGCGGGCTTTGCAGCGTTATGAACTCTACATCCGGGCTACCCAGATGGGAAAGGAGGACTTCACGCTGGATGTGGACCGGGTAACGGCCGACACCCTGCGGGACATCTGGAGCTTCCTGGAGAACGAATACCGCTACTGCGCCATCTATCCCGAGATTTACGAGGCCATTCCCGAGGCCCGCACGCCGCAATCCAGAGGAAAGAATACGTTATTGGATTGCTTCTCGCGTATCCGGACCTTCTTCTATTGGTGCAACACCCATAAGAAGAGCCGGAACCGGCCGTTCGATGACTTTCCGCTGGAGGAGTGCACCTACGGGACGCCGTATTACATCACCATCGAGGAGCTGCACCGAATCTACGCTACCAATCTAAAGCGCCATCCCCAGTTGGCCATCCAGCGGGATATCTTCGTCTTCCAATGCCTGATCGGCTGCCGGGTGGGCGACCTGCTGAAGATGACGAAATCGAATCTCATCGGCGGCGCCATCGAATACATTCCGCGTAAAACCAAGGAGGGACGTCCGCTGACGGTACGGGTGCCGCTCAACGCCATGGCCACGGAGATTCTTGCCCGGTATGAAGCCTGTGACGGCGACAAGCTGTTGCCGTTCATCTCCGAACAGAAATACAACCTGGCCATCAAGCGGATCTTCAAGGCGGCCGGGTTGAAGCGGTTGGTTACGGTCATCAATCCAACGACCCGCGAGGAGGAGAAGCGGGTGTTGTACGAAATCGCCTCATCGCACCTGGCGCGTCGGACCTTTGTCGGCAATCTCTACCGGCAAGTCAAGGATCCCAATCTGGTCGGTGCTCTGAGCGGGCACAAGGAGGGCAGCAAGGCCTTTGCCCGTTACCGCACCATCGACGATGAAATGAAAAAAGAATTAGTAAATTTGTTGTCATAAGAAGCTCGCTCAACGAGCCAATTACCAACTTCAAACAACTGCACCATGGGTCAGGCGGAATACGAAGCCTTCAAGGCAAAACTGCGGGAGTGGATGGAGGCCCATCCCGAAGAATATGCCGCATTCGAAGAGTCGATGAACACCCGGGACATGGCCGGGTGTCAGGCCGTATTGCTTCAGGCTATCGCCCTTATTCCGCAATATCGAAAGCTCGCGGCGGCCAAGGCCAACGAGGGGCTGTTCGACTATGTCGACGAGATCGAACAGGCCGCCAAAGACAACGACCTCGCCCGCAAACTGATCGGAGAGTGTGAGCAGCCGGTCGCCGGATCGCCAGTTCCAGCAATGCTCTGTTGGCTCTACTTCGGAAAGAGCTTCGAACGCATGGTGGAGCATTGTGAAGAGTTGCGCCGATCTCCTGACCTGGGCTACTTCCAGAAGATCACCATGAGCGCTACGATCCGATTGCTGATTGCCCGTTCCATCAAACTGGGGCTTCGGACCCGGGAGGAGTGGAAAGCTCACCGCGAAGCCATGCGCCTGGCCGAAAGCGATCAGGTGCTGGATTGGGCCATGGAGGAGTCGTCAAACGACAGGAACGGCTCAAAACGCAAGCCGGGGCGTCCGGGAACCACCCGCTCTTTGACGGAGATGTTCGCCCCGACGGTATCCCGCCCCGAGGAGTTGCGACGTAAGATCGGGACGTATCTCCTTACCCGGCATACACAAACCGATATTGCCCGACTGAAGATCGCTCTCGACGAGTTACGTTATCTGACGCTCCCGATTCCGATCAAGCCGTTCCGTGACGCACTGCAGGAGGAATACGGCCGAGAGATTCGCATCGTCCACGAACGCGGCATACAGGAGGCATACAGCCGGCTGACCGAACCGCTGCTTGCCGGGAAATCGGTACGGGATCGAGGTCCCGAAGCCGTCGCCATTCGTGAAATCAAGGATTTTCTATCCGAAACGAACTCGTTTAATTCGTCCGAACCTGTTGCGAATTAAACGCTTAAAGCTCGTTCAATCACGTTATTATATTTACGCCGTCACTCGGATATCCGGGCGACGGCGTCGCTTTTTTGTTCCGCCGGAAAGCGCCGCCTCACCCGTGCGGAAACAGCAACTTATGAAAGACTTATTATCCATCCTCCGCGAAGCACCCGGAAGCATTCGATTGGAGGTAAGCGGCGAGGATCTGCTGGCCTTCTCCAGCCATCTGATCAATCGCGCCAAAGAGGAGTTGGCCACCCAGGTCGCCGAAGCACGCAAGGTACGCTTCCTGACCAAGGAGCAGGTCAAGGAGCTGTGCGGCGTATGCGATGCAACGCTCTCTGGCATTGGAACCGGAAGGGCTATCTGAAGGCCGTTAAAATCGGCAACAAGATTCGATATCGCACATCGGATATTCAACGGATTCTCGGTGAGCGGGAGAGCAAATAGTCGATTGAGAATGCCGGGGAGATCCCCGAGCATTCGAAAAGCAGAGGTAACAGAGGCAAGTTTGTGTTTTTGTCAGCCAAAAACCGGCCGCAAGGCCCTATCCCGATGGT
>ENA-ORPH01003438-ORPH01003438.1-human-gut-metagenome-genome-assembly--contig:-NODE-3438-length-11715-cov-2.856518_pt1 | contig 11715 bp, 10 predicted proteins | sample MGYA00242142_ERZ509074 | MGnify/ENA primary metagenome ERZ509074 (study PRJEB26280, sample SAMEA2338724) | human gut metagenome | biome: human gut; feature: human-associated habitat; material: faeces... | reverse complement strand
TTTTTGCTACATATTACTAAATCAACATTTTCATTTATATTATCATATAGCCTTTCCACCATATTTTTTTCTATATAATCATCTGAATCAACAAACATTATATATGTTCCAGTCGAATTCTCAATTCCAATATTTCTAGCATTTGAAACGCCCGAATTTTTTATTCTTATATATTTTATCTTTTTATTTTTAATATATTTCATACATTTTTCTTCTGTTGAATCTTTTGAACCATCATTAATTATTATTATTTCTAAATTACCATATGACTGCTTTAAAATACTATCTATACATCTATTAATAGTTCTTTCAGCATTATAAGCAGGAACTATTATACTTACAATTTCATTTTTTTTCATTATTAATTTTCCTTTATAATTCACCTATTAATTATGTCTTTATTTTTATCCATTCATCATTAATTAATGTCGCAGATATGTCTTGCTTATACCATCTATCTGGTGATATAACAATTTTCTCATTATTCCTTGATAAAAATTGGGCCCACCAACTAAAAGTACTATTACTTATTATAAAATGCTTACAAGAATACATAAGTCTTAACTTCTCATCCAAGGTATCATTACCATCTTCATAATACATTTCTATATCTAAATCTTTTATATTATCTTTTACCCACTGAATATCGTCTGAAAACATTACAAAAACAGGAGATTTTACTTTTTCTTTCATTATTTCAATAGCCTTTTTATAATAATCTATAGAACATATATCATACAACTTTTTGTTTTGAGGATTTGAGACAAAATCTCCCCTTCTAATAGTTACACATACAGAATTATTATTCTCTATTATCTTATATAAATTTTCGTTTTTTAAAGATTTTGGTCGTATAGGTTGAATTTTATTTTTTAATTCTTCATTAATATCATCAAAAAATTTGTCACATTCAAAACATCCACAAACATATTTTAATTTAGTATTTCTTAAATAGCTCAAATCATAGTTATAATATCCTAATTCTAAAAAATACAAATTATATTTATTTAAAATTGGTTGCATTTTTAATTGATATTTTATTAACTTTTTTTTATCCTTCTTATAAATTTTATTACCTATTTTATAAAGAAGATATAATATTTTTTGCATTATAGTTGCATTTTTATAAAAAATTTCTTTTTGATTTATAACTTCCTTGTAATCATTAATTTTAAATAATTTTAAACTATTATCCCAACCTTGTTCTTTACTTCCTTTATCATATACTCTTTTAAAGTCTATAATAATATCATCTCCACAGACTTCTTTTAGTCTTTCAGCAAAACTATATCTAAATAACTGATTTCCTAATCTTCCTGACATTTCTAAATAAATCATTATTTTTCTCCTAATATTTCTTGATAAAATTTTTCTCTTTTTTCTTTTAATTTTTTTACATCAAATTCTTTTGATTTTTGAAAATTTTGTTTTGCTATATTACATAATAATTCTTTATTATTACATATTTTCAGTATTTTTTTCTCTATTCCGCCTAACACTTTTTCTTTTAAAAATACAACTCTTATCTATAAGTTCTGGAATTCCACCTGTTTTACTTCCAATAATAGGACAAGCTCTACTCATTGCTTCTACAACTGCTCTCGGTAATCCTTCTTGTAAACTTGGTTGTACATATATATCAATATCATCTAGCAAATCAAATACTTTGTCATGTGGCAAAGGTCCAAGAACATGAACATTTTCGCTAACTCCATATTTTTTAGATAATTCAACTATTCTATTGCAATTTCCTCCACCAGCTAAATAATAATCAATATTAATTCCTTTTTTCTTTAAGTTTCTAATTGCCTTTATTACAAAATGTTGTCCCTTACACTTTAATTCAACATTAGCTAATGTGCATAATTTTAAATTATTTGTATCATTTTTTTGAATTCTTAATAATCTATTATTTAACACATTACTATTGATATCTTTTAATACAACATCTGAACATCCTATATTCTTTCCATTCGTTGGGTATCTTTTTTGCAAAAATTCTTCTGATACATATATGACATTGGGTGCTTTTTTTATTGTTGTTTTATTAAGCAAATAAGTTGGTAATGCAAATATTTTTTTACTAAATTTTCCATAATTCCATAGAGCATCCCATGGACATGCTACCATCTCTATTAAATAATTTTTATTCTGTCTTTTTGCTTCCATAGCTGCTATTAATCCAATATAACTAGGTAATCTTATTATAATAAAATCTGACTCACTAATAATTTTTCTTATTTTGTTTCTAGTATTTTTAGAAAATATCTTTTTTAAACTTGTTATGCTTTCAAAGAATACATTTTCTGTACTTGCAATTGACATATTTTCTCTTATATCATTTTCATTTATTTTTCGTTCTCTTGAAAATATTGTCATTTTTCCAAAATAATTAACATATTCACTTAATTTTTTCCTGTCTAATCCTCCTGTTGTATATTTAGTTCCATTTAAGTCATTTATAAAAATACAATCATGAAAAAAAGCTGTATTCATACTAATTTCTCCTATTATTTAATTTGTTCTCTTATTTTTTTATCTATCTCTTCTTTTATTTTTAATATTCGTTCTCTAAGCTGATATGATATTTGTTGCTTATTATTTACTACATTCTCAAATTTTCTTGTTAATGATTCACTTGTTATTTCGTCAATTTCTTCAACATAGTTTTCAAGCCCCACAGATTTCATTATTCCATTTGTCTTTTTTTCATATGCTATTGCTAATGTAGGTATTTTCATACTTGTAGCAAATATATTAGAATGCATCCTTGTTCCTACAAAAAAATCCAATTGTCCAATAACATTTTTTATTTGTACTGGTGTCCAATCGTCTTCTCTAATTATAAAACTACTTTGATATTTATTTTTTAATTCTTGCTTTATTTCTTTGGCTATATCAACATCACTTGCATAATCTACAATTACTTGAGGGATAAATATAAACACTGCATTATATTTTTCTATCGTATTCTCTATAAACTTTACTAACTCATTTTTATATTTTTTTCTTGAATTTTCTGGATCTATCGAATTAGGAAAATTCCATTTTCTTACAGTTATTCCAATTAGAATCTTTCCCTGTTTTTTTATTACATCTAAAAATGGAACATTTCCATATTTTTCCCCCAACATAAATGCCATATCTGGTATTTGCATATGTTTTTCATTAGGTAAAAATGTATTTAAATATTTTTCCGTAATTTCCTCTCTTGCATATACAAAATCTACTTTCTTTAAAACTTTTTCTGTATAATACTTTATAACTTTATTCTTTATTGGCTCTATAGATGTTCCCATAACAAAAACTGGTTTATTAAATTTTGTATTCATATCTATTTGGTATAAATGCATTAAACTTTCTAATTTTTTTCCACCTAAAAAGCCACCACCACAAACAATAATTATATCACTTTCATCAAGAACCTGTAATGATTCTTCCCTTTTTATTGTATTTTTTCTATTAAGTTTTAAACCTATAGAAATCTTTATTGCTCTAACTGCCAATTTTATCATTGCCTTAATTTTTCCGATTTTTGTATGTTTATATGGATGAGGATTTAATACATTACTATAAACTTTTTTAATCGTATTATCCTCACAATAATGTTTTTCATCTTTTTGTGGAGTAAATGACAATATTGTAAACATAACATCTCCATTATAAATATATTTTAACTCCTCTATTATCCCCAATAATATTCCTGCATCACCTTTATTATCCCATGTATAGGCATTAGTTATTGTAATTTTCTTCATCATCTTCTCCTAAATACTTATTTATATATTTATTTACCATTATTTCAACATTGTAATTATTAACAACATCATTATAAGCATTAAAAATAATATTATTATTTTTTTCATTCTTATCTTCAATTACTTTTTTTATCTTATCTATAAATTCTCCAAAGTTTTCTGATACATATCCATTTTTTCCATCTTCTATAACATCTCTATTTCCAATACAATTACTAACAATACAAATTTTTTTCATGTACATTGCTTCTAATAGTGACAATGGTAATCCTTCCCATAAAGATGTTAACACAAATATATCACTATTATTTAGAATTTGCAACACATCTTTTCTTTCTTTCCAACCAGTTACCTGAACATTAGTACTAGTTAATTTATCCTTTAGTTTTCCTTCTCCAATCCAAGTGAATTGTATTTTTGGAAAACTTTCAGCAATTTTATTAAACATTTCTGGATTTTTTTGATATCCAATTCTTCCAATTGTACATATTTTGAGATTTTCATAATCAATCCCCTTTAATTTTATGTCATCTGTTTCCATTGCTAATTTCTTAATATCAATTCCATTATTAATACATATCGCTCTTTTATTTAGTTTTTTTGCTTCCTTATACTCGCCTTTTGAACATCCTACAATAACACATTTTCCATTAATGCATGCTGTCAATTTTTCAATAGTCCAGTATATTCCTCTTTTTAATTTAGAATCATCTTTTTTCAAAAAAGAAAAGCCATGTGGATTATAAAACATTTTTATTTTATTTCCATTCACAGCTAGTCTTCCTAATATTCCTGCTTTTGAAGAATGTAAATGTACTATATCTGGTTTTTCTTCTTTTACTATTTTTCTTATTTCTTTTAATGCTTTAAAATCTTTTTTCGGATTTATACTTCTAGTAAAATTTTCAACTTGAATAAACTTTATATTCTTTCCAAAATAATCTTTAAAATTTGATAATGTTTCTTCTCTTAGTCCATATGCTATAACAACATCAAATTCTTTATCTATTCCATTAACTAAGTCTACCAAAAAATTAAAAACACCACTTCCAAAAGACTCAACTATAATTAAAACCTTTTTTTTCACTTAAATAGCTCCTTCTTTCTTTAAAACTGACAATATAGTCTTGAAAAACACTTTTATATCCATTTTCAAAGATAAATTATCTATGTAATACAATTCCATTTCCATTCTTTGTTCATATGTAGTATTACTTCTACCATTGGCAGCCCAATATCCTGTTAATCCAGGAGTAACACTTAAAAATTTATCTTTATTTACTCCATATTTTTCCAACTCATCTGCCACTAATGGTCTAGGTCCAATTATTGATAAATCCCCATTAATTATATTTATAAGTTGTGGCAATTCATCCAAACTTGTTTTTCTTAGAAATTTACCAACTTTAGTTATTCTTGGATCATTTGTCAATTTATAGTTTTCCTTATATTCTCTCATTTGTTCTGGTGTAAATGATTTTATTAATTCTTCTGCATTTATTACCATAGATCTAAATTTATATAATTTTATAATATTTCCATTTTTTCCAATTCTTTTATGTGTAAAAAAAACTGGTCCTTTTGAGTCTATTTTTATTGCTATTGCAATTATAGCAAATACTGGTGATAATAATATAAGTGCTATACTTGCAAAAATCACATCAATCACTCTTTTTATTTTTATATATACTGTTTTACTAATTTTTGTTTTAACATCGCTTTGAGTTCTTAAGCTTGTTGTTTCCATATTTTCTGTTGTTTCACTAGTCATAATATTCATTCTTATCCCCCCTCATAAAATAAATATTTTAGTTTTCTCTTACTTCTTTATTCTCTTTCTTTTTTCTCTCCATCACTTTTCTTGCAATCCACAACACAAAAATTACAATACATATACCAAGGCAAACACCAGCAGAGTCAATCATAACATCAAAAACTCTAGCAGACCTTCCTGGCACAAAATATTGATGTATTTCATCAGAACTTGCATACAATACACCAACCATAAAACTTGTCCATATTCTTTTATTTTGCTTTAACTTATATGTACTCATAAGTGCCATCATTAGTAATCCTACTACTGTATATATTGAAAAATGTGCTAATTTTCTTATTATCTTTTCTGTATGTTCTAAAAAGATTTCTTTCTCATTTTTAGACATATTTTGTACTTTTTTGATATTACTTGTAACTATTTCTGTAACTTTTCTACTTACTCCACTTGATTTTGTTCCATTTTGGTTTGAAAAACAGAATATTCGTACAAATGTTGCAAGTAATAATATTATTAATATTGCTCTTATTATATTTATTTTGCTAATCTTATTTTTTCTCATTTTTGTTCCTCTGTTTCTATCTATATAATTTTAATATTATATTAAGATTTTGTCAATACACAATGCGCTATTTTTCAACAAAAGTCTACACTAATTTTAGGATTTTTTTACTATTTTCTCCATAAATAAAGAAGCCAGATTAATCTAGCTTCTTTGCATACGAATAATTTATATATATATTAAAATAACAACCTAGTGTTTCAATAAAAATTATTGGTCTACCCTTAGCTATCTAGTGCTATATCTAGCATATTCTACCATTAAACTATAATTCCGCCACAAAGATAGCAAGGGCGAATAACAGAAGAAACATTAATGCCAATCCCATCTGGTTAATCAAAAATATAATTCCTAACTTTTCTAAAATTTCTGACAATACAACCTCAACTGACGTTGAAAAAATCACCTCTATACTTGATTTAATTATATTTCTTCCTCCTTTTTTTTGGCTTTTGGAATCAATAGGACTCGAACCTATACCTTGTAGAATACAAATTTTCAAATATATTTATATTATATTTTTTATACTATGTCAAGCCTTTTAAAACTTTTCGATTTAAGTATTAACGTTAAGCTATTATTTTTATATTATGTCTTTTCTATTCCCCATAAATAATATTTTTCATACTCTTACTAGCCTTTTGTAGATCACAAACATAATAATATATACCATTTATATTATCACCTTTTCCACCATCATCTTCTGAAGGAATTTGTTTTGATACAATATTATTCAAATACGAACTTGTATTTCCTAATACATCTGAAGCAATTCCCATACATTCAGAAACATTCAAATTTGTTTTTACCTCTGATAATACACTATCACTCAAGCTCCAAAGTTGTGTTATACTCATTGTAGAAACCTTATTCATTACAGCTGTAAGAACATCTCTTTGACGTTCCTCTCTAGTAAAATCATTTCCAATAGTTCTATTTCTAGAATGTGTTAAAGCTTGTTCACCTGTTAATTTTACTTTTCCATAACTTGACAATAATTGTACAGGTTTTCTAGTCAATTCATAAGATTCATGAACAAACTCATTTATATAATCTTTTTCTGCTTTACTTATATTTAATTCAATACCACCAATTTTATTTATAACATTTATTAATCCTTTAAAATTAATAGTTACATATTCAGATATATTTAATCCAAAATTAGAATTAATTGTCTTTAATGCTAATTGTTCTTTTCCATATGCATAAGCATGATTTATTTTTGTTTTTCCATGTCCTGCAACAGAAACATATGTATCTCTTGGAATACTTATTAATTTTATTGTTTTATCAACTTGATTTATTGAGGCAATCATTATTGCATCACTTCTACCACCATCTATTCCAAATAATGCTACATTTTTTATTTTTTCAAATTCTTCTTTACTTACATTATCAGATACTTCAGTATATAAATCTTCATTTACATCCAAATCACCTTTATCTAATTTATCAAAATTTATTTTTGATATTTTTCCAGCAACCATTCCAGTTCCGACACCTAATAATATTACTAACTATATTTTTTATATAATCTTTTGTAACACATAATATAAATAACATTCCATTTAATTCTACTAATAATATTAAAATTATTGCTACTATAATTCCAGCTATTTTTCCTTTTTTACCTTTTTGCTTTTTTTGATATCTTTTTCCACCTTTTGTTTTTCTTGTTTGTCCATTTTCTTCATCAATCATTGTTTTACCTCCTTTTTTCTGAATAGTATATTTTTTATTATATTTATATAATATTTATATTCTTCTGTTCTCCCAGATACTAATGTTATTATTATAACTGGTATTATTATAGCTACTACAACACTCAATACTTGTTCAGCAAATATATTACTTACTCTTATTAATTGATTTACTCCCATTGTAATTCCAATTATAACTGTTGCATACAATATTGTTTTAATAAATTCTAAATAATAATCTTTTAATCTTTTATTAAATATTGGTCTATATACATATTTTGGATAACTATATAATAGTATTACTAAAGAACTTACTGCTGTACCTAAAAATATTCCTGCTAATCCACATATTTTTAATAATATTATTGACGCAACTAGATTAACTATTGATTCTAATATTGGTACAAATCTATCTACATAAAATATGCCTGCTGCTTCTTTAAATGCCATAAGTGGTCTTCTCATTCCTTGAATGAAGAATTTTAATATTAATGAGATTAATATAAATTTTGATAATATATATTGTTCTCCAAAGAAAATCGTTATAAATGGTTCTATTGCACATGCCATTCCTGTTGCACCTATTATAAATATTACAAAATTAAGAAAATTTAGTTTTTTATAAATTTCATAATTTCTTTCTTTATTATTTTCTGTTAATAAATCACCTATACTTGCCGTAGCTGATAATAAAAATTGATTTAATATTGTTGTAATTGCTGAAAGTACTAAATTGTAATTTGAATAATAGGCAACTGTAACTAGTCCTTCAAAAAATACTGAAATCAATATTGTATCTGTACTGCTTACAATAAATCCGGCAATTTTATGGAAAAATAATGCCTTTATATTTTTTATAATATCATCTTTTATTTCTTTGTCTAATTCTTTTACATCTTTTTCTTTTATATATGGATATTTTTTATTTGCGATTATATTTACTAATACATTTTCTAATATTCTACATACTAATTTTATTATTAAAAATACACAATAATTATGTGTTAAATATAAAAACAATATTTGTAATCCATTCATTACTACTAAATAAATTAAATGAACTATATTTGTAAGATATTCTTCTTGGTTTGCATATATTATTGATCTTTTATATGCTATTGTATATGAAAATATTACATCTGTTAAAAATAAGAAATATAGTAAATATAAGTTTTGAATTGTCTGTGTTTCTCCTACAATTTGTTTTAAAAATATACTAACAATAAGACCTATAGCCAGCATTACTATTATTATAATGCTATAACACTTTTTGTAAAATTTCATTAATGATTTTATTTTTTCTTTATCTTTATTGGCTATTGGTTTATACATATTATATATGATTGCTGAACCTAATCCTAGTTCAGCAATTGATAACATTGACAATATACTTGTTAATACTGTGTTTAATCCTAAATATTCTTCCCCTAATGTTTTTAAAAATATTGATTGTACTACTACTCCTAATACTATATTTAGAGCATTACTTATTAGTGCAACTATAATATTTTTTGCCGATTTTTGTGCTCTCATTAATTTTTCCTCATTTCATATTTGTTTATAATTATTTTTACTACTTGGTATCCACATATACACATAATCCATGCACCCCAAAACTGTGGTGTTATTATAAATTGCAAAAATTGTAATGCTTCTGCTCTTGGAATTATAAATATATTTAATGTACTTATTAATACTATTGATGCTATAAAGGTGTTCTTTTTTAATAGTCTTGGAATTGCCATTAATAAATATCCTAAAATCAGGCTATATACAATTACACCAATATATCCAAAGTCTGTATATGTTTCCAGTATAAATGATGATCCCCATCCATGTCCTTCTAAATAATCTTTTCTTGTTAAATATGATATTATATGTGAATAACTACTTGATTCAAGTGCTTTTGTTACATTATTTCCTGTTGGTAATGGCTTTGTTTTAAATATTTTTTGTGATATTGTACTATATTTAAAATAGTCAATAAAAGGCCCAAATGTATAATTATGGTTTGTTGTTGTTTTTATCTTATCTTTTATCTCATATCCTATGTTCAATACATCATAAGATACTCCTTGTGTATAGAAAAAGTCTCCAAATAAAGATATTATATTAGTTGTTGGTACTTCTTCATCTACTCTTGAATAATTATAAATTGCAAGTCCTATTATTGCTACTGGTATAAGTAATATTAAAGCTATTTTTTCGAATTTTCCTATCCATCTTTCTTTGTTATTCAAATAATCTCTTATTACAAAATATGAAAATATAAACAATGCTGATATAACAATAGGTGTTCTTTGCCCTATTAAAAATGTTGGGATATTATATATCATAAAAATTCCAACTGGTATTATTGCTTTCTTCTTACTTGGCATACATGCAAGGAATATACATAACATTATATCTGACATTCCTGCTAATAGTGTTATTATTGGATTAAATGTATTTTCATATGTTAGATAATATTCTACATAGTCTTTTCCATTCATATATATTAATTTATCATATTCTGTTATTATTGAAAAAATAGCACAAACCAAAAATAATACTAAAGCTATATTGGTAAATATTTTCTTATCTTTACATTTTGATTCGTTTGTATTTTCTTTTATATTTTCTGTAATTTTATTCTTCTTTTCAGAAATTCTACTTCCAATATATATTGAAAATGTTGCTATAAAAACTAATAAAAATGCATGCTGTTGTGAATCTATTGAGAACTTTTCTATCCAGTTTATAGCTTTAAATATGCTTATAACTGGCTTGGCTAATAAAAATGTAAACATTGCTATATTAAATATTAATAAATATATTCTTTGACTTATATTTTTACTTGAATATATTATATTTAATATTACTCCTATTACATCTGTAATTAACAATAAATACAAATTTTTAGTAAAAAAGCTTATTATAAATGCAATTACTGTAATTAACCAAACTGAATCTATATTATGCTTTTCAACTGGCAATTTTTCAATTTCTTCATATGTTCTCTTTGAATTTTCTGTATCTGTATAAATATAAAAATCTTTTGTTTTATTTTTATATTTTTCATTCATTTCAAAGTTACAATTTACACTTTCTATTAGTTTGTTAATACATTCATCAACAGTATGTGTTACTTCTCCAAAACCATCTTCATAATTCCAATATCCTTCTGGTATATGATTTTTTCTAAATTCTTCATAATCAAATTGAAAATATTGTAATGGCTTTTTCATATATGCAAAATCAAATGCTACACTTGAATAGTCTGTTATTAAATATTTGCACTCTCTTAATAGTTCTTGTATACTCTTTTCTGTTTTGTCAACTATCTTTATTCTTGAATTTGTAGTTATAAATTTATCTTTGTATGGAATCATATTATCATGTAAACACATATATAATTCTAAATTTTCTTTTTCTAATAAATCTGAAAGTCTTGTATCTTTTATTAAATCTTGTATAGTTGAATAATATTTTGAGTCTAAAAATGTTTTCTCATCATTTTCAAATTGTTTTCTCCATGTAAACATCATTAATATTTTATTATTTTCTTTTGATTCATCTTTTAATAAGTCATATCTGCAAAATCCTGTTTTTTTGGCATTTTCTTCATTATATCCTAACTCGTTTATTACAAAATCATATTCTTTGTTTCCTGCACAACAAAATAAGTCTACTTTACTCTCGTTTTTTAATAAACATTGCACTTTATTTTGTGTTATCCCATGTTGCAAAAATATTGATTTAAATCTATATATAAATGTTCCTTGAAAATTAAATACTAATTCTGGAAATGGTAATCCAGAACCTATTTGCGAGCTTATATATTTTGTTGATGCTATTGTATATATATTGTGTTTTAAACTATTTTTATATAATAGATTTTTATTGTATTTTTTTAATTTATCATAATGAATATTTTCACAG
>ENA-ORPH01003422-ORPH01003422.1-human-gut-metagenome-genome-assembly--contig:-NODE-3422-length-11762-cov-34.850858_pt1 | contig 11762 bp, 16 predicted proteins | sample MGYA00242142_ERZ509074 | MGnify/ENA primary metagenome ERZ509074 (study PRJEB26280, sample SAMEA2338724) | human gut metagenome | biome: human gut; feature: human-associated habitat; material: faeces... | reverse complement strand
CCAATGGGCGTTGCCCCTTGACCCCAGCAGTGCGCTGCCGCCCCTGCACCCCGGCACAAAGGGCTGGCTGCCCTCTGTACTCCCGCACCGGCGAAGCTGGCTTCCACCGCAGGAGCGTTTTTTGCCAGTTTCACCGGCTCCGTATCCGCACATTTGCGCCCATAGGCGGGGAATGGATACGGAATACGCCTGCGGGGATTGCCGGTCAAAACAGCGGGTGCAGACCCGTCATTTTTTCCGTAAACGCCCCGGTTTCAGGCGATTTTTTCTTCCGCCCCTACCACCTGAAAGCCATGCTCTTTTGCGTAGGCGCTGGCGGCGGCTTTCCGTTCCTCGCTGTACGGCGGCACCAGCCGGATCGACAGCCGGGACTTATCCAGCACATAGGTCACGCTGCCCTCCGGCGTGCTGCGCTCCAACCGGCACAGCAGCGGGTACTTCCGGCTGAAATCAGCCAGCCTGCGCTTCAAGCTGGCGTTGAAGGTGTAGACGCTGGCAAGGTTTTCCGCCTCGTTCCAGTTGATAATGGTTTCTTTCTCATACTTAGACAGCTTCCTCATACAGATCCTCCTCATAATCAGTGTAAGATTTCAGCACACGCAGGCTGCGCTTGAGACGGCGGTACTCGTCCATCTCCATCCGCAGATGGTGGTAAAAATCCTCGTACCAGTTTTCGCCCACCTCCGTCTCCACCTTCCGGGCCAGCCCCAGCATCCGGCGTTTGGCCTCCGGGTCAACCGTCAGAGCTGTCAGCCATTTCAGCCGTGTCACCGTATTGTGGTGGCTGGGACAGCCGTAAGCGTAGAGAATCTTCTTTTCTTTCATACTCAGTGTCATAATGATTTCCTCCTTTTCTTTGCTGCGGAGCCATGCGCCCCGCATGATAAACTTGTTTACTGTCCGCCGGTCTGCCTGCAAGCCGCTCCTGCCCGGAATTTCTCCCGGCGTATCGACCTCTTTGGTGCGCTCGATTTCTGTCCTGGCGTCACTTCCCCGGAGGCCATACCCCTTGCAGCCGGTCATTCGATTTTCAAGGTTCTGTGCCTGTCTGCAAGAACCAGTTTACCGAAAAAAGAGGCCCTTTCCCGTATATCCAAGACGTTGGAAAAACGCTTGAAATCCGCATATTTCCACGCTTATGGAATCGTGCTATAATGGGTGTAATCATTGAAAAACGATAACGAGAGAGGGGGCTTTGGATGTACGCAAAGCTGACAATCCCGGAGCGGCTCAAAGACCTGCGGGTGGTGGACAAGCACCTGACGCTGGAACAACTGGCGGAGCAGACCGGCCTGTCTAAATCTGCGCTGGGAAAATACGAAACCGATGACTACAAGGACATCAGCCCGTTTGCGATTGCAACGCTGGCGGACTTTTACGGCGTGTCCACCGACTATCTGATGGGGCTGACGGAAAATAAAAATCACCCAAACACAGAACTTCAATCTCTGCATCTGAGTGATGATATGGTGGAACTTTTGAGCAGCGGCAAAATCAACAACCGGCTTCTCTGCGAACTGGCTACCCACCCGAATTTCCGGCGGCTGATGATAGATATGGAAATCTGCATCGACCAGATCGCCAATATGCGGGTGGAGCAGATGAATTTGGTGATGGAGGCCACACGGCAGACTGTCCTCAGCAAGTATGCGCCCGGAGAAGATGACCTCTATGTGCGGACACTGGAGCTGGGGCAGGTGCAGGAAAGCGATTTTTACAGCCATGTCATGCACGATGATCTGGACAGCATCGTCCGGGATATACGGGAATCTCACCTGAAGGACAAGACCACTGCCGACCCACAGCCCACGCTGAATGATGTGAAAGAAAAATTTGGACAGGCACTGGAACAGGACAGCAATGAAGAAATCGTGATCCATGAATTCTGCAACAGGATGCAGATACCTTTCGAGAAGATTTCCTCAGAGGACTTCTCTGCATTTCTGCGGATACTAAGTTTGTCCAAGATGCTCAAAAATCCCAACAACATGAGGGGAAAGGCCAAGTCTCAGCCATACTATGCGCCCAAACGTAAGAAACGCAGGTAACAAAGAAGCCATCCACCGTAAAAAGTGAATGGCTTTCATGCTTTCAGGCTATACAACAGAGACTATTTATTTTCGCCCCGCTGCACCTGTTCGTGGGCTTCCTGCTGGACAAGCAGCCCAGCTGAAAAGCCATACTTGAAATGGCTCTCGCTTTCCTCGCATTGGGCAATAGCGTTCTGCGCCCGGAGTTCCTCCACTAGCGCATAGTCCTCTTTGCTGAGCCGCTGGGATAACTGCTCCATCAACGCTGCACAGGTTTGGACTGCCTTGCGGTATTCCGGTGACGTGGGAACAACAGTTTCACAGGGATAAAACTCCCCGTTATACATGGCTTCCAAAATCATTGCGTTCCCTCCCTCAACAGTAGACCAACTCCGCCAGGACGATTTCCTCGGCCCGGCTGCGAATGCTGTTCATGGCTCCAACCCAGGCAAACTGGTCACAGGTTTTCAGTTCCTCGGTAACGCTCTCCGCTGCCTGCATCTGCGAGATGATACACCTCAGCCAGTCATCGACCTGCTCATTCAGATCGGCAAGATACGTCCAGAGTTTTCCCGACAGAAGCAGTTCATTGTACTGGCCGGGGCGATATTCTTGCAGAAACGCCTTGTGCATCCGGCCCCACCGCCCAATGGGGCGGCTTTCCTCCAGCAGCTTCAGATCGGGGATGTAGTAGTCTCCCACCAGCGTGTAGCTGATGCCGTTTTGATGGATTTTCTTCAGTAAATGATCCATGTTCGACCTCCTGTATTCAGTTTTTTCAGAATCCAGTTGATCGTGTCCCTGTTCATAATAAATTCAAGGCAACTGAACTCTTCACGAACAAGTATGGCATAGCGTTGATGTCAGAGGACGAAATCGCAATCATGGACGGCGGCAAATGTATTTTGCAGCTGCGGGGTGTGAGGCCGTTCTTCTCGGAGAAGTTCGACATTACCAAGCACCCGCACTACAAGTACCTTGCGGACGCGGACAAGAAAAACACCTTTGATGTGGACAGGTTTTTATCTACCCTGCGCCGGAAACGGCAGCAGGTAGTCGCACAGGACGAAAGTTTTGACCTGTACGAAATCGACCTGTCGGATGAAGATGCAGCCGCCGAATGAGGCGGCATTTTTTGAAAAAATTTTTGAGTGCCGCAGAACAAGCGGCAGAAAGTGAGGACCTTATGGAATTTTTCAACAGCGCAGTCGATACTTTGCAGACGATCGTGGTCGGTCTGGGCGGTGCCCTGTGTGTCTGGGGCGGCATCAACCTGTTGGAGGGTTATGGACAGGATAACCCCGGCAGCAAGAGCCAGGGCGTGAAGCAGCTCATGGCTAATTAGATGTAATAAAAGCGGAGAAAGGAAAAGCACAATCCAGACGGAACCGGCGGTGTAGTCAAGAAATATTGTGGAAACGCAAGATTTCTGCTATAATGGGTATAAAACACTTGACGATGGAAAGAAAGGCGGGAAGCCTATGCACATTAGTTATCAGCCACTATGGAACACACTGAAAGAGCGTGGCATGAGGAAAGAGGATTTGCGGCTTGCCGCCGGTCTTACCACAAATATGATTGCCAACATGGGCAAGGGAAAGAATATCAGCATGGAAACGCTGGTTCGCATTTGTGAAGCCTTGAATTGTGGTATTATGAATGTGATTAAATTAGAACAGGACAATATCTAAAGCGATATAATTTTATATTTGATTCGATTTGCACAAAAAATTAAATTTTAATGGTGTATATTTTCTATTGTACCCAATGTAAATAAGTGCTATCATAAAATAAAACAAGTACATTTGAAACATTTTATGATTTGAGAGTGTGCTTGCAGGTTAGTAGCATATTGCCAATAACTGAATACAAAAAATGTAGGTTCTGGTCATTTTAGAAAGGAGCATTGTTTATGAAAAAATTTAGTAAAAGATTGTTTACCTCGTTGGTAGCGTTTTGTATGCTTTTTTCTGTGAGTGCGGTTCCTGCTTTTGCAACGGAAATAACGGATACTCAACAGCCGGTAGTCATTGGAGAATATGACGGATACTTAACCGATGTTATGATTTCCGATGGTGTCACCAAAAGAGCAGTCGCTAATGTTCGTATTAACTCTTATGCAACTTATGATGAGGATGATGGGATTCAAGTTCATGTGAAGTTGTATGTACCGTGGTATGAATCTCCAAAACCGGAGTTCACTGGTATGACTGGTACAGTTAATGTGCTTATGAACAAAAAATCCACCAATACGGCATTTGCAGAATTAGCCGACGGTGAAGAAACAATCGAAACTGATGTGGATACTGGAAGAACAGGTAATAGCGGAGATAAGGGAACGGTTTCTGTTTCTGGTGTTGCTACCGCTAATAATGCCTTGGCAGGCGGTGGAGCTTTCGCTATTTCTTACCCTGTGACACTTCCCTAATTAAATGCAAAACAGTTGTGAATTAAGGTTGGTAATAGGTAAAATGAAACGGTTATTGGCAATATGCGTATGTTTTTTTATGTGTGTAGGCTTATGTTCGTGTGATTCTTCCCAAACTCGGTCGGTATCATCATATAACTGGTCTTTAGAATTTATTACTGATTTAGATGGTAATATGTTATTCTCAGGTTCAGTGCATGATGACATACCAGTATTGGATTTGACATTGAGTTTTGAAGAAAAAAGTTTTATCTTAACAGATAACACTCATAAACAAGAATGGACAGGTACATATTCGCTTGAAAAGATTGACAATTCTTCTTCGAAACTCGGATTAACTTTTGAAAATTTAGAGGAGCCTGTTACAGGCGTATATGGAACAAGAGTTTATTCTGATGATTCAGAAAGCGCAACAATTACATTACAAACTGATGAAAATATCCTGTCTTTTGTTGGAGAAGATTCATAAATAAAAACAGCCGCTGTAGGAACAAAATCCTACAACGGCTGTTTTTATTTCCACGGCCTGCGCCGGAAGTTCATACCAGACTGTTTTATCAGCGGGGATTTCTTGAACAGCTTTTTCAAAAGGCTTCGTTCCTCTTGTGAGAGCCGCTTGTATTTGAGCCGGAACGCCTTGCAGAATATCTCCGTGAATTGCTGAACCCTGTCCCCCGGAGATTGCATGGCCTTTTGTACTTCCCGTATAAGTTCATCGGCAGGCGTGGTATCCGGCGCACTTTCGCTGTCATTTTCGTGCGCCTTGCGTATATCATGGAGAATGACGTCCCATGTTTTGTGCGTCACATGGCAGAAAAAATCTTCTTCCTCTATCTGACAGGCTTCCAACACTTTGATTGCCCGGTCTGCCGCAGCTTCGGGGTGTTCTTCCAGTACCATAGCCCGTAAAGCAGCCAGTGAGCTGTTTGTGTCATGGAAGTGCATGGTTGCTATCCCGTCCACATAGATTTCTGCGTCTGCCAGCAATTCCTTAAATTTTTCATGGGAGATAATCTCACACAGCAGCCGGTTATTGAAGCGTTCACTTTTCAGCAGTTCCACGACTTCATCACTCAAATGTAATTCTTCTATCGGGGTGTTTTCATATCTCCGATTATTGGTAAGGCCGAGCAGATAGTCAACCGACACCTGATAGAAGTCTGCCAGCTTCAACAGGCTGCCGTGGTTAATTTCCTTGTATTCGTCGTTGTCGTTTTCATAACTGCCGAGGGCTGATTTTGAAATGCCGGTTTCCTGTGCCAGTTCTTCCAGATTCAAGCCCCGTTCCACCCGTAAATCTTTCAGGCGTTCCTGTACGGAAATGCGGGTTTTCATAAACACATCGCTCCTTCCTGCGGCTGGCTGCCGCTGTTATTCCTTATTATACCATATACCGTTCCGAAATCGTGGAATTTTTCGATTTTGGGGCGGTTTTCCTATTTTATGGACATACGGGAAAGGGTTCAAAAATGAGCTATGATTAAGTCAGTTCATCGATGGATTATTTCCAATCGAATGACCGGCCTGATGGGATATGCTCCCCGGCGATGTAGCGCAACGACCTGCGGCAAGGAAATGGAGGAACCTTGACCGCAGCGAGCGTACCAACGGGAACGAAACGCCGCTGTGAGATTCAGGGGCAGGAACGACAGCAGGACAACCCGGCAGAACTGATACCAAAACGCTACCCAAACACGACAAATCGGCGGGGTGTAGTCTGCCCCGTCCGTAATACTATGGGGCATTTCAAAGCGGCTCTATGGCCGTATTTTCCTTGAAAATCGCCCCGAAACATGACACCAAAAACCTTTATCCGCCTGTTCCCGTTGTTACGGCTGAAATGGGCGGATTTTCTATGATAGGAGGCACTATGCCGAGAATGAGCAAGAAACGGAAGTTGGAGCTTTCCTTCTTCCTCAATGACCGGGGGCGTGTGGCCTACAACGACCTGTGCCGGAAGTGCCAGCATAAGTGCAAGCAGAGTTTCCGGGCTGTCGTGATAGACTGCCCCCATTACCTGTCAAAACGAGCCAAGCGAAAGGAGAAAATCAGTTAAATGGAATTTGAATTTATGAGCGCAGACACGGTTCTGCCGCCTTGTATGCCGCTACCCGCCGCAATGCTTCGGCTGCCGATCAGCAGCACAGCAAAAGTCATGTATGCCCGTCTGCTGAACACCACCCTTACGGCAGGGATAGAGGATAGCAACGGCATTTTGTTTGTCCGTTTTCCTATCATGGAATTAGCGGCAGCCCTCTCCCGCAGCCCCGTCACTGTGAAGCGTTCCCTGAAAGAATTGGAGGACATCGGGCTTATCCTGCGGGTGCGCCGGGGTGTGGGAGAACCAAACCGCATTTACACGCTGCTTCCCAAAGGAGGGCTGCCATGATAAATGAGAAGCTGGAAAAGCTGAATCAGGAGATTGCCAAAGGCGAAGCCAGACTGCGGCGGGCGCAGCATGAAGAAAAAATACTGGAACACCAGGTGAAGCAGCTTACCCGGAAGGAACGGACGCACCGGCTCTGTACCAGAGGAGCTATGCTGGAAAGTTTCCTTTTAAGGCCGGAAGTGCTGACAGACGAGGATGTGATGGACATTCTGAAACAGGCATTTTCTCAAAGTGGCATGAAGGAAATAGTTGCAGAAAGCGTGAAAGGGCGGGTAGCCGGGGAATCCCTTACGGAGTAAGGGCGCAACTATACACCGGTCAAGCCGGTGCGTTGCGCCCTGCCGGGGGCTTCCTGCGGAAAGCGGATGATTTTCAGCACCGTTGCGGCTGCTTCCAATCATCACAGGGGACGCTACACTTCCCCTGCGCTGGCTGCGCCAGCTACCCCTTTGTGGACTTGCCGCCCGGGAACACCTTGCGCTGCAAGCTGTTCCCGTCCAGCAAGTTTACAATTTATCTATTCCAAAACAGGACTGCCCGTAGTATAATAAAGCTAATGACGAACACTATCTAAGGAGATGGTTTTATGTATGGATTGATTGCTTTGAATTTCATCATACCCTTTGTTATGGTTTTTGTAGGATATATCTTAAAGAAGCACCCGGTAAAAGATATGACATCCGGTAACGGATACAATACGCCTACATCTCGGAAGTCACAAGAGCATTGGGATTATGCACAAAGCATAGCACCTAATATTTTTATTGGTATTGGCAAAACATTAGGTTTGGTAGAAATCGTTTTGTGTATATCCTTACTTCTTCTTAATATTTCTACACAGACTACCGTATTTGCAGGAGTAGTTGTTGGAATTATTTTTCTGATTTTTGGATTTTATAAAACAGAAACTGGAATTACAAGTAAATTTGCGAACAAAAACTTTTAAGCTATTAGACAGCTTTCCATCATCGAGCCAACCTGACCCGAACCTTCAAAACTGAATACTAATCGCCTACCAGCGACACCACTAAGCAGGAAATCAGAAACGGTTTCCTGCTTTTCTTTTGCCCAAAATCAACCACAGGAAGGAGGAACGCTATGCCCTGTCCACACCATGATATAAAAATAATCCAGCGCAGCAACCACCAGTCAGCCGTTGCGTCTGCCGCCTACCAGAGTGGGGAACGGCTGTTTTCCGAGTACGACCAGAAGCAGAAATACTATTCCCATAAAAGCGAGATTGTCCATACAGAAATCATGCTGCCGCCCCACGCCCCACCAGTGTATGCAGACCGCAATACTTTGTGGAACGCCGCCGAAGCTATCGAGAAGCAATGGAACTCCCAGCTTGCCCGGAGAATCGTGCTTGCCATACCGAGGGAAATCCCCCCGGAACAGCACGCCGACCTTATCCGGGACTACTGCCGGGAGTTTTTTGTTTCTAAAGGCATGATTGCCGATTTTGCCATCCACGACAAAGGGAATGGGAATCCCCACGCCCACATCCTGCTGACCATGCGGGCAATGGACGAAAACGGGAAATGGCTTCCCAAGAGCCGGAAGGTTTATGACCTTGACGAGAACGGCGAGCGTATCCGGCTCCCGTCCGGGAGCTGGAAAAGCCACAAGGAGGATACCGTGGACTGGAACGACCAGAAGTACGGAGAGATCTGGCGGCAGGGCTGGGCGGCTACCGCTAACCGCTATCTGGAAGCCAACGGACGCCCGGAGCGCCTTGACCTTCGTTCCTATGAACGGCAGGGGCTTGATAAAATCCCCACCGTCCATATGGGGCCAGCAGTCAGCCAGATGGAGAAACGAGGGATACAGACCAACATCGGCAACTTGAACCGGGACATCAAAGCCGCCAATTCCCTTATGCAATCTATCCGGCAGATGGTACGCCACCTGAAAGGCTGGATTGCAGACCTGAAGGAGAAAAAAGCCGCCCTGCTGGAAGCCTTGCAGGAATCGAAGGAACCCACCCTGCCGGAGCTGCTGGGGAAATATCTGGATTTGCGCCGGGAGGAACGTACAGGCTGGACAAGCAAAGGCCAGCTTACAGGCAGCGTTGCCGATTTCAACAAGGTTATGGAAGCTATCCGCTATCTGCGGGAAAAGGAGCTGTCCACTGTGCAGAGTTTGGACGCTTATCTGGATACCGTCAGCGGGCAGGCCGTTTCCATCCGGGCAGAGATGAAGCCGAAAGAACAGCGTATGAAAGAAATCAACACCCTGCTTTCCCATATCGCCAACTTTGAAGCCCATAAGCCGGTTCATGTGGAGTATGCTGCCATCCGGTTTAAGAAGCCACGGGAACAGTTTGCCGCCGCCCATCGGGACGAGCTGGACGCCTATAATGCCGCTATCCGTTATTTCAAGGTGCATTTGAAGGAGAAGAAGTACAGCATTAAAAAGCTGAATGAGGAACAGACACAGCTTGCCGGAGAAGTTGCCGGATATAAGGAACGGTTGTCCGCATTACAGGAGGATGTGAAGATTCTCCGGGATGTGCGTCACTGGCTCAATCAGGTTCTTCCGTCTGAACAGTACCGCCAGACCGCCGAGCCGGGAAAGAAACCGTCCATCCAGCAGGCAGTCAAAGGCCGGACGCAGCGTATCCGGGAAGAACAGGCCGAGAAACGGAAGCAGCCCCGCACAGAGAAAAAACAGGATATGGAACTTTATAGGCGCTTGCTATTTTCTTTTTCGAGAATGACAGGCGCTTTTCTTATTTTCAGGAGGATTTATTTGAATGTATTTAAAGCTGTCAAGCAGTCTGTTACCACCCGGCAGGCTGCGGAGCATTTTGGAATCCGGGTGGGACGAAACGGGATGTGTGTCTGCCCCTTCCATGCTGATAAAAACCCCAGCATGAAGGTTGACCGGCGCTTTCACTGTTTCGGCTGTCAGGCAGACGGGGATGTGATTGACTTTGTTTCCCGTCTGGAAGCTGTCAGTCCGAAGGAAGCCGCCCTCATGCTGGCGCAGGAGTTCTCCATCCCCTATGAGGACAGGGAACCACCCGGCAGGAGAAAACCCAAACCCCGGCAGGAAACCCCGGAACAGCGGTTTTGCCGCATGGAGCGTTACTGCTTCCGGGTGCTGTCCGATTATTACCATCTTCTGCGCCGCTGGAAACGGGACTATGCCCCTAAGATGCCGGAAGAAGCATGGCACCCGCTTTTTGTGGAAGCCTTGCAGAAGCAATCCCATGTGGAATATCTGCTGGATGTGCTGCTCTCCCCGGATATGGAGGAACGGGCAGTCCTTATCGTTGACTATGGAAAGGAAGTGAGCAATCTTGAAAGACGAATGGCAGAGCTTGCCGCCCAAGATACGGCAGGCCGCAGAACAGACCATACAAGAAGCAGCCCCGCCCCGGAGCATTGAGGAAGTAAAGGCCATGCTGGAAAGCACCGAGAAAGGCAGCGTCCGCAACAGTATCCGCAACTGCCTGACCGTCTTTCAGAATGACCCGCTGCTTTCCGGGGCAATCGCCAAAAACCTGCTGACCGAGCGCATCGACATCATCAAGCCCATCGGCTACCACCGTACCGGCACCGCCATCACGGACACGGATATGAACTATCTGCTCCTGTATCTGGAAGAAACCTATGGGCTTACCAGTGAGAAAAAGATTACCGCCGCCATCGGGATTGTTGCCAATGAAAACGGCTACCACCCCGTCCGGGACTACCTGAACGGCCTTTCATGGGATGGGCAGGAGCGTATCCGCTATTGCCTGCGCCACTTTCTGGGAGCCGACACCGACCAGTACACCTATGAAGCCCTGCGGCTGTTCCTGCTGGGAGCCATCCACCGGGCATTTTGCCCCGGCTGTAAATTTGAAGTCATGCTCTGTCTGGTGGGCGGTCAGGGAGCCGGGAAATCCACCTTTTTCCGGCTGCTGGCAGTAAAAGACGAGTGGTTTTCCGATGATTTGCGGAAGCTGGATGATGATAACGTGTACCGCAAGCTGCAAGGCCACTGGATTATCGAGATGTCGGAGATGATTGCCACCGCCAATGCCAAGAGCATTGAGGAAATCAAGTCATTTTTAAGCCGACAGAAGGAGGTCTATAAAATCCCATACGAAACCCACCCGGAGGACAGGCTGCGGCAATGTGTGTTCGGCGGCACTTCCAATGCCCTTGACTTCCTGCCCCTTGACCGTTCCGGCAACCGGCGCTTCCTGCCGGTCATGGTGTACCCGGAACAGGCCGAGGTTCACATTTTGGAGGACGAAGCCGCTTCCAGAGCCTATCTTGCACAGGTCTGGGCAGAAGCCATGACGGTTTACCGCAGCGGGGATTTTAAGCTGTCTTTCAGCCCGGAAATGGTGCGCTATCTCAAAGAACACCAGCGGGATTTCATGCCGGAGGACACCAAGGCCGGGATGATACAGGCATACCTTGACCGCTATACCGGCGGCATGGTGTGTTCCAAGCAGCTTTTCAAGGAAGCCCTGAACCACCCCTTTGACGAGCCGAAGCAATGGGAAATCCGGGAAGTCAACGACATCATGAACCATTGCGTGACGGGCTGGAATTACTTTTCCAACCCCCGTGTGTTCCCGGAATACGGCAGGCAAAAGGGCTGGGAGCGTGAAACGAAAGCAACGGACATCAGCAACGGAGCTGAAAAAATCCCGGAAGGATTTGAGGAAGTCACGGAACAGATGGAGCTTCCCTTCTGAAAAATGCAGCCGGTTGCCGACCCTGTTGCACTCCCGTTGCCGAGCCGGTTGCCGGGAAACCCCCCGTAACTGCGGGCTTTTCCCCTTATCAGCAACCAAAACAACAGAAAAATAAAAGAAAATAAAAATAAGAGCCAAACTGCCAGACAGAGATAGTTTTCAGGTTTTTTGAAGCCCGTTGCCGGACTTCGTTGCCGACCTTCTCCTTGTCTGGCT
>ENA-ORPH01003420-ORPH01003420.1-human-gut-metagenome-genome-assembly--contig:-NODE-3420-length-11768-cov-4.271749_pt1 | contig 11768 bp, 10 predicted proteins | sample MGYA00242142_ERZ509074 | MGnify/ENA primary metagenome ERZ509074 (study PRJEB26280, sample SAMEA2338724) | human gut metagenome | biome: human gut; feature: human-associated habitat; material: faeces... | reverse complement strand
CTCTCCGTCCTCGCTACGCTCGGCCACCTCTCCCAAGGGGAGAGGCAAGGGATGCCTGCACGGTACACCAAAAGGTATACAGGAGTGCGCCCTTAAACCGGTTTGACAAATTCTATATAAAGTCCTGAAAATCAAATGATACAAAAACCTCCCCAACATCTGTCGGGGAGGATATATGCGTATTTTTATCAGCTGTCCAGATAGTATTCGCCGCGGCGGTAATCGTATACCGCGCCGCGCGTAAAGTCGTCTATGCTTTCAAGCACCTTGCCCGTGCCTATTGCCACGCAGGAGATGGGATCTTCCGCAATGTAGCAGGGCACCTTGGTGTGCTCGGCAATGAACTTGTCTATGCCGTAAAGCAGCGCGCCGCCGCCGGTTATGCATATGCCGTTTTCCGCAACGTCGCTGGCAAGCTCGGGCGGGGTGCGCTCAAACATGCTCCTTACGCTTTCAAGTATGGCCTGGAGCGGTTCCTCGAGCGCGTCTATCATTTCGTTGCTGCTGACCACTATCGTCTGCGGCAGGCCGGATATAAGGTTGCGGCCCTTAACGTCTATGAAAAGCTGCTCCTTGCGCGGATAGGCCGAGCCTATGCGTATCTTCATTTCTTCCGCCGTGCGTTCGCCTATCAGCAGGTTGTGCTTTTTGCGCATGTAGCGCACAATGGCCTCGTCAAACTTATCGCCCGCTATCTTTATCGAAGTGGACAGCACCGCGCCGCCCAGGGATATGAGGGCTATGTCGCTCGTGCCGCCGCCTATGTCCAGCACCATGTTGCCGCGCGGCTCCGCAATGTCTATGCCCGCGCCTATTGCCGCGGCGATGGGTTCCTCTATCAGATATGTATGGCGCGCGCCGGCTTCCTCGGTAGCGTCTATAACGCTGCGCTTTTCAACCTCCGTAACGCCGCTCGGTACGCAGACAACAACGCGCGGCTTGAAGAACACATGCGTGCCGACCACCTTTTTAAGGAAGTGATGCAGCAGCCTTTCGGTAATGTCGTAATTGGATATAACGCCGTCCCTCAGCGGCCTTATGGCGGTTATGTTGCCCGGCGTGCGGCCAAGCATCCTGCGCGCCTCTTCACCTATTGCCAGTATGCGTCCCGTGATTTTTTCCACGGCGACCACGCTCGGCTCCCTCAACACAATGCCCTTGCCGCGAACGTATACCAAAATGCTCGCCGTGCCAAGGTCTATGCCTACGTCGTTAAACTCAAACAGGCCCATATAATTAACTCCCTCCGGCGGGAAAACTAACCGTATCCCAATAATAATAGTATTCTACCACAATACGGCCAAGCGTGCATCAGCAATTTTTGAACAAATTATAAAAATTGCGCGAAAGGTGCGCCATATTCGCCTTTTGGGCGCCAAGAAGCTTGTTTGGAACGCCGTGTTAGGCTATAATTTAGGCATTACATATGCACGGGGAGGGACTTTTCTATGCGGAATAAAATTACGGCGGCCATTATGCTTGCGGCGGCGTTGCTGCTTGGCGGCTGCTCGCTCACGGGAAACGTTCTTTCGCCCGCGCATACCGATGCGCTGCCCGTTGTTACGGTCACTTTGCCCGGAAACGACGCCGCTGTAAGGCCGGAGCGCACTCCCGCGCCCGGTGCGGCGGGAACCCCCGCCAATTCAAATGCGGACTATTCTTCGCTGGACGGCGTGGCGGAGCCGGGGGATGTGCTGCCCATTTTGACATACGACGAAGCGCGGCAGCAAAACCGCGACGTTATCGGCTGGATAAGCATACCCGGCACCAGCATAGAATACCCCGTTGTGCGCACGGACGACAACGAATTTTACCTTAACCACAACATACTTAAAGAGGAGAGCAAGCACGGCGCAATATTCATGGACTTCCGCAATGCCGACCGCGGCCAGCAGAAGCACATAATACTTTACGGGCACGACATGAAGAACGGCACCATGTTCCACGGCCTACTAAATTTCAAGCAGAAAAGCTTCTTTTCCGAGAATCGCATAATTTCCTTCAACTGGGACGGGACGGACACCATGTGGGAAATATACCTTGCGGCGGTGATACCGCTTGTTGACGGCCACATGATAAACTATGTCGAAACGCGCTTTGCCGACAACGCCGCCTTTGAAAGCTACATGGTGGACATGGCGGCCTATGCCCGCACAGCGCCCAGCTCCAACGTATCGGACGCCATATCCATAGGCCAGGCCGACCAGGTGCTCACCCTTACCACCTGCACCGAGGAGGAGGACGGCTCCCGCTTCGTTGTCCAGGCAAGAAGGGTGAGGTAAGCGGGCTTTCACTGCATTGCAATCGCGCTCCTATACAGCCTAACAAGCTCCTCTATGCTCAGCGCCTCGGCACGGGCGGCCTGGGCTATGTTTGCGCGGGCAAGGGCTTCTGCCGCGGCGTCCGCCGCGGGCAGCAGGGGCTTTAGGTTGTTGTATACGGTCTTACGGCGCATGGCGAATATGCTCTCCGTAAAGCGGCAGAATGCCGCGGGATCCATGTCCGTTGGCATATCGGCGCGGCGCGTGAGGAGCACCACCTCCGAATCCACATCCGGCTGCGGATAATAGCTTGCGGGCGTGAGCGAAACAAGGCTTTCGCATTCGTAGTAAAGCTGCGCCATTATGGCAAGCGGGCCGTAAAGCTTGTCCTTGGGCTTTGCGAAAAAGCGGCGCGCGGCCTCCTTCTGAACCATCAGCACCATGCGCGGTATCCTTTTTGCATTGCGAAGGAGCATAAGCACAATGGGCGTTGTTATATAATAGGGCAGATTGCCGGCCGCGGCAAATTCGCCTTCCATGCAGCTTATGTCGAACTTCAATATGTCGCTGTGTATAAGCGTTAGTTCCCCGCGCCCTATTTCCGCGGCAAACTCCGCGTTAAGCGCGGCAAGCATGTTTTTGTCTATCTCAACCGCCGTAACGCGCGGCACGCGACCCACAAGCGCGCCCGTCAGCGCGCCAAGACCGGGGCCAATCTCAAGTATGTCCGTTTTGCCGTCTCCCACGGCGGCGGAGGCTATTTTTTCGATCATTGCATCATCGCAAAGGAAGTTCTGCCCCAGCGCCGCGTTTGCGCGTATGTTAAGCTTTTCAAGCTTTTGTTTAATGTCCGCCGCGCTCATCCAAGCTTTACCAATACCGTCACGTTGCGCTTGCGCCCCCAGCGGCGGCCTTCCTTTTTGGTATTCATCCAAAGGTCAAGCTGATTAACCGGCGTGCCGTCCGCGCGCTTATATTTGCGGAATGCGCCCGTGTCCCGCGCAACGCCGTAGCCGTAGCCGGAAACGTATATCTGCGTGCCGTAGGGTATATAGTATGGGTTTACGGCTATTGTGCCAAGCTTTGGCTTTGTGCCGGTCGCGGTGCGGCTGCCCTGCCAGTATGCGGTGATGTAGTCCATCTTCATCTCCACCCAGCCGTCAACGCCCGCCTTGGGCGGTTTTTTATAAATGCGGTATTCGCCCGTAAGCTTGGTTTGGTAATGTATCTTGTTGCCCTTTTTGATTATTTCATCCGTGGCGGGGGTTATTATTATCTGGTTCACAATCTCGCGCGAAACCTCGACCCCGTCCTTTATGATTACCCTTTGGGTAACGTTTTTTGATCCGTCCGAGCCTTTTTGGATTATAACAGGCTCCGTGTCGTTATATACGTCGTCGTCATAAACCACCTTCTCCTTGTGGTTTATGGTGCGCTTGGCGGTGGTGTATTCCGTTACCACGTCCGTATGCACTACTTTCATGCCCGGCACAAGGTCGGCGAATGAAAGGTGGCTCAGCTCGTCCGCCGCGTCGTACTCAACTCCGCTCAGCCTCAGCGCGTCGCCCACCGTTCCGCCCGTGGTGTTTATAACGCTCACCTTGCCCATCGAGCGCACGGCCACGGGGAAGCTTCTTGCTATCGATACGCTTGTGCCGTCGGCGATAAGCCGGTTCCCGTCTGCTGAAAGCTCGTCGCCCTTGTTCACGCGCACGTTCTGCGCCCTTAGGAAGGAGGATATGCTCATGCCCTCCTCAGGCTCGTTCACAACGTAGTTCGTGGTTCTTCCGTCCGCGCTGACGGATACGCTTATGCGCGGATCGGGCGCATTCTTTGAAATTATAAAAAACACGCCCGCGGCTATCATAAGCGCGATTATCGCCCCGTCAAGCAGATAAAAATACCATTTTACGCCTGAAAGGTGCGCCCTTACGCGGCCGGACAGCGCGGCGAGAGTGTCCTTCATTTTCTGTAATAACCTTTTCATGCGCCTATTATAGCGTGATTTCCCCGATTGTGTCAAATAAACGAATTGTGTCACGGCACGGCACCTCCTGCGTTTACAGTAAAGCTTTGCCACGTTATAATAGATATATACTTAAAATGCGGAGGGGTCGGCATGAAAAAAGCATTGGCCGTTATTCTTGCGGCGTTGAGCGCGCTGTGCCTTATGGGGTGCGAAAAGGGCGCGCCGCAGCAAAAGGCGGGCGGAAAGGCCATAGAGGAATTCATTACGCATATTGCCGCGGGCGAATATGCCGAAGCTTACGCCCTGCTTTCATCCTCCTGCCGAAATGATACGGAGGAGGAAAAGGCCAACCGCGTTACCGAAAAGCAGTTTACGGACAAGTATACCTCCATAATTTCCGCGCTTGAGATAACCGCCATAGAATATGCGGACTTCACGGCGGGCGGCGGGGACATACTTTACAGCGCAAGCTATACCGCAACCTATTACAGCGATTATATAGGCGACGTTACAAATAACTTCACCGCCGTTGCCGTGCACGAGGGCGGGGAATGGAAGGTTGAATGGTCTCCCGCGCTCATTTTTCCGGAAATGGAATGGGGGGATACGGTGCGCATAGCGCGCCTTAGCGCAAAGCGCGGCGAAATACTTTCAAACGGCGAAGCCCTTGCCAAAACCACCGGCGGAATAAGCGTATACGCCTCCGTATCCAAAATAGAGGATATGAGCCTTTTCCTGCAGCAGACATCGCGCCTTTTGAATATGACGGAGGCCGCAATAACCAAAAAGCTTGAAAAGGCGTATAACGACGTTGCCATAATAAAGCAATATTACAGCGACGAAATAACCGATTCCGTGCGGGAGCAGCTTTTGCAGATAGCGGGCATAGGCATAGACAACGGCAATTATTACACCGTGCGCGAATATCCTTACGGGGAGCTGCTTGCGCACCTTGTGGGCTACATTGGCGCAATACCCAGCGAAACCAAGGAAAAGCTTCAGGCGGAGATGGACAGGCTGAACGAAGGCCGCACCGAGAGGGACGGGCTTTACAATGCGGACAGCCGCGTGGGCAGGCTGGGGCTTGAGCAGCAATACGAGCAGGAGCTGCGCGGCAGGGACGGCGAGCTTGTGTATATCTGCACGGCGGAAGGCACCAACCGAAAGACGCTTTATAAAATAGACGCGCAGGACGGCTACGACATTGAGCTGACCATAGACATGGACCTTCAGCGAAGGGTGCAGGAGGTTATGCAGCTTGCCCTTTTCGGGGAAACCACGGCGGGCGCGGTGGTGGTTATGAACCCCAAAACCGGCGCTGTGCAGGCCATGTATTCTTACCCGAGCTACGACATAAACCTGTTCGCACGCGGCATATCGGGCGCGGATTATTCGGGGCTTTTGAACAACAAGGCAAAGCCGCTCATCAACCGCGTGACCCAAGGCTTGTATCCGCCGGGATCCACCATGAAGGCGTTCACCGCGGCGTGCGCGCTGGATAACGGCATACTTGACGAAAGCTATGCCTTTGACGAAAAGCAGATAAAGAAGGATTACTGGACGCCCACGGAATACGGCGCGTGGATATGGACGCCCATTAAGCGCACGCATATAAACTATCCCATAAGCGGGCCGCTGAACATGCGCAAGGCGCTCATACATTCGGACAATATATATTTTGCCAACGCCGCGCTTAAAACGGGCTGGGAGCTTTTTGAAAAGTACATGACCAACATAGGCTTCACCGAAAGCATACCGTTCGATATTGCCGTTGCCGCGCCGCAGCTTAAAAACGAGGATACGGTTATGGATTATAAGCTCATAGCGGACAGCGGCTACGGCCAGGCAGAGATATTGGTAACGCCCTTACAGCTTGCGTGCATGTTCTCCGCATTCGCAAACGGCGGCAATATAGCAACGCCGTACGTCGTGAAGGGATTATATAAGGAGGACGGCATACGCTATAAATGCCAGGTGTCCCATCCGGAGGCAAACTGGAAGGAAGGCGTGCTGAGCGAGCACGCCATAGAGGTCATAACCCCCTTCCTCGAGGACGTTACGGACCCGAAGATAAACGGCACGGGCCGCAATTTGAAGGCTAAGGGCTGCACCGTTGCGGCAAAGACCGGTACCGCCGAAATAGGCAGCAGCAAAAGCCGCGAAATAGCCTGGTTCGTGGGCTTCCGCACGGGCGTTGCCGATGAGGACGCGCGCCTTGTGCTGGTAATGCTCGAGGTTCCCGCGGAAAGCAAGTATTCAAACCTGAAATTTGATATTGCAAGGCCGCTTTTAAGCATGGAATAACCATTGCGCGGCGGACGCGAAAATTATATAATATAGGCACGATAAAGCAGCTACACGCGGAGGAGTTAAAAAATGATTTTTTCTAAGCTGAACGGTCTTGGCAACGACTTTGTTATAACCGACGACAGGGAGAATAAGTACACCGAAAACCTTGACGAAATGGCAAGGAAGCTTTGCCACCGCCGCACGGGCATCGGCGCGGACGGCCTTGTTTTTGTGCGCAAGAGCGAAACGTGCGACGTGCGCATGCAGATATTCAACAGCGACGGCAGCGAGGCCGAAATGTGCGGCAACGGCGTAAGGTGCTTTGCAAAATATGTTTACGATAAGGGCATTTTTAAGCACGAGCGCATGAGCGTTGAAACCCTTGCCGGCCCCATGATAATTGACCTTACCGTGAAGGACGGCGTTGCCGTTGCGGCGAAGGTGGACATGGGCGTTCCCGAAACGCGCAGGGAGTTCATACCCGTAGTCGGCACGGGCGAATGCCAGCTTGAAAAGCTTGCGGCGGTGGATAAGGAATTCACGTTCTCCACAATACTGCTCGGCGTGCCGCACACGGTTGTGTTCATGGATCATCTGCCCACGGCGGAGGAGGTATTCAAGTACGGTTCCGTAATAGAGCCCATGACGTCGCTTTTCCCAAAGAAAACCAACGTAAACTTTACCCATGTGCTGGACGATCATACCATAGAGGTGCGCACCTACGAGCGCGGCTGCGGCCCCACGCTTGCCTGCGGTACGGGTTCCTCCAGCGCGGCGGTGTGCTGCGCAATGGCGGGCTACACCGGCAAAAAGGTGGAGGTTCAGCTGGAGCTTGGCTCGCTGCACATTGAATGGGCTGAAAACGGCCATGTGTTCATGACCGGCCCCGCGGCGCTTTCCTTCGAGGGCAGCGTAGAGGTTTAATGTGAACGAGCTGAACGTTCTTTATGAGGATAACCATATAATCGTTGTTGAAAAGCCGGTGAACATTCCCGCGCAGGCGGATTCATCAGGCGACAGCGACATGCTTACCCTTATAAAAAGCTACATAAAGCAAAAATACAACAAGCCCGGGGACGTGTTCCTTGGGCTTGTGCACCGTTTGGACAGGCCGGTGGGCGGGGTTATGGTGTTCGCGCGCACAAGCAAGGCCGCAAGCCGCCTTGCGCCGCAGTTCGCCTCCCATAAGGCAAAAAAGCGCTATGCAGCAATAGTCACGGGCAGCCCCAAGGCATATGCAAGGCTTGAGGATTATATCCGCAAAGATGAATCCACGCTAAGCGCCGTCATATGCCCGCCCTCGGCCCCGGGCGCAAAGAATGCCGCGCTTGAGTATTACAGACTGACGGAGCGCGGCGAACTTACGCTTTTGGACGTGTCCCTCTTCACGGGGCGGCACCATCAGATCCGTGCGCAGCTTGCAAACGCAGGCTGCCCAATTTGGGGCGATCAGCGCTATAACCCCGCCGCAAAAGCGGGGCAGCAGGTGGCCCTGTGGGCATATTCGCTCACGATAGAGCATCCAACGCTAAAACAGGAGATGACCTTCACGCTTCCTCCGCACGGGGCGGCATGGAAGCCGTTTGAAACGGAGCTGAAGGCGCTTTGCGGCGGCGTGCGCATAGTGTATGCCGATGAAAACATACTCTGCTGCAACAAGGCCGCGGGCATGAGCGTTGCCGCGGCGGACGGCGGGGATTCGTTACAGGCGCGGCTTGAGGCGGCGCTTGGCGAAAGAGTGTATCCCGTACACAGGCTGGACGTTGCAACGGGCGGGCTTGTGCTTTTCGCCCGCAACGGAAAGGCGGAGGCGGAGCTGAACGCGGCAATAGAAAGCCGCAGCATAAAAAAGATCTACCGCTGCACCGTTCACGGGCGCGTGCCGTTCAAGCAAAAGGAGCTGTGCGCATACCTTGTTAAGGATGCGGATGCGGCGCGCGTGCGCATATACGACAGCGCCCGCCCCAATGCCAAGGAGATAATAACCCGCTGCCGCGTGCTGAAGGCGAACGACGCGGAGTCCCTGCTTGAAATAGAGCTTGTCACGGGCCGCACGCACCAAATACGCGCGCACATGGCGCACATTGGCCACCCCCTGATAGGCGACGACAAATACGGCGTCCGCGACCGCGCGCCCCTCGCCTTAACCGCCGTAAGGCTGGAGCTGCACTTCCCCAAAAACGGCCTGCTCAGCTACCTTGAGGGGAAGGAAATAGGGATTGAGGGGTAAAAGCGGGCTGTGCGCCGATAACGATACCCAAGCATGAACCTATTAAAAGGGTGTATGTTGAAATGGTGAAGCAGGTTGTGGAAAGCGAGGCTGTAAATTATGAGGACGCTTGAGGATTATATGGCAATGCCATACCGCATGGAAATAGTTGAGGACAGCGATGAAGGCGGCTTTGTCGCGTCGTATCCCGATTTGCCGGGCTGCATAAGCTGCGGGGAATCGGTTGAAGCGGCGGCCAATGCGCAGGACGCAAAGCGCGCATGGCTTGAAGCTGCCATGGAGGACGGCATAGCGATACGCGAACCGGACAGCTTAGATGACTACTCCGGCCAGTTCAAGCTGCGCATTCCCAAAAGTCTGCACAGGTCCCTTGCGGAGCATTCTCAGCGCGAGGGCATAAGCATGAACCAGTATTGCATATACCTTCTTTCCCGCAACGACGCCGTATATTCAAAGTAACTTCGCTCCCGTTTCGGAATGTTTCGCCGATTGTTGCAGAAAAATTCCGAAATGGGAATTTTTATTGACCAAATGCCAAGTATAATCTATAATCGGAATGGATACCCAAGCTTAAAGGGGGATAAGGCATGATAGAGCGGACAAATTACATAGAAAAGCTGCTCGGCTGGAAAGACGAACAGGTGATAAAGGTCGTCACAGGCATACGCCGCTGCGGCAAATCAACGCTGCTCAGGCAGTATCAGGATGCGCTCAGGCAGCGCGGCGTGAGTGAAGAACAAATAATATCCGTCAATTTTGAGGAACTGGAAAACGAGCCGCTGCTTGATTACCATGCGCTGTATGATCACATAAAGGCGCGGCTTTGCGGCGGCAGAATGACGTATATATTCCTTGATGAAATACAGAAGGTGCCTTTTTACGAAAAGGCTGTGGACAGCCTGTATGTTAAGGAAAATACGGATATATACCTGACCGGTTCCAATGCGTATATGCTTTCGGGGGACCTTGCAACGCTGCTTACCGGGCGCTATGTTGAGCTTTCCATGCTGCCGCTGTCCTTTGGCGAATACTGCCGCGCGGCGGACTGCACGGGCGAAGCGGCGCTCAATGAATACATGCGCTACGGCGGAATGCCGTATATAGCCGCAATGGATAAAACGCCGGACAAGGCGGATACATACCTTGAAGGCATATACAATACCGTTATAGTGCGCGATATTGAGGACCGCCAGGCCCGAAGGGAAGCCGACCACGCAAAGCGCAAGGTTACGGACATTGCGCTGCTCAAATCCATCGCCCGTTTTCTTGCGGGCAGCGTGGGCAGCCCCATATCGGTAAAAAGCGTTTCGGATTACCTTATATCCGGCGGAAGAAAAGTGTCCCCCAACACGGTGGACGATTATATGGAAGCGCTCAGGGAATCGTTTGTGTTCTATCCCGTTGAGCGGTTCGATATAGTGGGCAAACAGCTGCTCAGGGCCAACAAAAAATGGTATATAGTTGATCTTGGGCTGAGGAACCACATATTGCCGCGCAGCAATTACGACTTGGGCTTTTCAATAGAAAACATAGTGTATTTTGAGCTGCTCAGGCGCGGATATCAGGTGAATATAGGCAAATACGGCGCGGCGGAGGTGGACTTCGTTGCCCGTAAGCGCGACGAAATAGCCTATTATCAGGTAACGGCAAGCATGACCGCGCCCGAAACATTTGAGCGCGAAATGCGCCCGCTCAGGAGCATACGCGATAATTACGAAAAAACCGTGCTTACGCTTGACCGTTTCAGCACGGGCAATTACGATGGAATACGCGTTATCAATCTTGTGGATTGGTTAGGACAATAAAGGAGCACACGATGCAGACATACGACCTGTTTGACATAATCGGCCCGCGGATGGTTGGGCCGTCGAGCAGCCACACGGCGGGCGCGGCGCGGCTGGGGCGCATGGCCAACAAAATCGCCGGCGGGCACGTTAAGCGCGCGCACATAACGCTTTTCGGCTCGTTTGCCACCACAGGACGCGGCCACGGCACGGATAAGGCCATTGTGGCGGGCATACTGGGCATGGAGCCGGACGACGAGCGGCTCAGATATTCAATGCTGCTTGCAAAGGAGGCGGATGTGGAGATTTCCGTTGATTTCAGCGAGGAAATGCGGGAACATCCCAACACCGCCGAAATAGAAATCGAAACGCGCAGCGGCAAAAAGACCCGCGTCTGCGGCGCAAGCATAGGCGGCGGCAGCATACTTATAACCGAAATAAACGGGCTTGAAATGGAGCTGAGCGGCGAATACCCCGCCCTTATAGTGCGCCACAGGGACGTGCCGGGCGTTATAAACACCGTTACAAACATTCTTGCCAACGAGCATGTTAACGTTGCGTTCATGCGCGTATTCCGCCACGCGCGGCGACAGGATGCATGCATGGTGATAGAGACGGACTCGCCCGTGAGCGAGCGGGTATGCAGACTTATACTTGACTGGAACGAGAATATTTCGGGGGTGCTTGCCGTATGACGGGCTATTGCTTCACAAGCGGAGAAGAGCTTATCGACATCTGCAAAAAAGAGGGGCTTACAATAAGCGAAGTGATGCTCCGCCGTCAGCAGGAGCTTTCCGACGACACGGCGGAAAACATATTGAAGGAGCTTAAAACAACGCTGCACGCCATGAAGCGGAGCGTTGAGGAAGGGCTGACGGAGGAGCTGGAAAGCGTATCCGGCCTTTCCGGCGGGGATGCAATGCGCCTGAACGACCGCGCGGAGAAGAACGCGCTCAGCGGCACGCTTGCGGCTAAGGCCGCGGCGGCGAGCATGGCCGTGGTTGAAGTGAACGCGGCGATGGGCCGCATAGTCGCAGCGCCCACCGCGGGCGCAAGCGGAATACTGCCGGGCGTGCTTTTCACATGTGCAAAGGAGCGCGGCTGGAACGACGAAAAGCTGCTCAGCGGCCTGCTTACCGCGGGCGCGATAGGCAGCATAATAGCAGCAAACGCCAGCATAAGCGGCGCGGAGCACGGCTGCCAGGCGGAGACAGGCTCCGCCGCGGCAATGGCGG
>ENA-ORPH01003415-ORPH01003415.1-human-gut-metagenome-genome-assembly--contig:-NODE-3415-length-11774-cov-3.185255_pt1 | contig 11774 bp, 10 predicted proteins | sample MGYA00242142_ERZ509074 | MGnify/ENA primary metagenome ERZ509074 (study PRJEB26280, sample SAMEA2338724) | human gut metagenome | biome: human gut; feature: human-associated habitat; material: faeces... | reverse complement strand
TCATAAACATAGGGCTGAAACAGGTGCATATCCATATAGATAGACGCATCATTCGCCCAATGCTTGTACAGTTCGTGACATAGTTTTCGCGTCATCGCCTTTAACTGAATCGTTGGCATGTTAGACCTTACCTACCTTATCATTCCGACTTATCGCTTTGTTTAATTCTATCGTGTGGCTTTAATATATGCAATAACATTCCCGGCAGACATTACTGCCGGGAATGAAACTGTCTTATGACTACCCGCCTTTGCGGCAGGGGGATCGCTTTGTTTATAAGAAAAATCAGAATTCCAGCTTCTTTTCAATGTAGCCGCGCAGCTCGCTGATGGGCAGGCGGATCTGCTCCATGGTGTCACGGTCACGAATGGTTACGCAGTCATCGGCCGGGGTGTTCTCATCGCCCACGGTCTCAAAGTCCACGGTGATGCACAGGGGAGTACCGATCTCATCCTCACGGCGGTAACGCTTGCCGATGGAGCCGGCGTCATCGTAATCCACCATAAAGTACTTGGAAAGCTCCTGCTGGATCTCACGGCCCTTATCTGCCAGCTTCTTGGAAAGGGGCAGTACAGCGGCCTTATAGGGGGCCAGCGCCGGGTGCAGACGCAGTACGGTGCGGATATCATCATTGCCGTTCTTATCCTGGCCCAGCACTTCCTCATCGTAGGCATCGCACAGGAAGGCCAGGAAGCTGCGCTCCACGCCGAGGGACGGCTCGATGACATAGGGAATGTAGTGCTCGTTCTTTTCCTGGTCAAAATAGGTCAGATCCTTGCCGCTGGTGTTCTGGTGCTGGGTCAGGTCGTAGTCGGTGCGGTCGGCTACGCCCCACAGCTCGCCCCAGCCAAAGGGGAACATGAACTCAAAGTCAGTGGTCGCCTTGGAGTAGAAGCACAGCTCCTCGGGATCGTGGTCGCGCAGGCGCAGGTTCTCATCCTTCATGCCCAGAGAGAGCAGCCACTGATGGCAGAAGTTGCGCCAGTACTGGAACCATTCCAGGTCGGTATTGGGCTGGCAGAAGAACTCCAGCTCCATCTGCTCAAACTCACGCACACGGAAGATGAAGTTGCCGGGGGTGATCTCATTGCGGAAGCTCTTGCCGATCTGACCAATGCCGAAGGGCAGCTTGCGGCGGGTCGTGCGCTGGACATTCACAAAGTTGACAAAGATGCCCTGTGCGGTTTCCGGACGCAGATAAACGGTGTTCTTGGCATCCTCGGTAACGCCCTGGAAGGTCTTGAACATCAGGTTGAATTGGCGGATATCGGTAAAGTTGTGCTTGCCGCAGGTGGGACAGGGGATATTGTGCTCCTCCACAAAATCTTTCATCTCCGCCTGGGTAAAGGCATCGATGGGGCGGGGCAGCTCAAAGCCGTTCTGGGCACACCAGTCCTCAATGACTTTATCGGCACGGAAGCGCTCGTGGCATTCGCGGCAGTCCATCAGAGGGTCGGAAAAGCCGGAAAGATGGCCGGAGGCCACCCAGGTCTGGGGGTTCATCAGGATGGCGGCATCCTGGCCGACATTATAGGGGTTCTCCTGGATGAATTTCTTCCACCAGGCGCGCTTGATGTTGTTCTTCAGCTCCACGCCCAGGGGGCCGTAATCCCAGGTGTTGGCCAGTCCGCCGTAAATCTCGCTGCCGGCGTAAACAAACCCGCGGTTCTTACACAGGTTTACCAGGGTATCCATCGATTTTTCGGTATTTTTCATGTTTATACTTTCCTCCTCGGCATAGAACCATAATATAATATTTTACTTCCATAGGGGAAATAAGTCAAGTAAACCCGGCAAAAAAGAGTAACACCTCCCCGCGGTGAAACAGGGAGGCGCAAAAGAACAAATGTTTCACGTGAAACATTTTTACCGGTTCTTTTCCGGGTGCAGGTGGGTTTGCTGCTCCTTCAGCTCCCGGTAAAACACATCCAAAATACCAACATAGCCGGGCTTCCAGGGCTTATTGCGGCCGCAGTAGTGGATAATGACGGTGTTTTGCCGCACCCACTCCAGACTGTGGTGGGGGTGCAGGGGATTGGCATTGTAAAAGGCCAGGATGCGGTCGCTGAGATTATACCGCTGACTATCGAGAAGCTTGACCCGGCTGCCATACAGCGCGGTAAGGATATCCTGATCCGGCAACAGCAGGGCGTCAAAGTGCTCCAGCGCATACTGCCGCACTGCTGAAAGATCGATCGTCTGCCGCAGGCCGTTTAGCTCCATCAGGATCACACCGGTATTGATATAGGGGACGGGTTCTTCCAGCCCCAGGCGGTGGCTGTTGGCGCGGGTCAGGAGCTCCCGGGTGTGGGTGCAGGCCATAAATAGGTTCCCCTCAAAATCGCTGCGGTACAGCGGTCCCAGTGGGTTGATGACCACAATATCGGCATCCAGGTACAGGATACGGTCCAGCTCCGGGGGAAGCAGCAGGGGCGCGGCCAGCCGGTAGTAGATTTCCTGCGGATAACGGTCGGTTTCCGGGAAGTCCTCGAATAGTTCCCGCGGAACCGAGATAAAGTGCAGGGCAACAGCGGCCGGCACCTGCCGGCAAAGCTGCTGCTGCGTTTCTTCCGCTAAATCGGAGGAGAGGAGGTACACATCATAGTGTTTTTCGCCCCCATGCAGTACTATGGAATCCAGACAATCCAGCAGCGGGCCGGTGTAGCCGCCATTGATGCAAAACAGTAAATTCATGCGGTACCTCTTTGCAGGATCATTCATTCAGGATCTTCATGAATTCCTCGCCGGTGATGGTTTCCTTTTCGTACAGGTACTTGGCCAGCTCGTCCAGCTTCTCCCGCTTTTCGTTCAGGATGCCGGTGGCCTTTTCATGCTGCTTCTTTACGATGGAAATGACCAGCCGGTCGATCTCCGCCTGGGTGCCGGTGGAGCAGGCCAGGGAGGTATCCCCGCCAAGGTACTGGTTGTTCACCGTTTCCAGTGCCACCATATCAAATTCATCGCTCATGCCGTACTGAGTGAGCATGGCACGGGCCAGGCGGGTAGCCTGCTCAATATCATTGGAGGCGCCGGTGGTGATGGAACCAAACTTGACTTCCTCCGCGGCGCGGCCGCCGGTGAGGGTAGCGATCTTATTTTCGATCTCCTCTTTGTTCATTAGATAGTGGTTGCCCTCATCCACCTGCATGGTGTAGCCCAAAGCGCCGGAGGTGCGGGGGATAATGGTGATCTTTTGCACCGGGGCAGAGTGGCTTTGGCAGGCAGCCACCAGGGCGTGGCCGATCTCGTGGTAGGAGACGATCCACTTTTCGTGGTCGGTGAGGATGGCATTCTTCTTCTGATAGCCGGCAATGACGACCTCGATGCTCTCCTCCAGGTCGGACTGGGTGACCTTAGTGCGGCCATCCCGTACAGCGCGCAGGGCAGCTTCATTGACGATATTGGCCAGTTCAGCGCCGGAAGCGCCGGAGGCCATGCGGGCGACCGCCAGAAAATCTATATTATCCTCGTGCTCCACCTTTTTGGCGTGGACCTTGAGGATGGCTTCGCGGCCCTGTAAATCGGGCAGCTCCACCGGTACCCGGCGGTCAAAGCGGCCGGGACGGGTCAGCGCGGGATCAAGGGATTCGGGACGGTTGGTAGCCGCCAAAATGATGACGCCGTTATTGCCCTCGAAGCCATCCATTTCGGTCAAAAGCTGGTTGAGGGTCTGCTCGCGCTCATCATTGCCGCCATATTGGCCGCCGCTGCGCTTTTGGCCGATGGCATCGATCTCATCGATGAAAACGATGCAGGGGGCTTTTTCCTTTGCCTGGTCGAACAGATTGCGCACCTTGGAAGCGCCCATGCCCACGAACATTTCTACAAATTCCGAGCCGGAAATGGAGAAGAAGGGCACATTTGCTTCGCCCGCAACTGCCTTTGCCAACATGGTTTTGCCGGTTCCGGGAGGGCCCACCAGCAGGATCCCTTTGGGCATGGAAGCACCGATGGCCTTATATTTACTGGGGTCATGCAGGTAATTGACGATTTCCTGAAGATTGTCCTTGGCTTCGTCTTCGCCCGCCACATCGGCAAAGCGGATGCCGCCGTCGGTAGAGGGAACATAGACCTTGGCATTGCTGTTGCCCAGCCCGAACATCATGGAATTGGGCCCGCCGCCCATCTTTTCGCTCATTTTTTTATAGAGCAGCTGGCCAATGACAACAAAGATGACGACTGGCAGGATCCATGTCAGGAAGAAGGTCATCAGCGGGGAGGCTTCCTCCACGATCTCGCTGGCGAACTCGGCACCGGAGGCGTGCAGACGCTCGGTGAGGCCGGGGTCGTTCATCACGCCGGTTTTGTAGATGGTCTCGCCGTCCTTATCGGTAAACAGGATCTGGTTGCTTTCGATCTCCACCTTGCCGATCTCGCCCTTTTCGGTCATGGTCATAAAGGTGCCGTAGTCCACTTCCTTGATCTGCTGCCTGGCGATAAGCGGCACGATAAAGGAATTGAACACCATAAGAACCAGCAGGACGATGCAGTAATAGTAAATAAGCGGTTTCTTTGGGGATTTGACTTCTTTCATGGGCAGTTCCTCCGTTTGGATAGCTTGGGTGTCTATCTAAACAAACACCTATTCCGTTATATTTTAGTGCGGGAGAAGGGGAAAAGTCAATGCACAGATAGGGGAATTTGTGGCAGAGATGGGCGGGCGGCGGGGAAATGGGGTATGATGCCGGGGATGACCATGGGCAGAGCAAAGAGGGGCCGCAGAAGCATGACGATGAGGGTGCCGATGGTGGTGAAGAGAAATCTGTAAGCGGCAGCATTGGGAGCGACGGTAAACAGAATCGGCAGTCAAGCGCCGGATGGACGCAAGGCGTGCTCTACTGTTTGCTTAATACCGCAAAAGACCGCCCCGAAAGGCGGTCTTTCCTGCATGGTCGGAGTGAGGTGATTCGAACACCCGGCATCTTGCTCCCAAAGGGATGCTGAACACTTTTTCTACTCATTTGTAGCAGTTTTTGTGCTTTTTAATTTGTTTTACTTACTCTTTGGCGCTCTTATCTCCGTTGTTTCCGAGTGTTCCGGAGCCGTATGTGGTAATCTATGTGGTCAAAAACGCTTCCAGCCCCAAACCGGTGATTTTTTCACCGGCCCAGGACGGGAAGCGTTTCGCGTTTTAGATTGGTTGGATTGTAACTCTGAGCAAGGGGTTATGCAAGTGTTTTCTGCGGAAGAATCAGCTCAAAGTTTGCGGGGCTATAAACAAAGAAATAGGGGCCGGCATGGCGGCACGCTTCATGAAAACTTAGCTGCCCAGGCAGCAATCTCCTGATCAGATACGCCGTTGATTAGCTTCCCGGCTTTCCAGTCCGCGTTCGGGCAAAGTTTTCTCAGCTCGTCCACGGTTTTTCCCATGCCGCTGCCGCCGGAGGTAGCAAAAGGCACCAGAGTCTTCCCGGAAAAATCATAGCTTTCCACGAAGGTATGGATGATATGGGGCGCAACATACCACCAAATCGGGAAACCGATGAACACTGTGTCGTAATCCACCATGTTGGGTATCGTTTCGGCGATTTCCGGGCGGGAGTCCGGGTCATTCATTTCCACGCTGCTGCGGCTCTTTTTGTCCATCCAGTTCAGGTCGGCGCTGGTATAAGGAATGGCGGGCCTGATCTCAAACAGGTCTGCGCCCGCAGCCTTTGCCAAACGTTCCGCAACCTTTTTCGTCGTGCCGCTTGCAGAAAATAGGCTACCAGTTTCTTGCTCATTTCAGTATTTCTCCAATTCGTTATATTCTTCATCACTGACCGGTTCGCACCACTCGTTAGAGGTATCCTCTCCGGGAATCTCTGCGGCGATATGGGAGAACCAGCTGTCTTTCTGTGCGCCATGCCAATGCTTGACTTCGGGCGGGATGGTAATGACCGTGCCGGCAGTCAACGACACCGGCGCTTTCCCCGTCTCCTGATACCACCCCTCACCGGCGGTGCAGATCAGCAGCTGGCCGCCGCCTTTTTTCGCGTGGTGGATATGCCAGTTATTCCGGCACCCCGGCTCAAAGGTGACATTTGCCAGAAAAAGTCCATCTTCCGGCTTCGTCAAGAAGGGATTCAGATACGACTGCCCGCTGAAATACCGGGCATAGGCCGTGTTCTCCGCCCCAAGGCCAAACATGTTCTGCCGTGCGAATTCATTTTGATCCATTGTTTTCATGATGTACTGCCTCCTTTTCGCCTCTGAAGCGGTCAGCCCATGTATTGCCGGAAAAACGATTCCATCTTGTCAAAGGGAATCACATCCAGCCGGTCATAGAGGTCGGTATGCACCGCACCTGGAATGATGAGTAGCTCCTTGTTGTCGCCGGTCAGCTTTTCAAAGGCGTCCCTGCTGAAGTAGCAGGAATGTGCCTTCTCTCCGTGGATCAGCAGCACTGCGCTGCGGATCTCGTGGCTGTACTGCAGGATCGGCATATTCATAAAGGACAGCGAGGATGTCACATTCCAGCCGCTGTTGGAGTTGAGGGAACGGGGATGATAGCCGCGCTCTGTTTTGTAGTAGGCGTAGTAATCCTTGACGAATTGGGGCGCGTCCTCCGGCAGCGGATCGACCACACCTCCGGCCAGGGCATATGTACCGTTTTTGTAGTCCACCGTGCGCTGGGCGCTCATGGCTTTTCTCTTCTCAAAGCGGGCATCACTGGTATCCTCACTGTCAAAATATCCGTTGGCGTTCACACGGGTCATATCGTACATGGTCATAAGATGAACCAGGCTGAAAAAAGAGTATTTCTCATCAAGCGGCTGCTGGACGAGGACAGGCGCTATCGCGGCATGGAAGTTCCGGCGGATTCCTATGAGCAGAAGCGGATGCTGCGATCTCTGATGAACATCCGCCGCCCCCAAGTCATCGACGCCAAGTTTCTGACCGTGCAAGACGAATACCTGCGTCAGGAGCTCGAAGACACGGGCATCACCCGTTTGGCTGATTTGGAGCCGGTTTGCGGCGATTTCTATCTCTGGCAGGGCGATATCACGAAGCTCTCGTGCGGTGCGATCGTGAACGCGGCAAACAGCGGCCTGACAGGCTGCTATGTCCCGAACCACGCCTGCATCGACAACTGCATCCACACCTACGCCGGCGTGCAGCTCCGGCTGGACTGCGCCGAAATCATGGAGAAACAGGGCCACGAGGAACCGACCGGGCAGGCGAAGCTCACGCGTGCGTACAATCTGCCGTGCAGCTTCGTTCTGCACACGGTGGGACCGATCGTGACGGGAGAGCCCACAAAAGAGGATGAGCAGCTGCTCGCCTCTTGCTACCGCTCGTGCCTTGCGCTGGCGGAGGAAAACGGGGTGGAGAGCCTTGCGTTCTGCTGCATCTCCACGGGCGTGTTCCATTTCCCGAACGAGCGGGCGGCAGAGATCGCAATCGATACGGTGCGGCAATATAAAAGCGAGACAGGAAGCAAAATGAAGGTAATTTTCAATGTATTCAAGGACCTGGACAAAGAAATCTACGAAAGACTGCTCCAAAGAGCTTGAGCGGCTGCAAAAGGCGCTCCGGGAGGCCGACGCGGTGGTCGTCGGAGCGGGCGCGGGCTTATCGGCAGCGGCTGGATTTTCCTATTCCGGCGCGCGGTTTGAAGCGTATTTCTCCGATTTCGCGGCGAAATACGGCTTTCATGACATGTATATGGGCGGCTTTTATCCCTATGAAACGCCGGAGGAATATTGGGCGTACTGGAGCCGGTATATCTTCATCAACCGCTACATGGACGCGCCGAAGCCGGTTTATGACGAGCTCTTGCAGCTCGTTTCCGGCAAGGACTATTTTGTCATCACAACAAACGTCGACCACTGCTTTCAGAAGGCGGGCTTCGACAAAAAGCGGCTATTTTACACGCAGGGCGATTACGGCCTTTTTCAGTGCAGCGAGCCGTGTTGTCAGGAGACGTTTGACAATGAAACCGTCGTGCGCGAAATGGTCGGGCGCCAGAAGAATATGAAAATTCCGACAGAACTCGTTCCCGTTTGTCCGCACTGCGGAAGGCCCATGACGATGAACCTCCGCTGCGACGATACGTTCGTGCAGGACGAGGGTTGGCACAAAGCGGCAGAGCGCTATGAGAAGTTTCTCCGCACCAGAAAAGACCAGCGCATCGTATTTCTGGAGCTCGGCGTGGGCTATAACACCCCGGTCATTATCAAATACCCCTTCTGGCGCATGACGGAGCGGAATCCCAAGGCCGTTTACGCGAGCATCAACCTCGGCGAGGCCATCACGATGCGGGAGATCGAGACGCAGTCGGTGCTTCTGGACATGGACATCGGCGAAGCATTGCGGCAGCTGACGTGATAAAAGCGCTTCGATGCAAATTGGGAATATAAGCTGAAAATGCCACCGCCGCCGGTTAAAAACCGGCGGCGGTGGCGTCAGAAAAGAAAGGAAGGATGGAAGCTCAACGCGTCTGGGAGGCCTTGAGCTGCAATTGAATTTTATCGGCAAAGAGCGCGATGAACTCGGCGTTCGTGGGCTTGCCGCGGGCGTTTGAGATCGTGTAGCCGAAGAACTTTCGGAGCGTTTCTTCATCGCCTCGCTCCCACGCGAGCTCAATGGCATGCCGGATGGCGCGCTCGACCCGGGATGATGTCGAATGGAACTTCCGCGCGACCTGCGGGTAGAGAACTTTTGTGATGGCGCGCATCACATCCTTGTCGTCAACCGCCATCATGATCGCTTCGCGAAGGTACTGATAGCCCTTCACATGCGCTGGAACGCCGACGTCGTGAATCATTGAGGTAACAAGCGCCTCCACATTTGCGCTCAGGTATCTTGTGCCGCGCGTGACCCGTTCGGCAGTGATGATATCGCCCACACGTTCGGCGATCATTTTGAGTTTACATGGTTTGCTGAGAAAATACCGCGCGCCGTATTTTTCCGCCGCCTGCGCCGCAAAGTCGGTCATTGCGTTGGTCAGGACAAGACTGATGGGCGGCTTGGGAAGCGCGCTGGCTTCTTTCAGGACGGAAAGGCCGTCTAATTTTGGCAGCAATAGGTCCAGAATCAGGACGTTTGGCTGCGTCGTGCGCAGAAGCCTGACGGCCTTTTCGCCGTCATTGGCCGCGCCCACAACGTCAAAGGAAGAATTCGTTTTTAAATAACACGCAAGATCGGAAGTAAAGCCATCGTCCGCATCGGCAATCAGAATTTTAATGCAGTTGTCCATTTTCGACTCCTCTCATTATATGTTTCAAATTTGCCTGGCCAGACATAAAAATTTGTTACGATGGATATAAATTAACACATTCCAACAAAAAATTCAAGATTTTACAAGATGATTTTTGCCACTTTTTGTGGACAAAATTGGACAAAATTGGACAAAATTAGACAGACCTTATCCGAACCTGTCCGATTTTGTCGAATTTCGGAGGCTGTACGGGTTTCTTCCTCTTTAGGCCTCCGGATTTTACCCGGAAAGTCGCGTGGTTCCGGCTACAGTGCCTGCCGGCGCAAAACGGAGCCGTTCGGGCAAGGCGAATGGCGGCGGCTAAAAAAATGTCAATGCACACAAAAAATGTTTTGAAATCTAGCAGTTTTTCGTGTATAGTAAAAGATGACATAAGGCGGCTGATATACCGCCGTCTTGCCGCGGCCGACGGGCGCGGGTTACTTCAGCGAAAAGGAGAGTGGGACGATTGGAAGAGCTGCTTCGCATGGAGCACATCAGCAAACGGTTCGGCAATTTCTATGCCAATCAGGACATCAATTTCTCGGTCGCAAAAGGTGAGGTACACACCCTCCTTGGAGAAAACGGCGCGGGCAAATCGACGCTCATGAACATTCTCATCGGCCTCTACCAGCCGACCGAGGGCAAGATTTTCCTCAATGGGCAGGAGGTCCGCATCGATTCTCCCAGTCAGGCGGTCAAGCTCGGCATCGGCATGGTGCATCAGCACTTCATGCTCGTCGAGGCAATGACGGTGTTCGACAATATCATCCTCGGCGACAAGCACGCAAAGGGCGTCTTCATCGACCGCGCCGCGCGCCGGAAGGAAATTGAAGCGCTGTCCGAAAAATACGGCCTCGACGTGCAGCTCGACAAGCTTATCACGGATATTTCCGTCGGCGAGCAGCAGAGGACCGAAATTCTCAAGGCGCTCTACCATGGGGCGGAGCTCCTGATTCTCGACGAGCCGTCGGCGGCGCTGACCGATATCGAGGTCGAGGGCCTGTTTGCAATCATGCACAAGCTGATTGGAGAAGGAAAATCCATCATCTTTATCAGCCACAAAATGCGCGAGGTGCTGCGCATTTCCGATCGTATCACGATCCTGCGCCTCGGCAAGGTCGTCGGAACGGTCAATCGCGCGGATACCGACGGGCAGAAGCTCGCAAACCTCATGATCGGCAAGGAGCTGACCGAGTCGCAGTATGAAAAAATCGACGCGAGCGGTGCAGAGGTCGTGGCCGAGCTCGATCATGTGGATTTCAACAAGGAAAGCAAGCACAGCGGTCTGAGCGATTTGTCCCTGAAAATCCATGCGGGTGAGATTGTCGGCGTGGCGGGCGTAGACGGAAACGGCCAGACGCAGCTGGCCCAGCTCATTACCGGCGTTCTCGCGCCGGATGCGGGCGAGGTCCATCTCAAGGGAAAGCGTGTCGCGGTCTTTGACCCAAACGGCTTTATTGAGCACGGCGTGTGCCATGTGCCGGAGGACCGGAATTTGCAGGGGCTGATCGGCGACATGTCCATCGCGGAAAATCTGGTCCTCAAGGACGCGGACGACGCGCGGTTCAGCAAGGGTCACGGTCTGCTTCTGAAAAAGCGTGCCATCGGCGACTATGCAAGGCGGATGGCCGAAAAATACGACGTGCGCTGTACATCCGTTGACCAGAGCGTGCGCTCGCTTTCCGGCGGCAACCAGCAGAAGGTCATTCTCGCGCGGGAGCTGGAGAACGATCCGGCGCTGCTTGTTATGGCGCACCCGACGAGAGGCTTGGATATCGGCGCGACGAGCTTTGTGCATGAGCAGATGATCGGCGCGCGCGAAAGAGGCGTTGGCATTTTGCTCATCAGCGCGGACTTCGACGAAATTCTCGAGATGTCCGACCGCATTGTCGTCTGCTTTGAAGGCAGGATTATGGGCGAATTCTCCGGCAAGAACCCGCCGGTGGAAGAAATCAGCCTTGCCATGACCGGCAAGTGAGAGGAGGCGCAGTATGGAAAAACTGAAAAAAGCATTTGGCGCATGCCTCGTGCCGCTGCTGTCGATCCTTTTGGCCTTCCTCATTGGCGGTATTATCATGGCGGCGCTCGGCGCGGACCCGTTTGTGGCGGTCAAGTTCCTCTTCCAGGGCGCGTTCGGCACAAAGGCCGGTATCGGCACAACACTTACAAAAGCAACGCCCCTGATGTTCACGGCCCTTTGCGCGTGCTTCGCGTATAAATGCGGCGTGTTCAACCTCGGCGGCGAGGGCCAGTTCCTGATGGGCTCGATGGCGGCGTTTCTGACCTGCTACTTTACGGGGCTCACAGGCTTTGCCGGGATCGTTCTGGCGCTTCTTGCGGGCACGCTCGCGGGCGGTATCTGGGGCATGATTCCGGGCGTTCTCAAAATTACGCGCGGGCAGAACGAGATGATCATCTCCATCATGCTCAACTATGTCGCGACGCTTCTCATGGGCGTGATTTACACCAGCTGGATCCGCGACGCGTCCGTTCCGCAAACGCCTGCCATCGACGAGGCGGTGCATCTTCCGCGCATCGTCTCCGGCATGCGCTTTACGTGGGGCCTTGTGATCGCAATCGCGGTCGGCCT
>ENA-ORPH01003414-ORPH01003414.1-human-gut-metagenome-genome-assembly--contig:-NODE-3414-length-11776-cov-4.221824_pt1 | contig 11776 bp, 9 predicted proteins | sample MGYA00242142_ERZ509074 | MGnify/ENA primary metagenome ERZ509074 (study PRJEB26280, sample SAMEA2338724) | human gut metagenome | biome: human gut; feature: human-associated habitat; material: faeces... | reverse complement strand
TTAAATGCATCCATAGAGGCGGCCAGAGCGGGAGAAGCCGGAAGAGGCTTTGCCGTGGTGGCGGAAGAAATCGGAAAGCTGGCAAGCGCCAGTGCGGAGGCAAGCAATACCATTGCCGGGCTGATTGCCAACAGTAAGGAAGCTGTGGGCAGGGGCCGTGAGGTGGCAGGACGGACTGCAGAGGTGATTAAATCCGGAGTGGACAACTTTAAGGTATCCAAGGACAAGCTGCTGGAAATCACGGAGTCGGTAGAGGAACAGATGACGGCATTAAACAGCATCACCAACGGCGCAGAAGAAATTTCGTCCGTTATCGAGACCACGGCAGCGGCTTCGGAGGAGAATGCCGCCATCAGTACGGAATTGATCGGAAAGTCACACGCTCTTTTAGGCTCCGTAAACCGTTTCAGGCTGGTGGACAGTTGCAAAAATGAATAGACAAGCGCCCGTTCTTATGCTATAATCTGTAAATGACTGTGGGTATATAGGTTATAGCCACGACTTTAAGGAGGAATTGTAACAATGAGTTTACAGGTAGAAAAATTAGAACACAACATGGCGAAGCTTACCATTGAAGTGCCCGCTGAAGAATTAGAGAAAGCACTGGAAACAGCTTATCAGAAAAACAAAAACAAAATCAGTGTACCCGGCTTCCGTAAGGGCAAGGTACCTCGCAATATGATTGAAAAAATGTACGGTCCCGCAATCTTCTACGAAGATGCAGCCAATGAACTGATCCCCGATGCTTACGAAAAAGCACTGGATGAATGTGAAGAAGAAATCGTATCCGCTCCCAAGATTGATGTTACCCAGATTGAAAAGGGCAAGGATTTCATCTTTACCGCAGAAGTAGCCGTAAAGCCGGAAGTTACCCTCGGCAAGTACAAGGGCATCAAGGTAGACGAGGCAGATCTCGCTGTTACCGAAGAAGAAATCAACGCACAGATTGAAAAGGAAAGAGAAAACAGCGCAAGAACCATCAGCGTAGAAGACAGACCTGTTAAAGACGGCGACATTACCACTCTGGATTTTGAAGGCTTCGTAGACGGCGTGGCTTTTGAAGGCGGCAAGGGTACCGATTATCCTTTAACCATCGGTTCCGGTTCTTTCATTCCCGGCTTCGAAGAGCAGTTAATCGGCGCAGAGTTAAATAAGGAAGTAGAAGTAAACGTTACTTTCCCCGAAGATTACCATGCAAAGGATTTAGCAGGAAAGCCTGCAACCTTCAAGTGTAAGATTAAGGGTATCAAAGAAAAAGAGCTTCCTGAATTAGACGATGAATTCGCAAGCGAAGTTTCCGCATTCGATACCATGGCAGAATACAAGGAAGACGTTAAGAAATCCTTAGAGATGAAGAAAGCAGACGCTGCAAAGATTGCAAAGGAAGAGGCTGTTATCGATGCCGTTATCGAAGACGCAAAGATGGATATTCCCGACGCAATGGTAGAAACCGAGCAGAGACAGATTATTGAAGAGTTCTCCCAGAGAATGAGAATGCAGGGGCTTACCATGGAGCAGTACATGCAGTTCACCGGCATGACACCGCAGGCTCTTATGGATCAGACCAAGCCTCAGGCATTAAAGAGAATCCAGTCCAGACTGGTGCTCGAAGCAGTCGCTAAGGCTGAAGACCTGAAGGCAAGCGAAGAAGATTATGCAGCAGAAATCAAGGATATGTCTGAAAAGTATCAGATGGAAGAAGACAAGATTAAAGAAATGCTTGGCGAAAAGGGCAAGAAGCAGGTAGAAGAAGACCTTGCCATCAGAAAAGCTGTTGACTTCTTGGTTGATAATGCGAAATAATTAACCCAAAGAGTTTAAGACACTTCCCGAAAGCAAAGACTTGTGATGAGCGTTGCAAAGGGAAGTGTTTTTCTTTATATATGTTCGGATAATATATGTTCAGAGGCATCCGGAAGACCGGCTGCGAAAGGAGAAACATACTATGAGTGTATTAGAAGGCAAAGAGCCGCAGAAGGTGTGGCATTATTTTGAAGAAATCTGTAAAATTCCCCATGGCTCGGGAAATGTGGAAGGCATCAGCAACTATCTGGTTTCTTTTGCCAAAGAGCATAATCTTTCCTGCATACAGGACGAAATGAAGAATATTATCATAAAGAAGCCGGCATGCAGGGGATATGAACAGGAGCCTGCAGTCATCTTGCAGGGACATATGGATATGGTAGCCGTTAAGAAACCGGGAGCTGCCATTGATATGGAAAAAGACGGCCTGACACTGGGTGTGGAGGGAGATTTCCTGTATGCGAAGGACACCAGCCTGGGCGGAGATGACGGTATTGCCGTTGCTTATGCCCTGGCGCTGCTTTCTTCCGACGATATTCCCCATCCGGCATTGGAGGTTATCATTACCGTTGATGAAGAAGTGGGCATGGACGGCGCAAGGGAGATTGATCTGTCCGGTCTGAAGGCCAAAAGAATGCTGAACCTTGACTCCGAAGAAGAGGGAATTTTCTTAACAAGCTGTGCAGGCGGCGCCAGAATCAACTGCTTTTTCCCTCTCACCATGGAAGAAAAAGCGGGCGAGCTGTACCGTATCAGCGTGGAGGGACTGCTGGGCGGGCATTCCGGCGAAATGATTGACAAGGGACGAGGCAACTCCAATGTGATTATGGGCAGACTGCTTTATCTTATGGCGGAAGAATTTCCCGTGCATATCGTATCCCTGGAGGGCGGTCTTGCGGACAATGCCATTCCGAGACATACGGTGGCAGAGGTTATTGTAGCGGAAGAACACAGCAGACTGCTGGAGAATATTCTCTTAAAGGCAGAGAAGGACATTCACACGGAGCTCTGCACCAAGGACCCGGATTTCCAGCTTACCACTGTGCATATGGGAGAAGTGGTAAAAGAGGCTGCCGATGAAGAGAGCAGCATGCGTCTGGCATCCGCCCTGCTGGCATTTCCGAACGGTGTGCAGGCCATGAGCGGCGAGGTAGAGGGTCTGGTGGAAACTTCCCTGAACTTAGGTATTTTAACCTTGAATACCGAAAGAAAGGAAGCCGTAGCTTCCTTCTCCGTCAGAAGCTGCTTAGAGAGCGCCAAGTATGCTCTGCTTTCCAAGGTGGAGACCATTACCCGTCGCTGCGGCGGCATTTCCACCATTACCGGCGAATATCCCGGCTGGGCATACCGTGTGGAATCTCCGCTCCGGGAGAAATGCGTTAAGGTTTACGAAGAGATGTACGGCAAAAAGCCCGAACTGCAGGCTATTCATGCCGGTCTGGAATGCGGCATTCTTGCCTCCAAAATCGATGATCTGGACTGTGTTGCCCTGGGACCCGATATGCGGGACATCCATACCACGGAAGAAAAATTAAGCATTTCTTCGGCAGAACGTGTCTGGAAATTCCTGCTTAAGGTGCTGGAAATGAAGGATTGATGTATTCACCTGTGGATGATACGATGGAGACATAAATCTGTGAATGGTGAAAATTGATTTCCGCATGGGATTGCGGATGAAAAGGTGGATGCATAAATCTGTGAATGATGAAAATTGCCTTCCGCATGGGATTGCGGATGAAAAAGGTGGATGCATAAATCTGTGAATGGTGAAAATTGACTTCTGCATGAAGAGACGGATTGTGAGAAAAGGATTGGTCTTTATATGGGATTTGATAAGGAAAAGATAAAGCAGATAAGAGGATTGCTTATATTTGCAGCGGGACTGGTACTGCTCATTATATACAGCGGCAGTGTGGTAAAGGGCATTGAAATGTGTCTTTCTATTCTGGTACCTTTTGCGGCAGGGGGCTGTATTGCGTTTGTACTGAACCTGCCCATGCGCGCAATCGAGAAAAATCTTCCCGGCAGACGGTGGGGGAAAAACACCGGAATGCTCAAAAGGGGAATCAGCCTGTTATTGGCATTCCTTTTTGTTGTTACTGTTTTTGTCGTTGTTTTTGTAACTGTGATTCCGAGGCTGAAGGAAAGCTTTATGATGATCGGAGCCCAGATTCCTGCATTTACGGCAAAAGTGCTTAAGGAACTGGAAGAACTTTTTGCAGGGAATCCGGAAATCCTGTCCCAGATAGAAAAATTGCAGATCGAAGAAATAGACTGGATGGAAATAGGAAAGCACATAAGTCAGTTTCTGACGAGCGGCATGGGAAGTGTGCTTTCCTCTGCCTATACAATGGCAAGTAATATTATCGGCGGCGTGGTAGACAGCTTTGTTGCCGTTATTTTTGCCATATATATTCTGGCACAGAAGGAAAAGTTAGCAGATCAGGGAAGAAGAATCCTGAAAGCCTATCTTTCGCCCCATGCCTGTGATAAGGTGCAGTACGTTCTGCGGCTGCTGGCTTCCAATTTCAGCCACTTCATTGTCGGACAGTGTACCGAAGCCCTGATTCTTGGTTGCCTGTTTCTGGTATCCATGACCATTTTCCGTTTTCCCTATGCACTGGTAATCAGTGTGCTGATTGCCATGACGGCCCTGATTCCCATAGTAGGAGCATTCATCGGCTGTGCTGTGGGAGCATTTCTTATTCTGATGACAGATCCTTTTCAGGCTCTGTGGTTTGTTGTCTTATTTCTGGTGCTGCAGCAGGTAGAAGGAAATCTGATCTATCCGCATGTGGTGGGAAATTCCGTGGGACTCCCCTCCATCTGGGTCCTGGTAGCAGTGACGGTGGGAGGCAGTCTGTTCGGCGTGCCGGGGATGCTTTTCTTTATTCCCCTGACAGCTACAATATACATGCTTTTCCGCGACAGAGTAAACGAACGGCTCCGGCAACGTAAAAATATGCAAAAAAGTACGAAAAATACAAAAAACATAAAAAATTGAAAAAATTTTAAAAAGCACTTGCTTTTTTAAAAAAAACAAGATATAATACATCTTGTGCTTCGGGGTGTGGCTCAGTTTGGCTAGAGCGCTGTCTTAGGGAGGCAGAGGTCGCGTGTTCGAATCACGTCACTCCGACTACTTAAAAGAAGCAGAAAAATCGCATTTTCAAGGGCAATACCTTGAAGGTGCGATTTTTTTGTGGGATTCATGCAGGATTTTTGTGCAGCCGTCATTTGACTTTTTCTTGCAGCAGAATTTTGTATGTGACATAATGGAAAAGAAGCAAAACACGAAATTTCAGGGAAATGTCTTATGAAAAAGCTGTGGGAGAGAAGCAAAAAGCTTAGAATGATAAAAATGCTTTAAGGGAAGAAGAGAAAAAGGAAGCATTTCTGTAAAAAAGTATAAAAATGCTTTAAAAAGTTGGATAGAAAGAGAAGCAAAATGAGGTTATTTGCAAAGATGCTTTAAAGAGTACAAAAGAGTAAGAAGCAAAAATCTCATAACCAGAAAAATGCTTTAAAGGAAGAAGAGAAAAAAGAAGCAAAAAGACATGAATTGAAAAAATGCTTTAAATCAAAGGAGATACACCATGCAGGGATATAATTGCATTATGGTTTTTAATAAAGAAGGAGATAAGCTCCTTTTCTGCAAGAGAACCAAGGACCCTTATCTGGGAAAGTATAATCTGGTGGGTGGAAAAATCGAACCGGGGGAAAATCATTTTCATGCGGCATACAGGGAATTGCAGGAGGAAACCGGCATAGGTCGTTCGGATATAATCCTGACGCATATGATGGATTTCACCTATTATAATCAGGACTGTTTTGTGGAGGTGTATGTGGGAACCCTGCGGGGAGATGTGACGTTATGTGAAGAAAAACATCCGTTAGGATTTTTGACATTGGCAGAGGAAGACTTTTTTGACCTGGACAAATTTGCAGGCGAGGGCAATATCGGTCATATGGTGGAGCAGGTCCGGCAGTTCGGCTGCGGTCGTGCAGAGGGAGAAGAAGAATGAGAGAAGAAAACAGGAAGCAGCAGGAAAACAAGAAGCAGCAGGAAAACAGGAAGCAGCAGGAAAATAATAAGTGGGAGGAGAAGAAGCCGCAGAATAAGAGACAGGCGGAGAACAGTGGTAAGCCGGCATATGGAAAACGACCGGAAGAGAAACCGGCGGTGCCCTGCAAGGTATACAAAAAATGCGGCGGATGCCGCTTTCTGGATGTTTCCTATGAGGAACATCTGAAACACAAGGAAAAGCAGGTAAAGGAGCTCTGCGGAAAGTTTGGTAGTTTTGACCCCATTATCGGTATGAGCAATCCCTACCATTACCGCCATAAAGTGCATGCAGTGTTTGGTGAGGACAGACGTCACAATATCATTTCCGGCACCTATGAAGAGAAAACACATAAAATTGTGCAGGTGGACAACTGCCTCTTGGAAAATCCGGATGCCGACAGAATTATTTTAACTATCCGCAAGCTTTTGAAGTCATTTAAAATAAAGCCTTATAACGAGGACACCGGTTTTGGATTATTCCGGCATGTACTTATCCGATGTGGCAGAAATACGGGAGAAATCCTGGTTATTCTGGTATTGGCATCCCCCATCTTGCCTTCCAAAAACAATTTTGTAAAGGCGCTTTTAAAGGAACACCCGGAGATTACAACAGTTGTTCTGAATGTAAATAACAGAGGAACCAGCATGGTACTGGGGGAAAAGGACTATGTGCTTTACGGAAAAGGTTACATTGAAGATACGCTTTGTGGCAAAACATTCCGCATTTCGCCGCAATCCTTTTATCAGGTGAATCCGGAGCAGACAGAGGTGCTTTACAATAAAGCTATGGAATATGCGGGGCTTACCGGAAAAGAAGTGGTTTTTGATGCGTACTGCGGAACCGGCACCATCGGAATGATTGCATCAGAACATGCCAAGCAGGTCATTGGAGTAGAGTTAAACAAGGCGGCAGTGGCAGATGCCAGACTGAATGCGAAGAGAAATGCCGTGAAGAACATCACGTTCTATGAAAAAGATGCCGGGCAGTTTATGGTGCAGATGGCAGAGGAACGCACAACGGTGGATGTGGTTTTCATGGACCCGCCGCGGAGCGGCAGTGATGAAGCATTCTTAAGCTCTCTGGTAAGGCTTGCACCGAAGCGGGTGGTTTATGTTTCCTGCAACCCGGAAACGCTGGCAAGGGATCTGGAATACTTAAAGAAACATGGCTATAGTATGAAGAAGGGTGTTGCGGTCGACATGTTCCCCTGGACGGGGCATGTCGAGTGCGTGGTAATGTTGACTAAGGTACATAAGACTGCACACTAGGAGAAATGGATGGATAGATTTTCAGAGAAGAGCCTTCTTTCACTTGGAGATTATTATGTGTATGGACTCAAAGATCCACGCACAAAGCAAATCTTCTATAAAAGAAGTAAACAAATTTGAATTTGATGGAGGAACGATTATGAATAAAAAGAAAAAAATAACCATATTGGTATGTACTCTTTTTATGGTGTTTAGTTTAGGGGCTTGTGGAAAAACAAAAGAAGATGCAGCTGTCGTAACACAGCAGGAAAGCAGCCTACAGATTGAAAGTATGCATGAGGAGACGACATCAGAAGAATCCACCACTTTTAATAACGGTGAAGAAGATGATATAGAGCTAAAAGATACAATTGAAATAGATTTCACCTATGATTACACAGAAGATATCAAAGCGGATGTTGCCTATGTGGTATCAAATTCATCCTCTCTTCAGGAGGAATTAAAGAATATCGATACAATTACCCAAAAATACACCTTGCTGGCAGAGTCTGCGCAGACTCAAGGAGAGATGAATGTGGCATCTCAATGGCTTTATGTGATTTGGGATACGGAACTGAATAATCTTTGGAGCAGATTCAGTAGCTTGGCAAATCAGGATACTAAAGAAATGGTTCTTGAAGAACAGAGAAACTGGATTGCTATGAAAGAAGAAGTAACATTAATGAGCCTTGGTTCTCAGGAGGAAAATGGCAGTATGTATCCTATGCTTGTAAATTCCCTTTGGGAAGAAAAAACCAAGAATAGGGCTTATTTCATTGCAAATGAGCTGGCACAGATTGAGGGAGAATCTTTTGCCATGCCGGAAGCATCTACAAAGTACGGTTTGTTTGTCGATAACCAGGGAACGGATGCCGTGTACAGTTCACTAATCACTCAACAAAGCTGGGAGGGAGAAGATGAGGCGATCATTTCTGTCTATAGGCTGGGTGAAATAGAAGGAAGTTTTATTGATAATGGAAATGGAAAACTTGATTTCACATCGGATGACGGCAGCATTAAGGGAACTATCCAAATCAACGGATGGAATGGAGCAACTTTTGAAGTCACGGAAACAATAGGAGCAGTTCCATTCTCTGTAGGGGAGAAATTTGAGTTTCCTTTCGCATTTTAGTCTAAAAGATGGTGATTTAAAATTATGCGAAAGTAGCCATCCCGATGACTTGTCCAATTTGTAGAGAATGGAAACTTTCAGTTTTCTGAGTTGATGTGTTAGCCACGAAACTTGAAATCTATCAACATATGGATTTATCAATACTAAGCCGGAATAAGGTTTCGCTTATGACGTTGGATGAAAAATATTTACCAACGGCAATTGTACTTACGTTTGAAGGGCATGGTATAAAAGTAAATGTGATGCCTGCCAGGCGTTCTTCAAAATAAATTTCAAGCTGGGAATGGATCTGTCCCCAGTCCTGCCTGTGTCCGGTCCATTTTTTCGTGATATCCATGGTTGCCAGATACAGCATTTTCAAAAGGCTGTCATCCGACGGAAATACCGCCTTGCTTTTAGTCACTTTCCGGAGCTGGCGGTTGAATCCTTCAATGGCATTTGTGGTATAAATCAGCCGTCTTACTGCCTCCGGATATTTGAAATAAGTGGACAGGGTTGCCCAATTATCATGCCAGGATTTATAGATTTTTGGGTACTTGGAATCCCATTTATCCTTGAACAGTTCCAGTTCATTTAAAGCGGTTTCTTCCGTCGGAGCTGCATATACAAGCTTCAGATCAGCCATCAGTTTTTTGATGTCTTTGTATGAAACAAACTTCGTTGAATTACGGATCTGATGGATGATACACTGCTGAATCTCTGTTTTTGGATAAACAGCCTCGATTGCCTGTGGAAATCCATTTAAACCATCAACGCATGCAATCAGGATATCCTCAACGCCTCTGTTTTTTAATCCATAATCAATCAACCTTACGAAAAAAACATAATAAAATTTTTATGTTGAATATTGTTATTCCATATGGATCTGCGTTTCTTTTAGGAACGTCTCTTGCAACACTATTTATAAAAAAAATATTGCCTATTAGCATCATTATTGGAATAATAACCTTGGCTTTAATATATTTGATAAATTATCTTTTTTTATCAAAATTCCTTCATTTTTCCTCAAATCTTCAGCAATAGACAATAGGGAAAAAGGAGTTATTAAATAACTCCTTTTTCCCTATATATTTTCATTGTTTATATCTTTCCACCACTTATAAACGGTATGCTTTGCAAGTCCTGTCTCTCGGATGCAGTCCGCTTTCTTTCCTGTCGGGTGGCTCTCCTGCCATTCTCTGACTGTCCGCTCTGCTGTTGGTCTGCCCTCTTTTACTACTTCGCCTATAACTTTCATATCCTCTTTTTTTCGCCTTGCAAGATATAAATGAGCCTCTTGTTTTCTGTAATTTCGCTTATTTGCTGGTATCGTAACCTTTGTGTTGTCCTCTATCCATTCCCGGCTTGCTATCGTTGACAGCCTTTTTCTGTCCCCTTTCAATGCCCGGAGAGCGTCTTTTACATCTGCCCGGCTGAAATGGTTGTCCTCGTCCTCGGTAAGGCTCTCTAAATGGTCCAGGAACGCATAGGCGTCTCTCCGTATCTTCTGCTCAGATATGCCACACTTCAAGCCATAAGAGCATAACGCCATAATGGAAAAGTAACGCCCTCCAGCTTTCACTTCCTCGGTTATTTTCCGTTTCCACCATTCATATAAAGCTTCGTTACATACCCACGTACCGCCCTGCTTCTTACTTTGCTGCTTCGGCTCTCCCTGCACGATCCGCTTCTCATACCATTCCGGGTACAGTTCCTTTGCTTCTTCCAGCGTAACGGTACTTCTTCTTCTCGGCTTCTCATACAACGGAGCAAGGTCTACCTTACAGCTCGGTATGCTGGCTTTTATGTCCTCCAGCGTGTAACGGTTCTCTGACAGCTTATAGGCTTTTACTGGGAAATCTGCACCCAGCTTCGACTGACTCCCTACACACCGAAACCCCTGATAAATTCCGGTTATATCCGGGCTGTCCGGACGGATAGAGCTGGTATCATTCCATAGCCGCCGGATAAGGGCTTCTTTTAGCTCCGCAAGCACTTCTTCCCTGTTTCGATACAACTGAACCGGCTCCTGCAAGAAATAGTAAAGATGTACCCCCTTGCCGGAGCTGACAAGATAAGTCGGACAAAGCTGCACACCATTCCCAAACTGCTTCAACAGGTTCTTTAACTGCTGTTTGCCTACATAGTCCACGTCCACCACCACCGCAAACAGCTCATGAGCGTTCTCTTTCGTGTGTGACTTTCCGTAAAAACTAATAGGCGGTATCAGCCCAAACCTATCCCCTACGACCTTATCCAACATTTTCAGACTATCATCAATTACCCACTGCCGGGTTCTTCCTTTGCCGGACGGTCTAATCTGTGTCGCTATAATATTGCCTTTTCCGTCCTCCGGCTCTTGCTGGAGACTGCCAGCCGGAAACAACTCCCGATAGAAATCATGAGGACTTACTTCCGGGTATCCCCTCTCCAGCATAAGGGCTTCTTTCTCCCGATAAGCAGACTTCCACTCATACCCTCTTTTATCTCTCCTTTTGGTGTATTTTGCCATAGTCTTTTACACCTCACTCCCTCTCGCCTTGACCGCTAATCTTATCAATAGGTTTTTGCACCTTTTTAATCTAACTAGATATATTTTCACCTACCAAACATGCTAGACGCTAGCATAAGAAATACTAAAATATTACAGACCATGCCACCCCAAAACAGGTACAGTTTCAAGCCCTCATATCTGAAAAAGCTGTTCTTACTTTCCTCCAGCTCCCGGAGTTTCTGCTTCATCACGCTCGTAAGTGTATCAGACTGCTTCTCAAGAAGCTTTGTAGCCCTCTGTATAGCCTCTATATTCGCCTGTAACGCCTTTCTAACCTCTTGGACGGTATTTTCCTTAACCTCATCTTTCAAGCTCCCAATCTCGCCCGATATAGCGTCTTGAAGCAATTCGTTGCTGTTCTTCAGTAGCTCTACGCTCTGCTTCAGCTCGCTGATGAGCTTCCTGTTCTGCTCTGCGTCTCTCTGCCTGTTCTGCTCTGCCCTTACTTGTTCTTGATTTGACTGCTTCATCAATTCCTCGCAGTTCTCGCTCGACATCGCCAACGCTTCTTTGAGCAAACTGTTTTCCAGCTCTGTCCGGCTCTGTCGGTTTAACTCTTGAAGTTGCTCTCTTGGACTGCTCTGCTTCTGCTGTTCGTGCATTTCTCTCAAACTCATGCTCCATGCTCTCCTTTCCGAAATCCATATTGTAGTATTTTTCCAGCTTGTTATCCCTGATTTTACAAGCCTTTTCTCCTGCCTGTTCCCTGGCTAAGTCGGTATATGTGATGTACTTATGGCTGTCCTGCCAGTCCACTCCGTACCCTCTTTCATTCATCAGCCGGATAAAGGTTTGCCGGCTGATCGCTGTTTCCTTACAGTCCAGTACCGCCAGGGCAATATCCTGCACATAACTTTTGACCTTTCCCTGCTCTGCTTGTTTCAAAAGCTGGTAGGTGTCTTTACTCCATGCCACCGTTTCTTCCCGGGCTTCTCCAGCAAATGTCTTTCCTTTCTCCGGCACATGCAAGCCCTGTTCCCTGCTCTGTTCGTTG
>ENA-ORPH01003408-ORPH01003408.1-human-gut-metagenome-genome-assembly--contig:-NODE-3408-length-11804-cov-3.614095_pt1 | contig 11804 bp, 10 predicted proteins | sample MGYA00242142_ERZ509074 | MGnify/ENA primary metagenome ERZ509074 (study PRJEB26280, sample SAMEA2338724) | human gut metagenome | biome: human gut; feature: human-associated habitat; material: faeces... | reverse complement strand
GTAGCCACGCGCCTCAAACGTGGAGCGCAGGCCGCCGGAGGGGAACGAGGAAGCGTCCGGCTCACCGCGGACGAGTTCCTTGCCGCTGAATTCGAGGATAATCTTGCCGCCGTCCTTGGGCGAAATGAAGCTGTCGTGCTTTTCAGCGGTGATGCCGGTCAGGGGCTGGAACCAGTGCGTATAATGCGTAACGCCGCGTTCCACTGCCCAGTCCTTCATGGCATTTGCCACGACGTTGGCCACCTGCGGGTCAAGGGGCGTACCATCAGTGATGGTTTTGTGCAGCGCCTTGTAAATATCCTTGGGCAGACGCTTCTGCATGACGGCGTCATTGAAAACGCTGCTGCCGAAAAGCTCTTCGATGTTGGCCATCCGGGATTCCTCCTCCAAAGTCATTTCGCTCTTGAAAGCATTCCAGCGGCGGGGGAAAGCGGCTCTGCTTTCCGTCGCGCTCCTCGTAAAACGCGTTTTTTTCGCATTTACGAAGAAAAGGGCAACTGCGAGAACGAATGAAATTCATCTCACAGCGCCCTTGCTGTTGACAACAAGTATAGCGGCTTGGAAAGGATTTGTCAAGGGCTTTTTTTGCATTGATTCTGTTTTTTCCCTTCAAAAACGACAAAAAAACGAAAATGCCGAACGTTCGCAAAAAGCTGCAAACGCCCCGAATGCGGAAAAAATGGGCGCTGGTGTGAATCTTGCTGTTCGCAGCCCGAAGCCGATGAAGCGAAAAAGTGCAGGATGAGACTAAAAATGCAGGAAACGGGACGAAAATACAGTGAAACGGACAAACACAGAAGAACACGGTTTCCCTTGACAAAAAAGCGGAAAAGCATTATTGTATTAGGAAGAGTTCTGCACCGGCTGGAAATGCATTCGAGCCGACAAGGGAGGGGAAAAACAATGAGCTTTCCCGTGCATCCGTGGAAAGTAGTCGAACGCGGCTGGCAGCCCAATACCCAGCGCTTCGCCGAGTCGCTGATGTCGCTGGCGAACGGCTATATGGGTCTGCGCGGCAATTTTGAGGAAGATTATTCCGGCGACAGCTTTCAGGGAACGTATCTGGGCGGCGTGTGGTATCCCGATAAGACACGCGTCGGCTGGTGGAAAAAAGGCTATCCGGAGTATTATGCGAAGGTTATCAACACCATCAACCTCATCGGCATTCATGTCATCATCGACCAGCATCCGCTCGACCTCAGCCGCGCGACGGTCTGGGAATATGAGCGCGAGGTGGATATGCGCACGGCCGTGCTGTACCGCCACGCCTGCGTGGACATGGACAAGGGCAGCCTGACGCTGGACACTTGGCGCTTCGTGTCGATGGATACGAAGGAGCTGCTGGCGATTCGCTATCAGGTGACCCCGTCGTTTGACTGCCGGATGGAGGTTTCGCCCTATCTGGATGGCAACGTCCGCAATGTTGATGCGAACTACGACCAGTCCTTCTGGAACATGGTGGATGGCGAGGGATGGGATGAGCGCGGCGGCGTGCTGGTGCAGACGAAGCCGAATCCCTACGGCGTGCAGCGCTTCACCGTCGCGGCGGCAATGACGAACCGCGTTGAGGGCATCGACTATATTGATATGGCGTCCAAAGCCGGCTACTGCGCTGCGCTCTATGCGGGCGATATTCACTCCGGCACGACTGTCTCGGTGGAAAAGTACGTCGCCGTGTTCACCAGCCGTGACCACGACAAAGACCAGCTGATGGACTTGGCGATGGCGGCGGCGCAGCAGGCGTGCGACGAGGGATGGCAGAAGGCACTCAAAGCGCATCAGGCAGCGTGGCACGAGCGCTGGGAAATGGCGGATGTGCAGATTGAGGGCGACGACAGCGCGCAGCAGGGCATCCACTTCAACCTCTTCCAGCTGCTCAGCACCTACACGGGCAACGACGCACGGCTGAATATTGGACCGAAGGGCTACACGGGCGAACGCTTCGGCGGATCGACGTACTGGGATACGGAAGCCTACTGCCTGCCGGTGTTTCTGGCGATTCGCGGGGCGGACACGGCGCGCCAGCTGCTGCTTTACCGCTATCACCATCTCGAAGCGGCGAAGCGCAACGCGGCGAACCTCGGTATGCCAGGCGCACTCTATCCCGTTTCGACCATCAACGGCAGCGAGTGCCACAACGAGTGGGAAGTCGCGTTCGAGGGCATCCACCGCAATGCCGCGATTGTCCACGCTATCTTTGAGTACACGATGTACACGGGGGACGAGACGTACCTGCTCGGCGAGGGCGTCGAGGTGATGGCGGAAATCGCGAAATTCTGGGTTGGGCGTGTGCATTTCAATCAGCGGACGCAGAAGTACATGATTTTCGGCGTGACCGGCCCGAACGAGTACGAGAACAACGTCAACAACAACTGGTACACCAACCGCATGGCGGCGTGGTGTCTGGAGTATTTTGTGGAGACATGCGCCAAGCTGGATGACGACCGCTTGGAAGCCTTGCAGATTACGCCGGATGACCTCAAGCACATGCAGGACATTGCCGACCGCATGTATTATCCTGACGATCGCGGTCTGGGCATTTTCCCGCAGCATGACGCCTTTCTGGACAAGGATTTGCGCCCCGCGTCCGATATCCCGGCGGATGAGCGCCCGATCTATATGCACTGGTCGTGGGATCGCATCCTGCGTTCGGGGTACATCAAGCAGCCGGATGTGCTGATGGGCTTGTACTTCCTCAACCACGTCTACGACACCGAAACGCTTCGGCGGAATTTCGACTTCTATGCGCCGCTGACGCTGCACGAATCGGGCTTGTCGCCCTGCATCCATTCGATTATGGCGGCGCAGCTTGGTGAAAAAGACCTCGCCGTGGCAATGTACAAGCGGACGGCGCGCTATGATTTGGACAACATCAATCAGGATTCGCAGGATGGGCTGCATATCACCAGCATGTCCGGCTCGTGGCTGGCGATTGCGAAGGGCTTTGCGGGAATGCGCACGCTCGGCGGATTGCGTTTCAAACCGTTTCTGCCGGATTGCTGGAATGGATACAGCTACAAATTCAACTACCGCAGGCGCATCATCGAACTGCGCGTGAAGCCCAAAGGCGTGACGCTGACACTGATTTCCGGCGAGCCGATCAGCGTGACGATTTACGGCCATCCGTATGAACTCGAAGATGTGTTGACCGTTCCACTGGAAGGGTAATCCGCCCAAAGCAAAAGGGGAGAAAGAAACAGGCTTTTCCCCTTTTTTTGCGTGGAAAGACGTAATTTTCCGCGTTTTCTGCCCTGCTTTTGCCCTGTTCATTTGGGCAAAAATGTGCTATAATGTACCTATGCGCAGGGGGGCTGACCCCTTGCGGTGAAGGAGTGCGAAATATGTTTGAGCCCCGCGTGAAGAACGGACAGACGGACTTGCTGATGAAGGCGCTGTTGTCGCTGGAATCAACGGACGAGGCGTATCGCTTCTTCGAGGATTTGTGTACCATTGCGGAAATCAAGAGCATGGCGCAGCGCATCGAGGTGGCGAAGATGCTCCGCGAACATGCCACCTATCAGGAAATTGCCCGTCAGACGGGTGCATCCTCCGCAACCATCAGCCGCGTCAACCGGGCGCTGCTCTACGGGGCGAACGGCTATACGGCGGTGCTGGATGCCATGGAAAATGCCGCGGAAAAGGAAAAGAAAGATTGAGGAAACAAAAATGGATTTAAGTATGCTCAACCCGCAGCAGCGCTTGGCAGCGGAAACGCTGGAAGGCCCGGTGCTGATTCTGGCTGGCGCAGGCTCCGGCAAGACCCGCGCCCTGACCTGCCGCGTGGCGAACCTGATGGCGCACGGCGTGGCGGCGTACCATATTCTGGCACTGACGTTCACCAACAAGGCGGCGAAGGAAATGAAGGAGCGTATCGCCGCGCTGGTGGGCGATCAGGCGAACGATGCGTGGATTTCCACATTCCACTCCACCTGCGCCAAAATCCTCCGCCGCGATATTGAGAAACTCGGCGGCTATACCCGTTCTTTTGTCATTTATGATGACGACGATCAGGGCGCGGTGCTGAAGGAAATTTTGAAGCGCCAGAATATTGACGATAAGCTGCTGCCGATTCGCGAATTGAAGGCGAAAATTTCCGATGCGAAGAACAAGCTGATGAGTCCGGACGAGTGGTTCGACCACTCCGACCGCGATTTCCGCTGCCAGCAGATTCACACGGTCTTCGTCGAGTACGAAGCGCGCCTGAAAACGCTCAATGCCTTGGATTTTGACGACCTTCTCGTCAAGACGCTGGAACTGCTCGCCGACCATCCGCCTGTGCTGGATGTGTACCGCAAGCGCTTCCAATATGTCATGGTGGACGAATATCAGGATACGAACTATGCGCAGTATATGCTCGTCAAACTGCTGACTGACCAGAGTCGGAATCTCTGCGTTGTGGGCGATGACGACCAGTCGATTTACGGCTGGCGCGGCGCGGATATCCGCAATATCCTTGATTTTGAGAAGGATTATCCCGACGCGACCGTCATCAAGTTAGAGCAGAATTACCGCTCGACCGCCAATATCCTCGACGCGGCGAATCAGGTGATTGCGCACAATTCCGGGCGCAAGGAGAAAAAGCTGTGGACAGAGCAGGGCGAGGGCGACCCGATTCGCCTCTTCGACGCGGGCGACGAACGCGAGGAAGCCGCATGGGTTGCCGACCGCATCCGCCAGCTCAACCGCCACGGCGAACCGTATGGCAATATGGCGATTCTCTACCGCACGAACGCGCAGAGCCGTGTGCTGGAAGAAATGCTGATGCGCTCGGCGATTCCCTACAAGGTCTTCGGCGGTCAGAAGTTCTATGACCGCAAGGAAGTGCGCGACGTGATTGCGTATCTGCGCGTTGTGGTCAATCCGGCGGACGATGTGTCCCTGCGCCGCATCATCAACGTGCCTAAGCGCGCCATCGGCGACAGCACCGTGCAGGAGCTGATGAATCACGCGCAGCAGAACAATATGCCGCTGTACAGCGCCCTGTCCGACGTTCCGGATTCGCTTTCCGCGCGTCCGAAAAAATGTGTCAGCGACTTCTTTATGCTCATGACGATGCTGCTGGCGCTCAAGGAAACCATGCCGCTGGAGGAGTTCGTATCTACTTTGGTGGAAAAAACGGGCTTGCTGGCGCAGTACCAGAAGGAAGATACCGAGGAAGCCCGCTCGCGCGTGGAGAACATTCAGGAATTCATGGGTGCGGTCAGCGAATACGCGAAAGCAACGGAAAACGCGACGCTCGAAGACTACTTGGAAAACGTGTCGCTGGTGACTGACCTTGACCAGCAGGAGGACGAGCGCGGCTATGTGACGCTGATGACGCTGCACTCCGCCAAGGGCCTGGAATTCCCCGATGTGTTCATGACCGGTCTGGAGGAGGGCATTTTCCCGTCCGCGCGCAGCCTCATGGACGAGACGAAGATGGAGGAGGAACGCCGCCTGTGCTATGTCGGCATCACGCGCGCCCAGAAACGCCTGTTCATCTCCCGCGCGAATCAGCGAATGCTGTATAATCAGGTGAATCACAACGCGCCCAGCCGCTTTTTGGCGGAAATCCCGGAACGCCTGCTGTCCGACGAAATGGCGGGCATGAAGGAGCCAGCCGCAGATGCGCTCTCGCAGCGCGTACAACCGCGGCGGCACGAATCGCCCGGCGCCATCCGGCAGTGCGCCCATCCGCCCCGGCAGCGGCAATACCGGTCTGCGCGGGCTGAATATCCCCGGCGTGCAGAAGGGCTTCGTGCAGTCCCCGGCGCGCAATATGGCCACCAGCGCCATGCAGAACCTGTATCGCCCCGGCGATCGCGTCCGCCACCTGAAGTTTGGCGAGGGCACGGTGGTGGAGGTTACGGGTTCGGGCAGCATGAGCCGCATCAAGATTGAATTCACGGCATACGGCACCAAGGAATTTGCTTTGGCGACGGCGCCGATTGTCAAGCTGGAGGACTAAGCATGACAGACCAGACGGCGCGGATGCGTCAGCTTGCGGACACGCTCAATCAGGCGTCGCAGGCGTACTATTTCGGCAGCGAGCCGATTATGTCCGACATGGATTGGGACAAGCTCTATGACGAATTGTCGGCGCTGGAAAAGGAAACGGGCATCGTCCTGCCGGATTCCCCGACGCACCGGGTCGGCGGTGAAGTGATGACGGCGTTTGCGCCGCATACGCACATCCACCGCCTGTGGAGCATGGATAAGGCACAGTCCATCGGCGCGGTGGAGGATTGGATTCGCCGCACCGAGAAGCTCAGCGGGCAGGACGACCTGCAATACTGCGTAGAGTACAAATTCGACGGCTTGACGCTGAACCTGACCTACAACGAGGGCAGGCTGATTCAGGCGGCGACGCGCGGCAACGGCATCACCGGTGAGGCGATTCTGCCGCAGGCAAAGACCATCCGCACCGTGCCGCTGACGATACCGTATCAGGGACTGCTGGAAGTACAGGGCGAATGCATCATGCGCCTGTCCGCACTGGATACCTACAACAAGACGGCGAAAGAACCGCTGAAAAACGCCCGAAACGCAGCCGCGGGAGCGCTCCGCAATCTTGACCCCGCCGTGACCGCCTCCCGCCATCTCGATGCGTTCTTCTATCAGATTGGCACGATTGACAATCCATCGTACACCACGCAGCAGGGGATGCTTGATTTCCTGCGCGCAAACGGCTTTCAGGTCAGCCCATATCTGGGGCAGTGCCGGAGCATCCGCGAAATTGAGGACTGTATCCACCACATCGAGGAGGAACGCAGCAGCCTCGACTTCCTGATTGACGGCGTGCTCATCAAGGTCAGCGATCTTTCCACCCGCGAGATGATGGGCTACACCGACCGTTTCCCGCGCTGGGCGATTGCGTTCAAGTTTGAGGCGGAGGAGACGACGACTGTCATCCGCGACGTGACGTGGGATGTGGGCCGCACGGGCAAGCTGACGCCCGTTGCGCATGTTGAACCTGTTGATTTTTACGGCGTGACCGTGCGCAAGGCGACGCTGAACAACTGGGGCGATATCCAGCGCAAGCGGGTTGCCATTGGCGCGCGCGTGTGGATTCGCCGCTCGAACGACGTGATTCCCGAAATCATGGGGCATGTAGGGGACAGCGAAGAGGGCGAAACACCGATTGTCCGCCCGGAGGTCTGCCCGGCTTGCGGTGAAAAGCTGATTGAGCGCGGCGCACACATTTTCTGCATGAACCGCGTCTCCTGCCGCCCGCAGGCGGTTGCCCGTATCAGTCACTTCGCCAGCCGTGACGCGATGGACATCGAGGGCTTGTCGGAAAAGACGGCGGGGCAGCTCTACGACCAGATGAACGTCCGCGATCCGGCGGATTTATACACCCTCACGCGTGAGCAGGTGTTGTCGCTGGACGGCTTCAAGGACAAGAAGGCGGATAATCTGCTGTCCGCGCTGGAAAAGAGCAAGCACTGTGAGCTGGATGCGTTTCTCTTTGCGGTCGGCATCCCGAATATCGGACGCAAGACCGCACGTGACTTGGCGAACGCCTTCGGGACGCTGGAGAAGGTGTCCAATGCGACACAGGCGGAGCTGGTCGCCCTCGATGATGTGGGGGACATTGTTGCCCAGAGCATCACAGAATTCTTCTCCTTTGACGAGAACCGCGAGATGATTCGCCGTCTGCTGGCGGCAGGTGTGACCCCGGCGGAAAAGCAGAAGGTGGAGGGCGGTGTGTTTGCCGGCATGAGCATCGTCGTCACGGGGACGCTGCCGACGCTCTCCCGGAAGGAAGCGGAGGACCTGATTGCCCGCAGCGGCGGCAAACCCGCGTCTTCGGTCAGCAAAAAAACCGCCTTCGTCGTTGCAGGCGAGGCGGCAGGAAGCAAACTGACCAAGGCACAGACGCTGGGTATCGAAGTGATTGACGAAGCGGAGCTGCTGCGCCGGGTTTCTTCATAATTAATTTTTTAGCAATTTGCTGAGAATTGTCACTTCCCACTCATGGGAAGTGTGGATTGAAATATGGCAGTGCGGTAGAATTGTTATCGCACGGTCGGATTCTTCCGGCGGATGGCGTGGGCGAGGGCAGCCTGCGCGGGCGTCATGGCGGGGCGCGCGGCGAATGACTCGGCTGCGTCGGCATCGCGTGCCGTGCTGTCGGACGTGCCTTCGCTCGCCTGTGTCATTTCGGAAACGACCTGCGTGTTCGGCGTGCCGGGGTGCATCTCGAATTCCGCCGTCGTCTGAATCTGACCGGGCTGATAGCCGGGCAGCAGGAAGGTAACGAACTTGATGGAGAAGATATCGCAGACATCATAACGCAGATTCAGGTTGTCATAGAGGACGATGAACTGCGTGCCGACGTAGTACAGGAAGCCTTGACGGGTGACGAGATTCGACGTACCAATGAGAAAATCCACCAGTACATACTTTCCGATGTTCTCATGCAAGACCTCCTGCATCGATCCCTGAAAGTTCGCTGTGTCGAAATTCTGTGCCGGCGGAACCTGCAGCTGCTGGATCTGATTCGTTCCCTGCTCGCTCATAGAACAAGCACCTCCTTGAAATTGCTGCTTCACTCTATGCGTCAGGGACGTACTTCATGATGAAAAGAGGGAAAAAATGCTTTCCAATTTGGACACTTATCTGGAAGCGCTCCGTACCAGCCCGCTGGAATTTCTGCTGACGCTGGTATACGCTGTCGCTGTCATTCTTATCAGCCTGATTCTGCACGAGTGCGCGCACGGCTATGTGGCATACCGCTGCGGCGACCCGACGGCGAAGATGATGGGGCGGCTCTCCCTGAACCCAAAGGCGCACCTTGACCTGATCGGTACGCTGAGCATGTTTCTGATTGGCGTTGGCTGGGCGAAACCTGTTCCGGTCAATCCGCGCAACTTCCGGCACGGGCGGCGCGACGACTTTCTTGTGTCGATTGCCGGCATTGCGACGAATCTCTGCCTGTGCCTGATTTGCATGTTCCTGAGCGTCGTCGTCGGCAAAATCATGTTCGGCTCGGAAATGCTGGGGGAATTCTCGTCGAGCTCCCTCCCGCACCTGTTCAGCCCGTTCTACCAGTTCACGGATGGCAGGGACAACGTGATTCTGAGCATTACCAACGGCATATTCGCCGAAAGCGCGCTGGCGGATTTCGCTGTGCCGTGGCTGCGGTACGTCGAGCGCTTCCTGCTGATGATGGCGCAGACGAATCTGGGGCTTGCGCTGTTCAACATTCTGCCCATCCCGCCGCTGGATGGCTACCATCTCGTCAACGATTTGCTGTTCAAGGGCAAACTGCAGCTCAAGCGGCAGGCGTTCGTTATTGCGCAGATTGTGCTGATTGTCATCTTCATGTCCGGCGCGCTGGATCAGTTCTTGAGCAAGGCAATTTTTGCCGTCTATGAGTTCTTCCTCAAGGGATTCTTGGCGGTTTTCGGCTTGTCGTGAGGGCATAAAACATGGCAATGACGTTTCAGCTCAAGGATTTTGACGGCCCGCTGGATTTGCTGCTGTTCCTGATTAACAAGGAAAAAATCGACATCAAGGATATTTTCGTCAGCCAGATTACCGACCAGTATATTGATTCGGTACGCAATGCGCCTGACCTTGATATGGACGACGCGACGGACTTTCTGGTCATGGCGGCAACGCTGCTGGAAATCAAATCCCGCGCGATGCTGCCGCGTCCGCCGCGCATCGAGGAGGGCGAGGAGGATCCGGAGGAAGCGCTGATCCGCCGTTTGGAGGAATACAAGCGCTTCCGCGAAACCGCATCCGCCATGAAGCAGTTCGAGCGGGCGGCGGCGAACCTGTTCACGAAGCTGCCGGAGGAATACCCGCTGCCGCCGCAGGAAACGGAGCTTGTCGGCTTGACGCTGCAAGGCTTGACGGAAGCGTTCCTGCGCATCTGGGCGCGCAAACCCGCTACGGATGATTCCCCGGAGACGAACCACTACGCGCCGCGCGATATTCACCGCGACGAGCATAATGTGCAGGAGTGCATGTTGACGCTGCTCAAGGGCGTGTCCAGCCGCGGCTGCCTGCGCTTTGAAGAAACGTTCAGCGCTGCGCCGTCGAAGGAAGAAGTCGTGACGCTGTTTCTGGCGCTGCTGGAGCTGCTCAAGCTGGGCGAAATCCACGCCGAGCAGGAGGGGACTTGGGGCGAAATCGTCCTCTATCCCGGCCGCGGCAAGGATGTTGACGAATACGGCGAAAGCGCAACGGAGGAAACGGAATGAACGAGACACAGAACGAGGAGCAATTGCGCTTTCCCGACGATATCATGGAGGAGGGCGGCAATCTTGCCGGGCGCATCGAGGCGATTCTCTTCGTCGCGGGCGAGGCGGTGCGCGTAGAGGACTTGTCCAAGGCGCTGGATGTGCCGATTCGCGAAGTAGAGGATGCGCTGATTCACCTGCGCGACGAGTACGACTTCAATCAGCGCGGCTTTTCGCTCAAACGCTACGGGCATCAGGTGCAGCTGGCGACGCGCGCATTGTATTCGCAGGATGTGGTGCGGCTTCTCCAGCCCGTGCAGAAACAGTCACTTTCGCAGGCGGCCATGGAGACGCTCGCGGTCGTGGCGTACCGTCAGCCGGTTACGCGCGCCGAGGTAGAACAGATTCGCGGCGTGAAGTGCGACTACTCGCTGCAATCGCTGATGAATAAGGAGCTGATTGCCGAGGTCGGGCGCAAGGAAGCGCTGGGTCGCCCGATTCTCTACGGCACGACGGACAATTTTCTGGCGCATTTCGGCATTTCGTCGCTCAAAGAGCTGCCGCCGATGCCGGAAAAGCCCAAGGACGATTCGGACGACGCGGAAATGACCGACGACGTGCCGGAATTGATTCCATAAGCAGGAGGAAATGATGATGGAAAAGACGATGCAGATTAACGGCATGATGTGCAATCATTGCAAGATGACGGTGGAGAAGGCGCTCAAGGCCGTGCCGGGCGTAGAAAACGCGGAGGTTGACCTCGCGGCGAAGTGTGCGAAAATCACGCTGAACGCGGATGTTGCGGACGATGTGCTGATGGACGCAGTCGCAAAGAAGGGCTTCACGCCGGTGAAAATGGGGTAAGTCAAGTGCCATCCGTGCTGGATGGCATTTTTCGTATCAAGATTTCTTTCGCGCCGCACACTTTCCCGCGCGCCTCATAGTCTGCTGGTGAAGGCTCCACCAAGGCGACCGGAGCCGGAAAAGACAAGGAGGCGCGATCCAATGTCATTCTATTCTTACAAGAACGCGAACCCCAACTGCTGCCCCGGTACGATTTCCGGCAGTGCGCTGGACGGCTTGCAGGAGAAGGTCTGCGTGCAGGTCAAGCGCGTGTATGACAGCGCGATGACGCAGGAGCAGCTTACCAAGCAGACCGTTACCATCACCAGCTACGCGCAGGTCAACAACACCTGCACCTGCAACGCCTGCGGCTGCCAGGAGACGCAGGAGACCATCCCGCCGACGTCCGCACCCGTGCCGCCGATTACCTTCGAGAGCTGCCGCAGCACCACGACCGAGGGCAACATCCGCAACCTGACCGTTGATCGCCTGTGCGATCGCCCCTGCTTCGCCCGTGTGCGCGCAACGATTGATATCCCGATTGACATCCTGTTCGTGGATAGCCGCTGCGTGGAGTATATCGGCAAGGCGACCATCAGCGTCAACCGCGATGTGCTGCTGAGCATTCCCGACGAGTCCATTGTGCCGTACACGCTGGAAAGCATGGTCAGCGCGATTTGCGTCAGCGGGACGTATCTGGGCAACAACCAGTTCAAGATGACCATCTGCGTCACGACGATTTTGAAGGTGCTCGCGGAAGCCGAAATCTTGATTCCCAGCTACGGCTAA
>ENA-ORPH01003400-ORPH01003400.1-human-gut-metagenome-genome-assembly--contig:-NODE-3400-length-11828-cov-3.544891_pt1 | contig 11828 bp, 10 predicted proteins | sample MGYA00242142_ERZ509074 | MGnify/ENA primary metagenome ERZ509074 (study PRJEB26280, sample SAMEA2338724) | human gut metagenome | biome: human gut; feature: human-associated habitat; material: faeces... | reverse complement strand
GCGATCGTCAGTTCCGTATCGTCGGGCGGCATGCAACTCGTATCGTCGCAGATCATCCATTCGATCTGCGCCTTGAGCGTGGCCTGCGGAGCCGCGAGCTTCACCCGCTGGGCGAAACGGGCCTTTCCGGAGAAAGTTCCGATCTCCATATCGAACAGTTCGTCGAAATAGCGGTGCGGCGTGTCGAGCTGTTCGACGCTGCCTTCGAGCGTGACGTCCTCGTTCGGCGTGAAGGTGATCGTCGTGGCGTTGGGACCTCCGTCGTAGGGGCCCATGTCGTACATGTGGTAGTCTGCGGGAATCGCGGCTTCGAGCACGATGCGGTAGGCGTTCTCACCGAGAGGCTCCACTATACTTTTCCAGTCGATACGTACAACCTGTGCCTGCCCCGGAATCACAATAAATAAAGCTGTAACAACCTGTAAAATAAATCGGGTTAGTCTGTTCATGAATGGATATTGAAGGAAATTATATATTTTGTATCGTGAAGTATACATGTTTTTCATTGAATATATAACTTGGAACGGACGACGGAAATTTATAACTCCCGCCGTCCGCAAAAATTCCAATCGTTATTTGATCTGAAGTGAAAATTCACGGGTTTGCGGCGGTGTACAAATATGGTCGTCGCAACTCTGCCATTCGACTGTGCATACGGCCGTTCCCGTACCATTGCCTTTAATAGGCAACGTCAATGTCACTTCATTCTCGTATACTGTGGTTCCTGCCGTTCCTGACTGTTGCGGAGTGGGGCCGATTAACTCTCCGATAGTACAACCTTCGGGAAGAGAGGTCTCGACCGTCAGCGGAATGTAAGGATCGGATGACGCAACATGCCGATATACATGGAATCCGGGATGGATACGCATACGAATCTCAATAGAACGATTGTTCATTTCTCCTATTATTCGAACTGCTATGGTTACCGGCTCGGCCTGTGAGGTTTCGTTCAACTGGGCCTGTTTGTGTTCCGTTTCGGCCTTGATTTTTTCACGGGCATGGTAGTCGTTTCCGGGAAGTGAAGGTGCACCGTCTACCATGAAAAACCAACCGCCAGCCTCTGTGAAAAAGATACGGTTCCGATAAGTGTCAAGCCACTTTCGCCATTCTTCCGGCCTTGTGAACGTACAGAGCGTATAACGCTTCAATATTCGATTGGCACGCTCGACCTCTTCGCCTTTTTCAAGGCACGAAACAGCTTTTTCAAGGAGCCGTATATCATTATTCGCAATGCCCCATGCTTTGCAGTCCTCGTCGACGGTCATCACATACATACCTTCGCCGCCATAGAAGTAGTCTCGGTTCTCAGCATAGTATTTCGGATAGGCATCCAGATTGGTTCCCAGCACTGCAAATGCATCTTTTTCGTAACGTTTCAGATACTCCTCAAGGGTCATCGGCTGTTGCGGTTTGAAATTAAGATAATAATTTTCTTCTTCCGAGAGTTTCTCACCGCGCGCTTTCTTGGCCCGAGCCTCAGCCTGTTTTTCAATTCCTTCGCGATTTGCGTTTTCAGTCCATCCTACACGTTCCTTATAAGGTTCCATAGTTGCCAGATAGGTCAGTTCCCGGAGGTATTCGCGCGTGGCGATGCGATCGTTGTACTTGCGTACGAGCATACCTTTCCCCTTGAATTGCGCAATGTAGCAGATTGCATTAGCGAATACAGCTTTAGCCTCTTCGGTCATGTATGCGGGCGATGCTGCGAATCCCCATGTAAGGAAGTTCCCATGCCGGCCGATAGCCACCGCATCGAGTGTTTTAGCGCATACTCCGCTCGAAATGTATTCAGCATCAGGAGAGTCTGTATAACCCCATGGTCGCGAAACCATTCCGATTGGAAATCCTTCATCGGTCTTATACCCTTTAGTTTGAACCCGCCACATCATGATAGAGTCGGGCATCTTGCCGTCATAATAATAGGCGTAATGGTAAGCGTCCTCGGGAGTCGGGCATTTTTCGAGTGTCAGTTCGGTCTTAAACGGCCCACTGAAGATAGGATGATCACTGACCATATGGTGCGCTTGCGCATCGAGACAAAGGCAATACCAATCGTTCTTCGAACCGATGGCTCGTCCCACATCTTCACCAACCGATCCGATAGTCACGGCAGCACAGTCGAAATCCTCAGGCAAAAGTTGCGCCCGTACATAACGGATAATGTTGCCTTGTGCATCGGTTTCGCGTACAGCAGGTTTGATGACCGGGATTTTACCATCGAATACCGTGACATCGAATGTTTCAGACATTTCAGGCTTGTACTCCGAACCTGAAATAACATTCACCGAGTCAAACCGTTCCCGTAAAAAGTCACCGAAAGCCTCTATGCGGATCTTAACGGATGCAGCGTGTTCTTCGGGTGATTTTTTACGGAGAAAAGATTCATAATCCGGATTGCCCCCGACATAAAGTATTTTAAGATTCGCCTTTCCGTCTGCATTGAGCCCTTCAGATGCGCATCCGACAAAAAGAGCGCACCCGAGCAATATTGCAAGTCGTTTCATTTTCTCTGGACATTAATAAGTGTTCTGTTTGAGTTCCCCCTTCGAACGATCAATATCGACATTGGGAATCGGGAGGGCATAGTGACGCGATCCCGGTTCGAGCGTGTACGTTTGCACGGTTTCCCCGGTAAGTACCGATGATGTCGTATAGGGATAAAACTCGCGGGTTACGGAGATGTCGTCAGCCGGATCATCATTTGCGTTGAGCCGTTTCATATCATACCAGCGGCTTACGAAAGCCAGTTCACGGCGACGTTCACGAAGTATTTTTTGTAAAGCCTCGGTCTGTGACACCACTGCGAGTTTCTCATAAGCCGAACTCTTGATCCGTGCCTTACGCAACGTCTCGAGTGTCTGCATGGCCTCCGACCACTCGCCCTGACGAGCCTGTACTTCTGCCTTAACGAGAATCATTTCAGCAACAGTCGGACCCGAAATAATATTGTCGAAATAGAACTGACAGAAGGCTGGATAACGAAAGGCGGGATCATTTTCGCAGTAACGGAGTGAAAAATCTTCGACAATAAAATATTCGTAACGCAGGTCGTTCATCGGATCGTTGCCTGGTGCGTCGATTGCATAGGTATCGAGTAATTCCTGACTGGGAATATACCACCACGAAGCATATGAACAAGTACGTGCGAACAACAAATCCTCCCACTCGAATAATTCCGGATAGCCATTTGTCCCATAGAATTGCAACTTCGTGTAAGGATACTTCACGGTGACAGTTTCTTCGTTCGTCGAACTATTGATGACGTATTGATCATCGTTGGCACTGTATGACATCGACGTATTAAAATCCTTGAGCGTGCTATACTCTGTAAGAACGGCGTTTGCGTGATCCATTGCGCTTTGAAGATCTCCGCGATAAAGATAATAACGGGCGGCGAAAGCGTGTACCGCGGCTGTCGTACCACGCCATACGCGACGTTTCCCGGACGAAACAAGCGGCGTCGTGATCTTCAGCGCCTGCTGCAGGTCATTGTCTATAAAATTCCACGTATCGGCCAGTGAGGCGCGTGCGATTCCTTCCTCGAATGAGATGCTTTGTTTGAGCGGCAAACCGAGTTCGGAACCATTATTACCATCATAGTAAAGTGTATATGCCACGGCCAGCTGAAACATTGAGTATGCCCGAATAAAATGTGCTTCGGCTTCGAGATTCGCCTTGGTTTCGGCATCTCCCGATACTTCGCCGATATATGCAAGCACGAGGTTTGCATAATAAATTTTACTGTATTCACTATCCCAAAGCAAGCGACTGGTACCGGTACACTCATCACTCCAAAGAATGTACTCCAGATTAGCCGGACTCATACCGCCATTCTGTCTGTCGTGAATCTCCGTAGTGAGACCAAAATCGTCGCAGGAGAGTGCGGTATGGTTGTACTCCGAGTAGAAACGCGAGAAACTACCGAGCAGAGCGTCGAGTTGTTCGGCAGTTTCGATTGTTTTCTGGGTACTTTTCGAAGGATCGACATCGAGAAAATCATCGCACGCGATAAAGCCGGCGGCAGCGATGACGCAGGACAGGAAAGATATTGTTTTCTTTAAATTCATGGTTGCAGATGTTTAGAATTTGCACTTTATACCGAACGTATACGATGCTTGAAGACGCATCGTCCCCTTTGCGAATTCAGGATCTTCGTTGTATCCGTTAAAATAGATGTTGAACGGATTATTGCACTGCGCATATACCTGAAGAGATTTCATCCCGATCTTCGTAGTAATCTTTCGAGGAAAATTGTATCCTATGTTGAACTCTTGAAGACGAATGTGAGAGGCGCTTTCGGTCAGATAGGACATGTAGGGATAGAATCGATCCCAGAAATAGTAGCGGGTTTCGATATCATTCTGCGGCAATGGAATCATCTCGTCCGGATCGCAATTCTTTATTTCCGAGTATTTGGAATTGGGTATTGCCCGGCCCGATACGGAGGGGTAGTTGAAGCTTTCGCGAAGAAATTTATGTCCGAACTTTCCGGTTACGATCATCGAAATATCGAAGTTATATACACGGAAGGAGGTAGAAAAAGACATATTCCAAGGGGCAACAGTCGTTCCCATCGCATAGGAGCAGTCTATCGGATCGCCGGTCGGCCATGTTGCAAATGTTTCGCGCAAGCCGCTTTTATGGAGGAGCGTCGGCTGCCAGTCGGGCGATGCCTCGGTTCCGGCATTCATCAACCCACCGTATTTGTATGTCCAAAGGGTATTCATATCGTACCCTTCCATCCATGCGGTACTTCCACCGACGTATACGAGATCGTATGCGTTAGTAGGTTCAGCCTTCAGGCTCTTGATCCGGTTCTTATTATAGGAGAGCGTGAGAACACCGTTCCATACCACGTTCGGGGAGATGCGGAGGGTCGACCCCACTTCCATCTCGAATCCGCGGTTGAGAATTTCGCCGTTATTGAGGCGCATGGAGGTGGTGCCTTGTACCGAGGAGATGGTCACGTCTGCAATCAAATCCTGCGAATGTTTATTGTAGACGTCGAACTTACCGTAGAGTTTTCCCCGGAATAAATTGAAGTCGACTCCGATGTCCCACGTCCCTGTTTTTTCCCATCGAAGGGTCGGATTGCCATAGCTTGACATCGAGCCGGTGAGTTCACCTGTCACCATATTGGGTGACGAACTGATATTTACAAGAGGCTTGAAAGTCGTGGATTTGTCGACATTACCATTGTATCCATAAGTAAGGCGAAGTGCAAGTCCGTCTATCCAGTCTATATCTTGCATGAACGTTTCATTGGCAATCTGCCAACTTGCACCGACCGACCAAAATGGCGCATAACGATAAGCCGGATCATCGGTAATGAGATTCGAAGCATCCGTACGGATACTACCCGATACGGTATAACGACTGTCGTAGGTATATGAAGCATTTCCGAAAGCTGAGAAATAGCGGTCGGTAGTATACGAAAACGAGTTCTGATAGGCCATCGTGAGGTTACTGCCCTGCCAATTTTTAAGCTGGTACACACCAGTTCCGCCGATACCGTTGGGGAAGTTCCCGACACTGAGGGTTTCGTCGTTGTATCCATAGGTTCTGGGATATCCGAACGATTGGTACTTACGGTCGATCGTTTCGAGGCCTGCGACTACCGCCACGGCATGTTTCTCGGCGAATGTATGGTTGAAATTCAGCTGATTGCGGATCGTAAGCACGTCATACCGGCTGCGGCTCTGATCGAGAAATCCGCCGGAGGGCAGATTTGCCGTCACCTCGTCCGTGGTTTTGTCCCACGAGGCATAGCTGTTTACACCATAACGTACCGTATAGGTATTTTCGTTATAGTAATTGTGGGTGTTGGATTCGATCATCTCGTATTGGATACGCGAATCGAACGACAGCCCCTTCCAGAATTTAAAGGTGAGGCCGGCCTGGATACGTGCGTTGGCAGATGTAGAAGTCAACTCACGGTTGTTCATTTCCTGCAGAGGATTCCAACTCCAATCTTCGTAGGGAAACTTGTCTTTGGGAACGTGACGATCAACGTAGTTGAGATTGACTCCATAGGAATAGGGAATATAGTCACCGTTCTCATCTACGAGCATTTCGTAGGGTGAAAGTCCGGGAAGACCATATCCACTATTATCATTTTTCGTATAGGTATATGCACCGTTGAAATTGAAATCGAGCCATTTGAATACATGGGTCCGATTACGGAAATTGACCATGTATTTGGTGCTGTTCATTTTCTTGTAATGTTGCCGGTCATTCTGGTAGAGAGCTGAAATCGTATTCGAAGACCGGTCCGTTGCAATATTTACAGCAACGTTTTCCTGATGTACGATCGGATTTTGAAGCAGGTACTTTTTGATCTGCCCATGATTGTTTTTAGTTCGAAGTTCGTTGATGGCGGCATTCATTTCGGCATCGGAGAGATGCCCGAGTCGATTTTCATTCAGCAGCTCATACACTTTGCTACCACCACCGCTGTAATCGTTCTCCTGAGGATACCATATGGTTGAATCCCAACGCGAGAATCCGTAAATCTCGTAGTCGATGATATCGTTAACCGAAGCTTGGGAGAGCGTATAGTCGAGGTCGAGTTTCGGAGAGACTTTAAAGAATCCCGAATAATCGACTGTTACAGAGGATTTCCCCCCCCCTCGGAACGGGCATTCTTGGTCGTCACGACGATTACGCCATTGGCAGATTTGGCACCCCAGATCGAGGCTGCGGCAGCGTCTTTCAGTATCGTGATGCTCTCGACATCGTTGGGATTGATTGATTCGAAACCTCCTTCGATGGCGAAGCCGTCAACTACGAGCAATGGTTCGGTAGCTGAGGTTGAGAGACTGGAGCGGCCGCGGATTTCAAACACGGGATTACCGTATGCATCCTGTGTTCCAACAAGACCTGCCGCGGAACCTATCAGGCGACTGGCAATAGAACTGGACGGTTTCTCGAGTTGGGCTTTGTCGATTATATCGAACGAACCCGTAGCGCGTTCTTTCGAAATCGTCTGATAGCCTGTGACGACAACGTCATCGAGTTGATGTGCAGACTCGCGGAGTTTGACCTCGAGCCATGTGCGAGTTCCGACATGGATTTCTTGTTCGTCGTATCCGAGGTGTTTGAATACGAGAACATCGGAAGCCGATACCCTCAGTCGGAACGAACCGTCCGAATTGGTGATCGTCCCATTCGTACCGTTTTTAATGGTGACGGTGACACCGGTTACAGGGGTTCCCTCCGTGTCTGATACGACACCTGAGACATCTCTGTTCTGCGCGGAAACGTAAAATGCCATAAAACACAGAACCCAAGCGAAATAGAGTTTCTTCATGTTGAATGTCGATTGGTTTAGTTGAAATTGTTTGAAGAATGAAAGATGTACTTTCTTTTACGAAAGCAGAGCGAACGTCCGATTTTTTAACGTTACTCTAATTTTAACCCGATGTTTTTTGCATGAATGAAAATGTTTATAATTTTGGCTGAAAGCCTTATTTTTCGCGGAAAAATATGTAATTTTGAACATATTTCCAAACGCTCTGACGATGTTTAAGCGTTTCTTTTCAATGAGTTATAAACGTTAACTAAAATGAGGTGGTTATGAAAAAAATCATTACTTTCGGAGTTGCGGCTTTGCTGTTGGGGGCTTGCGGGGAATCGCACCCGACCTATCTGCTTTCGGGAACGGTCGATACGCTTTACAATGGTGCGCACGTATCGTTGCTTTACAACGACAAGAGCGATAGCACGGTTGTATCGCAGGGGGCCTTCACTTTCAAAGGCGCAATCGAAACGCCTGTATTGGCTCGTGTAGTCATTACGCAGGGAAACGACCGGACTGGAGGTCTGGTCGTATTGGAGAAAGGACGGCCTGTTTTGATACTTACCGAGGAGGGATATAATTGCTCGGGGACACCGTTGAACGAGGCATTCGATGCCTATAACTCGTCGTCGAGAGATCTTTATCGAACTTTTCGTGATACGTATGCGGCATTGCGAGAGCAGAACGAAGGTGACGAAGAATTGGAAGCGGGTTTGAAAGAGGCTCGAAAAGTCTATGCTGCCGAAACGAAGAAACTGAATGAATCGTTTTTTTTCGCGAATAAAGATAATGTATTGGGAGCTACTGCCATGCTTCAGTTAGCTAAGGAAAAGGCACAGTTCGATTCATTGTATAACGTGGCTGGTGAGATTGTCCGAAACTCAGAACGTGTAGTGAAGGAGAAGACCCGTTATGAGAATCTGGAGAAAACCGCTGCAGGGAAGAGTTTCGTGGACTTTACGATAGAACATGGCAATGCCGACGGAACATCGGTTTCTCTTTCCGACTATGTAGGTAAAGGTAAGTATGTGCTTGTCGATTTTTGGGCTTCGTGGTGCGGTCCTTGCCGCGGCGAAATGCCGAATCTGGCTGAGGTATACAAGAAATATAAAGGCGACCGTTTCGAAATTGTGGGCATAGCGGTTTGGGATGAGCGCGAAGATACGGAGAAGGCGCTTGAAAGTCTGCCGATCTCGTGGCCCGTGATCTTCGATGCAGACAAGTTGCCGACGGAGCTTTACGGAATCAATGGTATTCCCCAAATCATCTTGTTCGGTCCCGACGGAATGATTCTTGAACGGGATCTTCGGGGAGAGGAGATCGGCAAAAAAGTAGGTGAGTATCTGGCTAAATAGAAGAACGGGAGTCGTCTGACGGAGTTGGAAGTTGCGATTCGCAAGGAAGTCGACAAGTGATTCGATCCGTCGAAGCTCCTTAAAATACTGAAAGCAAACGGGCGCATGGCAGAAATTCAGTTTCCCTGCAAAGCTGTTGAAAAGTTTTCATCTGAACCGTTATGTACGACGTAACGGCACATTCATCCGCAACACCACAGGAAAAGGCCGGCATGTAACATCTATAAAAATACAATGACCATGATTCCGATCCACGACGTCTCCGCGTTCAGGCCCTATCCTGCTTTGCAGCGTCCTTAGAAAAAGAAATATTGTCCTACGACCGTAACTCCCCGATTCGAACATTCGAATCGGGGAGTTGTCTATTGTCGCTGTCGACGGCTCATCAGGTATTCAGGTGCACAATGAATCATGTGTCAGGGGGCGGCGTGGGCTGTCATGCTCGTCCGAATCTGTTGTGTTGTTTCATCGACGAGCTGTTTCACGGCTGGGCAACCCACACCTGAAAAGTCGAAATTCGAATTGTCGATCCCGGCCGAGGCAATAAATCCGGCCGGGATTTTGTTTTATTGTTAAATATTGGTAATTTTGCATGAAGACAACGTGATTATGAAAACGACATCGGTAGCCCTCGGGGTTTATTTCGAGGATTTCATCAAGGCAAAAATCGCACAGGGGCGTTATAACAATGCCAGCGAGGTTATTCGGGCCGGCTTGCGGCTTTTGGAGGAGAACGAAAGCCGTCTGACGGAGTTGAAGGCTGCCATCCGCGAAGGAGTCGACAGCGGCGTAGCCGAGGGATTCGATCCGGAAGAGCATCTGAAAACCCTGAAAGCGAAGCGGGCGAATGGCTGAAATACGGTTTACCCGCAAAGCGGTCGAAGACCTCTCCGACATCTGGAACTATACGGCGGATAGGTGGTCGGAGCGGCAGGCGGATATCTATTACAGGTTATTGATCGCCTCCTGCTGCAAGCTGGCAGGCAATCCCGTGCTGTTCGGCCGGGAATACAAGGAACTCGGGGAGAAGGTGTACGGCTTCAAGGTCAACAAACACATCGTCTTTTACCGTATTCCGGACGACGGGGCGATCGAGGTCGTGCGCATCCTTCACGAACGGATGGATCTTAGCAACCGATTCGCAGATTGAATAACGACATATAAATTATAAAATTAAGCATCGATGACAAAGCAAGAAATTGTAAAGCAGATTGCCCGGGAAACGGGCGTCGAGGCCGCGACCGTTTTAGCTGTCGTGGAAGGTTTTATGGAAGAGGTGCGTGCCGCCCAGATCCGCAAGGAGAACGTTTTCCTGCGCGGCTTCGGAACCTTCCTGATTAAACGCCGCAAGGAGAAAAAGGGTCGTAATATCACAAAGAATACGACGATCGTAATTCCGGCGCACGATATTCCTGCATTTAAGCCTTCTCCCGACTTCCAGCGGCTGTTGGGAAAGAAATGATTGCCACAACGCCCCGATTCCGGTGCGAATCGGGGCGTTGTCGTTTTACCGCGGCCGGTGACCCGTCAGGCATTCAGGCGTGCATGGTCTGCGAGGAACTTCTCCAGCCCGCTGTCCGTCAGCGGATGTCTGAGCAGCCCTTCGATTGCTGCAAGGGGACATGTCGCCACATCGGCCCCCGCATCGAGGCACTGGATAATATGCTGCGTATGACGGATCGAAGCGGCCAGCACCTGCGTTTTGTAACCATAGGTGCGGTAGACCTTCACGATGTGGGCTACCAATGCCACGCCGTCTTCGGAGATGTCGTCGAGACGTCCCACGAACGGAGATACGTAGGTCGCTCCGGCCTTTGCCGCCAACAACGCCTGCCCCACGGAGAATACCAGCGTGCAGTTCGTCCGGATATCCTTGGCGGCAAAATATTTCACGGCCCGTATTCCTGCTGCCGTGCAGGGCAGTTTCACGACAATGCGGGGATGCAGCGCCGCCAGCGCTTCGCCTTCGCGCACCATTCCTTCGAAGTCTGTGGCTATGACCTCGGCGCTCACGTCCCCTTCGACGATGTTACAGATTTCAACGTAATGACGGTTGCAGTTCTCCGTACCCCGGATGTTCTCTTTGGCCATCAGAGAAGGGTTGGTCGTCACACCGTCCAGGACGCCCAGTTCGTGCGCTTTGCGGATCTGCTCCAAATTGGCCGTGTCGATGAAGAATTTCATGATTCGATAGGTTTTAGATTTCCATAAAGATACGAAAATTCCATATAGGTTATACCGGATAATATCCGATTTTATATTGCGGAAATTCTTTACGACGCTGTCAGTGTCCGGAAACAGTCCGTCGGCGGCTTTACGGCGGCATGCTGTCTTCCCGGATACCTCGGGCGGCGACATATCTCCGGTTCGGATTCACGAACCTTTGCGGGGATCGGAATTCTCGTTGCGGTTTTCGGTTCTTCTCCCCGGGATACCGCATAGTCCTGTACGCCGGACACATCCGTAGAAATCGGATGTTAGGACATTCGAACATCCGGAATGTACTCCGTAGAGATCGCTTCGTTTGCGGGCATCGTTTTTTTCGTTACCTTTGCATCCCCGTAAGGAAAAGCCGTGTTCTTTCCGGAAATTTCAGAGAGATAAAACTTTTACCGAATCATGTATTGGACGCTCGAATTGGCCTCGTGGCTCGAAGACGCCCCCTGGCCCGTCACCAAAGATGAATTGATAGACTACGCCAATCGCTCGGGACTTCCCGAAGCGGTTCTGGAGAACCTGCAGGAGATCGAAGAGGAAGAAGAGATTTTCGAATCGATCGAGGATCTCTGGCCGGACTATCCTTCGAAAGACGATTTCTTCTTCAACGAGGAAGAATATTAACAGCCTTTGAATAGGTTAAATAATTAAATATCAGCGCGACAGACAACGAAAATTTGTTTGTCGCGCTGGTGTTTTAGAGTATTTGGTGGTGCGGTTTGTTTGTCTAAATTGCGGATTTTCTTCTCAAAAACGGAGTTTGTTTGTCTAAAATACATTACCTTTGCTTCTCCTCAGGAATATTAGGAATAGGAGAAAAAAGCGTATGGGAAGACCAAAAAGACTATATCCGTTGGGGAAAATATCGTCTTCGCTACAAATTCTTGTGGTTGTCCTAATGATTAAGTTAATGCAAGCCGATAAATCAGAATTTACCGATGCTTGACCATTCATCAGCA
>ENA-ORPH01003398-ORPH01003398.1-human-gut-metagenome-genome-assembly--contig:-NODE-3398-length-11836-cov-4.330957_pt1 | contig 11836 bp, 8 predicted proteins | sample MGYA00242142_ERZ509074 | MGnify/ENA primary metagenome ERZ509074 (study PRJEB26280, sample SAMEA2338724) | human gut metagenome | biome: human gut; feature: human-associated habitat; material: faeces... | reverse complement strand
TAATGGCAGCCGTATAGTCGGAACCGCCGCGACCGAGGTTAGTCACCTCGCCCGTAATCTTGTCCGTAGAGATAAATCCCGGAACCAATACGCGTTTAGGCATATCCTTGAACGTCTCACGTACCAAAGAGGTGGTAAGTTCCGTATCCAATACATGCTTGGAATGTTTCTTCTCCGTTTTGATGAACCGGCGCGAATCAAACCATTCAGCGCCCGTCAGTTGCGCCGCAATAATAGATGAAAGGCGTTCGCCGTAACTCACAATCGTATCGGATGTCTTTTGCGAAAGGTCTTTTATCAGATAAATTCCCTGGAAGATGTCCTTCAATTCGTTAAGCAACTCTCCCACCTGGCGTTGCAGTGATACTTGCGCTTCGCCTGCCGGAATTACTTCCTTTATCATTTCCACATGACGATAGACAATCTCACGAAACTCGTTTTCATAAGAGGAGTCACCGGCCGCCGCCATTTTCGAAGTATTAATCAGTTTGTCCGTAATACCGCCCAATGCGGATACTACCACTATTAAGGGTTCGTTTATAGCCTCTACAATTCTCTTAACGCTTAAAATACTGTTCGCGGAACCTACGGATGTTCCGCCGAATTTTATTACTTTCATTTCTTTTTATCGGATTGAAACGGTTGATACAATGTGTCAAAAACAAGCTGCCATAGCCCGTATAGACTTTAACTAAATAAGAAAAACTGCTGAAAATCGGTGTAACACGTAGAAACACAAAATACTATCCCCAACCCCTAAGGGTCATGGTACACATGGATGTGACTGTATGTTGATAGTACTTGTTCATTGTCTCTTACTGCTATCGTTTATGATAAGTGTTGCAAAAGTAACAATAAAAATATTCAAACTATCACGTTTTATGACTTTTTTGCGATAAAAATACAATTTCACCTCATAAAGGACAGAAATATGTATATATCACGGCCAACAGATTCACACTTTTCACAGCGGAAAGGCAAAAATACGAACGCAGTTTTATAACACTTTGCTATTATTTTAGAGATATATTACTATCTTTGCATAGTAACCATGTAAGAATCGAGCGTATGTCCCCAGATAACACTTCCGTTTTGTTAATTTACACCGGTGGCACTATCGGCATGATAGAGAATGCGGAAACCGGAGCTTTGGAGAACTTCAACTTCGAACATTTACAGAAGCATGTGCCCGAACTTCAGAATTTTACGTTCCGCATCGATACCTATCAGTTCGATCCGCCTATGGATTCTTCGGATATGGACCCGGATGCCTGGCGCAAACTCGTACGCATCATCAGCGACAACTACAATCGATATACAGGCTTCGTCATTCTTCACGGCACGGACACTATGGCCTACACGGCATCCGCCCTCAGTTTTATGCTCGAAGGTCTTAACAAGCCCGTCATTCTTACCGGCTCACAGCTTCCCATCGGCGTGCTTCGTACCGACGGTAAGGAAAACCTGCTGACGAGTATTGAAATAGCCACCGCCCGTCATTCCGGCGGACGGCCTATCGTACCGGAAGTATGTATCTTTTTTGAGAACCACCTGATGCGCGGCAACCGCACTACCAAAATAAATGCGGAAAACTTCAACGCTTTCCGCTCATACAATTATCCGGTACTTGCTTCCGCCGGCATACATATTAAATATAACAATGTACAGATACATACGGAAAATACACACGGACAACTGCGGCCGCATTATCTGCTTGACACCGATATTGCCATACTGAAACTCTTCCCCGGCATTCAGGAGAGCGTGGTAGATGCCATTCTTGCCATAAAAGGCCTGAAAGCCGTGGTCCTGGAAACATACGGTTCAGGGAACGCTCCCCGGAAGGAATGGTTCCTTCGCCGCCTTCATGACGCTTGCGAACAGGGCGTTGTCATCGTAAACGTTACCCAGTGCAATGCCGGTACGGTGGAAATGGAACGTTATGAAACAGGTTACCGGCTGATGCAGGCAGGCGTAGTATGCGGATATGACAGCACCACGGAATCCGCCGTGACCAAACTGATGTTTTTGTTAGGACACAACTACTCTCCCGCAGAGGTACGCGAACTGATGAACCGCCCCATTGCAGGTGAGATTACGATATAACAGGGATGCCTGTATAAGCAAGCCGGGATGAGAGTACCGGTGAGTTATGATTAAAAGCCTTATAATATGGTATTAAAAGCCTTTTAATGCTATATTATAAGGCTTTTAATACTATCTCATCATAGGGAAGAGGGCGGCAGATACAGTGAAAGAAGAAAGACGGCTCCCGCCAATATCCGGTTAAAGGTATACATCCATACGGATAATCATAACCATTTATTCCACCACAGGACTCAAGGCTCCGGTAATCGAGTCTATGATAAACCCGGAAACATGCACGTCTTCCGGAATCAGCGGGTGTTCCAGAATAGCTTTCACTGTCTCCCGGACGGATTTCTCCGTATCGCCGAAACCGTAAAGCCACGAGTCGAAATCCACCCCGCAGAAACGTATCATATCTATCGTCTCCTGCTTGATACCGCGCGCTTTCATGTGTTCTATCATTTGGGCGCTGCTCATATGGCATGCACCACAATCGGAATGCGCAATGACCATCACCTCTTTCACCCCCAATTCATAGATAGCCACCATAAGACTGCGTATGACACTGCCGAAAGGATGCGAAATGATTCCGCCCGCATTCTTTATCATCTTGACATCACCGTTCTTGATACCCAAAGCCGCCGGAAGCAATTCCGTCAGACGGGTATCCATACAAGATAAGATGGCGATTTTCTTATCGGGATATTTGTTGGTGATATACTTCTCATATCCCTTGTTCTCTACAAACTGCTTATTGTATTTAAGAATATCTTCTATCATGGTTTCCGTTTTATATTTCTGAGAACAAATATAAAAAAACTCTGTGACACACCGCCGGCTCTGAAACGAAAAATCGTACCTTTGGGCAATTATTCTAAAGGAAGTTCTTTTTATGGCAAAAGAGAAGACGGTATATGTATGTAGCAACTGCGGACAGGAATCGCCCAAATGGGTAGGTAAATGCCCGTCGTGCGGAGAGTGGAACACCTATGTAGAAGAGATTGTACGCAAGGAAGCAGTAAACAAGCGTCCGGTATCGGGCATAGAAACAGCCAAAGCAAAACCCGTAACATTAAACGAGATTGCCGCCGATGACGAACCCCGCATCGACCTGCATGACGCGGAGCTGAACCGTGTGCTGGGCGGCGGGCTGGTGCAGGGCTCGCTCGTACTGATAGGCGGTGAACCGGGTATCGGCAAGTCCACCCTGGTACTGCAAACCATACTCCGCATACCGGAGAAACGCATCCTTTACATATCCGGGGAAGAAAGCGCCCGGCAGTTAAAACTGCGTGCCGACCGCCTGTCAAGTACGTCCTGTGACTGCCTGATTGTCTGTGAAACCTCGTTGGAACAGATTTATGTACATATCAGGAACACACATCCCGATTTAGTCATAATAGACTCCATACAGACCATTTCCACGGAAACGCTCGAATCCTCTCCGGGCAGCATAGCCCAAGTCAGGGAGTGCTCCGCCTCTATCCTGCGCTTTGCCAAAGAGACGCATACGGCGGTTATCCTCATCGGGCATATCAACAAAGAAGGAAGCATTGCCGGACCTAAAGTACTGGAACATATCGTAGACACCGTACTTCAATTTGAAGGCGACCAGCATTATATGTACCGCATCTTGCGCAGCATCAAAAACCGCTTCGGAAGCACCGCCGAACTGGGCATCTATGAAATGAGGCAGGACGGTCTGCGACAGGTAAGCAATCCTTCGGAGCTGCTTCTCAGCCAAGACCATGAAGGGATGAGCGGCATAACCATCGCCTCAGCCATAGAAGGCGTACGACCGTTCCTGATAGAGACGCAGGCATTGGTCAGCAGCGCCGTATACGGAAACCCGCAACGCTCCGCCACCGGTTTCGACATACGGAGAATGAATATGTTACTCGCCGTACTGGAGAAGCGCGTCGGCTTCAAACTCGTCCAGAAAGACGTTTTTCTCAATATCGCCGGCGGGCTGAAAGTAAACGACCCCGCTATCGACCTGGCCGTTATCAGCGCCATTCTGTCCAGCAACATGGATACCGCCATCGAACCCGAAATCTGTATGGCGGGAGAAATAGGGCTGTCCGGTGAAATCCGCCCCGTAAACCGGATTGAGCAACGCATCGGCGAAGCGGAAAAGCTCGGCTTCAAACGGTTTATATTACCAAAATACAATTTGCAGGGACTGAATACCTCCAAATTAAAGATAGAGCTGATACCGGTGAGAAAGGTGGAAGAAGCGTTCCGGGCACTGTTCGGCTAAATCCGTCCCAGGGTGATTTTGCCGCAGGGCATACGGATTAATACACATTATTATATAGTATACAGAAAGAAACCCAATGATACAAGAATACCAATTACGCGTGTTGCCTGAAATCGCAGCCAACGAACAACGCATAAAAAAATACCTCATACAAGAGAAAGGGCTGAACGCGCGCGACATTACGGCCACACGAATTCTGAAACGCAGCATCGATGCACGCCAACGGACCATCTTCGTAAACCTGACCGTGCGCACCTATCTCAATGAGATGCCGAAAGAGAAGGAGTATCAGGAAACCGTCTATCATAATGTGTCGGACAGGCCGCAAGTCATTGTTGTAGGAGCCGGCCCCGGCGGGCTGTTCGCCGCCTTGCGTCTGATAGAGCTTGGTTTGCGCCCCGTCATAGTGGAACGCGGAAAGAATGTGCGCGACCGCAAAAAAGACCTTGCCCTGATAGGAAGGGAGCAGACCGTCAACCCGGAATCCAATTACAGTTTCGGAGAAGGCGGCGCGGGAGCCTATTCGGACGGCAAGCTCTATACCCGCAGTAAAAAGCGGGGAAACGTAGATAAAATACTGAACGTATTCTGCCAGCATGGCGCTTCGTCTTCCATACTCGTAGACGCCCATCCCCATATCGGAACCGACAAACTGCCGCGGGTCATAGAAAATATGCGGAATACAATCATCAATTGTGGCGGTGAAGTGCATTTTGAGACACGCATGGACGCCCTTATCATTGAAAACGATGAAGTGAAAGGCATCGAAACCAATACCGGGCAAACGCTCCTCGGTCCTGTAATACTCGCCACCGGACACTCTGCACGGGATGTATACCGCTGGCTTGCAGCCAACCGGGTGGAAATAGAGGCCAAAGGCATCGCCGTAGGAGTACGCCTGGAACATCCCGCTTCCCTGATAGACCGGATACAATACCACAACCGCAACGGACGCGGCAAATACCTGCCCGCCGCCGAGTACAGCTTTGTCTCCCAGGTGGACGGAAGAGGCGTGTACAGCTTCTGCATGTGCCCCGGAGGCTTTGTCGTTCCGGCAGCCAGCGGTCCCCGGCAAATAGTAGTCAACGGCATGAGCCCCAGCAACCGGGGTTCCCGATGGAGCAACTCGGGAATGGTAGTGGAACTGCGCCCGGAAGACTTGGGGAATGATGAATTAAGAATGATGAATGAAGAATGGGCTGCGCAACAAAGCAGTGCGGCCGACGCTCGACTTTCGGATTTCAATTCCCAACTCAACATGATGTACTTTCAAGAAGCTTTGGAACGTCTTTGCTGGCAGCAGGGCAACATGAAGCAAACAGCACCGGCACAACGCATGGCAGACTTTACAAAGAAAAAGCTCAGCTACGACCTGCCGGAAAGTTCGTATGCTCCCGGACTGGTATCATCGCCTCTGCACTTCTGGATGCCGCCGTTCATCGCAGACCGGCTGAGCAAAGGTTTCCAGCAATTCGGAAAGTACAGCCACGGTTTCCTTACCAACGAAGCCACCATGATCGGGGTCGAAACCCGTACATCGGCTCCGGTGCGTATTGTCAGAGACAAAGATACGCTGCAACACGTCCGCCTGAAAGGGTTGTTTCCCTGCGGAGAGGGAGCCGGATATGCAGGCGGTATCGTATCAGCCGGGATTGACGGGGAACGGTGCGCGGAAGCCGTAGGCCGGCTCTTGCTACAATAATTCCGTTTTCAGCCGGTCACACCAGGCTTTGATACGCTTATCGGTTCTTCCGGACTGGTTCTCGATATCAATAACCAGTCCGCACCATTCATTACCTCGTAAAGCCTTCGACCGGTTGAATGAATACTCTTTAGCGGGAGTAAATCCCACTAAAGCAGCTCCCGCCTTTTCAAAAGCATCACCCAGAATACCCAGGCCGTCAACAAAATTATCGGGATAATTCACCTGGTCGCCCAGGCCGAAAAGAGCAACGCGCTTTCCTTTCAAGTCCAATGTCTCCAGTTCAGGAATCAGCTCATCCCAATAGGTGGGCAGCTCTCCGTCAAACCAGGTGGATACTCCGACAATCAAATTGTCATAGGCCTCGAAATCATTGCCCCAAGCCTGTTCGGCCGGAATAATATCCACATACTCCGTACCCAATGCCTCACGTATCTTCTTCGCTATCTGTGAGGTCTTCACTGCATTCGCAGCATAAAACAATCCTATCTTTTTCATAATCCGTTCATCTTTCATTAAAATTCCAGCAGCTTTTTGGCCGCATCATAAATTCTGTCCGCGTCCGGCAGGATAGCACGTTCCAATACCGGATGAAAACCTACGGGTGTAAAGGTGGAACCTACCCGCTGTACCGGAGCGTCCAGATAGCGGAACATATCCGAACCGATACCGGCGGCAATCTCGCCGCCAAAACCGCCGAACACCTTATCCTCGTGCACCACCAATGCCTTGCCGGTCTTCTTCACCGACTCATAAATCGTCTCCCTGTCCAGCGGAATCAAAGAACGTATATCGATGACTTCCACGTTCCAGCCGCCTTCTTTTTCCAGACGCTCGGCCACATTCAGACAGAGGTGCGTCGTATTGCCATAAGTAATGATGCTCAAGTCGGAACCCTCCCTGCGGATACGCGCCTTACCGAACGGAACTTCAAAATCTTCGGGTACGACCGTCGCCGCTTCCACCGAGTTATACAAAGCTTTCGGTTCGAGAAACAGCGTAAATCCGCGCGAGAGCATACTCGTACGAAGCAGTCCGGCAGCGTCATCCGCAAAGGACGGGTATACAATGCGCGCTCCGGGCAAGGTAGCCAAAGCCCCTTCGAGATTCTGCGAATGATAAAGCCCTCCGCCGATATAGCCGCCCGAAGCCAGACGTAACGTTACATTGGGAACAAACTTCCCGTTGCTGCGCCAGTACTCGTGCGTACATTCCACATACTGCTCAACCGCAGGCCAGAAGTAATCGGCAAACTCCGCACCTTCTATTACGACACGTATCTTCGGGTCAAAACGGCTCATGCCGTTTGCCGTACCCACAATATAGTCCTCGGCAATGGGCGCACTGAACACGCGCGCCTCTCCAAACTCCTGCTGCATACCTTTCGTAACATTAAAGACACCGCCCTTATCCTTATTGGCAACGTCTTGTCCCCAAATAAAAGTATCGGGATTATGCCGGAATTCCGCTTTCAGGGTCTCATTGATAGCATTCACCAGGAACTCTTTCCCGCCTTCCGTCTCGGAGTGCACACCGTCCCTGTATTTTTCAGGCTTATAAGGCTCGGGCAGTACATAGTCGAATATGGTCTTCGGATCCGGGTCGGGAGCAGCCAGCGCCTTACGGTTGGCTGCGGACAAATCTTTCTTCGCCTTTTCCTCAATCGCAACCAAATCTTCCTCGGTAAGGCGTTTGTAGCGCAGCAACATCCTGCGGAACTTCATCAAAGGATCGGCGGCCTTTACGTAAGTCAGCTCTCCTTCATCACGATACAACGTATGCTTGTCCGAATTGGAATGCGAACCGATACGCACACAATTGGCATGCACAATCACCGGATTGCGGTTAAGCAACGCGTATTCCCGCGCCTCGGTCATCGCATTCATCGAGTCAAAGACATCCTTGCCGTTGCAATGAATGATTTTCAAGTTCTTGAAACCGGAAAAGTTATCGGCAACCTTACGCGCCGCCGTCTGGTCTTTCTTCGGTACGGAGATGCCATATCCGTTATCCTGCCAGACGAAGATAACCGGCAGACGCTCCAGACTCGCACCGTTGACAGCCTCATACACAAACCCCTCGGACGAGGCCGACTCGCCATGCGAAGTGATAACCACTCCTTTATGCCCGTAATACACCATGGCCCGCGCCACGCCTGCGGCGTGCAGGTCGTGCGTACCTGTCGCCGAAGATATATTCTCGATATGCCACTCCGGTTTGGCGAAGTGATTGGACATGTGCCGTCCGCCGCTTCCCGGATCGGTAGCCTTCGAGATGCCGTTCAGTATCAGTTCTTCGGGAGTCATTCCTGCCGAAAGCACTGTCAGCATATCCCTGTAATAAGGAAAGAGGAAATCCTCTCCTTTGGTGAATACCTGTCCCATTGCCAGCTGTATGCCGTCATGCCCCGCATACGGAGCATGGTAAGACCAGCCTAAGGACTGCAACAGATAGGCAGGCGCTTTCTCGTCAAGCGCACGCCCCAAAGCCATTAAGTAATACCACTTCTTCAGCGTTTCCGCATCCGTGGTTTTTATATCATATTTCTTCATAATACTCTTTTTTTAGTTTTATTCATTCCAGTTCTCCAGGTAATTCTTGATGAAGTAGAGGAAGTTGCCTCCCAGCGACCCGTCCACCACTCGGTGGTCGTAAGACAAGGAAAGATACATCTTATGGCGGATAGCTATCACATCCCCTTCGGGCGTTTCCATAACGGCGGGGTTCTTCTCTATCACCCCTACTCCCAATATGGCGACCTGAGGCTGATTGATGATAGGCGTACCGAACAGCGATTTGAACGTGCCGAAATTGGTAATCGTAAACGTACCGCCCGCTATATCATCGGGCGTCAGTTTGTTGACGCGCGCTTTAGCCGCCAAGCCGTCTATCGCAATGGCAAGTCCGCTCAGGTTCAGCCGGTCGGCATCGCGCACAACAGGTACAATCAGGTTACCGTCGTTTTGCGATACGGCTATTCCCACATTGATATGCTTCTTGAACAAGATGTTATAACCTTCCACGGAAACATTCACCTGCGGATAGGCAACCAGTGCCTTGGCTGTCGCTTCGGTAATGGCAGGCATATAGGTCAGTTTCACCCCTTCACGTTTAAGGAAAGCCTCCTTATTCTTCTCACGCCACTTCACAAGTTTCGTCATATCCACTTCCACCAGCGTGGTTACGTGCGGAGAAGTATGTTTGGACATCACCATGTGGTCGGCAATCATCCGGCGGACACGATCCATCTCTTTCACCTCGATGCCTTCTGCGGAAGAGGTTGCAGTCGCGGACGAGGGCCGAGGCGCTACCGATGCCGATGTGCCTTGTACGGGGAATGCCGCCGATACCGGTTTCGGCGCGGCAGCCGCGCTCACCTTCGGAGCCGGCGTCACATCCGGCTTCGCAACGGCAACGCCCGCCCCGCCATTCTGTTTCCGTATGATATATCGCTTGATATCCTTTTTGCTCAAACGCCCCTGATAGCCTGTACCCGGTATCTTATCCAACTCCTCTTGCAATATCCGGGCTTCGCGCGCCAATTGGAGAACCACCGGAGAATACCAGCGCTCATCTTCCGACTTGGCGGCTTGCGCCTCAGGCAGTTCCCGCGCCGCGGCCGAAGCATCGGACGCAACATTATCCGCCGCAGCGACCTTGGCGCTTTCCGCCGTACCGGCAGGAGATTCGGAAACCTCATCGTCTCCACCCATATCCACCACGGCCACTACCGTACCTACCGCAACGGTATCGCCCTCCTGAAACAATATCTCCACTATCTTACCCTCCACCGGCGAAGGAATCTCCGCACTGACTTTGGCTGTATTCACTTCAAACAGCACATCATCTTCCTTGATGACGTCCCCCACTTGTACCGACCAGGAGACAATAGTCCCTTCGGTTATACTTTCGCCCAGCTTGGGCATCTTTATCTCAAATCTCGACATATAGTTAAGTTTTAGGTTATTAGTTCTTATTATGTAAACAAATCGCCCGGAAGTAAAGTTTACCTCACACCGAAACCGATACGGCCTTATCGTATATCCACTCCCCGCAGGCGTACTTTTCGGCCTTCAGCCGTTCAATCTCCTTCAAATCCCCGGGAGTGAAACGATAGATACGGCTGTCTCCCTTCTCAAAGAAGAAGTGAAACAGCAGACGGGCGAAGCGTCTCAGAGGCAGGACGGGCGACAGATGCTCACTGATATTCGTTACCGTACTTCTCACAGACGGAACGGCATGCAGCACGCGTGAACCGGGCAATAAATCCCCGTCACCGCCCTTTCCGCATAATGCGGCGTCCAGCGCCTGCAGGTTGGTGGAATACAATAAAGTACAATGATACATCACCCTGTTCTTATGGATGCACTGCGCACTGCCCGACACTTTCCGCCCGTCTACATAGATACCCATCCGCTTGTCGGTATACGCCACAATGCCGAGGGTTTCAAGGAAATCTACGGTCTGCCGCAGGTAGTACTCAAAGTCGGGACGCTCCACCGTTTCTATAAAGCTCAGATTGAGGTTGCCCTCATCGTGGTACACAGCCCCGCCACCGGAAAAACGGCGCGCCAACGCGATATCGTTCGCACGCAGATACGCCTCATCCGTTTCCTTCCGTACACTCTGGTGCTTGCCTATCACCACAGAAGGGGCGGACTGCCACACCATAAAGAAATTATCTTTCTTTTTCTTGAGAAGGTACTCTTCCGCCGCCAGATTAAAATACACATCCGTACAGCGGTTATCTATGCAGGATGTCATGCAAACAGTGTTTCGTGAAATATCTCTCCCACCGTAGGATGCGGGAATACGCTCTTTTGAAACTCCTCCACCGTATAGCCGTGCTGAACGGCAATACCCGCCACAACGACCATCTCCGATGCCGGATTGCCCAGCAGGTGGCAGCCGATAATCCGTTCGTCATCATCCAGCACCAGTTTGCACAGCCCGTTTCCCAATTCGTTTTCGGCAACGAAACGTCCGGAATACGCCATAGGCAGCTTCTGTATGTGATAGCCGGTGCCGGTGGCTTTCAGTTCTTCTTCGGTCTTCCCCACTCCGGCAACTTCCGGATTGGTATAGACCACACCCGGTATGCAGTCGTAGTTCATCATATCCTCTACTCCCAGAATATGGTTAACCGCCACTTCACTCTCACGAATCGCGGTGTGCGCCAGCATGGAACGCCCCGTTATATCGCCGCAGGCGTAAACGCGGGGATGGGACGTTTGCATATGCTCATCCACCTTCACGCCGTTGCGTAGCAGCTCGATATCCAGTTTGTCCAATCCCGCCTTATCGAGATTCGCCTTACGGCCTACGCTTACCAAAACTCTTCCGGCCTCTATCAGGGAAGCCTTGCCGTCCTTTTCGACAGTCACCCCCTCTTGGGACACCGCCGTTACTTTCGTATTCAGATAGAAGTTCACGCCCCGTTTCAGATATTCCGCACGCAGCATGCCGCTCGTTTCCTTGTCCATCGCCCCCAGTATCTCGGGCATCATCTCCACAACGCTCACCTTCACCCCCATACTGTTGAAGAAAGAGGCGAACTCCATGCCGATAACGCCGCCGCCGATGATAACCAGCGATTGGGGGAGCTCCTTGCTCTCGAGCGCTTCTTTGGAAGTCCAGTAATCCGTATCGGACAAGCCGGGTATCGGCGGGACAACCGTATCGGAACCGGTACACACCAGCAGATAGGTTGCTTCGTAGGTTTCACCGCCCGACACGATGCGGAACATTCCGTTCTCCTCACCCGCTATCACGGCTTCTCGCTCCAC
>ENA-ORPH01003394-ORPH01003394.1-human-gut-metagenome-genome-assembly--contig:-NODE-3394-length-11841-cov-5.448753_pt1 | contig 11841 bp, 8 predicted proteins | sample MGYA00242142_ERZ509074 | MGnify/ENA primary metagenome ERZ509074 (study PRJEB26280, sample SAMEA2338724) | human gut metagenome | biome: human gut; feature: human-associated habitat; material: faeces... | reverse complement strand
CAGGATTATCTGTAGGTGTTCCTGCTCGACTCATTGATCTTTTTATGGTATAATTTTCGTATAGCTTGTTGAAAGCTTTTGAGGAGTATATAGAGCCTTGATCGGAGTGGACAATCGTCACAAGGTCTTTATATCCTCTTTTTATTTTCTCTTCTAAAAATTGTTTACATGCATTGAAATGATTGTTAATACCATTACCATGTTTTGACAATTGTATATCAGAACTTATTATTTCATTGTTGTAAACATCAATATAATAAGTCCAATCATAACTTTTACCTCTACAATGTATTATAGTTGTATCAGATACAACCACTTCAAAAGGTCTAGAGGGATTAAAGTTTCCATTTACTATATTTGGATACGTTATACTTTCTTCACCTCGAGGAATATATGTTTTACGTGCTTTTGAACGTATATTTAAACTTTTACATACTTTATGACATAAATTATCACTAAATATCCATCCAGTTTGATTTCTGATATTTTGTGCTATAGCTCTATATCCATAAGTTGAATGATGCTTATGGATATTTTTTATTTCTTCCGCTAATGCTATTCTATTCTTTTGATAATTATTTGTTGTTCCTTTACGGTTTAGCCATTTATAGTATCCGCTTCTTGAAACATTCATTACTACACAAAGTGATTTAATATTAAACTCCCGAGAAAGAGTCTCTACTATTTCATATTCTTTTCTGATAATTTCTCTAGGGCTAAAAGAACATCCTCCTCGGTGTACCCTTTTTTTAATCGTTCTACCTCTATTTTATACAACATTAATTCATATTCTAACTTTTCAACATGAGTAAGCTCTTTTCTTCTTGAATACTTCATTAAAGGATTACCTGGTTTACGTTTATTCTCTAAAGCATCTATTCCTCCTTCATTATAACGTTCAACCCATTTACAAATCATTCCTTTGTGTATACCCAATTCTTTCATTAATTGAGAGGCACTCTTTTGTCCATTAAGAACAGGTGTAATAATTTTGTATTTTTGTTCTTTAGTCCATTCTTTGTTTTTTCCACCTTTTGGTCTTCCCATATTATCATCTCCTTTACTTTATTATAACATAAGAAAAAACGTAAACACGTTTTTTTTGTGTCTACGTTTATTTTATCATTTCATATAAGTGCTAGTAATTTTTCTAATTTTGTCTTAAATTTATCTACTATGTAAAAATATTATCTATTTTTTTTGATGATATCCTCATATAACTCATTACTTTAAATTTTGAATTTTCTTTTTTTAACAAAATATATTCAAAACAAAGTGCTGAAAAGATTTCCTCTAATCAAGACAAATGCAAGATTTTTCTTTATCTTGTTTAAATTCTATTCTCCTATTGAGAAAAAAACTTTAACAACTACATAATTGAATACTATAAATAAATATTAAAACGTTTCATATAAGAACAAAAATTTATGTATTTTATTGATAGAATTTTGCAACTTTTAATTATTTCAGTTATAATTTTACAAAATATTTTTATATGTTGTCTATTATTTTTCATTACTAAATATAATTTTATCATCAATATTCCTTTCACTTCATATCACTCTATTATTAGTAGTAGTATTTGCAACTACAATTTCAAAGATTATCACCCTATTGAATAAATAAATCTTTGTCATTATTAACATCTCCTTATTTTCTAATAAGCAAAAAACTCTCCTATATTCCAATAGAAGAGTTTGACTAATTGCTACTTTATATTGATCCTAAAAGGCTGTCACACTACTTTATAGGAATGAATTTTTATATTCACAGTATTATTGCAGCAATTTTTGGTAATTTATACAACCAAAATATTAATTTTTAAGCATTATAATATAATTCAAATCCCATCATTTCTAAATTTATAATTTTCACTATTTTTGTTCGACTCCCTTTATTTGCAAAATGCTTTTTTAAAGCTCTCATAAGTTTTTTGGGGAGAACAGATTGATATTTAACTTATTTGGAGATTATTTCATTATAGTCAAATTGAATAAAGATAAAGTACCAAATAATTTGATTGTGACATAGCGGAATTCTTGATGGTTTTTGTTTTATTTGATAGAATATTGTTAAGAATATAAAAAAAGGAAAAAAACTTACTCTTAAATTTTTTTATTTGTGTCCTAAATATCCTTCAAATTCAACAATTCATTTTTCATCAAGTATAAATTCAATATCTCTAATGTATCCATAAGTATTATAAGAAATATTTTGTATTGAAGTATCAATAAAATCATTAAGTTCATCAATGTATATATAGAATTCTATACTGATATATTGGTTATTATATATACCTCTAAGGGTATTTTTATTTTTTAATTCAAATTCTTCTTTAGTTATCTCTTTAATTACAATTTTAGACTTCAAAATTTGAGTGTTATCAATATTTTTATCAGTTTCATAAACGCCTTCAATAATTTTATTACTTTCATGAATATATGAGCCTAAATAACCAAATATTTCAAAATAACCCGTATTAATGATAATCTGTTCATTATATTCTTTTTCGTTTATTTTTAAATAAGCGTCCATTGTATATTAATCACTCTAGTTGAGTTTTCACAATAATCATAGCCATATTTTTTAACGACTTTGTTAAATGCATTTACTAATATTTCTTTTATCTCTTTTGGTGTATAGTTTTCATCATCATCGTTAATTTCTATATTTATATCAAAATCAAATCCAATATTTGATTTAAAGTCGCATGTAATCATATTACGACTTGAACTACCAATAAAATAGAAATTAAATGTGAATTTTTCTCTTACTAAATTTTGAACCTCATTAACAATTTTAATTAGTTCTTTCTTTACAGGCAATGCTTCCGCCTTTGTTACATAATCAAAATTAAACATAATATTATCCTTTCCGCCCATGCCATCCATCTAGTCTTGAAAAGCACTTGAAATCAAGCAGTCAAACCTTATCCCGCATTTCTACTATAGAAACGGAATTTCGGCAAATTTGTCCCGTAAGAGATTGATTTTATCCCATATCTTGTGGTAAAATAGATATTGTCAAAGCAGTCAATTTGACAACGGTTTTTCTACAAATTGTCGGTAGCGATCAAAATTTCTACAAACTTTTCTACAAATTGCGAATCAAGCAGTCAAAATTTGTAGAAACGCAAAACTGAATAAAAAATTGCCGAAGAATCGGCGATTTTAACACGGAAGGTTGGCAGAGCCCGGTTTAATGCACTCGACTTGAAATCGAACGACGCCACAAACGTCCGGGGGTTCGAATCCCTCACCTTCCGCCAAAACAATACCCAGCTATATTTTTTGTCGTTTACAAAAAATATAGCTGGGTATTGTTTTATATGACCTCGAAAATTCTTTTCTGTTTGGAAGAATACATTGGTCGTTCAAAATTTTTACGTTTTATCGACAATTTACATAGGGAAAAGTAGTATTTTTCTTGACAGATTGTATAAAATGGCTGAAAAAACCGATTATATAGATTTTACGGGCCATAAAACGCTGCCTGTGGATTCCATAAACTGCTTTGAAAAAGAGCAGACCGATTATAGTAAAGCGGCAGTTGGGTGCTTTTGAAGATACATATCGTAAATTACGACTAATTATATCATTTACTAACTAATGTTTTATCTAATATTGGCCTTCCGGCAATAAATTCTTCATCGGCAGAACCAACAATCCACGGATTTTTTTCACCCAACTCATCAAATGCAAACTTCACATTTTCATAATCGTTAACAAACTTAAAATAGTCAACAGGAACATAACTATCATTAACAATACCATTATCAATAAGATACGCATCTGGTCCATAACCATATGGGAAGAACGATAAAGTTTCATCATATCCTGAATCTCTGTCAGTTCCATATACATAGTATACATTTTTTATATTTAATGTCGAACATTTTGAAATGAAACTGCTGGCAAGAACATAGAACCCTCCTTGGTCATCTGGAGTAGTCAATTTAATGTTTCCGCCAAAATCGTATGTGCTTATAGCATGATCGCCCGTACCATATCCATTGATATATAAATTTTTGAACTCAGAATTCTCTTCCGCAAGTCCGGCTATCCAACCACATTTCATAGTAGTTATGAACAAACCATTGTTTTCAGATTCCACATCCATATCGTCATCTCTGTCAATATAACAGTTTTTTACAATCGAATTGCCAACAGCGCCACCTACAAACAGTCCGCCATAAGCTGTTCGATTTCTCCAATCTTGAGGTCTACCATTCATTTCAAATTTACGTACACGTGAATAACTTTCGCTTAATGTTGAGTCATCCAATTCCCCAACAATACCACCAATATAGGCTTCTTCTAAGTCGGAAGTAGTGATGGTAGTATCAGCATCACTATTTTTAATAGTTGAAGATTTAGCATAGCCTACAACACCGCCTAAATAACAGCCAGTATAATCAACCTTATATGTGCTCTTGCAGTTTTCAATTATAGAGTTATTAGAATATCCGACAATGCCGCCAAAAGCATAATCATGGAAACCGTAAGAATCAGTCTTAAAGTCTAAATCCAAAACATAATTAAATATTGTTTCGCAATTGGAAATTGTGCTGTCACTCGCAGAACCAACCAAACCGCCGACGTACAAATTTCCGGATTTACTAGACAAGGCAATTGTTAAGTTATAGACAATATTAAGGTTGCTTATCTCTACTTCTTTAAATTCATCGAACAAGAGTGTTGTTTTATCACCTAATTTTCCATCAGCCGTTCCTTCAACGGTAATAGTATGTCCATTTCCGTTTATTTTAGCTTTTGTTGCGCTTCGGTCACCAGCTCTAAAATACGTATCAGTTGAATCGATTGTGATGTCTTGTTCAATGCTAATATTTAATCCGGTTTTCTTTGAGTTTTTAAATGCATCATAAAGATCGTCAGCATCTTTAATTGATGTTTTACCGCCAAACAGCGAACATGATGATAACATCAGCATAGAAAAAACAACAACAAACACATAAGATATTGCAAAAAAACAACGATTATGTTTCATTTTCAAAACTCCTTTTTATTTAAATATTTTAGGCATAGGATAATCCGGACTTTCAGTTTCCCTTAAATCATTCGTAAAATACCAAATATCTTCTGAAAAATCCAATTTAATAGGAATTTCTTCATCATATTCAGTATAATGATGATACATAGCACCGGGAATATTGTTTGGGTTTCCCATTAAGAAATCTTTAGTCCAAAGGGTTAATCTTGAATTGCCTGTTTTTGTACTCATACAATAACCATAAGCTGTACTTGTTATTTTCTGCCAATATATAATATCAGAATGATATTTAATCGTATAATAGCATTCTTTAATAGTAGGTTCACAGTCTTTTTCATAAGTGCCTACAATTGGCGAAATTGTGAGTTTGTCATCACTACATTGGCTTCCGATATAATATGGGGTAGCTAAACAAGAAGTATAACTTGTAAAATTTCCGGTATTTATTCCGGCAAGTCCACCTATATAAGTTTTAGAAAGTCCCAATGTATTATAAAATCCATCATTGGCACCACCATCAACAATGCTTCCCACATAAATGCTATGATCCGTTTCACCTGAATTAACTCCAAAAAGGCCACCAAAATATCTTTTTTGTCCTATTCCATAATCACATTTGTTATAAATATCTGTGGCACAAAGGACATTATTAAACGATCCCCCTTTACGAAAACCCGCGATGCCGCCAATATAATTATTTTCTGATGCAACATTTAAGTTTATTTCTCCATCAACATAACATTGAGAAATAGCACCTCTATTACCACCATCCGTGATCCCACTAAAATATCCTACCAATCCTCCGGCAAATAATTCATTACTTGTAGAGGTGCTTGACTTGTTAATATCAATTTTAAAATCAACAAGTGCTAAATTTTTAATTTGAGCAACCCTGTGCGCACTTGAAAAAAAACCATAACAATTATTTGTGCTTGTTATATTGATATTACTTATTTTATAACCATTGCCATCAAAGATGCCTTGAAAATCTTGAATTCCAGTGAAAGTTTTTCCTTCGCAATCAAGATCATTCATTAATTTAAATCGACGATTATCATTTGATTCTATTTTTAACAAATCTTCAGCTGTATAAATAAGTACCTCACTACCATAAGCACTATTAGTACAAGATGCACATAAAAACATAAAAAACGCCGACATGAAGAAAGTCAAAATAATACAAAATTTTTTATTCAAATTACTCACCTCTTTAATTATTGTAGACGACTATTCATTTTTACAATAAATTAATTTCATGCACAACCTCGATCGTTGATTGTTCATTGAATAGCATAATCCATGCCACATATCTTAATTAGATTTTAGCACTTTTATGAAAAAAAAGCAAGTTTTTTACAATTATACTCATAAAACCCTTATATGGATTATTCTTAACATAAATATTTCATGTATTTTCTTTCTTGATATGTTCACTTATTATGCTATTTGGTGAACATGATTTTTTGGGATTATAGCAGTTTTCCGAGCCGATTCATCATATCCGATTTATGTTCCATAAGCGAATGAGCATAGCGGTTCAAAGTAACAGTCGGATTCTTATGACCGAGAATTTCAGCAAGAGTTTTAATATCCATTCCGCATTCAAGAGCGCGGGTAGCAAACGTATGGCGCAGAGAATGAAACCCTTTATGAGGAATATTCAGACGCTTTAAGAGCAATTCAAAACTTCGTTGGTAAGAACGGACGGAAACAGAACTTCCGTTTGCAGAAACCACAAAGGGCGACTTGCTTTTTTTCTTAATGCCTTTTAAGATTGGCAAGAGTTGCTTCGGTAACGGTATCAGCCGTCTTGAATTAGCTGTTTTCGGCTCGTCAATGATAAGTCCGTCTTGCCCGTCATGACAAGACTTTGAGACTGTCAAAATGCCTTTTACGAAATCTATATCGCTCCATTGTAAAGCAATTAGTTCTCCGATACGCAGACCGCTATACAAACAAAGCAAAATGCCGTACATTTTGTCTTTTTTTCCGTTTAAGATAGATTGTTGATTAATTTTATCAGTTAAACTTATATTTTTGCAGTCTTTTTCAACTTGATTGTTATAATCCTCAGAGAAAGTAGACAGAGAAAAATACTCCGTTTCACCAAAAGGAATTTTAAGATTTGCTTCTTCTTTAAAAATTTCATCTTTTACATCTTCGCTTAGTTCACTTAATTCAGGAAATTCACAATAATAACCATAATGAACTCTGTCTCTTGAAGAGCCCAAATCATCACCAAATATAGGATCTATCATTTCAATTAATTCTTCGCTAACACCATACATTTCTGATAATTTTTTAAAAATATATTCTTCATTCATAATAACTCCCATTAAACAAATAATGTAATAAAGAACTCCACTATTGATGGAGTCCTGTTTTACAAAGTTTAGTTTCTTTAATATTATCAAGTTTATTTGTTTCTATAATCACATGCCAACCAGCCATATCACAAGTTGCATAATCACTATCACAAGTGGTCTTGATACTTACAGTTAGTGTACCTATTTTATTTACACTATAACCATCATATTCATGTCTATAACTACCACTATTTTCTTCTAAAATTGCAATAATTATTGAACTATTTTTAAAGTACTCTTCATCATATTTTTCTATAGCATTGGCAAAACCAATTGTACTATCACTTGCTATTTTCTCACGTGGCCCTAAACTAAATTTTTTTAGATTAACATTGTAATACTCTAGTAATTCTTTATGTGAATTAACTATTATTACACCTTCTGAATTTTCAACCCAATTAGTTTTTATAAATTGGACACTATCATTACTAGTAGAAAAACCACTTGTAAATAATAATGTACTAAATAAACTTAATACAATCGACATTTTAAATAATATTTTCATTGAATGTCCCCCACTACTATAATTATATCATTTTTTCGGTTAATTTACAAGATAAACGAATAATTTCATCTTGCTTAGGATTTTTAAAAATGTAAAAAGAGTTAATCCTTTTCAAAATATCAGAATTAACTCTTTTATTTCAATAAAATTTTATTCAGTAATTGTTAAATGTATCTTAAGGAATATTCTCATATTTAAAGTATAATTTGCTGTAAGTAACGCTTCACCTGGACCTGTTGAAGATACTAAACCATGATGCTCCATATCTACATTGATTCCATTAAAACATTCAATATCCCATACATAATAACCTATATATGGATATGGACTATTCGTAAAATCTAGTTCCAATGTGTACATTCCATTTTCTTCAGAATATGAATAAGACATATTACATTCTATTACTATTTGTTCTGTTTTTGTTTCTTTTAAAATAATAAAATCTTTTTTATAGACTATAGATGGGTCATCTTTATTTATCGCATATATAGTCACAGTTGTATTTTCACTAACACTTAGTGCAAGAACTGTACCATACTTAGTTACTTTAGCAACATTTTCATTACTTGAATACCAATCATAATCAAGTCTTGACATTGGATCACGTAATCTATCTTCTACCATTAAATAAAGATTTCTTGTAAATCCTTCTGTTATTGTATTTCCAAGTAAAGATCCATTATTAAATGTTACTTCACTTCCTAAAGGGAACCCTTGGTTTCTTGCAGGATCAGTTACAAGTGTACCATCAATATTCAAATCTGTATTTACCTTTCTTCTTAACGCAAATTGTATTTGAACTTTATCAAAGTTATCAGAATATCCTATATAATAAGTTCCAGGATTTAAAATTACAGTAAATACTGGGCCACTATTTATACTAGTAATATTATTAGTGTATTCCAACACTAAATAATAATGATTATCACCTGGTTCATAACCTGGATCACGATGCTTTTCAAAAATATAAATAGGTATATTTCTATTGATTGTTCCACTTGTCACAATATCAAGTTCAATTTTTGAACGATGACTTATTGTTACTTCTTCAAAATAATTAGTCACAGTTTTATTATCAAATAATTCATCAAAACCAATTGTAGCAAGTCTATTTTGATAATTTATATCATTTTTCTCTACTTGCTCAATTGTTAAGGTAATTAATGAATAAGTTGATTTAGGTAGAACAACATCTATGTAATAATATCCATTTTCAGGTAAAAATACATATAATTCATTTTCACCATTGTAAGTTATTGCTTGTTCATTTATTCCAGTTGATCCATATCGATTAAGCAATTCTGTTTTGTTTATATTTGAATATATTTTTATAGTTCCTTCAGGTAAAATTATATTACTTCCAACATTTAGTGAGAATCTATAAAAACCTTCACCTTGATTATTAAGATATTTATAACTACAATGATATACATTTTCATTATTTAAATGCATACTATTTTTAATATTATTAGTACCTTTGTTTAATAGAATATTGCTACTAGTCCATGTTAATGAAATTCCAATTTCGAATGTACCTGAGACATTAGTATCATCAAATTCAAAAGATATATAGTATGTTCCACAACCTAAAAATTGAGTTACTGTGTTACTACCACTACTTATCACATTCATGTTTGCATCATAGATTATTATATTAATTGTCTTGGATGAATTTGCATTAATCTTATAAGATTTTGAACAATTAACATTTAATTTAAATAATTCATTAGTTGCCTTGCTTAAACTTAAAGATTCAGTCACATCTCCTACACAGTCAATTTCATATTCTGTATAATCTTCAGAAGGCATTATTTTATTTCGATAACTTGACCAATACTCTTTATTTTTATATTCAGCAATTCTATTTACTGGTACGATAATTTTTAAACTAGCATTACAACCATCATACACGCTTACTCCTAGGTTAGTAATGTTTGTTATTCTTCTATTTACAGTAACTACAGAAAGTGATGAACAATTCTTAAATGCTTCATCATCAATATACTGTACACTTAATGGTATGACAATTCTTTCTAAACTTCCACATCCTTTAAATGCTGAACTGCCTATAGCAATCAAATTAGTTGATAATGTTACTGACTGCAAATATGAACACCCTTCAAAGGCACTTGTATCTATATTTGTTACAGTATTTGGAATCGTAATCCTAGCTAAGCTAGCGCACCCTTTAAATGCTGAACTACCAATAGCAATTAAGCTGTTTGGTAACCTAACTGACTGCAAATATGAACACCCTTCAAAGGCACTTGTATCTATGTGTGTTACGCTATTAGGTATACTAATACTTTCTAAACTTGCACATCCTTTGAAAACAGAATCTCCTATCGAAATTATATTATTAGGTAGAGTTACACTTTGTAAAGAATAACAATTTTCAAAAGCGCCTGTATCTATGTGTGTTACACTATTAGGTATATAAATACTTGTTAAACTAGCACATCCTTTAAATGCTTCAGCACCAATACTAGTCACACTTAACCCACCAATTTGATTAGGTATTATTATAGAAGTTACATTACTATTTAAAGGTCCTAAAATTTTTAATACAGTTGAACCACTTTGATTTTCACAGCTAATATTAAATTCACTTTCAACTACTTTATAACACTTTTCGCACTTTAACCAATGCCTATTTCCTGCAGATACAAGTGATTCAAATTTATGTATACAAGTTGATGCTTCTTCTAAATGCTCTTTTCCAGATAAACTAAATAAGCGAGAATTTGTAGCATCGCAATAAAAGCATACATATTTGTACAAATTTCCATCCTTCCAATACCTTCTATAATCATGAGTTGTATGTTTATTATTAGCAACTGCTAATCCTTGAATATCTTGATAGTGCAATCTTCCATCATCAAGATACCCCATAAGAGAAATATGTGTCCATGGATCATTATTCATATCCAAATCTTGTAATCCTAGCATATGGCCCATTTCATGCAATATGGTACTATAATCATCGTGTTTTTTTATTTCAATTTTATGAAAACCTGGTACAGGATTAAACTCTCCTAATGCATCTTTTAATGCTGGGTTGTATCTAATTGGAACAACACCAGCTCCATTGCTTGATCGTTTTTCTAAGTTTACTATTGCACCTGAATAGTCTACTATTCTAACACTATTCCATTCCGATGCAGCTTTATCAACATTAGATATAAATTTTGCTTTTTGTTCAGAAGTTAATGCTGATAAAGTAGATTCATCTATCCAATATTTATATAATGGAGAAATAATAGGCATTACCTGCCAATTTCTACAACCACTTGGATAACTAGATGAATATCCTTCTTCTCTACTAGCACCACAAGTAGAACCACAACCAAATCCACTTGGAAATTCCGGAATAGTGTTATCCGAAGAACCATTAAGATTTTCCTGCAAATCATTTCCATTATTACAACCATAACCTGTATAATTATTAGAATCAACTTCCAGTTCAATATTGTCTTCATTTTCAGTTAATTCTTGTGCATAAATATGAATTCCAAAGCTATTAAATAAAAGGCATAATATAAATAATATACCAATTATTGTTAATAAATTACTCATTTTTTTAAATATTTTCATAACTTTCCTATACATAATATATTATATTTTTTCAAATTTTACGGCTATTACACCATTATAATTATCTTCATTTGTTACAATAGCGGTATAAGTGTTTGTTTTATTTTCTTCTACTACTTTGCCATTAAATGTCCACTCTTTTACCTTATATCCTTCTTTGGGGGTTGCGATAAATGTTACTTCGCGACTTCCCTTTTCACCTCCACGAAGTACTATACAATAACTATTTTCTCCACAATTAAGTTCACAAATACTGAAGTCATTACAACGCTTAATTGTTGGATTAAAGGAATCTGTGGTTTGAATAGTTAATTCTCCTTCTCCTTCTGTAACAGAAAAATGGAAAATATAACCATATTCTGACTT
>ENA-ORPH01003389-ORPH01003389.1-human-gut-metagenome-genome-assembly--contig:-NODE-3389-length-11851-cov-2.728043_pt1 | contig 11851 bp, 8 predicted proteins | sample MGYA00242142_ERZ509074 | MGnify/ENA primary metagenome ERZ509074 (study PRJEB26280, sample SAMEA2338724) | human gut metagenome | biome: human gut; feature: human-associated habitat; material: faeces... | reverse complement strand
AAAAGTAGGGTGGCAATAGCCTCCAATAATAGGAGCGTTAAGATCGTCTTCATCGTATGTCTCTCCCGGAATGTCGCTTGGCCAATGCCAACCGTTCAGGTCGTCCGGGTTGTCTGTATAAGTGTTCTTGGCATATCCTCCATGCCAGGGTTCCATCCATACGATATAGATACGTGGGATAACCTTGACATTGATATCTTCTACTCCCTGCCACCTGTGGTTACTGTAAGCTATAATCTTGTCGACACCGTCGCTTTCATTGTTTTCCAGCATATTCCATTGCATATATTCTTTAATGATGGAGCCGTAAGGATACGGATATTCGTCTCTTACCTTGTCATAGCCCGGGCCGAAGAATTCACGTAAACCTTTCATCGGATTTCGTATCGCATAAAGATATTCTGCCGGATTGACCGTAACTCTTCCGTCTTTGACTTCTATAGTTCCTCCCCCTTCGATAGGAGGGAGTATGCCATGGTCTTCTTCTTTACATGAATAAAAGAAGATACTCATCAATAGTCCTGTGATAAAAATAAATTTTTTCATGTGCTAAATGATTTATGTTAATATCCTTCGTTGTTTTCTGTGATAGCGTCATTGGCATCGACGGCTGCCTGTGGAATTGGGTATAGAACATGATAAGGCTGGATGGTGACTCCGGCATGGTCTTTCATATATTCGCCCAGTTTGCCGAAGCGGATTAAATCCCAGCGGCGCAGGTGTTCACAACATAATTCATGTAATCTTTCTTCCAGTACGACTTCGGCAAATTGTTCTTTATTCAGATTATCGGCTGCTGTTATGGAAGTCAGTCCTGCCCTGCCTCGTACTTCATTTAAGGCATCATACTTATCATTACTTGTGTCATCAATGCTGTTCAGCGCTTCCGCTTTCATCAAAAGCACGTCTGCATAACGAATCATTGTAAAATTCAGATTATCATCTTCAATCACATTACCTGTTTCTGCGTCCCAGAATTTGCCGGAAGAAGGAGGTGTCTGGGTGACGCCTGCATATTCTGTGATGAAGAATGCTTTTTTACGTTTATCGTTGTTATCATAAGAATCGTATAAATATTGTGTCGGACCAAATCCGCCCCAGCCGCCAAAGTTGGTCGGTCCGCCTACATTACGAGGTCCCCAATAAGAATGCTGGATACTTCCCTCCAGTCCCCATGAACCGGAATGCTTGAATTGAATTTCAAATATATTCTCATATTCCTGATTCTTGTTTTTAGGATCGAATATATCCTTTAGATTATCGTACAATTTGAATTTGCCTTCGAGCATCCGGCAGTATTTTAATGCTTCTTCCGGTTTTCCCCACTGAAGGTAAATGCGTGCCAGCAAAGCTTGGGCAGCGTATGAAGTGGCTCTTCCTTTATCTTGGGCATTCGGCCAGGAGGTAGGGAGGCCGAGAGCTGCTTCCATATCCTGCGTAATCAGTGTGTAAACTTCGTCAACCGTAGCGCGCGGTCTCATGATTTCACTTCTGTCAATGGATGATTTTGTCCATAAGGGAACTCCACCGTACATTCTTACTAAGTCGAAATAGTAGATCGCTCTTAAAAAACGAGCTTGCATAATCATGGAATTATGAAGATCCGCACTGACTGCATCCGAAGGCATATCAATAACTGCATTGCAACGTTTGATACCTTCGTAACAGAGCCGATAGTGATTGTCCAGGAATTCGTGTGAAGCGGAAAAAGTATAGTAATGCAATTGGGAATAAGCCGCCCAACCCATATCAAACGGAATTACTTCATCTGTTCCGAATTCAGTAAGGGTAATGGTATATTTCCCGACAAAGACTTCCTGGAGCGTGCCATAAGCGGCATAAAGAGTTTGCTGCCAGTCTTCCGGTTTTTCATAAGCATTTTCCGGTGTTAGTACACTTTGGGGTGTCAAGTCAAGAAAGTTGTCGCAACTACATAATGTCAGGCAACTGAAAGCTAATATTGATAAATATTTTTTCATAATGTTTCTGTTTTTAGAAGTTAAGAGAAATACCACCGATAAAGCTACGGGCGTTCGGATAAGGATTGGTATTGTCGCTGGACTCTACATCAAATCCCGTAAATTCCGTAGCTGTGAATAGGTTTTGTACAGAGAAATAAACTCTGATATTTGAGGCTTTGATATTTCTGATGACGTTTTTCGGCAAGCTATAACCAATTTCCAGATTACGGAGGCGGAGATAATCACCTTTTTGGAGATTGGCGTCGGTACCATCTCCGTTGGCATAAGCACTACCAACTCTCGGAGCCGGATATTTGTTGTTCGGTCTGTCTTGTCTCCAATAATATTTGTAATAGTTTTCACTCATGTTTCCCCATACATTGAAAGAATTGAGGTAACGGTTCAGTGAATTGTTGATTTTATGTCCTCCTGCAAAAGTAAAGAACGCGGTAAGGTCAATACCTTTATATGAGAATGTATTCGTAAAGCTACCATAATATTTGGGAGTGGAAACTCCGCAGAAATCACGGTCTTCTCCGTTGATGACATAGTCTTTCTTGGCATCCAGAATCTTGCGGTCACCGGGTTGGGCATTGTACTTGGCAGCTTCGGCAGCTTCATTGGTTTGCCAGATACCTTCGGATTTCAATAAGTAGAACTGTCCGATAGGACGTCCCACAAACAATGTTTTATTGACATCTTGTTTGCCGTCATAAAGTTCTTTGATCTTATTGTTATTATAAGAAATCATGAAGGCAGTTGTCCATAAGAAGTCTTTGGTACTGATGTTGACCGTGTTCAGCGTAAATTCAATACCTTTGTTATCAATTTTGCCGATATTGGTAAGTGAAGTTCCGAAGCCGGATTCCAACGGAAGGGGTACTTCCCATAGCAGGTCAGTCGTACGCTTATAGTAGGCCTCGATCGTACCGGCTATCCGATTGTTGAATAACCCGAAGTCAATACCCAAGTCTAGTTGGTTGGCTTTTTCCCAAGTCAGTTCCGGGTTCGAAATAGAGGTTTGTACGGAGCCGGTTACCAGGTTATTACCTAAAATGTAATTGGCGGAAGCTCCTCCGAGGGCGATTGTCGGGGCATAAGCAAAATCTCCGATATTCTGGTTACCCAGTTTGCCGGCGCTGATTCTTAACTTCAGGTTGCTGATGACCGGAGCGTTTTCTTTGATGAAACTTTCTTCAGAAGCACGCCATGCAAGAGCCAGTGACGGAAAGAATCCCCATCGGTGTCCCGGAGCAAAACGGGAAGAACCGTCGCCGCGCATCGTCAATGTTGCCAAATAGCGGTTGCTGAAATTATAATTGAATCGTCCGTAGAAAGACACCAGAGAAGATGGGACTGCATACGAAGAGTTCGGTCCATGTTCCTCCGCTCCTTGCAAATTGTAATACTTGAGAATAGATGATAACTTTTTGGAGTCGGCGGTTACTTCTTCATAATCTGTTCTGGAAGCGGAGAAACCTGCCATTGCAGAAAGTTGATGTTCTTTATTGATGTCAAATGAATAAGTGGCAGTGTTCTCTGTTTGCCAATATCTTTTCTTGTTCGACATCACATTAGCATGGCCACCAGCCGTATAATGCTGTCCCATACGGCCGTCTTCGTAAGTATTTACTTTATAAAAGACAAGTTCTCCGCCGTTATCGGAACGTAATTTCAAGTTCTTTATCGGTTCTATCTCGATGTAGGCGGAACCTACGAATCTGGACTTGAGTGTGGCTTTGTCAAGCAGGTCAACAATAGCCACCGGATTTGCTCTCGTGTTGAGGAAACCATCGAAGTATTCTCCGTCTTCGGTATAGATAGGAGCTGTCGGTTGTGAACTAATGGCACTGAACATAGTTCCGTATCCCGAATCGGCTTCTTCATTGATATTCATGAGCTTTGACTCAATGACATTGAAACGTACACCGTATCTCAGCCACTTGTTTAGTTTGGCATCCATATTATATCGGACGGTCAGCTTATTGAAAGACGAGTTTTTGATCGTACCTTTCTGATCATACCAGTCTACTCCTAAAAAGTGTTGTATATCGTTCTTCCCTCCGGAAATCGAGAAGTTATAGTTTTGGTATTGCCCGTTTTGGGTCACTGCGTCCTGCCAGTCGGTCGATTCACCACGGCTTAGCAAGCGTAGTTCTTCTGATGTCCATTTGTAGTTAGGCTGGGCAATGGATACTAATTCATAGTATTGCTGTGCGTTCATCAAATCTTGCTTGTTCAACATTCGTTGCGTACCGAAAGAGGCATTCAGGGAGATTTTGGCTTTTCCGCTTGTACCCTTCTTGGTAGTCACGAGTACTACGCCATTAGAACCTCTCGAGCCATAGATAGATGCGGAAGAAGCGTCTTTTAATATTTCGATAGATTCAATATCACCGGAAGATAAATCCTGCAAACCTCCTTGTACGGGAATACCGTCGACGATGTATAACGGCTCGCTGCCGGCTCGGAGCGAACCTACTCCACGAATAACGACAGAAGCATCTCCACCCGGTTTTACGGAGCCGGTAGTGACTTGCACGCCGGCGGCAAGTCCTTGCAGGGCAGTTGTCACTGTTCCTACTTTGGAGTTAGTAAGATTTTCTGATTTGATAGAGGCAACGGCACCCGTTAAATCGCTCTTTTTGGCAATACCATACCCGATTGCCACTACTTCGTCCAGATTAATGGCGTCTGCTGCCATTTGTATATTAATGACATTTTGCTTTCCTACGGTAACAGATTGTTTTACCATACCCACGAAAGTAAACTCCAGAACATTTCCTCTTTGGGCCCTGATGCTGTAGTTGCCGTTTGCATCACTTACTGTTCCTGTTTGAGTACCTTTTATGGTTATAGATACACCTGGCAATGTTTCATTACTCGTGTCGGTAACGGTTCCTCTAATGTTGATTGTCTGTGCATGTAATACACTGGCAAAAAAGATGGCTATAAATAATATAATGTGTTTTTTCATGACGCTTATTTTATAGGATTGTTAGTTAATAGGCCCGGATAGGAAGAACACCAATTTTCCAACCGCTTTTTGAGCAGATTTCAGAAACGATATTAGTCTCTTCGTAGAAGTTCACATAATAGGCAGACCAGCCGGCTTCCCCGTCGCCTTCACTTGAAGTCCAGTAATTGTTTGCCGGAATATTGACTCCTTTCTCAGCTAATAAACTTTTAACTTTGAATACTTCGATCAGTTCTTCTCTGGAAGGGAGGAACCAGTCGGCATATACGGCATTTCCTTCAGTGACACTGTTGTCCAGACAAAGTTGGGCGGCAATTTTGACTCCTTGCCACTCGGGCCAGTTGTTCGCACTTTGCAATGCATTAAACTTTTTGACTATATTTTGAGTGTTTGTATAGCCGCTTCCCATGTTTTGACTCGTTCCGGCCGCGTCCGACGGATTTACCTCCGGACCGAATTGTTCTGTTCCCGTACCGATGTTACTCATGTTTACGATATATCCGTGTGCCTTTGCAGCGTCCACCCAGAATACAACACCTCCTCCGAGTTTGTCGCCAACATTCGTCTCGATAGTGATTGTTCCAAGATTACTTTTCCGTTCTCCCCTGATAATCATAATAGAGTTTACCCCGTATAATCCTTCCGGAAGTGTAAATTCTACTCCTTCTTCATTAAGAGTTAATGGCAGATTGTATTCGACGCCTGTCGGGTAGAAAGAAGCATATAATACGGCGACGTCCCCTGCTTCAAATCCTTTTCCCTGAATCTCGACTTTGCTCTTGGGCTGTACATTACCTGAAGGGAGAACGATATCAATGATCGGAACAACGAAAGGTACTTTGAAAGTTCCGTTTAAAACGGTCTGTTTCCCTGCTCTTTCAATTGTTACGGTATACTCGCCGCCTGCTTCTACCGGGACGATAAACTTCAGGTAACTGTCTGTAATCTCCGTGACTTCTACCTTTTCTTTCTGGTTGTCAGCGTTACTTAAATAGACTATATCTTCTTTTGCAAAACCGAGTCCGTTGATTTGCGCAACCTGACCGGGGATGATGTCATTTTCCGAAGGAAATTTTATTTCCTTTAGAATGGGGGCTATGGGAGTAGCGGTGTGTTCGTCGTCGCTATCACAACTATAAAAGCTGCATACTATCAAGCCCGATAAAATAGGGATGAGTAGTCGTTTCAAATAGGTTTTCATGGTTCATTAAATTTAAAAGTTGAACGATAAGGCTAATTCTTTTTCAAGCATGAAGTGCTTCACTTCATCGAGAGTGGGAATAGACGGTTGTGCACCCGAGCGTGTGACTGCAATGGCTGCCGCAGTGTTGGCAAAGTTGAGTGCTTCCCGGTCTATTTCTTTTTTTGCACAAACGACCGCCAATGCGCCGCAAAAAGTGTCACCTGCGGCGATTGTGTCGATCGCATTTACTTTACAACCGGGAAGTTGGATGGTTTCTTTAGCATTTTTCATGTATGCACCTTGGCTTCCCAGTGTGATTACCACATTGCTTGTACCCGCTTTCAGCAATGTTTCGGCTATTTCCTCAAGATTATTATCTGTATAATCTATCCCTGAGATGAATGAAGCTTCCAGCTCATTGACGACTAGTATATCAATGGCTTTCATCAGCTCCTCATCGATCAGACAGGCGGGTGCGGGATTGAACAATACCTTTTTACCTTTTTTCTTTGCTGATAGAGCTATTTTTTTTATTGTTTCGTAAGGAATCTCAGCCTGCATGACGATGATGTCGGCTTCGTCAATTACTTTTGAGAAATGGGTGATTGAACCGGGTAATAAAGAATAGTTAGCTCCGGGAGCTACTGCAATGCAGTTCTCACCACTGTCAGCCACAAAAATAAGTGCGGTTCCTGTGGGATGATTGACATCATCAATAATGTAATCGGTGGTGATACCTTCTTTCTTAAAGTGATTTTTTAAAATATCCGCATACATATCATTCCCCAAAGAGGTGACAAACGTCACAAAGCCGCCAAGCCTGGCTGCCGCCACAGCCTGGTTGGCTCCTTTGCCTCCGAGGGACTGCATGAAATTTGCATCTCCGACTGTTTCGCCGGGTGCCGGGAGATGGCTGACTTGTGCAACCATGTCGATGTTTGAACTTCCAATAACTACTACTTTCATTTGAATCAGATTTATGTGATAGACCTAGGCTTTTTCTTTATTCTATAAGTTGACTTCCCTTTTGTATGGAATAGCACTCTGGGCACCGATGCGTGTGACGGCAATGGCGGCCGCTGCATTTGCGAATTTTACGGATTCGGCCAACGAATGTCCTTGGGATAGATACACACTGAATGCTCCGCAGAAGACATCTCCTGCTCCGGTTGTGTCGATCGTCTCTACTTCTTTTGCAGGAATCATGGTATATTCGTCCTTTTCTTTCACGTAGGCTCCGTCTTTTCCCAAAGTAATGACAACATTTTCTATACCTTTCTCTCCGATAGCTTTAGCTGCCCGGTGCGCACTCTCAACATCCATTACTTTTATTCCTGATAGCATTTCTGCTTCTATACGATTAGGCAATATAGTATGTACATTATTTAAAAAGGAGTTGCTCAACGTAGAGGCAGGCGCTGGATTGAGTATTACTTTCTTACCGTATCGGTTGGCAATAGTAGCCGCGTACTCTACTGTATCTATCGGAACTTCAAGCTGCATGAGTATAATATCGGCTTCCTTGATTTTTTCTTCCGCTTTATTGATATCTTCTGTTGAAAGCGAACGGCTGGCACCCGGTGCTACAATAATACTGTTTTCACCAAACGAATCGACAGAAATAAGAGCTACTCCTGACGGGCTTTTCTGATCGGTGAATATAAATTCAGTATTGATTTTCTCAGATCTGTATATTTCCAAAGCTTGCAGCCCGAATAGATCGTAACCAATTTTGGAGATAAGGGTGACTTCCGCTCCCAACCGGGCCGCTGCGATTGCCTGATTGGCTCCTTTTCCTCCGGGGTTCATATAGAAAGTTCCACCTAGAATGGTTTCTCCGGGGACAGGTAGTCTGTTGGCTTTCACAACCATATCGGTATTACAGCTTCCGATAACTACGATTTTGGGTCGATTGCTAGATATAGTTTCCATAATATTAATAATTAAGATGATGCAAATAAAAGGAATAATAACGCGTCGTTTTTTACATTAATATTCCATTTATATAATTTCAAATTATATATTTAGGATGAAATATCCTGTTTAAAAATAATTTATGGATTGTATTGTTGTGTGGAATTATATAATTACAAACGGATAAAGTGAAAATAAGGAGAGCGTTTTAGTGTTGTGAGTTTAGATGATCTGCTTTTTCTTTTTAGATTTCTTTAGCATTTGTGTGCCGTTTAAGAACATCAGACAGTTTTTCTTTTCGTATTTTTGATTCTATCCATGCGGTAAAATCGAAAATGCGTAATAGCTGATTTTCGTATTTATCATTGTATAATTCATGAATTTCGGGATATAACTTTTCCCAGAAATCTTCCCGGTCTTTTCTTAGAATAGGCAGATTACTTTTATTTAAGAACCATAAAACCGTATGCTCTGTTTTGAAAGTCTGCTCTTTGGGAGAAGACAGGCTGCGGGTAATAGAACGGGATTCGTGTCGTATCAATTCAAATTCTTGTGTCTCATAGTAAGCTATAAGACGAACCAGACGAATGGTTCTCATTAATGGCAGGTATTTGATATTATGATCTATAATGGCATTACTGATATATTTTTTTGCGGCCTTGTAATTTTGGTTCCCGATGTGTATGAGGGTTGTGTAAAGTAATAGCTCGCTTTTACGAATCGGACTTAACCATGCTTCTTTATCATAAAGTGTTTCCTGATAACGGCTCATGAGTTCTGTACATTCAGCAAAGTTCCCTTTGTCGAGGTAAGGAAATAGCTCATATTGGAAAAGCAGGCAAGTTGCATTTATCTTAAATTCCAATGAAGAATCCTCTGCGATTAACTTTCTTAATTTCTCCAGGAAATAGGGTATCTCATTATAATTTCCAACCGACCGCAGACTACCGAGTACTCCTTCAAGTACAGATAAATAGTAAATGGGGGGATTCGACCAGAATTGCTGATTCTGTTCAAATAATGAGTTAAGCTCTTTGTATGAATTTAAGGCAGCTCGGTAATCTCCCGCCCCCATTAGATAGTTTGCTTGAAAGAGTTTATGGTTTCGTGTCAATTCAAAGTTTCCTTCCGCGTCTGAAGAAGCGGCTATATATAGCTCGTTGACCATAAGGTCGTTCATATCTTGTTTTTGCTTCGCAGTTCGTATGGAGCCGATATGAGAGAGGCGGTATTTTAGTAAATTGTGCAGAGAAGATTGCTCCGTTATTTTTCGGATTTTCTTTAAAGATTCATTCTGGATAAAATGTTTATGAAAAAGCTCCTGTTCTGTCATGTTGGGGAAATTCAGCCGTAGCAGATATTCCAGTTCCTGTTTTTGGGCAATTGTCAGTATCTCATTGTTTTCGTAGAATTGAGCTTGCTCAATCGTGTTGGATAGAATCTCGAAACATTCTTCGAACAGAGAGCGCTCATACAACATACGGGCTTTGCATAGATCATTCAGCAGATCATAATAGATGTCTTTCTTCTTCCTTAATGTGAGCAGCGTGTCTACCAGTTTCTCATATAAATATTGAATGGATACTTCGAAGGAGCCTCTCGGCCTGCGCTTATAAAATTCTTCTTTCACTGTATTTCCGTTGGGTTGTTTACTCTTCGTGATAATGTCGTAAATCACAAGATAGTCCTTCTCCTCCTTGTCTTTAACGACCTGCAAGGAGAAGTGTTTCTTTTCTGATTTTGATAAAGAGTATATTAGGGAGATAACGGAATCGACTCTTTTCATGAAAGTCCTTTCAATTAGTATTAGATTGCAATATTCGGGAATTTCTGTGAAAAAAGCAAGTTATTCAAGAAATTAACACATCCGGTTTAAGCGGACTCAGACCGGATTTGTCTCTAAATATTAATGAGTTCTTTGCAACATTAACTATACTCTATCATTCGAAGAACTCTAGTCCTTCGAATGATAAACTTCAGTTCTTCGAATAAAATTATACATTCAAAGTTATTAATATTTTTAGGTAAAGGTGTTATTTTGTACATTTAATGAGAAAATATTATTTTCTTTCCATGTTTTTACGGGAAAAACTATACCTTCGAAGCACATTTATTTAATATTAAAGAAGAAATGTTGGATTTAAAACAGCTCACAGGCGATGTATGCCGTATCGCAACCGAAGCCGGGCATTTTTTGAAAGAAGAGCGGAAGAATTTCCGTCGTGAGAGTGTGGTGGAGAAACATGCACACGATTATGTGTCTTATGTAGATAAAGAATCAGAGGTACGGATAGTGAAGGCTCTTTCCGCTTTGTTACCCGAAGCTGGCTTTATAACGGAGGAAGGCTCTGCTACTTATCAGGATGAACCTTATTGCTGGGTTATTGATCCGCTGGACGGAACAACGAATTATATTCACGATGAGGCTCCTTACTGTGTATGTATTGCTTTGCGTAGTCGCACCGAACTGCTCTTGGGTGTTGTATATGAAGTTTGCCGGGACGAATGTTTCTGTGCATGGAGAGGGGGAAAGGCCTTTATGAACGGGGAAGAAATACACGTTTCAGGTGTTCGGGATATAAAAGATGCATTTGTCTTTGCTGAGTTGCCATATAATGCCCAACAATACAAACAGACAGCTCTCCACTTGATAGATAAACTTTACGGAGTAGTGGGCGGCATTCGTATGAATGGCTCTGCCGCTGCCGCGATTTGTTATGTTGCTATGGGGCGTTTTGATGCGTGGGCGGAAGCTTTTCTCGGAAAATGGGATTATTCGGCAGCGGCTTTGATTGTGCAGGAAGCCGGTGGGCGGGTTACCGATTTTTGTGGTAACGGACACTTCATGGACGGCCATCATATTATAGCGACTAACGGATATTTGCATTCTGTATATCAACAGCTTATTGCGGAAGTCCCTCCATTGGATATGTAACGATATTGTAGCCTTCAATTCTCTATGATTATGAAACACACATTTCTTGTTAAAGAATGGTTTGGGGCATTTCTTTCCCTCTTATTCCCTCGTTGTTGCGTTGTCTGCGGCAGGGCATTGGCAAAAGGGGAAGAATGTATTTGTGCTGTGTGCAATATGGATTTACCACGTACCGATTATCATCTTCGAAGAGATAATCCGGTTGAGTTACTATTCTGGGGAAAGTTTCCTTTGGAACGGGCTACGTCTTTTTTCTACTATCGGAAAGGGAGTGATTTTCGACGGATACTACATTTGCTTAAATATGGGGGGCAGAAAGAGATAGGAGCCATCATGGGACGATACATGGCTGCGGAATTGATAGAGTCCGGTTTCTTTCAGGGAATCGATGTGATAATTCCGATTCCGCTGCATGAGACGAAACAACGCATCCGTGGCTATAATCAGAGTGAATGGATAGCGCGGGGAATTGCTGCCGTGACTGGAATCCCCGTCGATACGGAAGCTGTTGTACGTCGGAAATATACGGAAACGCAAACGCGTAAATCTATTTTTGAACGTTGGGAGAATGTAGAGGGAATCTTCGAATTGCATCATGCTGAATCCTTGATTGGAAAACACGTGTTAATAGTGGATGATGTGTTGACAACGGGAGCGACTACCGTAGCATGTGCTTCCCGGATCATGGAAGTAGAGGGTATACGGATAAGTGTGCTGACATTAGCGGTAGCAGATTAAATGTATTCTCTTTAGTAGTACCGGATAATCGAAAAAATAGGGGGATATTCCTTTTGTGGAGTTTGAGGGTGTTAATCCTGAAGATTGTATCTGCATATTTGGAAGAAATGAAAAATGTTATCTTATATTACTTCGTAAACGGA
>ENA-ORPH01003375-ORPH01003375.1-human-gut-metagenome-genome-assembly--contig:-NODE-3375-length-11889-cov-4.257901_pt1 | contig 11889 bp, 10 predicted proteins | sample MGYA00242142_ERZ509074 | MGnify/ENA primary metagenome ERZ509074 (study PRJEB26280, sample SAMEA2338724) | human gut metagenome | biome: human gut; feature: human-associated habitat; material: faeces... | reverse complement strand
ACGGTTTGTTCCTGCGCCAAGTACACCACGAAGTCCTGCGGTTCCGAATTTCAGAGATACAGCAAAACGGTCCTTGATCTCCTCATCGTTTCCTTCAATCCGTGCCAGCTCCGGGTTCAGATCTGCGTCTTCCAGATCAGCTGCCAGCCATCTCTTATACTCTTCCAGATACATATCTTTTTTCTCCTGTTCTATTCTTTATTTGTAACTATTCAGCGCCATGCGAAAGAGAAGAAAATCGTGAATCATGCTTGCATGAATGCGCGGTTTTCTTGAATTTCATATGGCGAGAAGCAACATCGAGATGCAGCGCAAGCGGAATCGAGATGGGGTTCTGAATAGTTACCTTTCTTTTATGTCTCACTCTTATGTCCCCATGTAGCGCCACATAAATGTATGTATAGTCATAATATACCATAACTGTCCCAAAACAGCAATTATTTTTGGTAATTTAAGCAAAATTTTACCGATTCTTTTTCTCTTTTTTCGACTCTGTCCGCCGTTTTCAGACAGAATTAGCTAAAACTCTTTTCGTCCAGCCATATCTTTTTGTCATTCGAATATAAAATTCCCGCTGCAAGTTATCCTTGCATTTTTCCATAATGATAATATTATTGTTCCAACTAATTTCTCGCACCAGTGGTGCGAGTTTCTATCCTTCCGACAACTTTCCATTCCGACAAGCTCTGGTAATTATGATATCGCTTAGTGGGTTACAAAAGCAGAAATCTGCACGTCTCGCGAAAACGCAAATTTCTGCTTTTGTTATGGTATTTATATTAGTTTTTATTCCTCTCCCGGTCTGTGATTGTAGTCAAATCCGCATTTCTCCAAAAACGCCCGCGCAATCACGGTTGCACCGATCTGGTTCGGGTGAATCCGATCCCATGCAATGTAGGAAGAATGACGGTATTGGAAGTAATCATTAAAAACAGCCTGCAGATCGATAAAACAGCAGCCATATTTTTCGGCCATCTCACGGCAGATTGCCCCATACGTATCCATACGTTTTCTCATCCAGTCCTCTGCATTTGGCTCCATATAATATGGGGTCATGAGAAAAACACCTTTTACGTTATCTTTTACGGAGAGAATCATCTTTTCGACGTTGGAACGGTACTCCTCCGGCGATACCTGCTCGTCCGGGATGGCCGGGCTGTCGAACTGTCTCCAGACGTCGTTGATGCCGATGCAGATAGAAACCCAGTCCGGGTTCAGGGAAACAACGTCGCGGTCAAACCGCTGCAGCAGGTCGCGGCTTGTGTTTCCACTGATACCGGAGTTTGTTACACGAATGTATACCTCCGGGTAAAATGCAGACAGCATGTTCTCAACAATTCTGACGTAGCTCTTTCCGACATTTTCAAATAAACCTTCCCCCACCGGCTGTGCACTCTCCATATCCGTTACGGAATCTCCTGCAAATACAATCCGGTCCATGTGTTTAAAAATCATTTTTTTGCCTCCCATAAATTTAGAAAAACCCTCTGAACCCCATTATAGTCTTACAGTTTCGACCGTGCAAGGCAAATTTTGTGTAAAAAATCCGGCCGCGTAACACTGTTTTTCAGTGCCCCGCAACCGGGAATTTCATTTTCTTTTCTTACTCAATTCCATCCATATACGCATTGTAAATCGCCGGATCAATATTCTCTTTGATCGACTCATACACGCTCTGGGATGCCTCGCGGATGTCAGCTCTTGTCTGGTCATCGAGTGTCAGAATTTTCGTTCCGCTCTCCTCGATTTTCGCGATCTTGTCGACAATACGGGCATCGGACTGCTCTCTTGCGTACTCGGTCGCAATCTTTGCGGCCTCTGTCATGATCTCCTGCTCGTCTGCAGGCAGATCCTGGAAGAAATCATCGTTGACGATCAGGGAAATCAGATGCGGCAGATGGTTCGTCTCCACTACGTAATCCTGCTGCTCATACAGGTTATTCGAAACGATAACCTCATATGGATTCTCCTGTGCATCAATCGTATGCTGCTGCAGGCCGATGTAAACCTCACTGAAGCTCATCGGCGTCGGGTTGGCACCGATGGCTTTCCAGAATGCCAGATGGTAGCTGTTCTCCATGGTACGGATCTTCTGGCCCTTGAAATCCGAAAAGCTGTAAACCGGCTTATTCGTACTCATGACACGAAATCCCTGATCTGCCATACCGAGCAGGTGATAGCCGCCCTCCGTATAAACATTGCTGATCAGCTCGTAAAACTCCGGATTATCGATCTTCTCACGGCATTCATCGAGAGAATCAAACACACACGGCAGATCAAACACGGCAAGATCACCCATAAAGGAAACCTGTGGTGCCGTATTCTGTACAACAAATGGAATATCGCCGTCGGCACACGTTTCCAGCAGATCGCGGTCGCCGCCGAGCGTTGAGTTTGCATAAACCTGAATTTTCATCCTTCCATCGCTCAGCTCTGAAATCTCTTCCGCAAACTTTTCAGCGAAGATCTGCGTTACCGTGTCCTCCGGGCTCGCCGTTGCCAGCGGCCAGGAATAGCGCTGTGTCGTCTCTTCTCCGGAGGAGCCGCAGCCGGCAAGCGATGCGCCAAGCGCAATGACAGCGGCAAGTGCCGTCACTTTTCGGAAAAGCTTTTTCTTTTTTGTCATCTTTTTCATTGTCCTTCGCTCCTCCCTATAAAATTCCAATCGAAATCGCCGGAATAAACGTAATCAGCAGCAGTGCCACAAGGAAGAAACCGATCATCGGCATAGCCTTCTTTGCGATCTGCATGACCGGAACCTCGGTCAGGGAGCTTGCCACGAACAGGTTGACGCCGATCGGCGGTGTTACGAAGCCGATCGCCAGGTTGACAACCATGATCACACCAAACTGAATTGGATCCATACCGATTGCCTGTACGATCGGCAGAAGGATCGGGGTCAGAATCAGGATTGCCGGTGTGGTATCCATCACCATTCCGACAATCAGCAGGAATACGTTGATGATCAGAAGGATCGCAACCGGGCTGTGGAAGTTGTTCAGGATAAACTCGCTGACCGTCTGCGGTACCTGCATCAGCGTCAGCACACGGGAGAATGCGGTCGATGCTGCCAGAATAAACAGGATCGGGGTGAAGGTACGAATCGCCTCAACCAGAATGGACCAGATGTCGCGGATGCGGATACTTCTGTACACAAAAAGGCTGATGATCAATGCATAGAATACGGAGATAACAGCCGCCTCGGTCGGGGAAGCAACGCCGCTGTAGATACAGCCGAGGATAATCACCGGGCTAAGTAATGCAAAAAAGCTCTCTCTTAAAACGCGAAGCAAACCTTTGTCATGCAACGTTTTGACTTCTGCATAAATCTTCTCCCTATCCTCCCCGTACCGTTTGCAGTGATAGATGGCATAAAGCATCAGCAGCAGACCGATCATCAGACCCGGTACAATTCCGGCAAGGAACAGGTCACTGACCGAAGCACCGGAAGCCATACCGTACATGATGAACGGAATACTCGGGGGAATGATAACGCCAAGGCCGCCGGCAACTGCCACAATCGCTGTGGAAAATGTCAGATCATAACCAAGGGTAGTCAGAATCGGGATTGTCATGCTTCCGACAGCGGCAACGGTCGCCGGAGCGGAACCGGAAATCGCACCGTAAAAAAGGCAGGTGACGATAACCGCGCACGGCATACCTGCGGTGAATTTTCCGAGAAAATAGGCAAAGACATCAAACAGTTTTTTGGAGATGCCTCCCTTAGCCATGATGATACCGGAGAGGACGAACATCGGAACTGCCAGCAGTGGGAAGGAATCGAGACCTCCGAACATGGCACGGATCAGATATTTGGCTCCTACCGTAAAGGACGGGTCAAACACCGACGGAAGCACAGATGTGATTCCAAGGGTAATCGATACCGGAACAGCGATGACCAGCAATGCAACAAAAATCAAAAATAATACTACGACCGGCATTAGCGTTCCTCCTCGTTTGAATTTTTAATCGTATGAATGCGGTTGTCGATACCCGCGTTCAGGGCATTTTCTGTGGCGTTATCTGCTCCGGCATTTGCCTCAATGAAGGATTCCGGCGTATTTCGCTCCGGATGGGCCGGGTCGAAAACGTTCTCACCGCGTGCCACGCGGAACTCGATCATCCACCGCTGCAGAACACGAAAGGCAACCAGCACAAAGGAGACGAGCGGTGCTGCCTGGATAAAGTACATCGGAATTTTGCAGGCCGGGGAAAGCTGGCCGCTTTTAACTGACGACATCATATAGGAAAAAGCAAACGGAATCATATAGATGAAAAAAATCAGTTCAAATGTATGATTCACAATTTTGAAGATGGCTTTTCCTCTCCGCGGGAAAATCGCAACAAACTGCTCGATCTTGATGGAAAGGCATTTCTTACTGCAGTAGCTGACGCTTAAAAAACCGCACCAGATAAAGAGGTATCTGGTAAATTCCTCAGACCAGGACAGGGACATGCCAAGAACATATCTGCAAAAGACCTGGACACCCATGATCAGCGTCATGGCGATCAGACCGATCACAAGAAGAAATTCTTCGAGATTTTCATCCAGCCAGTGAAATATTCTCTTCATAAAAGGCATACCTCCGTTAAATTTATAACAGAACAATAATACAAAAGGGACATCGGCATCAACAGCAAAGCTAAAAATACCGGTGTCCCCTAAAGAAAAAACGGTTACATGGCTTTGTGAAGCAAATCCAGAACGGTGCTCAGATCATTCACACCCATCTGACCCGGTGCGGATGCTTTCTTTGCCGCGCCGAAGGTCATGGAAGAACCGAATACCTCACCGCAGAGACGGCTGATTACACCGGTGCCTGCCATAGACATGGTGATGATCGGTCTGTCCGCATAATTGGTGGCCATTTCCTCTGTTGCCGCAAGCAGGGTCAGAACGTCTTTCCTGTTCTGCGGCATAACAGCAATCTTCGGAATATCTGCGTTCATATCCTGCATTTTGCGCAGTCTGTAGATGATGTCTGCTTTTGCAGGAGTTTTGAAGAAATCATGATTGGAAGCGATAACCTTTACGCCTGCTGCGTGTGCACCGTCGATGATCTTCTTTACAATGTCATCTCCGGTAAAGATCTCAACATCCACCAGATCCACATATCCGGTCTGTGCTGCTTTGATGTTCAGCTCCGCATAGGCTGCCGGCTCGATAGCTTTTTCGCCGCCTTCTTTGGAGGTACGGAACGTCATCAGAAGCGGAATATTGCCGAGTGCTTCGCGGAGGTCTTTTAACACATCCTCTACCTGCGCAAAGTCGAATACGCCTTCAAACCAGTCTACACGCCATTCTACAACGTCAACCGGAATCGAATGGAAAGTTTTTGCTTCTTCGATGATATCGTTTTTGGTAACGCCTACGATCGGAACGATGATCTTCGGTGCACCGGCACCGATTTCAATATCACGAACTTTTACTGTATTCATGTGTTTTTCCTTCTTTCTTCAATTTAACCCTGACTTTTCTTTGCAGGCTTTTCTTTTTCACGTCCGGATTCCTTGGTACTTCGTACTTCCGCAATCCTTAACCTCATTTTAATTGTCCTGCTGTGCAAGTTCAACCATTTTTTTATAGCGGATATTTACAAACAGTCCAAGTGCAACACCAACTGCGGTCAGAACGATATTCATGGTCATAACGCCGGACGGCTGCATTTTAGATGCTGCGGTCAGGATGGTGTAGTTGCAGAGAGAAGATGCGATCATAACCAGTGCGGTTACGGTTCCTTTGATTTTCGGGAACAGCATGTTGCAAACGGAAGTTGCGATCTGAAGCAGTCCGCCTGCACCAGCCCATCCGATAACGAAAGCACCGGCGATCATCAGTGGTTTGCTCTGTCCCATCAGGACAGCGATCATGGTTACAAGACAAATGGCCGGGTAAACAACGATGAAACGAACGTCTTTGATTTTTCTGGTCAGGAATGCGGTTACAACGAGTGCAAGCATGGTTCCTGCTGAATAATAGGTCTGCATGATGGACGGATTCGCCCAGCCTACATTTTCTTTTGCAAAGTTCTGCGCACAGTTCAGCCACAGCTGGAAGGTACCGGTGCAGGTGAATCCGATCAGGATCATGGCGATGGACTCGAAAGAGAAATGGGTATGCTTCAGGCTGTCGATCAGACCCTCTTTTTTGCCGGATGCTTTCTGGTCAGCATCTGGCAGCGGGAACAGGAATACCAGTACAAAAAGTACGATATACGCAATTCCGCATCCATAGAATAACGGATTGTAGGAGGTAAAGCCGGCTGCGGTAGAAGTAACCGCTACACCAAGAACAAATGGAAGCAGCATCTGTGCGATTGCGATGAAGAATTTGATTCCCATAGTAGCAACGCCCGGAGCTTTGTAAATAATTTCGGATACTGCCGGGTAAATACCGGTATCCAGAAAGGAGTTTGCGATACCGCCGATAATGGCGCATACGTAAGCGATGGTATAACCACCGTGTGTTCCTGCATTAAATGCAAGGGCAAGGCCGATCAGATAAATTGCATAAGAAGCACTTCCGATTGCGGTGGAAATGCGACGTCCGAGCTTGTCGGACAGAGGACCTGCAAATGGCAGTGCGATCAGACGGCCAAGACCGAGTGCTGCGGAAATTGCGGTAATTGCCATTGCTTCCACTCCCCATGCTGCTGCCAGAGCCTCTTTGATGACTGCCTGGCCCAGAATAGAGCATCCAACACCGTGGATAAAGTAGTTCAAGTACAAAATTAATGCACTTGGCAGGTATTTCTTGTTCATGGTTTCTCTCCTTTTTAAATAGATCATGTGTTGAGGTCAAATTGTCTTTTTCCTCTGTTCGGTTCATCATTTTGTTTTGTCACAAACAACAGATTACCAGTTTCGTGAATGTTAAAAAAATAACATTTGCCTTTATTTTAACAGTGAAAGTGTGTGCGGTCTAATGCTTTTAAAGGAAAAAATCAATGCATTGAATGCATTGATATGGTATACTTGAGTTATCATAATAAGAGGAAGCAAAGACTTTCTTACGGAACCATTTTTTCAGGAGGAAAAACCACATGACACTGAATCAGATTCTCTATTTCCGAAAGGTCGCCCGGCTGGAAAATTATCACCAGGCGGCAGAGGAGCTTTATATTTCCCAGCCATCCCTGAGCCGTTCGATGGCCGCCCTTGAAAGTGAGCTTGGAATCACGCTGTTTGAAAAGAAAGGGCGCGGTGTTGTCCTTACCAATGCCGGCCGTCTTTTCCTGGAGCATGCAGACCGGATCGCAGGCGACTGTGACATTGCGGCAGGCAAGATGAAAGAGCTCGCCTCCGGTGGCGGAAAAATCAACATCGGTTATATTTTTCCACTTGCCGGACATTATATTCCGCACAATGTCCGCACCTTTCTGGACCAAGAAGAAAACAAAAATGTTGCCTTTAGCTTCTGGCAGAACCATACCCCGGCCATTGCACAGAAGGTGAAATCCGGCGAACTCGATCTTGGGTTTGGCGGCTTTTTAAAGCGCGACGACATGGAGTTTTTTCCGTTGATCCAGCAGCCGCTTGTCATCGTGTCCCCGGAACAGCATCCGATTGCCGATGAACCGGAGGTTCCGCTTGTAAAGCTTACCCGTTATCCGGTGATCGGCTACGACCGCGCATCCTGGATGGGGGCCTACACCGGTCATCTCTACCGCAAATATCAGCTTCATCCGAATATTATCATGGAATGCCCGGATGAATATTCGATTGTGGCACTGGTACGCGAAAACTTCGGCATCGCGCTCATGCCGCGAACCGATATTCTGGAACAGGCAGACGGTATCCGCATCCACACACTGAAAGGTCTCGAGATTTATCATCAGACTTTTATGTTCTGGATGAAGAACCGCTACCGGCTTCCGGCTGTCGAACGGTTTACCGAATACATGAAACAGCACGCTGACATTATCGAAGAGTCCAGAAACGATAGCGAAAACGTATCAAAAGTTTATCTGAAAGATATTGTTAATTTTTAGTCGAAAGAGTTATGATGGATTTGTCACAAACAGAGGATTACCGCTCATGTAATGAATAAGGAGAAATTTTCATGAAGAGTGCTTACCCAAAAATTTTTGAACCAATTACCATCAAACGAACAACGATTAAAAACCGTATTGCAATGACCCCGATGGGAACCAACTACGGTGAGACAAGCGGTGAGATGAGTAACCGTCATATGAATTATTACTCTCTCCGCGCAAAAGGCGGCGTTGGTCTTATTATTCTGGAGAACGCCAACATCGAGTACCCGGTCGGTTCCAACGGAACCAGCCAGATCCGTATCGACCACGACAGCTTTATGCCGCGCTACTATCAGTTAGTCGAAAATCTTCATAAAAACGGTGCTACCGTAGCAATTCAGATCAACCACGCCGGAGCTTCCGCATCTTCCGCAAGAACCGGTATGGAAACCGTTTCTTCTTCCAACATCCCGACAAAAGCCGGCGGAGAAACCCCTCGCCCGATGACAAAAGAAGAAATCATGACAACCGTGAAAAAATACGGCGAGGCTGCAAAACGTGTGCAGGCCATCGGCTTTGATGCCATTGAAATCCACTGCGGCCACTCCTACCTGATGAGCCAGTTCATTTCCCCGTATTACAATAAAAGAACCGATGAATTCGGTGGTTCTGTAGAAAACCGCCTGCGCTTCCCGCGCATGGTACTCGAAGAAGTACGCAAAAACGTCGGACCGTGGTTCCCGATCATCGTTCGTATCTCTGCTGAGGAGCGTGTTCCGGGAGGAAATACTCTGGAAGATACCCTCGAGTACCTCGAGTACCTGGATGAGTTCGTAGATATGTATGACGTATCCTGCGGCCTCAACCCATCCCTGCAGTATCAGATCGACTCCAACTTCCTGCCGGATGGATGGCGTTCCTACATGGCAAGAGCCGTAAAAAATAAATTCAAAAAACCGGTTATCAATGCTGGTAACTACCGTGACCCGAAGGTCGTTGAAAAAGTTCTCGAGAGCGGCGATGTAGATATCGTCGGAATGGGACGCGGCCTGATCGCTGAGCCGAACTGGGTGAAAAAAGTTGAGAACGGCGAGGAAGATCTTCTTCGGAAATGTATCTCCTGTAACGTTGGATGTGCAGGAAACCGTATCGGCGTCAACCGCCCGATCCGTTGTACCGTAAACCCGGCTGTTCCGGAAGGCGATGTTTACAAAGCACTGAAAGTGAACAAAAACTGTAACGTTGTTGTTGTCGGCGCCGGTACTGCCGGTATGGAAGCAGCCTGCACCGCAGCAGAAGTCGGATGCAACGTTTTCGTACTTGAGAAAAACGATCACATCGGCGGTCTTTCCACTTTCATCTCCGATCTTCCAAGCAAGACCCGTATGAAAGACTTCCCGAAATATCTTGAGGCAAGAGCCGCCAGACTGAAAAACCTGTATATTTTCCTCAACACCGAAGCTACGGTGGATAAGATCAAACAGTTCAAACCGGACATCATTGTAAACTCCACCGGTTCCGTTCCGCTTGTTCCGCCGATCAAAGGCCTGAAAGAGAACATCGAAGCCGGAAACGTAAATACCATCTTTGGTATGATCAACAACGTAAACGCTGGAAAATATCCGGAAGAAGCCTGTCAGGGCAAGAAAGTCGTTGTAGTCGGCGGCGGTTCCGTAGGACTTGACGTTATTGAATACTTTGCACCGAGAGGCGCCGAGTGTACCATCATCGATATGCTGCCGCAGATCGGTATGCTTGCAGACCCGATCACCAAATGCTCCATGCGTGAGACACACGACAAATACGGTGTAAAAGAATATGTCAACACCGCTCTTCAGGAAGTAAAAGAAAACGCATTCACTGTAAAGCTTCCGGACGGAACCATCCAGGATCTCACCTTCGATTACGGATTCAACTGTCTTGGAATGCGCTCCAATAACCCGATTCTGCCGGAGCTTCAGGAAGCATTCGCCGATACCCATACTTATATTTATACCATCGGCGATTCCGTACGCGCACGCCGCATCATGGAAGGTACCATGGAAGGCCGTGCGATCCTGAATGTACTGGAGTCCCAGGGCTACCTGCATCTGGAGCCGCTTGAGTAATCCCCAGCATCGCTTTCTTACCCAGCGAAATAACAAGTGTTTCACTGCATAAGGGAACGATAACGATTCCACTACTTTAAGCAGCCCGACAAAAACTGTATATCATCTGCTACGCTGTTTCTTTTTCAAAATGACAAGATACCAGGGTCAAAAGGTCAAAAAACCTTTTGACTCCAACATCAATGACAACAGCGCAGCATAAAAAAAGAAAAGAGGAAAATATCATGCCAAATATTACAGGACATACCGAATTAGTTGGATTAATGGCTTACCCGATCCGTCATACCCAGTCTCCGACAACCCACAACCTTGCATACGACAAAAACGGAGATGATGTCATTCAGCTTGCTTTCGAAGTTGATAACGATTCTTTAAAAGATGCTGTGCAGAGTATCCGCGCGCTGAAAATGCTCGGTTCCAATATTTCCATGCCAAACAAAACTGTTGTCCACAAATATCTGGACGAAGTAGATGAAGCAGCTAAGTTATGCGGCGCTATCAATACCGTAGTCAACCTCCGCGACGAAAACGGTCAGGTAACCGGAAAACTGAAAGGCTACAACACCGATGGTATGGGATACTGGCAGGCACTGACCGAAGAGGGCATCGATTTCAAGGGAATGAAAATGGTCCTGATCGGAACCGGCGGTGCTGCTACTGCAATTGCAGTGCGCGGTGCTCTGGATGGAGTTGCAGAAATTGAAATCTTCAACATCAAAGACAAATTCTACAGCCGTGGAGAGGAAATTGTTGATCTGATCAATAAGAACACCAACTGCAAGGCTACCATGAACGATCTGGCAGACAAAGACCTCCTGAAAGAAAAAATGCACGCAGCTGACCTGTTCTGCGATGCTACCGGCGTAGGAATGCATCCACTCGAAGACCTTTCCAACATTCCTGATCCTTCCTTCTTTAAAAAAGATCTCATTGTAACGGATACCGTTTACGCTCCGCGCGAAACCGTTATGATGAAACAGGCAAAAGAAGCAGGATGTGAGAAAGTATTCAACGGCATGGGCATGATGCTGTTCCAGGCACTCATCGCAATCAAGCTGTACACCGGAAAAGATACTCCGGTTGACTACATGAAAGAGAAACTTGGAATCTGATTTCCGGGCGAATCTTTTCCATCTTAAACCTTAATCAAAAACCAACACGAAAAGAGGAAATGAACTTTGCGTCATTTCCTCTTTTTTTCTTGCTTTCTTTCGGCATCTGGAGTATAATTCACTTCATATAGTAGCAGTTTAAAGTGCTACAGCACGATTTATCATCATGCGGAAATACGAGGAGAGAGAGGATTTCAAATTATGTCAAAACACATCACAGGACACACCGGATTATTATGTTTACTCGGAAGCCCGGTTGCACACAGTGTTTCTCCGGAAATGCACAACGAAGCATGCGACCAGCTCGGCCTTGATTATAGCTACCTTGCCTTTGATGTACCGGAAGACAAAATGCCGCAGGCAGTCGAAGGACTCCGCACCATGGGTGCAAGAGGCTGGAATATCACCATGCCTGGCAAAAATATCATGTGCAAATTGGCAGACAAGGTTTCTCCTGCTTCGGAGATCTCCGGCGCATGTAATACCATCGTCAACGACAACGGCGTTCTCACCGCTTACACCACCGACGGTGTCGGCTTCATGAGAGCAGTTGCAGAAAACGGCGTAGACATCATCGGCAAAAAGATGACTCTGCTCGGTGCCGGCGGCGCTGCTACTGCAATCCTGGTACAGGCAGCCCTCGACGGCGTGGCTGAGATCAATGTATTCAACGTCAGAGACAATTTCTTCGGA
>ENA-ORPH01003369-ORPH01003369.1-human-gut-metagenome-genome-assembly--contig:-NODE-3369-length-11910-cov-17.219401_pt1 | contig 11910 bp, 10 predicted proteins | sample MGYA00242142_ERZ509074 | MGnify/ENA primary metagenome ERZ509074 (study PRJEB26280, sample SAMEA2338724) | human gut metagenome | biome: human gut; feature: human-associated habitat; material: faeces... | reverse complement strand
TGGCGCATTTATAATAATAGTAGGTGCGTCCGGTGGCACTGGTTCCGCTTTCGCCAAACATCAGCGCACCGCACTTGCCGCAGAACAGCTTGGTGGTCAGCAGATATTCCTCGTCTGCCTTGCCGCAGGCAGGGGCACGCTTGTTCTTATCCAAACGCTTCTGCACCCGGTCAAACAGGTCTTTCGGAACAATAACCGGAATCGCATCCGGCACAACGATGTCCCGGAAAGACAATTCACCAATGTACCGACGGTTCTTCAGCATAGTGTTCACGCTGCTGTGGGTCATTTTGCCGCCCAGCATATTGCGGACACCCTTGTCGTTGAGGGAGTTTACGATTTCCACCATCTTATCACCGTTGTCATACCTCTGAAAAGCTTCCTGCACCAGCGGAGCGGTCAGCAGGTCAAGATGATAGAACTTGTCCTCGTCGATTTTATAGCCAATGGTTCCCGTACCGCCAGTACACTTTCCCTTCAAAGCATTCTCCGCAGGCGGCGCACAAGATCGGATGCACTGTACAGCACACGAGCCACCGACACGGTATTTTCGCCCACAATGTAGAACACCGAGTAGTTGTCCACCAGCATCTGCCGCAGCCCTTGGGTGCGCTCCGGCTCGCTTTCCACCAGCGCACAGCGTTCCGGCAGGATGTTCAGCGATTGGATAGCTTCTGCAATGCGGTTATACTGCCCCATAGCCGTGTCAGGCTCCAGCAGACGGTCGGCAATGTAGCTGTAAATCTGCTCCATATCACTGAGGGCTGCATGGGAAATTTTTACGTCATACTGCTTCATCTGTGCTGTTCCCTGAACTGTGCGAATGCGCTTGCAGCATCCACGGTATCACCGTTCTGGATTTCCTTAATGCCCACCTGCAAGGCTGCATGGAGTTGGTCATCGGTCATAGTGTCAGCGTTCAGAGCTGCAGGAGCTTTCGGCAGGGATAGCGAGAAAGGAATGCCGCCAGTCATGGTAATCTGGCGCAGGTACATATCAATGGCGGTCGCCATCGGGATGCCAAGCTGCTTCAGCACATCTTCGGCCTGCTGTTTGACAGTAGGGTTGACGCGGAGATTGAGCGTCATCGTTTTTTCCATAGTTATCACCTCAGCTTTATTGTAACGCATTTTACGTCATTTTGCAATGGAACTTATTGATTTCTGCGGGCTGCACAAAATTTACCGAAAAATTTTGGTACTTACCCAGATGGGCATCGTTCACCCCTTTATTTTAACACCTTATTCAGCAATTCCTGATAGTTGCTTACATGGTCATAGGTCACAAGTCCATCGGACAACTTCGCAAACAGCTTTTTAGCACAATCGATCTTGGATTTTTCGATTGGGCGCAGATTCAGGCTTTCCATTGTACCCTTTGTTTCGGCAACGAAGTAAATATGCTTCACTGCGCCTTCATGGAATACGATTGCCCAGTCCGGCGAATAGTGGCCGACTGGCGTAGGGATAAAGAAACCTCTGGGCAGCTTTGCATAGATGAATACTTCGTCTGCGCCATCAAGGCTTTCAGCAAATTTGCGTTCCACACTCTTTTCGGCAAAGCCGTCGGTAAAGACATAGTCCTGAATGGCTTTCTTTGCAGGATAGGCTTTATCCATTGTCAGGCCGTGCTTTTCAGCAGTAAAGATACTGCTGTCATAGCTGCCCTCAATTGTATCGTAGGTGATATGCTCTACGATCATGGTGGCTTTCTGCTCCTTGATCAGGCGAGTGACCTTCGTGATGAACTCTTGAACAAAAAGAAAAAGTCCACAAACACTTCCCCTTATCCCGATGAAGTCATCGACCGTCTGGCACGGGCATTCTATCCGGCCATCCTTGCCTGCTGAAATAGTGAGGAAGGGCAAAGAGAATTTGTTGCATGGCAGGCGGAGCAGGCTCATCACACCCCCAGCAAAGAGAAACAGAGCGTTCCCGACGGGGAACGCCCTGTTGTACACATCACTATCGTCTGTGGCTTTAATCGCAAGTTTTACAAGCAGTGCAATTCTCAACAACTTGTTTGCGATATGCAATTCACGGTTGTTGCCAACGAATCAAATCGTGAATTGCGATGGCAGGGTGCGTCCTATTCAGGGGCGCACCCTATTTTTGTTGCTATTTTTACCATCACATAAATTTGCGTTGCCGTTGCCATAGCAACCGACAAAGGAAAGTGAATTTGATAAAATTCTCTGCAGTTGGTTATTGCTAACTAACTGCCACAACCAAAGAACCATTGATTTATCAAAGGAGTTTTCCATGAAAAAAATTTCTCGTCGTTCGTTTATCACTGCCATGGCTGCTGTAAGTGCAGCCGGTGTTCTGGCCGCCTGCGGTTCTTCTTCCAGCAGCACGGCTTCTTCTGTGGCTTCTTCCGCTGTATCCAGCGAAGCAACTTCCTCTGCCGCATCTATGGATGAGACCGGTACCCATACCGTCGTAGACCACGGCGGCAACGAAGTAGAAGTGCCTAATAAGGTCACCCGTGTCGTCATCGACCAGATTCCAATCCTGTCCACCTACATGGCTTATTTTGAGGGCAGTGCTCCCTACATCGTGGGTTACTGCGGCTCTTTCAAGTCGGTCATTTCTGACACTGTATTGAAGAATATCGCCCCGGAGCTTCTGGAGTCCAGCGATACGGTCTATGCTCAGAGCGACCTGAACATCGAGGAGATCATGAAGCTGAACCCTGATGTTATCCTGTACAATGCTGGCAACTCCTCCCATGCCGAAATCCTGAAGGCCAGCGGAATCCCCTCCATCGGTTTCGCTACCGTGGGCGCATCTACGGAAGCTGATCCCATTGAGCGTTACGAAGAGTGGCTGAAGCTGCTGGAGCAGATCTTCAACGAGCCGGGCAAGACCAACGCCTTTGTTGCTGCCGGTGATGAGATCGTGACCGATGTGGAAGCCCGTATTGCGGAAATTCCTCAAACGGATCGCCCCAGTGCGCTGATTCTGTGGAAGTATGCAGACGGTGTGCCGCAGGTATCCGGTCAGGGCACCTTTGGCACCTACTGGATGAAGCGTCTGGGCGTAACGGACAAGGCACTGGAAGCCACTGGCTTTGCACAGGCCAGCATGGAGCAGATTTATAGCTGGGATCCCGATATTCTTTTCTTGGATGGTCCCGGCCTGCAGCCCCTGCGCACCGAGGACGTGCTGAGCGGGAATGTGGACGGTGCTGACTTCTCCACCCTGACTGCCGTGAAGAGCGGCCGGGTCTACAACACTACGCTGGGTATGTGGAACTGGTTCACCCCGAATCCGGATGCTCCGCTGGTGCTGGCATGGCTGGCCTGCAACACCTACCCGGATGCTTTTGCCGATTATCCGCTGGGCGATACCATCAAGGAATATTACAAGACATGGTACGGCTACGATGTGACAGATGACGAGTTGGAGGAAATGCTGCTGTACTGATGAAAGATACCATCTGGATCAAAAAAGGCCGGTTCACTCCTCTGGCCGTGGTATTGATGTTTGCTTTGCCCCTTGTGACCACACTCATCTGCCTGTGCTTTGGGCGAATGAATGTTCCGGTAGGCGAAGTTCTCACAGCTTTGCGCACTGCTCTGACGGGTGGGAGTACCTCAAATGTACAGAACTACTCCATCGTCATTAATCTGCGGCTGCCCCGCATTCTGATGGCCATCATCGTCGGCGCAGGTCTGTCTTGTGCAGGCAATACCTATCAATCCTTATTCTCCAATCCGCTTGCCACACCGGATATTTTGGGTGTAACCAGCGGCACCTGTGTGGGTGCAATTCTTGCTATTATCCTGTCTTGCAGTATTCTGGAAACGCAGCTCATCGCCTTGGTCTTTGGCCTGATTTCCGTCTGTTTTACTCTGAAAGTCGCAGGCAAGAGTGATGGGCGTTCTATGGTTTATCTGGTGCTGGCCGGCACGATTGCATCCTCTCTGTTCAACGCACTGGGTTCGCTGCTGAAATATACTGCCGATCCGCAGGACAAGCTGCCGGAGATCACCTACTGGCTCATGGGCAGCTTTACCAGTGCCAGTTACCAAAAGATCCTGATTGGCTGCCCACTTATCGTTGCTGGAATCATCATCATCTATCTGCTGCGCTGGCGGCTGAACATCCTTTCACTGAGTGATGACGAGGCTCGTACCAGCGGCATCAACATCAAACAGACCCGGATGCTGTTTATTGTTGCATCTACGCTGGTCACGGCTTCTGCCGTTTCCATGTGCGGTCAGGTGGGCTGGATTGGTCTGCTGATCCCGCACGCATCCCGGATGCTGGTAGGAAGCAACAACCGTTATGTGGTGCCCCTCAGTCTCAGTCTGGGTGCCAGCTTTATGATCCTGATCGATACCCTGTCCCGCAGCATCAGCATTATCGAGCTGCCTCTTTCCATCCTCACCGCTATCATCGGTGCACCGGCGTTTATTTCTCTGTTGAATAAAACAAGGAGCAATCTGCAATGATCTTGGAAGTGCAGAACGGTTGTTTTGGCTACCCAAAGCAGCCTGTGATTCTCGAAAATATCAATTTGCGTCTGGAAGAAGGCCACATCCTTGCTATTCTTGGTCCAAACGGCATTGGTAAAACCACCCTGCTCAAGTGCATGATTGGTCTGCTGCCATGGCACAGCGGCAAGACTCTGCTTTACGGGAAGGACATTCACACCCTCAAACCGAAGAATGTCTGGAGTACCATCTCCTACATTCCGCAGTCTCGTGGCTTCGCTTTTTCCTACACCGGTCTGGAAATGGTTCTGCTGGGGCGCAGTGCGCATCTCGGAGCCTTTCAGCAACCCGGCAAAGAGGAAATCGAAATGGCGGAAGCCATGATGGAACGAGTGGGGATCACCCGTCTTGCCAACAAGGACTGCAACCGGATGAGCGGTGGTGAACTACAAATGGTGCTCATTGCCCGTGCCCTCATCAATGAGCCGAAGCTCATCATTCTGGACGAGCCGGAAACCGGTCTGGATTTCCACAATCAGATCTTAGTGCTGAATATAGTGGAGCGGCTGGCGCATGAATCCGGCATCAGTGCCATCATGAATACCCACTATCCCACCAATGCCATGAGCGTGGCGGACGAAGCCCTGATGCTGAACCGCAAAGGCGAATTTTTCTACGGTCCAGCTGCGGAGATCTTGAACGAGGAGAACATCTCGTATTCTTTTGATGTTCAGGTGCTGGTGGATGAACTGCATTATCAGGGGCGGTCGGTGCGCAGCATCGTTCCGGTTGCTCTGCGGGAGGAAACTGCTGTATGAACAATGTCCCTTTTACACTTTCCCAGGTTCGCCCGATCCGGGATGCTATGACCGTTTCCCGACCTTCCGGACTGGGCTATGGAGTGCCGGTAACATGGTTTTCCTTGGGCGCAGGCACTTCTATTACCCCGGAATACTATGACTGCACCACTCTTTATCTGGGTGGTGAGGGAAACGGCAGGTTCCTTCTGGGAGTCGATGGGCAGGAAGTGTCTGTCAAACCCGGAGAAGTGCTGTATGTACCGCCGAAAACACTGTGCGGCACAAAAACCGACAGTGGAATGATCTATACCGAAATCATTTTGAAAAAGGAGAATTTTACCATGAACAATATCATCAAGGCAGGCCAGCCCACCGAACTGAAGAACCTCATTTCTTATGAAGAGGGCAGCATCGCCAATCTGGACATCGCTCATGCAGACAACATGAAATTTGTCCTGATGGCTTTTGACGAGGGCACCGGCCTGACTCCGCACCGCGCTCCCGGCAATGCCATCCTGACCGCCCTCGAAGGCAAGGCCATTATTGGCTATGAGGGTAAGGATTACGAACTGAACGCAGGCGAGAGCTTCCGCTTCGATAAGAACGGCCTGCACAGCGTTACCGCACAGGGCAAATTCAAAATGAGCCTGCTGCTGGTCATCGAATAAGCGATTTTCTGTTTCATAACAGACGCAAAGAACCCGTCCGGACGTACCGGACGGGTTCTTTGCGTCTGCCAGATTCAGCAGTAGTAGAGGAACGAGCGCAGGCGGCTCCATGCAGTTTCATCCCAGTCGTTATCAAGGGAAAGCTGGAACAGTGGGGCACTGCAGGCATCGTGCAGGCCGCGCATATCCAGAATCATAGCGGTATTTTCATACCGGGGTGCAAGGGTCAGCACTGCATTGGTACGGTTAGAAAGCTCCACGGCCTTGGCGTACCGATATCGACCGTTCCCGCCTGAAAAATTCGGCAAGGCAGAGTCCGCAATGAGGAACAGTGTTTCAGCGTCTTCCGCAAAGGCACTGTGCGCTCCAAGTTCATTACCAAGGGTCTGCATCTGCCTCTGCATCTGGTCAAGCCAACCAGCCGATGGTTTGTTTTCATCCAAATTGTCTTTCCACAGAAACCAGAGTGCCTCGCTGAGTGGGGCGCGAAGCACCCGTTCGCCTTCGGCTTCCAGCGCGGCAAGTACGCCGCTGTCCAGTTCTGTCAGGCAGAGCGGCGTACCAACAGCGGCAATGCGGCGGCCTTTGGTGAGAAGTGCGCCGATTTCTCTCGCTGCGGTGTGCAGCTGCTCCCAGCCGGGCAGAGCATCCCACTGTGCCGAAATGTCTGCACGTTTATCTGCCGGAGCAGCATAGAGGATATCTCCCGCCAGCAAAGTGCGGAAGAGAGCATCACGGTTCTGCGCCATTTCGGGCAGTGTTTCCAGCATTGGGCTGATAAGTTGAGCATTCTGCTCTTTTCTGCGGTCCAACACAGCACGGATGACACGGGCGTACTGACCGTCTGCTTCCGCTCCCTGCGTCTGCGGAATCAGGAACTGTGCAGGCATCTGGTCGTTTTTACGCTCAGCAAGGATGCTGCCCAGCAGTGCCGGGAAAGGCAGGTATTCTTTTGCACTCGTCTCCGCTCGGCCAAGGCTCAGAATATCGTCCGTCAGGTGCGGCAGCTCGTAGGGGTCTGCCCCTTGCTGTTTGAAATATGCGGCCAGATAGGGCGTATAAGCACCCATCGCCGGAAGATAGAGTGGCACATTGGGGGATGGTGTCTGTGCCAGACGACAGGGGTGAATATCGACCTGCTCGATGTTGAAATCTGTCGGCAGAGCCACCGCCGGGCGGTGTTGCAAGCTGTTCAGGAACGCTTCAATGCGAGTGATGACACCCACATTGGAAAAATGCTCATCCACTTCGATTTGCAGGTAGGGTTTATCGCCCATCTCCTGCTTGAACAGGTGGGAGAGCATGGTGTCCGGGCCGCAGCCGTGGTTCGTCAGGTAGACAGCGTAGAGATTCGGGTGGTGAGCGATCAACTTTGCTCCGGACAGGATATGCTGCCCGAACGGATAATAAAGATTATCGTATTCATCGGAGATGTCCAGCGCATGACCGGGCAGGTGGCTCAGCGTGATGACTTTATAGCCGCGTTCCAACAGCAGTTCCGGGATGCCCATGTTCAGGATGGGGTCGGAAACGCCGTAGTTGCGGGTGATGAGCACCAACACTTTATCGTCCGGTTTCAGGGTCGCCAGCAGAGCTTTGCCTTGTTTTTCCACGGCGGCGGTATGGCGGCGCACCGCCATGGCACCACTGAGCAGAGCTTTGGCACAAAACGGTTTCGGGATTCCTAAAATCTTGCTCAGTCCCAGCATTGCAGATGCCATAGCTTCCTGCCCAAAATCGAGATCGAATACCGGACTGAGCAGGGTGATGCCCTTGCTCTCAATGTCCAGAGCTTTGGCAATGGATGCGGCTGCCGTCTGCATATAGACGCAGCCGTAGTTGTGTTTCACACGGCTCTTTTCGTGCTTCATCGTGTGGATGGTGGGCAGGAAGATATAATCTACTTTTTGGTCGACGAGCTGCTGCATATGGCCGTAAATAAGTTTGACCGGGTAGCAGGTCTCCCCTTGTGCGGTCTGCTGAGCCAGCCGGATCGTTTCCTCACTGGTGGGGTCAGTCAGGACGACATTGAAGCCCAACGAGGTAAAGAAGGCATTCGCCATCGGGAAGAATTTGTGAATCATCAACGCAAAAGGCACACCTACGGTCTTTTTACGTGGGTCACGTTTGCCAGTGTAACCCTCCAAAAGCAGTTTGTCTGCCTGCTTGTAGAAGTCAATATTCTTCTGAATCTCCGCACTGCGGCTGTCCTCTGCGTCCTGTGCCGGGCTGTCAAATCCCACAAATCGGCTGGGTGCGTCGCCCACAGCTTCATGTGCCAGCAAAGCCGCGCCATACGCACCACTGATGGAAAAGACCGGGCTGACCTGTATGCGGTCGCCGTATGCGGATTGGAATGCCGCCACAATGCCGGGGTTGTAATCGACACCGCCCTGCAAAACGATGTGCTGCCCCACAGGTTTAGAACCAACAACTTTATGCAGATAGTTCTGTACGATGGAATGACAAAGGCCTGCGGCAATATCCGCCCGTGAAATACCTTCAGCGGAAGCGGACGCAATGGCCGTTTCGATAAACACCGTGCACCGTTCTCCCAAGGATGCCGGATGTTCAGAGGATAAGGCTAATGTGCCAAACTCCGCCAGTGGGATGCCCATACGGGCAGCTTGTTCTTCCACAAAAGAACCGGTACCGGCAGCACAGATCTTGTTCATCTGAAAATCCACAACTTCACCGTTCTGGATGCTGATGTATTTGCTATCCTGTCCGCCGATCTCAAACACAGTATCGACTTCCGGCACCCAGTGAGCTGCACCCTTGGCCTGCGCAGTGATCTCATCCCGGACAGCATCCGCGCCGATGCGCTTGCCGACACGCTCACGTCCGGAGCCGGTCACGCCGACAGCCGTAAACCGGATATCACCAAACCGCTGACGAATACTTGCAAGTCCTTTGCGGACAGCTCCTTCCGGGTCACCTGCGGTGCGCAGATATTGAAAGTCTACCAGTTCACCGTCAGCACCGACCAGAACAAGATCGGTACTGGTAGAACCGATGTCGATGCCCAATGCGCAGCCGCTTTCTGGAATGATCTTGGTAGCGTTTGGCTCCGCAAGGCTCGTGCCGGAGCGCAGTTCCAGTTTGGGCAATGTTCCGACCGTGTGGTGTGTTGTTAGTGTACGGTCCAGAGAATCATTCAGTTGACGTAACGTGAACGAGCCGGATGCTTTGAGTGCAGCACCAAGAGCCGCTTCATATCGGGCAAACTCCGGAACGATGAGTTCTTTCTCACTCAACCCGAATACATCCCGGATGGCTCGGATCACGCCTGCATTGCAGGTAACACCACCGCAGAATACCACAGGTTTACAGACCGGAAGCCGCCGCACGATGGTCGCCTTATAGTTCCGGATCATGGCATAACACAACCCCAACAGGATATCCGGTGTGGAAACTCCTTCCTGCTGGCGGTGGATGATATCTGTTTTGGCAAAGACCGCACACCGACCGGAAAGGCGCGGAACACTCTGTGCCTGCTTTACCAGAGAAGAGTAATCCTCCAGCCTGCAGCCCACACGAGACATCTGGTCTTCAAAGAACGAACCTGTACCGCCCGCGCAGTGTTCGTTGACTGAAAACTGAGGTGCGCGGCTCTGCAAGTCCGTGATGAATCGCGCGCCCTGACTGCCAATTTCAATGACCGAACCCACCTGCGGAATGATCCAGCGCACACCCTCGACGATAGCTGGGATATCGCCTAAAGAGGGAATGGCTGAATCTTGCTCCAGCAGAGCCTCCGTGTTGCTTCCGGTCACACAGAGTGAAAACGGAGTATCCATCGCCAGTTCCAACGTGGAAAGACCCTTTTTCAGGCAGACAAAAGGGTTGCCATGATGCACCGCCATCCACTGCTTTTCAATTTCTTGATTTTTCAACAGCACCAACTTGACCGTTGATGTACCGATATCCATTCCCAACGAAAGCATTGTCTCACTCCTTCGATATCAACCCTGAACGTTATAGGGTTTGACATTTCAAACTTTATACCGTATAATAATGATGCCTTTTAATTAGACATCTCTAACCAAGAGTTTAACACAACTACCTCGGAGTGTCCGTTGTTATGGCAACGGCAAAGTAAATTTTAAGATGGAGCAATATTATTCAATTTTACAGCAATGCGGCATGTTCAACGGCATCCAGCCACGAAAATATAGGGAAGTCCTTAGTTGCTTGAATGCGACTGTCCGTGAATATCCTCGTGGTGCGCACATCGTCGAGCTGGGTGAGCAGAGCCACAATACGGGTGTTCTGCTGGATGGCACGATGGAAGAATTTTTTTATGATGAAAATGGCAATCAAATCAGCATCTGCCGTTTTTGTCCCGGAGAAGTATTTGGTGCAGAACTGGCCTGTACTGGCTGGACGGCAAGTCCGGTCTGTCTGCGTGCCAGTTCGGACTGTACCGTAATGCAGCTGGATTTCAGCGCATTGATGTCACAGAAGACGCTGACCTGTCCCTGCCGGATGCAAGTCACAGCAAATCTTATGCAGGATATGGCGCAGCAACTTCTCTTTTTTAACACCAAAGTGCGTATTTTAGCACAAAAACGGCTTCGAGATCGTCTGAAGATTTATCTTCAAACCTTGACACCCGATGAAAAAGGCTGTTACAGTCTGCCCTACACCCGGACAGAACTGGCAGATTTCCTCTGTGTGGACCGCAGTGCTCTTTCCCGTGAGCTGTGCCGGATGCGCGATGAGAGGATCCTTGATTTTTCCGGTGCAAAGATTCACCTGTTGAACCCAACGTTTTTGTATGGTTGGAACTGACAGTACTTCTAAATCTATGAAAAAAATTGTCTGCCGAATATTTTTGTTCGACAGACAATTACTTTTTAATCTTCTAGTGTACGACTACCGGACACATTCTTCAAATATTCCTTCGGGTCGCCATTCAAAATCAAGTCCACATAGCCCAGCGGGTCATTGTAGATGAGGTAGTCCAGTTCCGTCTGCTGCGCCATGGTCACATCCAGTGCATCCTCAACCCCGGTGCAGTCGATAGATATTTTCCTCCCATCCCGGAGCAGCAGCTCCACGCAGCCGGTGTCCATGTTGAATTTGCAAACGCTTTCATCATACTTCATACTCGTGTCCTTTCTGCCTTACGGCACTCTTACCATGGTCTGTCGTGCTTTTTTGTGATAAGGTCTAGGACATTTTTCGATGGAAGCAAGGGATTCGTTCTGTTTTCCAAAGAATACAAAAAATCCGAACCCTTCTCCTATTGGAAAAAAGTTCGGATTTTGTTGTTGTGGTGCACCTCCAGGGACTCGAACCCTGGGCCCACTGATTAAGAGTCAGTTGCTCTACCAACTGAGCTAGAGGTGCATATGGTGACCCGTACCGGAATCGAACCGATGTTAAAGGCGTGAGAGGCCTCTGTCTTAACCGCTTGACCAACGGGCCATATAAAAGTCGGCGACTACCTATTTTCACGCGCCGTTTCCAGCGAACTATCTTCGGCACAAGTGAGCTTAACTTCTGTGTTCGGAATGGGAACAGGTGGAACCTCACCGTCATCGACACCGACCGATCTGACTGAACCAGTATAACATGTTTGTTGTACTTTGTCCAGTATTTCTTAGAAGGACGTGCCTTCAAAACTGAATAATCACTGCTTACATTTTTTCGTTGACTCTTAAGAGTCTCAAGCGAATTGTGGTCAAGCCCTCGACCTATTAGTACACGCTTGCTGAATGGATCGCTCCACTTACACATCGTGCCTATCAACCTTGTAGTCTTCAAGGGGTCTTACTTGTTTGAAACAATGGGATATCTTATCTTTGGGTCGGCTTCACGCTTAGATGCTTTCAGCGTTTATCCGATCCGTACGTAGTTGCCCAGCTATGCTCCTGGCGGAACAACTGGTGCGCCAGAGGTACGTCCGTCCCGGTCCTCTCGTACTAGGGACAGCTCCCATCAAATATCCTGCGCCCACGACAGATAGGGACCGAACTGTCTCACGACGTTCTGA
>ENA-ORPH01003367-ORPH01003367.1-human-gut-metagenome-genome-assembly--contig:-NODE-3367-length-11925-cov-2.440691_pt1 | contig 11925 bp, 7 predicted proteins | sample MGYA00242142_ERZ509074 | MGnify/ENA primary metagenome ERZ509074 (study PRJEB26280, sample SAMEA2338724) | human gut metagenome | biome: human gut; feature: human-associated habitat; material: faeces... | reverse complement strand
AGGTCGCAAAATGCCGCTCCCTGGAGGAACTTTATGTGCTGTGGGAGCTGATGCAGCAGATGGAGGAAGATCCGGACGGAAAGACCTGTTATCCGGAACTGGATCAGAGAAATTTACATATTGACGGAATCGTGGACCCGGTGCACTATGACGGGACCCTTTATATATTAAAAGAGACGAACATGCGGAAAATGATCCAGAAAGGCGAGACGATGCTGGTGGTCTCGGATATCCGGGGCGACTTTCTCTCCGGAAAGAGTCCGTCTGGCCGGGTGGAATATCTGGAGTATCTCACTGGCATGCAGAAGGTCCTCTGGGAGGAACGTCATCCGGGGGAAGAGTGCAGACTTACCGGGAAAAAGCTCCGCGAGAAGGCGGCGGTCCTCTATCTCAATAAGCGCGGCGGAAAGGGCGCGGCCGATGAGGTCAGCCTGGATTATGGTCAGTACTATATGGAGTTTATCAAGAAGCAGATCCGGCTTTTAAACCCGAAGACCGTGGTCTGCTGCGGAGAGGACCTCTTCCGCCTGATCGTGATGGAAGTGTTCCAGAATAAGAAACAGAAAAAGAACCGGGAGATCTACATGAAATGGAAAGATCTGATCCAGGGAGATGTCTTTTTTGCAGACCGGGAATACCGTCCGATAAAAGAGGCAAAGAAAGATGAGGCGGCTGTCCGCGTTGTGAGGATGTGGAATCCGTCCTACCGGGTGAATAATGGACAGTATGTGTCGCTGGAGGAGTATCTGAAGGAGTTCCGGAGAAGACTTTCCGGCGGGAAAGAGGATGAGCAGGAGAATCTGCAAAGCGCGGAGCCAGATGAGGAAAATACGGAGTCCCCGATGACGGAGGATCCGGCTGTGGAGAAATCAGAATAGTGCAGGGATACAAGGGAATTCTGGAAGTTTGAAAAAATGGACAGAGTTCCTTTTTCTATGACAGAAAATTTCAAAGGAATTTCCCGCTGCACAAAAAATGCAATGTATGAGAGATGTACACTTGTACGAAGAGGAAGGTCTTCGCTGGAGACTGCACAAAGAGCCCGAATGTGACAGGTCATATTTCTGATCTGTAAGAATTGCTTTTCACAGGAAGAAACTTTCTGAACAGATGATCTTAAAACAGACAGGAATCATCATGGATTTCGCCAATCTGAAATATGGTAAGAAATTGTAAGAATAATTAAGTAATTTTATATAGTCAGAACATGATGCAGACAGTATACTTGAGGTACAAAAAGAACTTTGACGTCAAGATGAAACGTCAGGAATGACAGGCGCGGCGGAAAAGAATGCTGTGTAAAAATTGTAGAAAAAGGAGGCGGACGGATGCAGCAGAGCGACGAAGCGGTGATCCGGGTAAAGGATCTGTACAAGGTATACCGCATGGGCGAAGAAAAAGTGTATGCGCTGAACGGGGTCAGCTTTGAGATCCACAAAGGCGAGTTCTGCGCGATCACAGGACCGTCCGGATCCGGAAAATCGACACTTTTAAATATGCTGGCGGGTCTGGAGCATCCGACAAAGGGTGAGATCGTGATCGCCGGAAAACATATAGAAAAGCTGAATGAGAAACAGCTTGTAACATTCCGCAGGGAGCGGGTCGGATTTATCTTTCAGTCCTACAACCTGATCGGGACGATGGATGCGGTGGAAAATGTGGCGCTGCCGTTATCGTTTCGGGGAATGCCGAGGGCAGCGAGGATCAAGCGGGCGAAACAGTATTTAAAGCTTGTGGGACTTGAAAGATTTATGACCCACATGCCGAACCAGATGTCCGGCGGACAGCAGCAGCGAGTCGGAATCGCGAGAGCCCTGGCGATGAACCCGCAGATCATCTTCGCGGACGAGCCCACGGGAAACCTGGATTCGAAGACAACGATGGAAGTATTAAAACTCATGCAGAAGGTCGTAAGAGAACAGAAACAGACGCTTGTGATGGTTACCCACGACAACAATCTGGCGACCTACGCGGACCGGATCTTTAAGATCATCGACGGAAAGATCGTGAGCATCGAGGAGAACCACCATGAGGTGGATCTTGTGCAGTTAGAGGAGTCTATGCAGGCGGCGGCAGAGGCGCAGGCGGAGGGAAAATCTAAGAATCCGGCATCAGAAGAGCAAATAGAGACAGTTGTGGAAGCAGAAGAACACCGGATAAAGGGAAAGTCAGAATAACAATCGACAAAATTTTGGAATAAACGCAAAAATATGGAAAGCTGGCACAAATAACTAAAATAGAACAGCCAGGAGGAGAGGAACAGTATGAAAATAAAAGGATTACGCTGGATGGCAACATTCCTTGCTGCGTGTATGCTGATGGGCGCAGTCCCGGCAACTGCATTCGCGGCGAAGGAGACAACAGAAGCGGCGGAGACGATCCCACAGGTATACCGGATGGATGACGACAATGATACCGTCCGCCTTGTGATCGGAAAGACGCCGACCTTATATATCGGAAAAAACGGAACAGTCTCCGTGACACTCATGAACATGGAGGACAAAGACTGGGTCGAGACAGAGATCTGGATCGCCTCCGAGGATGATTTCCGGAACCATTATTCCGATGAGATCACAAAGACGGAGGACCGCGACAGCGAGGAGAGCAGCATCGTCCAGTCCATGAAGACGATCTATCCCTTTGAGGTGACGGATTCCTTAAACCGCCATTATAAGGTCGGTCATGTAAACAAAAAAGCGAAAAAGACCGTCAACCTGAATGTCAATGTAAAAAAAGGTCTGGAAGAGGGCTATTATCCGATTCTGATCTATATCTCAAAGCGCGCTCAGGGCGAGGACGGAATGTCCTCCGAGTACGCAAAGACCATAATGGCGTGGATCGAGACAAAGAAGACAACAGGAACCAGCGAGACAGATGAGGACAGCTCCGAGCCAGTAGCATTCGCCCTCGGCGAGAATCAGTCCACTCCGTCTGCAAACTATTCCGAGGTCATGAATTTCGATGTAAACGTGAGAAATACCGGTTATAAGACTGCCTATGATGTGCGCGTCGATATGGAGCTCTCTGAGGATATCACGAAGTTTCCGTTTGAGATCAATGACGGAAATTATGACCGGCAGATGGGAAATATGAACCCGGATCAGACGGTGGCAGTTCCGTTCAGCATGGCGGTGCGGGAAAAGGCGAAATCCGGCTATTACCCGATCAAGTTTAAGATCCGTTACCGGGAAAACGAGAATGGAAACTTTGCTGCTCCTGTGGAGGATACCTTTTATGTGCGGGTCTATGGAAAAGACGAGGCTGATTCTCTGGATTCTGAAGCAGGCGAGAACGAAAGAACAAAGGCGCGTATCATCGTCGACAGCTTTGAGACGGATCCTGCGGAGATCTATGCCGGACAGGATTTTACGCTGAAGGTGCGCATGAAAAACGCTTCCAACAGTATCGCAGCCAGCAACATCCTGTTTACCTTCGAGTCGGAAGCAGTGAGCGACAGTCCGGTATTTACGACGGTGAACGGTTCAAACTCCGTGGTTGTCAATTCTCTGGCACCGGGAGCATCTGACACGCTGACGATAAAATTTTCTTCAAGTCCCACAGCGGAACAGCGTTCCTACACGATCACGATCAATGAGCAGTATGACAGCCCGGAATTCAAGAACGCGAAGGAAGCCGTAAAGATCGCGGTTGGATTAAAGCAGGAGGCACGGTTAAATACCGGTACCATCGAGGTCATGCCGGATGCTATTTCCGTAGGCGAAGAGTCAAACGTGATGTTTTCCATCAACAACACCGGAAAAGTCATGCTCTATAATGTGAACGCGGTCTTTGAGGCAGACTCTATTCAGAAGAATGAGGCTTATGTTGGAAATATCGAACCCGGAAAAAGCGGAAACGTGGATACGATGATCAACGGAATTGCCCCGACCACGGATGATGGAAAGGTAAAACTCTCCATTACATATGAGGATGAGAACGGAAAAGTCTCCACGGTCGAGAAGGAGATCCAGCTTATGGTAAATGAGGATCAGAGCATGGATGAAAGCAATGTTGACGATACCTGGAACAGTGACGATGTACAGCCGGAACCGTCCACGACGGATAAACTGAAACATCTCGCAATTCCGGTGGGAATCGTGGGAGTGGTCCTTGCAGCTGTGATCCTTGTGGTCATCAGACGCAAAAAGAAGAAAGCGGGAATGGACGATGAGATTCTTTGATCTGCTCATCATGAGCATCAATAACCTGCGCAGACGGAAACTCAGGACGGGACTTACCGTTCTGGGTGTTGTCATCGGCACGGCCTCCATCGTAGTCATGGTCTCTCTGGGAATCGGATTGAAGGAAAATACCGTGGAATCCTATGCTTCCTTCGGAAGCCTCACAAGGATCCAGATCAGTTCCGGATACGGGAACCAGTCCGAGGACGATTACCTCGTGGACGCCACGGTGACGAAGCTTGCGAAGATCCCGCATGTGAAGAGTGTGTCCCCGATCCTGGAGACAGATGTGAATCTGAAGCAGGGAGTTTATCAGGGATATTCGAACATTGTGGGAATGCCCAGAGAGGAGCTGGAACAGATTCCGCTGGCGGAGGGAAAACTTCCGAACAAGAATGCGGCGACTCTGGAATTTATCGTCGGAAATATGGTTTCCGACAACTTTTATAACAGCAAGACCGGAAAGGGAAGCTGGGACGGAGAGGATCTTTCCAAAGTGGATCTTATACACAAGCCGTTTTTTACCATGTTCCAGAATATGGGAAACGGGGATGAAAGCAGCCAGAAAAAGTATCTTTTCCCGGCCTGCGCTCTGGTGGATGGCGGCGAGAACGGATTTTCTGAGTATGGATACCAGATCTACACGGATATCGATCTGTTAAAGACCCAGCTGAAAAAGATCTACCGGAAGAACCCGATCCCCGGACAGCCGACAAATAAAAAGGGAAAACCCTACAATTATTTTGTCTACAATATGATTTACGTGAATGTGGACGATATGGAGCATGTGACGGAGGTCCAGAAAGCGATCACAGATATGGGCTACGAGGCCTACAGCAGCATGCAGTGGCTCGAACAGGCCCAGCAGCAGACGGATATGATCCAGGCGGTCCTCGGAGGCATCGGTGCTGTATCGCTGTTTGTGGCGGCCATCGGAATTGCAAACACGATGATGATGTCCATCTATGAGAGAACGAAGGAGATCGGTGTGCTGAAGGTTTTGGGATGTGCGCTTGGAGATATCCGGACGATGTTTTTGATGGAGGCAGGATTTATCGGATTTATGGGAGGCGTTCTGGGACTTGGCTTAAGCTACAGCGTCTCCGCGGCGATCAATAAGTTTCTGGGAGCCAGTCTCTCCGGCATGACCGGCGGGTCCGGAGCGATCTCAAGGATCCCGCTGTGGCTTTCCGGATCCGCTGTGGTCTTTGCGGTCCTCATCGGCATGCTGGCCGGACTTTTCCCGGCACTGCGGGCGATGAAATTAAGTCCGCTGGCGGCAATCCGGAATGAATAAGATAAATGAGTCCTGGGTGCGCTGACACCTTAAAAATCTGACATTTCAGCCAGTCCACAGGCAGGTTGGAAAGCGGCAGAAAAATTCCACTGTAAAGCCGCACATGGAAAGGCGGACGGTTGACAGACAACAGAAAAATCGGGATTAAAAGATCCGGTAAAACAAAAGACACGCCATACAGATTTCACTTAAAACCTGGATGACGTGTCTTTTTCAATTCTTAAAATATCTGATCATTTACCCGGCACTTAAGCCTTGGCCGCCTTCTGTCTGGACAGTGTCTGTACACCTTCAATAACAAGGATGATCGCAAGGAAGATCAGAAGGATTCCGAGGATCGTCTGTGCCCACGGACCCCAGTCAGCGCCGCCTGCGGCAATCATGCCGATCTGGTTCTTAACTGTGAGTGCAAGGGAGGTGATCGTAACGATGATCATGAATGCCATCGGGATCAGGAACATCTTGTTGTTTTTGCCCATGTTTCCGAGCCATGTGGCAACGGCTAAGAGGCCGATACCTGCGAGAAGCTGGTTGGCAGCTCCGAACAGTCCCCAGATCTTTCCATATCCGTTCATGCCGAGAAGAATGCCAAGAACAACCGTGAGGATCGTAGCGAAATATGGATTTACCATAACCTTTTTCCAGCCCTCTTTGATGTCGGCAGCAGTTTCACCCGGCTCAAGCCAGAATTCCTGGAACATGAAACGCGCAAGACGTGTTGCGGTATCAAGAGAAGTAAGACAGAACGCGGAATATGTAAGTACCAGTAAGGAGTTTAAGATGCTGTAGCTTCCCGGGATGATATCGTCGATCATGTGAGCGATACCGCCGCCGAAGATCGCTGTCGCGCCCTTTAACGCCTGGTCCGGATGAACCGCGTTCCACTTGTAAGCATAACCGATGGCGCAGAGAGTTAAAACTGCGAGAATGCACATTAAAATTATAAAAATTTTATAAAATCAGCTTTTTCATAATAATATGTTGCCACAGTTTTCGCAACCCATTTCGAAAAAAAACATCAAAAAAAGGCGGAAAATATACAAAACATGTCATTTTGTATCAAGTTTTGCCGCCCTTTTTACAACGATATTACTTTATTTAGAATGATATTAACTTTACTCTCCTATGCAAACAGCTCTTTTACCGCCTGCGCATCGAAAGTCACCTGTTTTTTGTGATCGACCTCGATCTGGTAAAGCGCATTGGCTGCGATATGCTCTGCTGCCTGCTCAAGATCCCGGACACCCGTTGTGTCGGAGAACTGCATGATCACCTGATCCAGACCATCATCCGTAATAATGCATTCATTTTCCAGAAGACCGATGCGTTTCAGAACCTTTGGCAGTGCAAATCTGCTGAAGATCACTTTCTTTTCCTCAAATGTATAATCCGGGATATCGATCACTGCAAAACGGGACATCAGCGGAGCACTGATATCTTCTTTATTATTTGCGGTTGCGATCGGATATACACCAAATGTCGGAATCATACATTCAATGTAGTTATCGGTAAACCCGAGATTATCAAGCAGAGTCAGCAGGACATCTGCCGGATTGCCGTTTCCTTTGCCGGAAGCTGCCTTGTCCAGCTCGTTGATAATAAATACCAGATTGGATTCTCCCGCGATGGAGAATGCTTCCATAATAATACCCGGCTTTGCATTTGCATAAATACGGGAGCTTCCCGTAAGCTGCTCCGGATCGTTGATGGAACTCATATCAAGTGTAGCCCACGGCAGTTTTAAAATACGTGCTACCGCATAGGCGATCTGTGACTTACCGGTTCCTGCCGGGCCGACAAGCAGAAGCCCATAAGCAGGCAATGTATGGGTTCTGTTGATCTGGATGATCGTCTCCATGATACGCTGCTTCACACGTTCCAGTCCATACAGTTCCTCGTCTAAGATCTTTCTGGCCTCTACCGGATCGATCGCCTCAAAATAATCACTCTTCCACTGTACATTCATCATAATGGAAAGGGCACGCTGTGCATGGCGGCGTTCCTCCGGGGAAACCTCATGGGATCTTGCCACAGCAAGGTTACGTCTTGCCCAGAGTCTGATATTATCGGGAAGCGTTCTTCCTGCGCAGGTCATGAAATCGGAAATACTCTGCAGGCTGGTGATCTTCATATCGTCGCCTTCCTCTTCCGCATCATCATCCTCTTCGATTTCCTCCACTGCTGTCATGGACAACAGTCTTTCGATCATATACTGTAAAAATCCGTCTGCAGCGGAAAGCTTAGTGCCACCGCCAAATGCAGTTTCCCGGATTCTGTATACTGCATAACCATCCTCTGTATTTTTACCGGAAAGGCGGACATTGATCCGGTTCTCTCCCAGCCATTTGATCAGATTTACAAATCTGGCATCTACCTTTAAGATATCAGCCGGATAGGTTTCTCCTTCTTCCTTGAATTCAAAAGAGGTCCTTTTTGTCTGATTGGTAAAAAGACCATTGGTGTGATGCTTCCACTGCTGCTCTTTATTACTGATCACAAGGATCGGATCCTCCGGGCTTTTCTCTTTTGCATCCGATATAAAGGTTGTATATGTACAAACCTCCTCTGCCTTTCCTGTTCCTTTTCCGCTAAAATCAAAAACCGGCATTTTTCTGTCTCCTTTTTTCAATTTTCTTCCGTTGTCTGATTGTATCCTTCTGGTCTGTTGAAGGTACAAAGACATTCTGCTTTTTATACGCTCTTCTTCTATGAAACCACAAAATCCGGAATTTTACAATTCCGGATTTTGCAAATCGTGATTCTTATTCCACATTTTTCAGTGCTTCGTCCATCGGGATCTTCCGGATCCGGTTAAAATCAAAACACATAACGATCAGATATCCGATCAGGACAAACGCAAACATCTTGAGATATCCGGCCGGTTCCACCATAAAGGTAAACCATCCGCTGTAAGAAGTCATCATGGCCGCCCATACATAAACGATCACTTTCTCGCCCAGAAAGACGGTAACCACATCAATAAGCAGCACTGCAATTGTAGTCGCCATCAGATAAAGCCCTGCTATTTCGCTGTTTTTGTATCCCAATATCTTTGTCATGGAAATGGCATTTTCATTTTTCTCAATGATCAGCTTTGTCAGAAGGTAGATCATAACAATAGAAAGCAGGATGCACAAATATTGGAAATAGGTCATATAATTTCCCATGGAATGATCGAGCTGGTCACACATCTTTGTGATATCCCGGATCGTGATCACCGTTGCAACATTATCTTCCTCCAGATCCGTGATCTCGGTATCGGAAAGGAAGCCGCCAAACTGTCCATCCTTCAGGGCAAATACCTTACCAAACTGCTCAATCGGCATAAATACCGCAATACTCTGACACTTTTCATAAATGCCCGCCACTTTGAATGTATACTGTTTGTTTTCATATTTCTCATCCAGCGTTACTGTATCGCCTTTGGTCAGGTGATACTTTTCACTGAATGGCTTTGCGATATAAACCTCTCCCTCTTTCAGGGCAGAAAGTCCGTCGATCTGCACATACCGGCTGTCATTTTCGATGCCATAAACGGATACTTCTTCATCAAAAGCATCACTTTTCTTCTGCAAAGATGTCATATCAAACTTCTCCGCATCCGCATTGTCTGTCGTGACCGTATTGCCATCCTCGTCCTCATAATCGGACAGCACATACTGATATTTTGCAAACATCATGCTTTCGGCGTTATCCTTATAATATTGCAGGGTACTTGGCATACCGACCGCCATGGCAAGTAATACCATAATAAAGAAGATTCCCACAAACAGAACCAGATAATTAGGAATATTCTGGAACAAAATACGCAGACGGAATCTGTTTAAGAAGCTCCAGCGTGGCAGCCTCATTGCTTTCTTCCGCTTGCTTTTCTTCAGATCATGGCGCAAAAACTGCAGCGGCGTATGATGCATCATTTTTGTAATAATGAGCAGATTCACAACCAGCATCAAAATGACCGGTATCAGCGTAGTTTTTACAAATGCCCCCGCATTCCAGATCGTTTCATAAGTCGGCAGACTGTAACTGTTATAATACATGGAAACAACTACCTTTTTAAATACCGTATAGCCAAGGACATTTCCGATCACAGCCGCAAACAACGTGACGATCACAGGCATGGAAAGATAATGTCTGATGAGTTCTCCTCTTGTATACCCCGATGCCCGCAGTGTTCCGATCGCGGAAGCCTCCTTTACGATCGTGTTGTTGATTGTAATTGCAAAGATGAAAGCAATGATACCGATCAGAATATACAAAAGGACACCACCCATTGCTTCATCCGATCCCATGTCCTCTGTTGCAAAGTTTACCGCCGGATTGGCATAAGCAGGTACATAGTCCGCAATCTCATTGTCCGCTACGACCGTCTGTGTCAGAAGTGCCCGCATGAAATCATCTGACTGCTCCTTGGCTGCCACATTATCCGCCGGCTTTTCTTCATAAACCCAGGCATAAGCGAAATGCACTTTTTTATGTAAACTGTTAAAGCCCTCATCAGTCACCATAGCCACATCAAATTTCAACGCATCAAACATAAAATCTGTTGCCTTTTCATGCAGTGTTGCATAATTTACATATGCGATCAGACCTGTTACACGAAATTTCTTTCCGGATACGGAAACAGTATCTCCCACCTTTATGCCGACATTATCCGCATGCATACGGTCGATGGCAATTTCATCTGCCTGCTCCGGAAGCTTTCCGTCCAGAATGCATGCCTCGTTGACTGCATCCGTTTTGGCATAAACGCGGATGGTTCCATCCGTTTCCCCGTCATTGTTATAGTCTTCCTCCTCATTCCGGTAAAAATTTTCGTAAACCTTCGTCTTTACCGCCTGAAAATCCGGATCGTTCAGCTCATATTTTTCTTCCGCTTCCGCATATTCGTCATCAATCTTATCATTGATCTCCTCAAGTGCTTTCTCGTATGCTTCCCGGTATGCCTCATCATAGGCTGTCTGATAAGCATCTGTCTGTTTTGCAGCCTCCAACATCTCCGGTGACATTTTTTCCGCCATCTGCGCATCAAACTTCTCTGCAAATTCTTTCTCAAATTTTTCATCCAGTTCTTTCGTTGCTTTATCCAGATAATACTGCTTTACATCTGCCTTCTCCCCTGTCCCGATCGCTGCAAGAAGCTCCGCATCCGCCTTTTTCTGCAGTTCAAAATGACCGTCCTCCAGCTTATACTTTGTTTTTCCGTCCTCTGCCGCTTTCAGCATACTGCCGTTTGCCACATACATACCGGATACAAAGCCGATCGTCAGGATCAGGAAAAGTGCCACTACCAGATATTTCTTCCAGTCACCGGAAAGCTCCCGCAAAATTCTTTTGATCAGGGGATTTTTGTTTCTTTTCTTCCTCATCTTGCCACACCCCTTACCATTCCAGATCCTGTGCGGAAATCTTATTTGTATTAATATCATTATGTCGTACCATACCGTCACGCAGTTTGATCACATGGTCTGCCATGTTTTTGATCGCTTCGTTATGCGTTACCATAATGATCGTATTGCCATATTTCTGATTGACATCCTCGATCAGCTTCAATATTTCTTTTGATGTATTGTAGTCAAGTGCTCCCGTCGGTTCATCACAAAGCAGGATATCCGGGTTCTTTACGATCGCACGGCCGATGGAAACGCGCTGCTGTTGTCCGCCGGAAAGCTGGTTGGGCAGCTTATACCGATGCTCATACAGTCCCAGCGTATGCAAAAGATCATCTATATCCAGCGGGTTGTCGGAAAGATAAGCACCCACCTCTATGTTTTCTTTCACATTCAGGTTTGCGATCAAATTATAAAGCTGGAACACATAGCCCAGATGTTTCCTGCGGTACATCGTCAGTTTTTTCTCGCCCATGTCTTCCAGCTTATCTCCGTCTATACTTATGTATCCGGAATCTGCATTATCAATACCTCCGAGAATATTTAACAGGGTAGACTTTCCGGAACCGGAAGGCCCGAGTAATACACAAAATTCTCCCTTCGCAACGGAAAAGTTCATCCCCCGCAAAACCTCCTGCCTTGTTTCTCCGCTTCCAAATCCTTTTTTCAAGTCTACAATTTCTAAAAATTTCTTCTCTTCTATTGCCATAATCTCCTCATTTCTACAGGCCAGAATGCACTTCTGCCTGCGGTTAGTTGCGCCTAATTTCAAAATCAGTATAGCATACTTGTTTCTATTTACAACAAAGAAGACGTCTATTGATATTTTTTATCAACAGACGTCTTCTTATCATGCTATTCTTCTCTTCGCACGTATCTTTTTTACTTTTTAAACACTGCTTTAGATTTTAATTACTTCCACTGAAAAGTGATCATACCGTAAATATAGATAAACAGGATCACAAGCGGTAACAAATACTGAAAAACCGGCCGCATCCAGTTCTTTACCTTCATCCCTTTTCCTTCATTTGCTTCCATAAGGAACCGGTCCCAACCC
>ENA-ORPH01003351-ORPH01003351.1-human-gut-metagenome-genome-assembly--contig:-NODE-3351-length-11954-cov-5.041180_pt1 | contig 11954 bp, 10 predicted proteins | sample MGYA00242142_ERZ509074 | MGnify/ENA primary metagenome ERZ509074 (study PRJEB26280, sample SAMEA2338724) | human gut metagenome | biome: human gut; feature: human-associated habitat; material: faeces... | reverse complement strand
CTGATGATGCAGGAAAACAGCTGATGAAGTTAGTAGAAAAAGGTATCAAGGCAAAGGATATTGTTACCATGAAGAGCTTTGAGAACGCTATTATGGTACATGCTGCTATCAGCGGTTCTACCAATGCAACCATGCACATTCCTGCTATTGCCCATGAATTCGGCTTTGAAGTAGATGCAGAAACCTTTGACCGTATGCACAGAGGAGCCCACTATCTGCTTAATATCCGTCCATCTGGTGACTGGCCAGCCCAGTATTTCTATTATGCAGGCGGCTTGGGCGCGCTTGCGGCAGGATTCCGTGAAAAGCTGCCCGCCAAGGCCCTCCGAATGGACGGCTATTGGCATTGTTATGCGGCTGACCAGATTGCGTACCTTGGCAGATTCGCTGTATACCGAAAGTATATACGGCAATCCGTGCTGCCCACAGCAATGAAGATCCACCAATATGTCCGCGTCGGCCGTTTCGCTGTATATGGATGCGGCCAGCTTATGGGATATGCTCCCGCTTTCATTACCCGGGAAAACGCGGTTCAGATCAACCGCGTCAAACGGGCTCCTGCGCTGCATGCAGCGCATTGCCGCCGCGTTCACGGTGGGTATTATCTTTACCGTGCCCTTCACGGGCGGATTTTTTATAAAATGGCCTATAAGCCGCTGCGCAACATAAATGCCGCTCACCTCGTTGCCGTGTATGCCGGCGGTGAATGTTATATGCGGTTCGCCGCTGCCGAATGTGTATACATCATATTGGGTATTTACCCCGTATTCTTCTATGGTGATTGTTTTCATGCGTCCTCCTGTCAAATTGCGCTGAGCACCAGCATAACTATGCCCGTTGCAAGATATACCGCCGCGCGGGCGGCAAGGCCCCGCTTTGCGCTCAGGCTTTCGGTTTCGGCCTGCTCCGCCGTTTCGTCCAAATCGTCGTCCGTATTGTGCCGCGGGGCATTCAGCCCTATGCGCGGCCTTTTGCGCTTTTCGGCGGGGGATTTAAGGTAATACGGCACCTCCTGCGGCTTTTTGCGCTTCAAAAGCTTCGTTATGTCCGTACCCTTGCTTTTAAGGTAATATATCCATGCCGCAAGCAGATATATCATGCCCGCCGCGCCCGCAAACCAGCCCGCATACACGCGCTGATACCGCGAAAAGAAGAATATCAGCATGTATGCAATAAGGCACAGCGAAAGATTGTACATAAGCTTTTTCAGCGCGTAGCCAAGCATTGTTTCCCCTCTGTATCGGCTTTACAGCCGTATTTTTACCGTATCGATATCCAAACCCACGTTTTCAAGCGACACATGCGCCCCCGCATAGCCGCGGGAAGCATCGGTCTTATAATATTTGGGCACAACAATATATGTGTCGCCGTCGGCCTCGTAGGCAACGGCGCCCTTTATGTGGCAGCCCTTTTCATCGCGGTACATATCGTCCCTCAGCCCGCAAAGATAGTATTTTTCCATCATTGCGTCGAACGTGGGGCTGTTGGTGATAAGGTTGGTTACATAGTCGCGGTAGAAGCTGTCCTCCTCTTTGCAAAGCTGAGCATCCGGCGCAAACGCGGCCTGTTGATTCATTATATCAAACGTGTCTCCCTTTTGCACGGATGAAAGCTTAACTCCGCGGTAGCAGCCGTTTGCGGTTTTTTCGGCGTTTGTGCAGTCCACTATGAACACGTTTGCGCTGCCGAGCACGCTGAATTTGCCCGCATGGTACACAAGCGCGGTATCCTCGCTTACGGCGTAGCCTATGCGCGCGCCTTCGCGGTTTTTAAGGCAGGTTTCAATAAGCCTTATCAGGCGCGGGCGTTTATTAAAGTGCTGATCCACCACGCCGTATGGGAAGAAGCCAAGGCCCTGCGTTATGGTAAGCGGGTCGCAGGGATCGTCCTTTTCGCACTGCTCGTCGTATTTATCATAGCCGTACATTATGTCCCGGCTGAGCACGCCGCGATCGTTGCCGGAGCCTATCATAACGCGGCTCATTATTGCCGCGCCCGCGCTGGAGCCGCCTATAACGCCGCCGGATGCATATATCTCCCTAAGCCTTGTAAGCAGTTTGGTATCGGTGCCATCCTCTCGTATGAAGCACTTGGCGGTGAAATACTGGTCCCCGCCCGTGAACCAAACGCCCGTAACGCCCTCCATAAGCTCCAATAGCCCTTCCGCATCGCCGGTGAAGGCATTGTAGCCGCGCTCGTCGCGCACATGGGGAGCATACAGCGGCACAAGCACGCAGTTTTCCTCCCTTGCGCCAAGGCGCACGAAATCGTCCCTGTATGAGCGGAAAGTATCGTCCGGATCCATGCCGGAAGCGGACACAATAAACGCAAACCTTCCGTTTGCGCCGCCGGCGCGCCGTATAAGCTCGGCAAATACCTCGTCCGCGCTCTGTATCAGGCCGCCGCCAACTATAAAAAGCGTTCCTTCCATATGCATAGCCTCCGTTTATTTAAGTATTTTGCGGTATTCGTCCGCCTCGCGCTCGTTTGCCCAAACGAAGTGACCCTTCTTTATTTCAGTCCACGCGGGCTTATCGGTCGCGTAATCATGCATTGCGGGGTTATATACAACCAGCTTTTTGCCGCGCTCAATGTCCGGATCCGGCACGGGAGCAGCCTGAAGCAGGGCGTTGGTATACGGGTGCAGGGGGTTGAGGAACAGCTCCTCGCTTTCCGCAAGCTCTACTATTCTGCCCTTGTACATAACGGCAATTCTGTCCGATATGAAGCGGACAACGCTTAGATCATGCGCAATGAACATATATGTGAAGCCCTTTTCGGCCTTGAGCCTGTTCAAAAGGTTTATTACCTGCGCGCGTATGGAAACATCCAGCGCGCTTATGGGTTCATCCGCTATTATGAAGCGCGGCTCCACGGCAAGCGCCCTTGCTATGCCTATGCGCTGGCGCTGGCCGCCGCTAAACTCGTGCGGGAAGCGCGTTGCATATTCCTCCATAAGGCCAACGCTGTGCATCGCGTCTATAACCTTTTGCTTGCGCTCCTTTTCGTTTTTGAAAAGGTGGAAGTTATATAGGCCTTCGGAAATTATATAGTCCACCTTGGCGCGTTCGTTAAGGCTGGCCATGGGGTCCTGGAATATCATCTGCACGTTTTTGCGGAACTCCGTAAGCTCATGGTTGTTCATTTTGCCGTTTACCTTCATGCCGTCGTAATAAATATCGCCGGATGAGGTATGGCAAATTTTCATTATGGCTTTGCCCGTGGTGGTTTTGCCGCTGCCCGATTCGCCAACGAGGGAGAACGTTTCCCCTTCGTATATATCGAAGCTCACGTCCTTAACCGCGCTGAACTCCTTGCGGTTCAGCTTGAAGTTGACGTAAAGATTGCGCACGGACACAAGCTTTTTGCCGTTTGAATAATCCTTTAGCGGCAGGGGCTCTGTCTTTTCCGTCTGCTCATGCGCCTTTGCAAGCTCCGCGCGGTAATCTGCCGCCTTGTCGCTCATCAGCCACGTTTTGGCATAATGCGTATCCGATACCTTGAAGAAAGGCGGTTCGTATTCGTAATCCACCTTCATCGCGTCCGGATTGCGCGGGGCGAAGGCGTCGCCCTTTATTTCCTTATAAAGATTGGGCGGGGTACCCTTTATGGAGTGCAGCTCGTGCCCTTTTACGCCAAGCTGGGGCAGGGACATGAGCAGCGCCTTTGTATACGGATGGCGCGCATCCTTGAATATTTCGTTTGCAAGGCCGTGTTCAACTATCTGCCCCGCGTACATAACGGCGACCCTGTCCGCAACGTTTGCCACCACGCCAAGATCGTGCGTGATATATATTACGGACATATCCATTTCCTTTTGCAGCCGCTTTATAAGATCGAGTATCTGCGCCTGCACGGTAACGTCCAGCGCGGTTGTGGGTTCGTCGCAGATTAATATTTTGGGCTTGCAGGCTATGGCCGTGGCTATTACAACCCTTTGGCGCATACCGCCGCTGAATTCGTGCGGATACTGCTTATATCTCTGCTCCGGATCGTTTATGCCAACCTGCCTTAAAAGCTCTATTGCTTCCTTCTTGGCCTGCGCCTTATCGGTGCCGAACTGATAGGTTATTACCTCGCGTATCTGCTCGCCTATGGTTTTAACGGGGTTAAGGCTGGTCATGGGGTCCTGGAACACCATGGCAATCTTTTTGCCGCGCACCTTCAGCCATTCCTTTTCGGTTTTATATTTTGCTATGTTCACGCCGTCCAGCAGCATTTCGCCCTGCTCAACCCAGCCGTTGGTATCAAGCATGCCTATGAAGGACTTTGTGAATACGCTTTTCCCGGAGCCGGATTCGCCCACTATCGCCAGCGTTTCGCCATCGTAAAGGTCTATCGACGCGCCGCGGATGGCGGTTAGCGTATGGCCGCGCAGATTGAACTTTATAACTACGTCTTTTGCTTCAAATATCTTTTCCCTCATGCTGCGCCCCTCCTTAAACATGGTTGCGCGGGTCGGATGCATCCGCAAACTTGTTGCCGATTATATAGAACGAAATGGTGATGAAGCACAGTATGAGCGTTGGGCATATCATCTGGTAAGGATACACCAAAAACGCGCTCCTGCCCTGATTGACCAAATTGCCCAGCGTGCAAAGATCCGCCGGCAGCCCGACGCCTATAAAGCTCAAAAACACCTCCGAACCAATGGAGGACGGTATCGTCAGCGCCACGTCCATTATGATAAGGCTAACAAGATAGGGCACCACGTTGCGGCTTATTATGCGCTTGGGCGGGGTTTTAAGGCATATGGAGGCAATGTTGTAGTCCGCCTCGCGCAGGGCCAGTATGCGGCTGCGGAACCAGCGCGCCTCGCTTATCCAGCCCGTTGCCACAAGGGCTATCATAATGGTGAATATGCTGGGCTTCATAATGTAAGCTATAAGCACAAGGTAAATGGTGCTTGGCACGTTGGTAAGGGTATTGTATATGGCGAACATAAGGGTATCCAGCTTCCTGTAAAAGCCCCATATTGCGCCGATAATAACGCCAAGGCCAACCTCAAAGATGGCAACCGCAAGCGAAAGCAGCAGCGATGTGCGCGTGCCGAACCATACCCGCGCCCATATATCGCGCCCAACGCCATCCGTGCCGAAGGGATGTTCGGCAGAGGGCGGCAGGTTCCATTCCCGCGCCGAAAGGGCAACGGCGTAAGGATCGCGGTCGGTTATCATTGGGTATATAACCGTGTATGCCACAAGCGCTATCAGCAGCGCCACTATGACCTTTACAACGGTGCTTTTGAAAAACGTGCGTATGGTGCTGCGCCAATATGAATAATTGGAAAAGCCGGCTTCCTCGCTGAGTTCTTCATGAAACTCCGCGCGGGTAAAGAGCGCGTCCGGAATATCGTTTATATTGGGCGTGGGATTGTTTTTTGCGTTTGATTCCATGTTCTTTTCCTCCGCGTCAATCGTCGTTCCCGCCGACAAGCTTTATTCTCGGGTCCACGAAGGACACCACTATGTCCCCCAGGAAAACGCCCAGCACGCTGAGCGCGCCGTAAAGCAGCACAAGTATCTGCACAAGCGGGTTATCCATGGCCGTGATGGACTTGATGAGCAGCCCGCCCGTGCCGGGTATGGCATACATGCTTTCAATAACAAGGGAACCTGAAAGCATCAGCAGGAAGTCCGAAGGGATATTTATGGCAATGGGCACTATTGCGTTGCGGAAAATGTGGCGCCACATTATGAAACGCTTTGGCAGGCCCTTAACGGTTGCAAACTTAATATAATCCTTGTTTTCTTCATCCACAACATAGCGCCTGAGCCATGTGGCGTAGCCCGCGATGCTGCCTATGGACATGGAAACGACCGGCAGTATCCATGAAACCGGCTGATCCATATAGAAAAGCATGGGCAGATCGAACCAGCGGGAAAGGAACACCTGAATGAAGAAATGGATTATTATACTTGGCACGGCGCGGATTATAACAACATACAGCGTGCCTAAGCCATCCACTATGCCGCTCTTGTTGCCGGCCATGGCCATGCCCAACGGTATGCCTATTATGGCCGAAACGAACCAGCTTATGAAATTGAGCAGGAGCGAATAGGGTATTTTTTCGCCCAAAACGGTTGAAATGGGCATGTTGGGATAAAGCGTTATGCTGCGGCCGAGATCGCCCTTGAAAAGGCCGGAAACAAAGTTATAAAGCTGAGTAGGAAGGGGGTCAAGCACGCCCATATTGCGCAGATATGCGTTCTTTTCGGCGTCGCTCATTTCCTTATACTGTTCTTTGGAAAAATAGCCCGCGGTAGGCATAAAGCGAAGCAGAGCAAATACCACCAGCACAACAAGCACTATCGTTACGATAGCTTGCCCCAATTTGGAAAGCAGGTATCTTGTCATGGTAAAACCTCGTTTGGGTGTTTTTTATTCCGTTCGGGCGCATTGCCCGGCAATTATACGCGCGGAGGTGGGCTGCCCCACCCCCGCAAATAGATTTTATTTTGTTGAGCTAAAGTACGATCGGTTTATCAGTTGTTGGCAAGGGCAGCCTTTTCGGCCTCGTACTTTTCCTTCAGCTGCTCATGCTGCGCCTTGGTAACGGGTTCGCTCTGTATCAGCGCGCCCTTCATCTTGTAACGGCTCAGCCCGAAGTAGCCGCCGGGTACGGTATAGGGCACAAGGCGCGTCATGTTATATGAACCGCCGCCGGACATATAGGGCTTGAGGTACGCATGCTCCAGCAGATAGCATTCCGCGTCCGCATAGGCGGCGTAGCGCTCGCTCAGGTCATATGTTGCGCCGGCCTTTTCTATCATCGCATCAAACTCGGGTATGGAATAACCGGAATCGGTTATGTCATAATCGCTGGTGCAGCGGTTAAGGTTGGCGGAAGGATCGGCATAGCGCAGGCCGTAGCTGTCGTCCACCAAATCCCAGTTGCCAAGATCAAGCACCTCGGCAGAGAAGCTGTTGGACGAATATGCAAGGATAACGTTAACGTATTCCTTGCCAAGATAGGTTTCCAGCATGTTCTTCACAAGGGTGGCCTTCTTCATGTCGCTGTCGGAGGAGCTGGAGGAATACACTATGTCTATGGGCAGCTTGCCGTCGCAATCGAACTCCGTAAGCGGCAGCATGTCAACATGGCCCGGCGTTACGCCCTTGAGCGTCACTCCGTCCGCCTCGCACAGCTCGGCTATTGCGGCCTTCAGGTATTCCTGCGCCTTTTCAACGTCATACGGATCGGTATCGCGATAGGCGGGCAGGTTGCCGTAATCGGTATAATCCTTGCCGTCGTCGTCAAATATGGCGTTTTCGGGCAGCAGCGTATAGCGGCAGAAGAATTCGGGATCGTTGGGCTCCCATATGGCGGAAAGGGTTATTGCGTCTATCGCGCTAAATACAGCCTTGCGGAAGTTTTCGTTCTGCACTGCGGCCGCCATTTCGGGGTTCTTGGTTTGGAAGTTCCAGCTGTACCAATAGGTGGTAACGGTCTTTTCGGAAAGGTATACATAGTCCTCCCATTCGCCGCCGCGTATGCTGGCAACCTCCTCGGAGGTGAGGGACGTGCCGGTTATGTTGCCGCGCTGGAACATTTCAAGGCTTGAAATGCTGTCGGAAACATATTCCCACTGCAGGGTATCGAGCGTAAGCTTGTCAAGATCCCAGTAGTTTTCGTTCTTGGTGAGCACAAACTGCTTATCAAGATCCCAAGCGGAAATGTAGTAACCGCCGTTATAAAGCATGGTTTCCTTGCTGGTGCCGAAATCCTCGCCCACGCTGTCAAGGAACGCCTGCTCCACGGGCAGCATCATATCAAGCTGCGCATAGGAAAGGAAATACGGGCAGGGGCCGGAAAGGGTGTATTCAACGGTGTATTCGTCAACGGCCTTCACGCCCACGGTTTCGTCAAAGGAGGCGACCACTTCGTCGCGGGTTTTGCCTATGTCCGTGCCGTCGTCTATATCCACAAGCGCGTAGTAATAATCATACAGGCCCGCTATAACGTTCCTTATGGTGCTGATGCCGCTGGCGTTGTTGGCAGGATCGGCAATATAGCGTATGCCTGCAACAAAATCGTCCGCAGTTACCTTATATTTGGTCTTGCTGCCGTTGCAGTCCACCCAATATACATCGGGGCGGATATGGAACGTCCAAACGGAAAAATCGTCGTTATGCTCCCAGCTTTCCGCCATGCAGGGGGAGGGGCGGCCGTATATGTCGGTTTCAACAAGGCCCTCCGCGATATTGGAAATAAAGTTGTAGTCCGACGTGAACTCCGTGCAGTACGGGTTCATGGAGGTTATGGAGGTGGAAAAAGTTGACTTATAGGTCTTTTCGTAAACCACCTGCGGCTCATCTGTCTGCGCGGGCGCAGCGGTGTTTGCCGGATCGTTATCCTGCGGCGCGTTGCCGTTCTGGTTGCCGCTGCATCCTGCAACAATACAAGAGAGCATCACAAGCGTCAATAACAAAGCGATCGTCTTTTTCATGCCTATTCTCCTTAAAGATTTGATATGGTATAAGCCGTTCGTTTATACCTTTCGGCTTACCTTGCATGTATCCTAACATAAACAGATGCAATTGTAAAGTAAAAGCTCAACATTTTTGCCCAAAAAATATTATTTCGGGCATAATCATGCTTGATTTTTTGATTTTATTGGCATATAATAAAGTAAACGCTTTAAGATTCCAGTTTTTGGGGAGGAAGTATGTCCGTAACAGAGTCCATCCGTGAAGCCATGGCCGGCCTAACAAGCAAGCAGAAGTCCATAGCGCAGTATATAATGGATAATCCGGACGAAGCTTCCTATTTATCGCTCAAGGAGCTGAGCGTGCGCACGGGGAGCTCTGAAGTATCGGTGCTGCGGCTTTGCAAGGCGCTGGGGTACGATAACTTCGTTGCGCTCAAGGATGCGCTCAAGCAGCATACTCAGGGCGCGTTCCGCGCGGCAACGCTCAGCGCGCCGAGCCTGCACCCGGATAACCGCATAGGCACGGCAGAGGAGCTGCTGAACAAGGTTTGCGCGGACGAGCAGAACAACCTAAACGCCACCATAGCGCAGCTGGATGCTGAAATGCTTGTAAATTGCGCACACAGGCTGCTTAAATCGGAGCGCGTATTCGTATTTGCGCACGACAGATCCTATGTGTTTGCGGATTATCTTTGCTATCGGCTCAACTTTTTGCGCATACAGGCCACGGCGGTGCAGCTTGGCGAAAGCAACACCGTGTCCACAATACTTGCCGCCATGCAGGATGGGGACACGGCAATATTGTTCTCCTTCCCGCCGCATTATGAGCCCTGCGCGAACGCCGCAAGCTACTGCCGCTATAAGAACATTCCGCTAATAGCCGTGACAGACAGCATGGATTCCCCCGCAGCCGCAGGTGCGGACAGCGTTTTCCTTTGCCGCACGGGCGCGCGGTATTTTTACAATTCGCAGGTGGCAACGCTTTCGTTTATAAATATACTCACCTCCTGCATAGCCATACAGATGGGCAGCGGGTTCGACGAAATACTGGCGAACGAGCAGGACGTTATGGACTTTTTGGACAGCTTTAATTACGCGGAAAAAGCGGAGAATTGACATAAAATCTGGTTTGGGAGGCACTATGCTTAAACTACTGAAGAATTGCAGCGTATACGCGCCGAAGTACGCCGGCAAAAAGGACATATTGATAATGGGCGAAAGGATACACGCCGTTGCGGACGATCTTTCCGCATGGCAGGCGGCGCCCGAAATTGAAGTTTACGACATAAACGGCGCGGCCGTATGCCCGGGCATAGTGGATACGCATGTACACATAACCGGCGGCGGCGGTGAACAGGGCCCCGTTTCCCGCACGCCCGAAATAAGGCTGAGCGAGCTGACGCTAAACGGCGTTACCACGGTTGTAAGCCCGCTCGGCACGGACGGAATATCAAGAAGCCTTGAAAACCTGCTTTTCAAATGCCGCGCGCTGGAGCATTACGGGCTGACCTGCCGAATAGTTACCGGAAATTATCGCTATCCTTCGCCAACCCTGACGGGAGACGTTGCGCGGGACATAGCGCTGATAGGCGAAATGATAGGCGTGAAGATAGCCATATCGGACCACCGCGGCTCAAACGTGACATGGCAGGAATTGGCGCGCCTTGGCACGGAGGTGCGCGTGAGCAGCATGCTAAGCGGCAAAAAAGGATACGTCATAATACATGTAGGCAGCGGAAAGGACAGGCTGAAGCCGCTTTTCGACGCGGTGGAGAACTCCGAGCTGCCGGCGGATACTTTCCTGCCCACGCATTGCTGCCGCACGGCCGCGCTGATAAGCGACGCGGTGAAGTTCAACAAAATGGGCGGCACGGCGGACTTTACGGCGGACACGGTTGAAAGCGAAAACGGAACGGCGGCGGCGGTATACTCCGCGCTGCAGCAGGGCGCGGACCCCGCGCGCATAACCATGAGCAGCGATGCATGCGGCAGCCAGCCCAAGTTCGACGCAAACGGCAGCTGCATCGGCATAACATACACAACGCCCGAAACGCTGCTGTGCGAGCTTAGGCGACTGAAGGAGATATACGGCGTTCCCTTTGAAACGGCGCTTGCTTTCTTCACGGAAAATCCGGCGCGCGTGGCGGGCTTTGCCGGCAAAAAGGGCGTTATCCGTGCGGGCGCCGATGCGGACATAATGGTGCTTGGCGGCGATTACCGCGTGGACAGACTGTTTGCCCGCGGCAAGCTGTTTGTTGACGGCGGCGCGGCCGTGGTCAAGGATTATTTTGAAAAATAACTCGATATTGTCATCCCTCCCCCGTATTCCGCGCGGTCATTCCCCCCTCCGGCCGTTCGGAATACGATAGACAATGCCGCCCGGCAGATGCCGGGCGGCATATTTGATTTTCTCCTAATTTTAACCCCTCAGGCAATAGCTAAACCGAGCCCAGGTTGGAACAAGGTCGCCTTACTCACTGCCGTTCGTAATTCTCCCTGTTCCTGCCCGTTCTCCGTTTCGCTTCATCCGCCACTGGCGGCGCTCAACTCCGAACCCCGTCCGGGGCGCCTTTTGGCTCTATTTAGTTTTTACTTCATCATGTTCGGGTTATCGGTGCGGTCGAGTATGTAATCAACCGATACGTTGTGGAAATCCGCAAGCCGTATCAACACAGAAGTGGGGATGTCCACATCCCCACGCTCGTAATTGCTGTATATTCTTTGGCTGCAATGCAGTATTTGGCTTATTTGTGTCTGCGTCATATCCTTGTCCTCTCTCAGGTCGCGGATGCGCTTGTATACCATAAAAATAACCTCATCACTTCAGAATGAGTCTATTCTACTTAGCGATTTTTTCGCTATTGACTTTTAGCGAATATTTCGCTAAGAATTTTTTTACCGGATACTTTCAGAATATACAATGCTAAAAGCAGAAGAGGATGGGAAGCAACTGCCAACCAAGCCGGGAGGGGGAATGCCGCCGCAAGGCGGCATTTTTGGTGCAGTATAGGCTATATCCAAAAGCTGTCCCCGCACGCGGTGGCGCCTTTTGGTACGCTTTACAAACTCCCACATAAATAACCAAGGGGACGGCCTCCCGTCCCCACATCTTCATAATCTCCCACGCTAACCCGCCGTAAGGCGGATTTCACATTGCGATAGCAATATTTCACTGCGCTTCAGCGCAATTTCACCCGTTCGCAAGAACGGATTTCACCGCGCAGCGAAAGCGCGCTACGCTTTCTGCACATACATACCTATGTACGGCTTATCGTCAAGATAGTAGCCGCAGGGCAGGCAGGCTATCAGCATGCCGTCCGCAGGGGCATATACGTCCGTGGCATCCATGCGGCCTATGCGCTCGCCCGCGCGTATCGCCGCGCCAATCTCCTTTTCGGGCTGCCACAGGCCCGCATGCGGGGCGTTTATGTCTATCAGTTTGCCGTAGAACGTTGGCGCATGGCCTTCAACCTTGCCCGCAGCAACGCCTTCGCTTTTCAGCATGTCTATAAGGCCGTTCAA
>ENA-ORPH01003332-ORPH01003332.1-human-gut-metagenome-genome-assembly--contig:-NODE-3332-length-12013-cov-2.764425_pt1 | contig 12013 bp, 9 predicted proteins | sample MGYA00242142_ERZ509074 | MGnify/ENA primary metagenome ERZ509074 (study PRJEB26280, sample SAMEA2338724) | human gut metagenome | biome: human gut; feature: human-associated habitat; material: faeces... | reverse complement strand
ATGCCATCGGTCGAAGCTACGGCACGCAGCGCCACGCAGCTCTCGTACGTGCGCTCATCGCCCATTACGCCGACGCTCTTCACGGGCAGCAGAATCGCTCCCGCCTGCCATACCTGGTCGTAAAGTCCCCACTCGCGCAGGGCATCGATATAGATTTTATCCACATTTTGCAGAATTTCCACCTTCTCCGGGGTAATATCGCCCAGAATACGGATCGCAAGGCCCGGACCGGGGAACGGATGCCGCCCCAACAGCTGCGGATCGATGCCGAGGGACTTACCCACGCGGCGCACCTCGTCCTTAAAGAGCAGGCGCAGCGGCTCGACGATTTTCAGGTGCATCTCTTCGGGCAGGCCGCCGACGTTGTGGTGCGACTTGATCATCGCGGCAGGTCCCTTGACCGATGCCGAAGCGGACTCCACCACGTCGGGATAGATCGTACCCTGCGCCAGCCACTTTACGTTCTCGATCTGCTTGGCCTCGGCATTGAACACCTCCACGAAATCGCGGCCGATGATCTTGCGCTTCTTCTCGGGATCGGTCACTCCGGCCAGGTCGCCCAAAAACCGGTCGTGGGCCTTGACACCCTTGACATTCAAACCCATCCCCTTGTACGATTCGAGCACGCTGTCGAACTCGTTCTTGCGCAGAAGCCCCGAATCCACGAAGATACAATAAAGGTTTTTGCCGATCGCCCGGTGCAGCAGCACGGCAGCCACCGACGAATCGACACCGCCGGAAAGACCGAGCACTACACGGTCGTCGCCCAACTTCTCACGCAATTCCCGGACGGTCGTTTCGACGAAACTCTCCGGCGTCCAGTCCTGTTTGCAGCCGCAAATGCCGACCACGAAATTCCGAAGCAGCGTAATGCCGTCCGTCGAATGATACACCTCCGGATGGAACTGAATACCCCAACTCCGCTCTCCCTCAATACGGAAGGCGGCATAGCGCACGTCCTCCGTGCTGGCGATCACCCGGTAGGTGTCGGGAACCGAGGTAATCGTATCTCCGTGCGACATCCACACCTGCGTAGGCGACGGAACTCCCTGCATCAGCGGATCGGACGGCTCGACGACCGTAAGCATCGCACGTCCGTACTCCCGGCTGGGAGCCGACTGCACTTCGCCGCCGTAGAAATGAGCCAGGTATTGTGCGCCGTAGCAGACGCCCAGCAACGGCAGACGACCTTTGATCGCCGTCAGATCGGGCTTCGGGGCTTTCTCGTCCCGTACGGAAAAGGGACTTCCCGAAAGAATGACGCCCCGCACCGAAGCATCCAGTTCAGGGATCTTGTTGAAAGGGTGGATCTCGCAATAGACGTTGAGTTCACGCACGCGGCGTGCGATCAACTGCGTGTACTGCGATCCGAAATCCAGAATGACTATTTTTTCCTGCATCTATCCTAATTTGGTTTTATTTTCTTCACTCGCATTTTCCGAATTATCCTTTTTCATACGGTACAGATTCACGGCGATACGGACGACGAAAAAATAGAAAAGCGCCGATGCCAACACCAGATGGCGCATCCATGCGTACCGACAGCCCGTAAACCACCAGATCGCCAAAAGCGTCAGAACAACGAACACCGCCGCCCAATCGTATCGGGTCGTTCGCAACCGATTTCTTCGGAAATTCGACATAGCGGGTCAGGAGTTTAGCGCTCGCTGCTGTAATTCGGCGCCTCGCTCGTGATGGCAACATCGTGGGGATGGCTCTCCTGCATACCTGACGAGGTGATGCGGATGAATTGAGCCTGCTTGAGCGCCTCGATGTCCCGCGCACCGCAGTAACCCATACCGGCGCGAATACCGCCGACCAACTGGAAAACCGTTTCCGAAAGCATTCCCTTGAAGGGCACACGGGCCACGATACCTTCCGGGACCAGTTTATTGATATTCACATCGCCCTTCTGGAAGTAGCGGTCGGCCGAACCGGCTTTCATAGCGTCCAACGACCCCATGCCGCGATAGCTCTTGAACTTGCGGCCGTTGTAAATGATCGTTTCGCCCGGAGCCTCCTCCGTACCGGCGAACATCGAACCGATCATCACGCAGTCGCCGCCTGCGGCAAGCGCCTTGACGATATCGCCCGAATAACGCAAACCGCCGTCGGCAATGACCGGAATGCCGTACTTGCGGGCTACGGACGCAGCGCCGTAAATAGCCGACAACTGCGGCACGCCCACGCCCGCAATGACGCGGGTCGTACAGATCGAACCGGGGCCGATACCCACCTTCACGCCGTCGGCACCGTTGGAAATCAGGAACTCGGCGGCTTCGGCCGTGGCGATATTGCCTACGACCACCTCCAGATCCGGATAAACCGCCTTGATCTTGTGCAGCGTATTCTTCACATTGACCGAATGGCCATGGGCCGTATCGAGCACGACGGCATCGACATCCTCATCGACGAGCGCCTTCACGCGATCCATCACGTCGGGTGTGATGCCGACCCCCGCCGCAACGCGCAGACGGCCTTTCGCATCCTTACAGGCGTTGGGATGGTCCTGCACTTTCGTAATATCCTTATAGGTAATCAATCCGACGAGCTTGCCGTCGGCATCGACTACGGGCAACTTCTCGATTTTGTTGCGCAGCAGAATGTCGGCCGCACGCTGCAAGTCGGAGTTGTGAGTGGTCACCAGCCCCTCCTTGGTCATCACCTCGTCGATCTTGCGGTTCATATCGCGCTGGAACCGCAAATCGCGGTTGGTCACGATGCCGATCAAATGCTGATCCGGAGCCACGACGGGAATACCGCCGATCTTGTTCTCCTTCATCAATGCCAGCGCATCGCCTACGGTATCGTCCTTGGAAATAGTGATCGGGTCGTAGATCATACCGTTTTCGGCACGCTTCACCTTCCGCACGTGAGCCGCTTGCTCGGCAATCGACATATTCTTGTGAATTACGCCGATACCGCCTTCGCGGGCCAGGGCGATAGCCAGAGGCGCCTCGGTCACCGTATCCATGGCGGCCGATACGATCGGGATGTTGAGTTGGATGTTTCGGGAAAAACGGGTCACTACGCTGACCTCACGCGGCAACACTTCGGAGTATGCGGGCACCAAAAGCACATCGTCGAACGTAAGTCCTTCGGGTTGCACCTTCTCATTGATAAAAGACATAGGAGTGAGATTTTGTTGCCTGCAAAAGTAATCATAATTTTTGGATTATTTTTCGTACACGCCCCGAATTTCCAAAAAAAATAGTCCTACTAAAAGATGCAAAACGGCAGCCCCGAAAGGCTGCCGCAAGAAAAATTCCGATACTCGGTCGAATATATTTTGGAACGAACACCTAAAAGCCGCCGAATGATTCAGTAACCTGCATGAATGACGCTTTACTGAACCTGATCGGAGCAGGGAACGCTACGGAAGCAGCCGACTTTACGGCCCACGTCTTCTTGTTGTCAAAACCATCCATTGGAGCTGTCCGCGGATCTTCGTATTTATCTTCGGTCAACAGAACTTCTTCATAATGCAATTCTCCCCATGCGCCGCTCTCGTCCTGAGCCACATAAAAAAATCCCCAGGGACCCGCGATGTTTTGTTCCGGAATACGATACACACCGCGCTTGGAATCCAGCCAACCTAACGACGGATAAGATTCAAGGTAATCGAAAATCAACATATCCGGAAGACTCATAGTCTCACTGCGTGCTGCGTGCAGAAGCCCCCAATAATGAACCGACTCCGCGTTACTCGGGGTCAATGTAAATACAAACACACACGTAGCATCTCCATACTCTCCATAAACGGAAGGATAAAGCTCCGCCAAAGCCTTCCCGTTATAAATCGCCCAAGTAGCGGATACATCCACATCGTAATTACGAGGCAATGACACGGACGACACGCGGAAAATCGATATATCCGATCGTACCTCCGAATCATCATACGCAAATCCATAAATCACGTATTCCGTACCCGGAGTACATGTCGTCGAAAATTCTTCATCACCGACATATACGGCAAGGAGTCCCCCTCCATCGGAAGAAATCAGATTCTCGACGAATTTATGCCAATCCGCATACCGATCGAAATCCTCAGCGGAGGCAATCCCCATATGGTACCAAACATCCGGATCAGTAGGAATCGATTTTACCCGGATCTCCCGTTCGTCCAAAGAAATCAATTCAAATTTGATCGTAAAATCCGTACTTTGCCAGATATCAATAGATTTCAATACCTTACCGTCCGGATTCAGGAACTGCAATCTCGCATAACGGGATCCTTCCTCCAGAGCCGCAATATCGAGTATCAATTTGTCTTCACGAATCCCGCTCCGCGTATCGACCACCGTAATCCACGTTTTGGCACTTTCACTTCACAAAAATATAGGGGCGGCGCATCGGCAAACGATCGTTTTGCAAGCCGAATCACCGACAAGATACATGATACGTTAGACACTCTCCTGCCATGAAAAGAATTCTGCTTTTTATTACGGCAACGCTTTTGCTCGTCCCCGGAACCTCCTGCTCGGACGACAATACCGGTTGCAATCCGACCAGCGACGAATTGGGGATTCTTTATAAAGATGGTCACGATGTCTATGGCGTGGAAGTTTGGGAAGAAACATCAGTAATTCTTACAAACTATTATTCCTTAATTGAAGAAATCATTCAAGAAAAAACAGCAAAAATCCAATCAATCTGGTGGCTTTCTCCTGCCAAAGAAAAGTGTAATGTCCGTTGGAACTGTTCGGCTCCTATTATGGGGAAAACAGATCATTCATCCTCATATATAATCAATCCCGATTACAATATGAATTCATCGCAAATTACGATTGACTTAACAGATGTAACGGACAATTTTACCGTCGAAGCAATTGTTTCCATTGGGAATCTATCCATACGTCGATTCCAAACTATCCCAATTGTGACAAATGAGATTCGATGCGATGCATTTTATTACACCTTCGGGACACCACTCATGCAATTAGAAAATAATATAGACAATGAAAATACACTCAACTCTGATATATTAAAGGCGACCTATTATGCAAGAACTCGTCCGGTCAATTTTCTCGGATTTACGAATTTACCGGGACAAAGATTAGAAAAATTATACTGCACGGCCACAATTGCAGATCCGAATCCTCTACATGATTTACAATATGCGTGCAAGATATGTTTATCTCCTGAAGAACCGGAATTTGAATTACAAAGCGGATCGGAGAATGTGTATCGCGTTCTGAATCCCCAACAGTGGGAAATCAACGGTTTGCTCTGCACACTCGAAAATACGACCTGGCAACAGTTAGGTGCTTCAGAAAATACGGACGATACAGAATTTGCATGTTTAACTATCAAGAAACTATAAAAAGAGAGGAAAATAATTTTCCTCTCTTTTCAGTGAATATCGTTATAGTTTGATACCTAAAGGGTAAAATTTACCAAATTGATTTTCTGCAAAAGGTTCATCTGTATTGATAAAAATATGATTAGTGGGTAAGGTTTGAATCCGAGAATCTTTAGGGCCGCCTTGTGGAAGATTATGGAGACGGATAACCGTGTATAGATTACCTAAAGTTGATAATTCAATATATGTAGTATTATCCTTTTTCAATACAATTCCATTCGCAGACAAATTACCTGCTAATGCGGGTCCTTTACAGGTGATTCCTTCTTGATTTAATATAATGTTTTTATCTTTCACTGTAACGGTATCGAACTCTCCATTGAGAGCTTTCACAGTCCCCGAAGCCGTAACGGTATTAACCTCCAAGTCATCCGGTATATCCATGGGGAAATCGCCCTCGATCTTTGAAGCGGTCAGGGTTCCCTTCGTCGTGATATTGCCTGTGGCGACGATGGTCCCCGCATCGATCCGACTCTTGACATTCAACGTATTAGTTTCCACTTCGCCTTTATTATTGATCGTTGAAGAATTAATTGTACCCACGTTCATAACTTCAGCATCCATAGCTCCGTTGCCTATATGCATACGATCCCGGTCGGTCATACTAAACGAATCAATTCCTTCATACCATACGACAAGGATTTTACCTTCTGAAGTAAATTCCTGTACTAAAGCTGACTGGCGTTTAGCATCACTGCGATTACCGAGCTGAGCGATCCAATCGCCCGGTTGAGGCTCGCCGGTTCCTTCGGAATCGGTACTCGAAAACTCGATCCAGTCTTCTCCCGCAGCTGTTACCAGTTTCCAATATTGACGAGTTGCAGCACCGGATGCCGAATTTTTCTGAAGGAAATAGACTTGATCGTTTTTCACAAAGTTGTTGCAACCGTAAAGAAATTCCAAATCGGCATGCCAAATATTATCCTGGGTTTGCGGCGTATAGAGTGTCGGTGAAGAGGAAAACTCGACCTTCGCATTCCGGAATGGCTCCAGCGGTATTATTATATATCTGAAAATTCCGCATACCGGTCGGTGTCAAAACCGTCGATATCCGAATCCATCGCCCCACTTGATATTCCGCAAGCTCGACGATACTTTTCGTTTCATCCGCAGCTCCCAAACGAATCTGCGCCGGAGCCTCGGCGAAGACATCGACCGAAGTCGCCATCGGCCGTCCCTGGGAACAAAGCGGGGCATCTTCGAAATAGTCGAGCCAGACCCCTGCCGATGATCCGGCACCTACGGTTTTCATACACGATTTACCGTGAAAATTTCCGAACGAAAGGTTGCTGCCGTTCGTCGTTTTCCAGTTGGCAGCCGATGCCAGCGAAGTGTCCGCACCCGGCTTCATCGCTGCGATTTTGTTTCCCTTTACCTGTTCCGCAGCGACGATCCGGGCGGATGCCGAAGAAAAAATCACGCGGTCGCTCATCATAGTACTGAATGTTCCGGGACGGGATGCCTGTTCGGAACGGTCGGCGGACAACGCCCTTGCACTTGCGTTCTCCAGTCTGGACGGATTTTCCGTCGCATCGATCTTCTTTTTCATAAGCAATAGCGGTTTAATTATTTATTTACTTGGGTCAGCAGCGGGAATCTTCGCCAGAAGATACCCTCCCGCCATTCATTCTCAATCGATCTTCACCTGCGGTCAAAACCCGAATCGGCCTGTCTGCCGGGATTTCGGCCTCATTCTTTTATAAAGATAGCAAATAAATTATTGCATTCCAAACGAAACGTGCGCTATTTTCGAAGATCGGGACAAATCCGTTCCCGTCCCTTTCCCGAACTTTCGAGATCGGCAATCCCCGTAATGGATCCGGCACTCTCACCCCGCCGCCGACATATCGCCGTACATACAGCGGTGAAAGCCACAATACGGTCTCGCGCCGTCCATCCGGCACGAAAGCCTATTCCCCTCAAGCATCGGTTCGCAGGAAACAGGACATAACGAAAAAATATCGGAAGCTCCGCCGGGAACTTCCGATACACATAAAGAGGATATAAAAACCCGTATTTCTAATATTGCTCCGACTCATTCGGGAAATCGCCCGATTTAACGTCCTCAACATAAGACGTGACCGCACCGGTCATCACCTCGTGCAAATCGGCATAACGGCGCAGGAAACGCGGCGAGAAACCCTTGTTGATCCCCAGCATATCGTGAATCACGAGCACCTGTCCGTCCACGCCGCCCCCGGCCCCGATACCGATGATCGGAATCCGCAGTTCGGAGGCGACCCGGGTACCCAGCGCCGCAGGAATCTTCTCGAGCACGATGGCGAAACATCCCGCGTCTTCGAGCAGATGGGCGTCCCGCACCAGCTTCTCGGCCTCCTCCTCGTCTTTGGCCCGCACGTTATAGGTGCCGAACTTATGAATCGACTGTGGCGTCAGGCCCAGATGCCCCATCACGGGGATTCCCGCCGAAAGGATACGGTTCACCGATTCGAGGATCTCCTCGCCGCCTTCGATCTTCACCGCATCGGCCTCGGTCTCCTTCATGATGCGGACGGCCGACTCGAGCGCCACTTTCGAATTTCCCTGGTACGTACCGAACGGCAGATCGACCACCACCAGCGCACGGCGCACGGCGCGTGCGACCGAGCGGGCATGATAAATCATCATATCGAGCGTGATCGGCACAGTCGTTTCGTAACCCGCCATCACGTTGGCCGCCGAGTCGCCCACCAGGATCACATCGACCCCCGCCGCATCCACGATGCGGGCCATCGAATAATCGTACGAAGTCAGCATGGCGATCTTCTCCCGGCGCTGCTTCATCTCCCACAGACGATACGTCGTGACCGCCCTCACTGTACTCTCTACTGACATAGCATTATATATTTTCAATTTTCGAATCGGGAAACCTCCGGATATTCCTCCTTTTCCCTCCGGTAAACCGGGGCAAATTTAGCGCTTTGGCCGGATTTGCCAAAAAAAGTTCCACAAAACGACTCCTCCAGCCACCGAAACGTTCACCGAATGTTTGGTTCCGGCCTGCGGAATCTCGATTGCCCCGTCTGCCGCATCCACGACCTCCTGCGCCACGCCGTCCACCTCGTTACCGAACACCAGGGCGTATTTCTGCCCCGGTCGAGGCCGGAATTCATCCAGCATGACGGCTCCTTCGACCTGCTCCACGACGTAAATGAGATACCCCTGCGCACGCAGCGCAGCGATGCAGTCGGTCGTCGCGGCGAAATAGTCCCACGCAACGGTCAGCTCGGCTCCGAGCGCCGTCTTGTGGATCTCCCGGTTGGGCGGGGTGGCGGTGATGCCGCACAAGGCGATGCGTTCGACGGCAAAGGCGTCCGCCGTGCGGAAAAAGGCCCCGACGTTCTGCATCGAGCGCACGTTGTCCAGCACGACCGCCACCGGCATTTTCTCCATACGGGCGAACTCCCCGGCAGAGGGACGCCCCAGCTCTTCGTTGGTAATCTTTCTCATCGTTACAACTTCCCTGTTTTCACGGCAAAAGTAAGCAAATCCGAATATTTTAGCTAACTTTGGCGACCTGAATACACGCAAAAGCGTCCCGTTCCGCAGACGGCTCCGCCCGGCGGACCGGCAACCGGACGGAACGTGCGACAAACGACTACGATCGCCTATGAAGCAAATCGCACTTATCCTGACACTTCTGCTGGCTGCCGCCGGCGCCTCGGCCCAGGAGGTTTTCATCGGAGCCGACTTCGACACCCGGTTCGACAACCGCGAACACTCGGACTGCAACATCGACGATTCGCACACGTTCTTCAGTATGCGCCTGACCCCGAAAGCGGGTGTTATCTGGTCCGAAAAAAACCAGCTGGTGGTAGCCGTCGATCTGTTGCAAGACTTCGGCGACAAGGAACACAAGTTCTTGAGTAAAGTGGACCCCCAGATCTACTACCAGTTCAACTCGAAGACGGCACAGGCCGTAGCCGGTATTTTCCCGCGCTCCCTGCTGCTGGCCCGATACGATCCGTTCTTCCTGGGCAGTGCCTACTCGTTCTATAATAATCGCATCCAGGGCCTGGCCGCCCACTATAAATCCCAAACGGGCTCCTTCATCGAGTTCGCCCTCGACTGGGAGGGAATGCGCTCGTACCAGACGCGCGAGAAGTTCCGCATCCTCTCGGGCGGCGAATACAAGGGACGCCACTGGTACGGCGGCTATGTCATGACCCTGCTCCACTACGCCAAAACCGACAATACGGAGTTGGACGAAGGGGTCGTGGATCATATCCTGCTCAATCCCTACGTCGGCTACCGCTACGAAGGAGCCTACACCTTCGATGCCCGGCTGGGCTACCTGCAAAGCCTGCAGCGCGACCGCCGCACCGAAGAGGGCTGGAAAGCGCCCAAAGGCGGGCGCCTCGCCCTGTCGGTAAGCCGCTGGGGTGTCTGTCTGCTCAACGAACTCTACGTCGGCGAGAACATGCTCCCCTTCTGGGACATCTACGGCTACGGACTGTATGCCGGCACGCCTTTCTACGGCACCCCCAAGAAGATCTACAACCAGACGGCCGTCACCTACAACCGCCGCTTCTTCAACAACACGGTGGGCGTTTCGGCCGGATTCTATTTCCATTACGACGGCGTGGGCCTGGGCCTGCAGCAGATCCTGAAAGTATCGGTCAATCTGCAAAAAACCGTTTACCGTCCCAAGAAATAGGCGCAAAGGCGGAAAAAAGTTGTAATTTTGTAAAAAATATACCTGCTATGGCAATCGCAACCAACGACACCAATACCAAGGAGAAAGCCGCGAACTTTCTCGAAGAGATCATTCAGGAGTCTATCGCCAAGGGCGACACGCGCGTACAGACCCGTTTCCCGCCCGAACCGAACGGCTACCTGCATATCGGCCACGCCAAGAGCATCTGCATCAACTTCGGACTGGCCAAGAAATACGGCGGACGGTGCAACCTGCGCTTCGACGACACGAACCCCGTCAAGGAGGATGTCGAGTATGTCGATTCGATCAAGCGCGACATCCAGTGGCTCGGCTTCCAGTGGGCCGAGGAGCACTACGCCTCGGACTACTTCGACCAGCTTTACGAGTGGGCCCTGGAGCTGATCCGCAAGGGGCTGGCCTACGTCGATGACCAGACACAGGAGCAGATCCGCGAGAACCGCGGCACGGTATCCGTACCGGGCACCCCCTCGCCGTGGCGCGACCGCTCGGTCGAGGAGAACCTCGACCTGTTCGTGCGCATGAAGAACGGCGAGTTCCCCGACGGTTCGAAGGTCCTCCGCGCGAAGATCGACATGGCGCATCCGAACATGCTCTTCCGCGACCCGATCATGTACCGCATCATCCACGCCGAACACCACCGCACGGGCAACAAGTGGTGCATCTACCCGATGTACGACTACGCCCACGGCCAAAGCGACTCGATCGAGCGGATCACCCACTCGATCTGCACGCTGGAGTTCGACGTGCACCGCCCGCTCTACGACTGGTTCATCCAGGCGCTGGAGATCTATCCCTCGCACCAGTACGAATTTGCCCGACTGAACCTCACCTACACGCTCATGTCGAAGCGCCGCCTGTTGAAACTCGTGCAGGAGGGCGCCGTGATGGGCTGGGACGACCCCCGTATGCCGACGATCTGCGCCCTGCGCCGCAAGGGCTACACGCCCGCCTCGGTGCGCAACTTCGCCGAGATGGTCGGTGTGGCCAAGCGCGACAACGTCATCGACCTCGGTAAACTCGAATACTGCGTGCGTGAGGACCTGAACAAGGTGGCCGAGCGCCGCATGGCCGTGCTCAACCCCCTGAAGGTCGTCATCACGAACTACCCCGAAGAGAAGACCGAATACTTCACGGCGATCAACAACCCCGAGGACGAAGCGGCCGGAACGCGCCAGGTTCCCTTCTCGCGCGAGCTCTACATCGAGCGCGACGACTTCATGGAGAACCCGCCGAAGAAGTTCTTCCGTCTGCAGCCGGGCGGCGAGGTGCGCCTGCGCTATGCCTACCTGATCAAGTGCGAGGAGATCGTCAAGGATGCCGAGGGCAACATCACCGAACTGCGCTGCACCTACGACCCGATGTCCGGCAACGGCTCGTCGAGCGACGGCCGCCGCGTGAAGGGCGTCATCCACTGGGTGTCGGCACGGGATGCCGTGGAGGCCGAGGTACGCCTCTTCAACCCGCTCTTCACGAAGGAGAACCCCGACGACGTGGAGGAGGGACAGACCTGGGAGGACAACCTCAACCCCGAGTCGATGGTCAAGATCACGGGCTATCTGGAGCCTTCGCTGCGCGAGACACCCGTAGGCCAGGCCGTGCAGTTCGAGCGCGTGGGCTACTTCTGCCCCGATACGGACTCGACGCCCGAACACCTGGTGTTCAACCGCACCGTGACGCTCAAAGACTCCTGGGCCAAGATCAACAAGTAAATCGGCCCCTGCAAAGCAAGCAAAAGCGGGCGGAGATTCGAGGAATCTCCGCCCGCTTTTTTTGTATCCCTGCGGCGGCTACACCTTACCTTATCCGCCACGCCTCACATCATCCGCCCGAAGGTTTGCCGGCCCAGGAAATAACGCACGAGGATTGACCCGGCGTAGATATGCCTCGACTCGCTCCGGATTGCGGCGCGGATCGCACGCCGCTTGCGGGCCAGAGCCCCGTGCCAGCGGAGGAAGTCCCGCCAGGCGCGGAAG
>ENA-ORPH01003327-ORPH01003327.1-human-gut-metagenome-genome-assembly--contig:-NODE-3327-length-12017-cov-2.578666_pt1 | contig 12017 bp, 6 predicted proteins | sample MGYA00242142_ERZ509074 | MGnify/ENA primary metagenome ERZ509074 (study PRJEB26280, sample SAMEA2338724) | human gut metagenome | biome: human gut; feature: human-associated habitat; material: faeces... | reverse complement strand
AGCACCCAGCCGCCCCGGACGTAGAGCGGGAACTCTTCGAGCGGCTTGGCGATGCGGCATTCCTGCCCGCCGTCGAACCGTTCGTGGGTGAAATAGTCGTACCACACGTCGCCGGCCGGGAACCAGACCTTCTGCGAGGCTGTCTTGTCCGCGCCTTCGCCCGGCGAAGTGATCGGGGCGGCGAGCAGGATGTCCCCGAAAAGGAACTCCTGTTCGTTATCGCTGCCGTAGTCGATATACATCGGCCGGTTGAGCGGCACCATCGTCGAGTGGGTCTGCCATACGCTGCTGTAAATATAGGGCATCAGCTCCGAGCGCATGTGGTACATGCGGCGCATGGCGGCCGTTTCGCGCTCGCCGCTGATCCACGGACGGCGGTCGAGCCGCGCGTCCTTGGTCGAATGTACGCGCAGGGCGGCCGAAAGTGCGCCGAACTGCGTCCAGCGTACCGTCAGCTCGGGGTTCGGCTCGCCGCGGAACCCGCCGATGTCATGCGCCCAGTAGTAACAGCCCGCATTGCCGCTGGCCGAGGTGAGTTTGACCTCGAATGCGAGCAGCGCCCAGTTGGCCTGGGCGTCGCCCGAGAACTGGATCGGATGGCGATGGTCGCCCCAACCCGCCCAGCGGCTGTAACCGGCGCCGCGCAGCCCTTTGCGCTCGGTCTGACGGTAGTAGAGCTCGTTGATCCACTGCAACGACGTGGAGCGGTAGCCGCGCACCTCGGGATAGAGGTAATTCTGCTGCCAGTCGAGCCACCAGAAATCGACGCCCATATCCTCGGTGGCATGGTGCGCATGTTTGAAAAACGTCTCCATGTATTTCCGGTCGCCGAGGTCGAAAAGCAGCGGGTGGGCGGGGTCGGCCCCCATGTCCGCCATGAAGGCGGCGTACATCTCCTCGTGGGGGCGTATGCCGTCGTGGGGATGGTCGTTGAGCGACACGGTGACGCCGCGGCGGTGCACCTCGGCGATCAGCGCCCCGGGATCGGGGATGCGTTTGCGCTCCCACGTATAGCCCGTCCAGCTGCGGCTGCCGGCATGCCCGGTGCCGATCCTGGCATCGTAGGTATGCCAACCCATGTCGAGGACGAGGTTGTCGAGCGGAAAATCGTTCTCCTCATAGCCGTCGATGATCGAAAGGAACTCCTCCGACGTATAGTCCCAGTAACGGCAGTACCATACGCCGTGGATGCATTTGCGGGTCATGGGGACGTGGCCGCTGATGGCGCCCAGGTCGGCAAGGGCGGCCTTGTAGTCGTTGCCATAGACGAAACAGTACTGATCCTGCACATGGCTTTTCGTATCGCGCGGGCAAAGCCAGCCGTCGACCAGCAGGTCGGAGCGTTCGTCGTCGATCACATACCAGCCGTCGCGGCTCAGCAGGCCGTCCTGCATGGGAATCTCACCGGTAACGCGGTCGAGCGTCTCGACCGGGCCGCCGAGGTTGTTGCGGAAAATGCAGCGGTTGGTGAACTTCTTTTCCTTGCCGTTGAGCTTGTAGTAGGCCGCAAAGTTATGCAGCCCGAACGGGAATCCGTCGTGCTCGTAGACGATGCGCAGGGCCGAGGTGGTGATCTCGTACCGGTTCCCGCCCAGCTCCCGCACCCTGAACTCCGACGCGGGGAGCAGGCTGCCCCGGTCGTAAGCGAAATAGGTGGGGTCGTCGATAAATTTGCCGTCGTGGGCGAATTCGAGGCGGAACAGCGTCGGAGTGATGAGCGTCAGGCGGTTCTCGCCGAAAACGAGCGGGTTGCCCGAGGGCTGTGCGACGGCGGAAAACCCGCCGCACAGGAAGAGCAGAAAAATCAGAAAAGGGGTTTTCATGGATCGGGATATGGGTTGAAAAATTCTCCGCACCGTCGGAACGGGCAGTGCGGAGAAACGTGTTTTCATATATGGGCCTATTCGTTGCGGATACTCTCGGTATATACGTTCCCGTAGGGGTCGGAAGCCCTCACCGTGACCGTTCCCCAAGACTCCGACGCGGGTTTGTAGTAGAACATGTGGTCGTTGTTGGATTCGGGTTCGGCCGTCGGGCGATGCTCGGGTTTGGTGTCGCCGAACATGAAGTCGTAAGCGCGGCGATCCATTTCGTACCTGAGGTTCGAATCGGACGGAAGCGTCACCCAGCCGGCATTATCCTCCTGCACTTCGACCGTCCAGGTGGTATGCCAGTTGAAGATGTTCAGGATGAGGCCGTCGCGGTATTTCTCGGAAACCGCCTCGCCGGGGCCGTAGAGGTACATCTGGTATTCGCGCGGGAAAGCAGTGCCCTTATAGTACCAGTTCCTGATCCGGTTGCCCTCGATCTCGTAGACGGCGTAACCGCGGGGGCTGCCGTCGTTGCACAGCTCCTCGCCGTTCCAGTAGGCACCCATCACCGCCCCGAGCGTATTCTCCTCGATGGTTTCGGAAATCGTGGTCGTATAGTTGTTGTGCGAGTGTCCCGAAAGTATCCGGACATTATAGCCGTCGAGCAGGGCGTAAAGCTCCTTGTAATCGGCGACATGGCTCGAGGGACGGTTGCGGCGCGAAGTGGCGATATGCAGGCCGATGATGATGAGTTTGTCCTTGGGGACATATTTCAGATCCTGCTCCAGCCATGCCATCTGTTCGTCCGTGATTTCGGCGGTGTAGTTGGAAGAGCCGGTGTAGAGCACGTCGTCGAGCACGACGAAATGACAGTCGCCGATGTTGTAGGAGTAATACGTGGGGCCGAACGCCGCCTCGAAGCTGGCATCGGCATCGGCATCGACGGTTATGGCCTTATCGTGGTCGTGGTTGCCGATGACCTGGAAAATGGGCACGCCGATCTTTCGGATACGCTGCTTGTAAACCTCGTGGAATGGCATGTTGTCCCAGACCAGGTCGCCCAGCGAAATGCCGTAAACGGGAACCTCCAGTTCCTGCTGCACGTAGGGAATCAGGAAAGGCAGCACCTCGTTGTCGAGCATCGTCACCTCGTCGTCGCGGCCGATCTGCACGTCGGCCAGCGCCAGCAGGGTGAAACGCTCTTTTTTGCCCGTGCGTTCGAGCTTGAAGCTGCGCTGCACGACGTCGTTGTCGCCCATGGCGATCTTCTTATAGATCTTCGGCATGCCGTTCTCCACCGGGATTTCGTATTCGGCGGGGACGGAGACGAATACGAACGGGGCGTTCCGCTTCACGCGCATCTGGTAGATGCCCTGGGCGTCGGTGGTCGTCACCGTGACGCCGTCGCTCACGACCACGCCCTCGATCGGGCCGGTACCGTCGGTGACACGGCCCACGAGGTTCATGCCGGGCTCGGGGGTGATGTCCACCTTCTCGTAGAGGCTGCCGAGAATCTGGGCGCCTTCGTCCTCGCTGCAGGCCACGAAGCCGGTGGCCAGCAGGAAGACCAACAGATATTTGATGTGTTTTATCATTTTTTCGGTTTTTTAAAGTTCATATCTTGCCCCGGGGCCACCGGACAGCCGGGAGCCCCCGGGATCGCCGGGGATCAATAACCGGGGTTCTGCTCGATCAGGTTGTTGGCCGAAATCGCCGAGTTGGGAATCGGGAACAGGTTTTTGTTCTTGTCGTTGAGCGGCGTATGATCCCACCAGGACTCCGTCACGAACTTGTCCCAGCGGATCAGATCCGTACGGCGGCGTCCTTCGCCCAGGAATTCGATCATCCATTCATCGAGCATGCGGTATTCGTCGAGGTTGTCGGCCGTCACGGGGTTGGGATCCACACCGCCCTCGAAGTTGCGCCCCCGAACCTGGTTGATCAGGCCGGCGGCCGTCTTCCTGTCACCGGCACGCAGCTCGCACTCGGCAAGCATGTAATAGATCTCCGAGAGACGGATGACCGGGCAATCGGGATTCCAGCGCAGCAGCTTGTCGTCGAGGTTGGGCTGAGGGGCCTTCACCAGGCGTACGCCCGAATTCTCCTCGCCGTCGGCCATCGTCGAGGTAAGCTCGGCGACGGAATTGTATTTGGTGCCCACTTCCGAGAAACGGGCGACCTGGTCGACCAGGTTGATCACCTTGCCGCTATACTCCTTCTGTCCCAGGCACTGCTGGGAAGGGTTGTTGGGGTTGGTCTGGTCGCCGACGAGGAACATGCCTTCGTATTTGCGGCTGCCCAGGTAACGGTAGGGCTTTTTACGCAAGTCCTTGTCGTTGAATTTCCGGTAGGGGCTGCCCAGCTTCCACTGCGTGTAGTAACGTCCCTGGGGATCGAGCGACGGCGTGAGCATGAAACCGTTGTAGCCTGCGGTCTCGATACCGAAATATTCGTAGGCCGAATAATGGTAGAAATATTTGAAATACCAGTTCCACTCGACTTTGGAGTTCTCCGAAGGCACCGTCCAGATCACCTCAGGCGAGGTGTTGTTGTCGAAACAGTGGGGGCCGTACCAGGTCTTGTCCAGCTCGTAGGTGCCGTAGACACCGCCGATGATGTCGCGGCAAATCTCTGCGCACTCGTCGAAATGCTCCTCGCCGATGTAGGCCACGGCATTGAAATAGAGCTGTGCCAGCAGCGCCGCGGCGGCAGCCTGCTTGATGTAACCGTCTTCGGAAGCCCCGAGCGTCGTTTTCTTCGACAGGGCGGGGATGGCGTCCTTGAGCAGGGTTTCGATATGGGCGTAGGTCTCGCGCGCCGTGCTGCGGGCGCACAGGTCGTCGTCCACCGAGTAGTAAATGGGCATACCGCCGAAATAGTCGAGGCCGCGCATGTAGAAGTAGGCCGTGATGGCATTCAGCTGGTTGATGTGGTCGGCCTTGACGGCGTCGTTGAGCCCGATGGCGTTGTAATCGACCCCCTGGAGGTCGGACTTGGCTTCCAGGGCACGCGAAATGCCCCCGGTCGTACCGTCGTAGGTATTGACGACGAAGCGGTCGTCGGGCGACCAGGTGTGGTAATGCAGGCGGTAGTACTCGCCGCTGTTATACCAGTCGCTGCCGCGCTTGGGGCACACCATCTCGTCGGTGGTCAGCTCCTGGAGGTACCACCGGTCGGCACCGATGTACCATTTCCAGTGGGTGAAAGGACGGCAAAGCACGGCATAGGTGCTTTCGGGCGAGGTGAAGAACGTATCGGGTGTGACTTCCGAGTAGAACTTCTCGTCGAGGTCGCAGGAAGGCGCGCAGAGGGCGGCAGCCCCGACCGTCACGGCAATTATATGTTTCAGTTTCATAATGGTTCTCGGTTTGGAATTAGAAGTTTAACTGCACGCCCAGCGTAAAACGGGTCGTCTGCGGGTACATCGTCGAGGTGTTGTTGACATACTCGAAACCGGGGTACAGGCCGTTGATGTTGACCTCGGGATTGAGACCGTTGTAGTCGGTGAATACGGCCACGTCGCGGATGGTCAGGTAAAGTTTCGCAGACTGAATATAACGCGTCCACTTCCGCAGGTTGAACGTATACCCGAGGTTGATGGCGTCGATCTTGAGGAACGAGCCGTCGTCGAGCCAGTAGTCGCAGAGGATCTTCTCGTCCTTGATGTTGCGGTTGCGCGTGTAGGCCGACTTGAGGACGTTGAGCTGCGAATCGTTGGCCAGGCCGTAGTACATGTTCACCTGGCTGAAGACATCGTACCCGAGCCAGCTGCGCAGGAAGATCGACAGATCCCAGTTCTTGTACTTGAACGTGTGATCCCACGAGAGGATGACCTTGGGGATCGCATTGCCCACGAAATGTTTGTTCTCGGCCACGAGGTTCGACGTGCTGCCGTCGGTGGCCGGCACGATCTCGTTGTTCTTGTCGTAGATCATCCACTTGCCGTTCTCGTCGAGCCCGGCGTACTTGTAGATGAAGTACTGCCCCAGCTCGAGGCCGTTCTGCAGGCGGACGGCCGTACCCGGGTTGCCCGGCGAGGGGAAGGTCACTTCGTCGAGGAAGAACCCGTCGTCACCCATGCTCTTGATCTTGGTCTTGTTATGCGACAGGCGCAGGGTCGACGTATAGCGGAAATTCTTGCTGCGGACGATGTCCCCGCCCAGTTCGAACTCCCAACCCTTGTTCTCGAGGCTGCCGATGTTCTTCATCACCTCGTCGTGTACCATCGGAGGCATCGGGGCGTTGGCCAAATAGAGCATGTCGTCGACCTGGCGGAAGTAGAGGTCGAACTTACCCCAGAGGCGGTCGTTGAAAAGCGAGAAGTCGAGACCGAAGTTGAGCTCGGATTTCTCCTCCCACTTCAGGTCGGGGTTGATATTGCGAATCGAACCGTAACCGGGCTGCCAGACCCCGTTGGTGGGCCACATGTCGTTGGCTTTGTACATGCGGGTCGTGTAGCCGTTCCCGAAGCCGTTGTTACCCGTGACGCCGTAACCCAGGCGCACCTTGAGGTCGCTGATCCAGCTGACGTCGCGCATGAACGCTTCGTTCGAGAGACGCCAGCCGCCCGAAACGGCCCAGAAATTACCCCAGCGGTTATTCATGCCGAACTTCGAGGAACCCTCGCGGCGGAAGCTCACCGTAGCCATGTAACGGTCTTTATACGAATAGTTGGCACGCCCGAACATCGAGAGCAGGCGCTCGCGGGGATCCTTGTTCGAATCCATCGAGGCACGGCCGTCCGTGAGGTACGAACCCACGCCCATGTCCCACGGGCCGACGCCGTCGACCGGGAAGTCGTAATTCGACATGCTGAAATCCTCGCCGCCGGCCTGCCAGAAGCTGTAACCGGCCACGACGTCGAGCGTATGGTCTTCGCGGAATACGCGGTGGTAGTTGGCATAGGCCTCGACCGAAACGCGGTTGTCCTTGCTGAACTTGTGCGACGCACCGCCGCGGCGGCTGTTGTCGATCGACTCCTTGTGGTCATGCGAAACGTAGGTATATTCCTGGTACTGGCGTTTGTCGACACCCACGGTTCCCTGCAGCGAGAGGCCCTTCATCAGGTTGATCTTCACGGTGGCGTCGGCCAGCAGCCACTGGTCTTTGCCGTTCTTCGTGCGCAGCATGATGTCGGCCACGGGGTTGAAGCTCGTGCCGGAGATGCCGTTGCCGACCACGTTGTACTTGGAGGGGTTGGCCGGGTCGTAGAGCGGAATGGTGGGATTGAGGCCGAAGGCCATCTTGAAGATGCCCGACGAGTTGCGGTTGTCGCGCTCGGCCTCGCGGAACTGGGCGTTGGCGCGCACCTCGACCACGCCGTCGAAGAGGTTGAACCGGGCGTTGATACGCCCCGAATAGTCCTTGCGGTTGTCGCCGATGACGATACCCTTCTGGTTCTGGGCCATGAACGAAGTATAGACCTGAGCCACCTCCGTACCGCCGGCAATGCTCACCGTATGGCGCTGCGAAAAGGGCGCATCGTTGGTCAGTTCCTTATACCAGTCGGTATCGGCGCCGTAGTCCTCGCCCAGGCCGTACTCGATATACTCGCTCGACGAAAGCAGTTCGGGGTACTTGCGGACGGTCTCGAACGAAAACTCGCCCGTATAGTTGGCCGTCACACTGCCCTGCTTGGCGCGTTTGGTCGTGATGAGGATCACACCGCCGGCGGCACGCGTACCGTAGATCGCACCCGCCGAAGCATCCTTCAGCACGTCGATCGACTCGATGTCCTCCTGGTTGATCGCCCGCATGTCACCGCCCGGGATGCCGTCGATAACCACGAGCGGGCTCTGGCTGGCATTGACCGACGCGATGCCGCGCAACTGGAAATCATTGCTGCTGTTGGGGCTGGCGCTGCCCGAGATGGTAAGTCCCGGAACCTTGCCCTGGAGCGCCGTGGCGATGGTCGAACCTCCCATGCCGGCCGTCAGGTCATCGCCCTTGATCGAGGTGATGGACGAAGTCACCGACTTCTTTTCCATCGTACCGTAACCGATCACCACGACGTCCTTGAGTACCTGGCTGTCGTCTTCCATGACGATGTCGATGACCGAACGCGCCCCGACATTCACGGTCTGCTCGGCATAGCCGATGAACGAGAATTTCAGCTGGCTGTCAGCCGCGGCATTGATCGTGTAACTTCCGTCGATGCCCGTGGTCGTACCCGTCGTCGTGCCGACAACCACCACGGTGGCGCCGATCAGCGGCTCGCCGGCCGTGTCGGTCACCTTGCCGCTCACCTGATTGCGGCTTTGCGCCTGTGAGGACAACGCAGACGCCGTCAGCACCAGGCAGAACACGAAACGCAGAAAATACCCTGCATAGGATTTCCCCGTATCTGCAAATCTGTTTTTCATATCTTTTTCTCTCTTGTTTTTCATTGATTTGTCACCGCAGGACTATTCGGCTGCGATTTTCGTCATCTTGACATTGTCGAGGTACCAGCGGTAATAACCCGATAATCCCTGCTGGGTGGAGCGGATGACGACCTGGGTTTCACCCGTAATCCCGTAAAGCTTCACGCTCATAGGTGTCCATTCCCAATGCTCTCCGGGCGTCATCGGCTCGCTCTCTTTTCCCTGATCGCCGTTTATGCTGCCGGGGCCCTCGAGAATGGCGACTGTAACGGTTACCGCGTCGGGCTTGCCCGTACCGTCGCCGCCGATATTCGATGCGGCCACGAACGTCAGTTCAATATCAGTGGCCTGCCCCTCGGGAATCGCTAGAGCCGGCAGGATGATTCCGGTCTGCTTGTCGCCTGCACCCATTTTGAGATAATCCGAGCAGGCGTAAATCGTCCGTACACCGGGATTGAAATCGGTCAGTCCGGCATCGGAAAACGCTTTGTCTACTACGTATTGACCGTTCACCTTCGAGTAGATATTGACCGCTCCATTCTGCGTATGTTCGCCCACGCAGTCGGCACCTTTGAACTTCGAAGTCCAGTCGAACGGCTCGTCGTAATAGACATAGCCGACCTCCTTGCCGTCGTCGTCGAAGAGCGAGTTCTTCGCATTCTGGGCGACCCGGACAACGGTCTCCAGGCCGGTGAGCGAGGTCAGTATCTTCACCTCTCCGTTGCGGGGCGCACCCGTGGTGTTCTCGCCCACGGTGAGCGTCACCTCGGTCTGGCCCGCATCGCCCGAAGCCGGGCTGGGCGTCAGCCAGCCGTCGGACTGAGCCGTCCATGCCTCGGCCGCCGTGACGGTGAAGGTAAGCGGCGTGCGATCCTCGTCGGAGAATCCGAACTTATTGACTAAAAAACTGTTGACGGAAACCTTCAGTCCTTCGAGATTCTGGGTGACGGTGACGGTCGCCGTTTTCGAATCGGCCGTAACGGTGAACGTACCCGTACGTACTCCGTCGGTCGTATTCTGGGCGATATCCAGGTCGATGCTCTCGTCTCCGGGAGCACCCGAAGTCTTGACAGGGGTGATCCACTTGCTGTCGTCGGCGACGGATATTTCCCAGTCGCAGTTGGTGGAGATGAAGATCGCAGCCTTCTCGCCGGTTTCGAGCAGACCCGATTTCACGACGGTGATCTTCGCCGGCGTAACGGAAAGTGCATCGACCTTGAGTTTCTGCGTCACGGCTATCGTACGGCGCGTGCCGCCGTCGCCTTCGAAGATGATGAAACCGGTGCGGTTCTCGCCCGTATTGTTCTCGTCGATGGAGAGGAAAATACGCACGCGGCCGCGGTCGCCTTCGGTATGGGTGAGGTGGATCCACTCCTCGACATAGGAGGCACGCCACGAGCGGTTCGTACCCAGGTCGAAATTGACCATTTCCCCTTCGGTGGTGAGGCCCGTGTATTCGACTTCGATCTCCTGGCGGGTAACCGAGAGGAACGCGTCGGGATCAGCGTCGTCGCACCCCGCAAAACCGAGGCCCGAGACGAGCAGCAGGGCGGATGCGGCCCTGAATAACATATGCTTGAAATTCATGTTGGTTCTGTTTATGATTATTGACACCTGTTAGTCGCGGGGAGCCTTGACCATCTTAATGTTGTCGAGGTACCAGCGGTGATAGCCCGACACACCGAACTGGGTGGAGCGGATAACGATCTGCGAGCGGTCGGTGACGCCGTAGAGCGTGACTTTCATGCTCACCCACTGGTTCCACGAGGTAACGCTCGACATGGAAAGCGACGCGCTCTGCTTCAGGGAGGGACTGTCGACCGTTCCGGGGCCTTCGTAAACCTCGACGGTCACCGCCGTGTCGTCGATACCGCGCAGTGTCATGCCGCTGCCCGTACCGTCAATCGAAACGACCGGAGCCGCGTCGAACGTCAGGGTAATCGTGGACGACTTGCCTTTCTCGATATATTTGCCCATGTCGATGGCAAGGCCGTTCTGCTGGTTGTTCTTACCCATCTTGAAGTAGTGCTTGGCCATGTAGAAGGCATTGCCGCCGTAATTGTACTCGCTGTACCCCATCTGCGTAAATTTGAGCTTGGCCGCAGCATGGTTGCGCACGGCCTGCGTGGAGCCCTGGTCGGGGAACTGCACCTGATCCTGGCCGCCGAACTGCTCGCACCACGAAAGGTCGTCGTCGAGATAAACATGGTCGATTTCCAGCCCGTCGTCGGTATCGGGGGCAAGCGTCTGGGTCACGGTTACGGTTTCGGAAAGCCCGCCGCTCACGACGGCGAGGTGCCCCACACGGATAGCTTCCGTCTCGTTGGGCTTGACATCAAGGACAACCGACACACGGCCTTTCCCGGTAGGTTTGTCGACCGAAAGCCAATCCGCATCGGAGGTAATGGCATACCCCCGGTTGGCCAGCACATCCAGCGTCGCTTTCGACCCCGTACTCAGCGTACCGGTTCGGATGACCTCCACGCTGACTTTACTCACGGTGAGTCTGGCTGCCGCATCTTCCGCTTTATCCTCGACACAGGACGGAAAACAGCAGGCACAACCCATCAGAAGCAACAAGTGTAAAAATGTTTTCTTCATAGATTAGCAGGTTTAGTTTGTGATATTATGGATTAGGAATTTTTAAAAAAAATTACAAATCGCAAGTCGGGAACACTGCGCAGCAACAAAAGTATCCATTTTAAAGGGGCAGGTAAAGAGCAACGACCGATAATATAGAAATTAAAATTTCGTATCTTATTGATAATAATTATTTTATAAATACACCGTACAGAATGTTATATAGATTCGGGAAGGCCGAAACCGGCATAAACGAGGCGATTCAGCACCGGTTTCAGGCCGGATCGAAGCACGGATTCCGCAGTTTCCGTCTTTTTTTCGGATTTCGCATCGAAATAAATCGAAACAAAACGATACATCCGCCGATCCGGCAGCCGGAAATCCGGCGACGGCCGCCGGACAAGGAAACGGGAAACCGAGGAAACCGGGACGCGGGGAAAACCGGGATGCGGGAAAAACCGGGACACGGGGAAAACCAGGACACGAGAGCAGGACGGAGCCGAACGGAGCCGAACGGAGGCTACCGGATACAGCCCTCTTTCCGGACAACCCGGGCGCACAGAACCCTCGGAGCATCCCGGATGGCCCGAGTACCTCAACTTTCCAGGCGACGCAGGACACTCCGGGGACACCAATCTTCGGGACACCCCGGACTCGGGCAGGCACGGCCGACCCGAAATGCAGGCGCCCATGCAACACCCGGCACACACGGAGTCGCATCGCGCAGGTGCGGACGCGGCGGGCATCCGGTAAAAATGGTAGCATGAACCGTAATCGGGGTAACTGATAGTAGGTCAGGACGTATTATCTTTGCATCATGGAAACGGCCGTTTCCCCGAAAGGCGGGGAGCGAAGGGACTTGCGACACGAACGAACATGACAAAAGAACAAAAAACACAGGCTATCGAATTGTTATTCGCAGAAAATTGCTCGTGCGTAATCCGCAACGGGGATTCGATGCGGATATTCCGCGAACGGGGCGTGGCCGACCTCTCCCGGCTGCTGCGCGAAGAGCCGCAACTGCTGCGGGGCGCTTTCATCGCAGACAAGGTCGTCGGCAAAGGCGCCGCGGCGCTGATGGTGCTGGGCGGCGTGGAGGGGCTTTTCGCCGACGTGGTGAGCCGCCCGGCGTTAGAGCTGCTCGCCGGAGCCGGCATCGCGGTGGAATACACGGTCGTGGTGCCCGGCATCATGAACCGCGCCGGGACGGGCACCTGCCCCGTGGAACAGCTTTGCACCGGGGCGGAGACGGCCGCCGAGTGCC
>ENA-ORPH01003317-ORPH01003317.1-human-gut-metagenome-genome-assembly--contig:-NODE-3317-length-12058-cov-2.201200_pt1 | contig 12058 bp, 13 predicted proteins | sample MGYA00242142_ERZ509074 | MGnify/ENA primary metagenome ERZ509074 (study PRJEB26280, sample SAMEA2338724) | human gut metagenome | biome: human gut; feature: human-associated habitat; material: faeces... | reverse complement strand
TTTACTGCATCCAGCTGGTACTCTAACATTTCTTTTGCGTAGCGGTCATTTCCCTGTAAAATATCAGCTAATGCATCCCTGTCTGTATTCAGAACTGCAAGGCTTTTTGCAGCATTACGACGGACATACCAGTTTTTACTGGAAGTCTCTTTTTTCAAGATTTCCAGTGTCTGCGGTCCGGGATACACAGCAAGAGCAGAAATACAGGCATTCTGCAATTCCCAGAACCCTTCCTTTTCTTCTTCAGCGTGATGAAGCAGAAAAGAAACACTTCTTTCATCCTGATATCTGCCAAAATAGCGGACACATGCGATTTGAATTTCCATATCCTGGCTTGTTTCCAACATAGACAGCATTTCATCCTTCCAGTTTGACGATGCATATCTAATATAATCCAACAAGCTTACCTGCATCCTTGGATGAAATTCACTCATTTTTTCCCAAAGGAGTGGTATCAGTTCTTCTTTTTTATCGAAGGAAAGAAGTCCATCTGCAAGTATTTTTTTATGCGGAAGCAGCTGCTCATTTGCATCCAGAAATGTCAATGCCTGCATAACCGCGTGTATATCTTCTGAACTGTATAACGCCCGCAAAGCATTCTCCCTGCAATAGAGACTTTTATTTCCAAGCAGGTCAAAAAGAAATGGGAAAACAATTTCCTTAGCCTGGAATTTCGTCATATGAAATATGGCAAATACATAAGCCAAGCAGGCCTTTTCCATATCCGATTTTCTTTTATAAACCGGTATCAGTTCTTCCATCAGCCGACTTACAGGTGCTATTCCCTGCTGGAATTGTTCCGGCATACTGTTTTCAACTTTAGATAATGCTTCACTGAACGTCAGAAGTCTACTGGTTGAATGAAGCTCTTTAACCAGCCTTTTTTCCTGCTTTTTATTTTCCGTTATATTTTCTAAAAACAACTGTCTGTATTCTTCGCAATATCGTTGTTCCCTCCTTTTCAGAACACAGGAACGATATCTTGAAATTATCTCTGTAAAGCAGTTAAACAGGATAATCCCCACACAGACAATAAAATAAAAAACAATCACAAGCTGTGCTATCATTCGTATTCCTTTCCTGTCCAGTATGTCTTCAGAACCTGGTATGCTTCTTTTAATCTTTCATGGTAGGATACTGTATTCTCCCATCCTTTCAGTTTAAGGCATCCCATCTCGATTGTATTTCCTTCACTGCCAAAACCTATAAACATCTCTTTGATTCCCACTGCTTCAATGCCATAATTTCCGTCATAATAATCATCATGGATCTGCATTCGGGACGGATCAGAAAAATTCAGCAGCTGCCATGGGATTCTAATTTCTACATCATCTCCGTTACAGATAAAATCTGCCCTGGAATCATAAGCAGATGCAGATGGATTTCCATTACCATAATGCAGCTTTCCACTTTCAAAGGTTTTTAACGGTGTGGCAGCATCCTGATACTGACCAATAACATCCCGTAATACCATGCAGATATTTTCGAATACAGCGCTGTCCCTGGCTGGTGGATCAATATAAGGATCTTTTCCTGTAATATCTTCCTCATAATTGGCATGAATGGGATTATACCGATCCTGAACCAACAGACGAGTATTATCTTTTCCATTTAAGATCAGTACAAAATCTGTAGGTTTTTCAAATTCTGCTGTACAATTTTCCATACGGGTACTGCCTGTTTTAGGGGTCGTATCCACCGGAACATACAGCGTGTCATTTTCCAGATCAAAGTCCTTTTTATGGAGATATAAATAAACATCGGAGGCATCATACTTCACACTGATGAAAGAGCCGTCTTCATATTGGATCACCATATCTTTATCCGTCCATTCGGAAGTATCCCCGTCCACGTAACAAACACTTTCTTTTTCCCCACAGTCAAATGCCAGCAAGCCAAAATGCTGGTCATTTGTCTGAGCATCTTCCCAGTAAATATTACGGCTTAAATCTACAGCATACATGGTATTCCAGGTATGCTTGAACCATTCATCCTGCCAGGAATAGATACAGCCTCCGGAAAGTCCGGCAGCCATAATGTCTTCATAACAATCTACCAGAATCTTTCCCTGTTCTTTTTCAGAATAGTATCCAAGTCCTCTGCTGGTCACCTGATTCTCCTGAATCTCACCTCGTCCTGTGGCTGCACCAAATTCAACAGCCAAAACCGGCATTGTATGATGTTCGTTTAAAAGTCTTAAATATGCCCGATAAGTATTCCGTTTTCCGTCAGGAGTGATACAGTCACTAAAGTCAATCTTTTTATCAGATAAGCTGTTCCATGTTGTGTATTCCATACAGGAAAGGTAATCCTGATCATATGGAGATGCACTGTAGCTGGCAAACTGACCTGATATAAATTTATCAGTTGCAGTTATATGTTCTGTGTCGATCCGGGCACATTTTCGGAAATATTCTGCAATCTCTTTAGGATAATCAAAGGGATCTGTTGCATTTCCACTGGAAAAGGAGATCAGACGCTGCTCATCATATCTTGTTGATTCATAGTGCAGCATCCTGTCACCTGTTTCTGCAAGCAGGGATTCAAAGGCAGAGGCATCTTTTGAAGCAGTAAGATAGGTTCCTTTATAAGGTTCCATATCCGGATATTTCTCATCTGTATATGCAACTGTTGTATCTTCCCATCCATTTCCGATAATATAGCCCAGCACCCATTTCGAGACATCGTGTAAATAAAGTCCTGTACTTGTATCTGCATCATTATTGATGATCAGTCGTTTTCCATGGATCACATCTACAGTGACCAGGCAATTATCCAGAAGCTTTCCTGCAAAGGAGTCGGCATATGCATCCACTCGGGAGTTCTGTATATAATCATTTACCCAGATTCCCTGAAGTAAATATAACGGCTCCTCATGTTGGGAATTGTATTCATAGAACGCTTTATAAAAAGACGGATTCTGGACAGAATAGACTCTCAGCGTATTTGCTCCTGCTTCCTGGATCAGCTGAAACCAGTGCAGATAGGTTTCTTTGGTGATCGCATAATCTGTAGACCATTCACCAGGAATACCGCTTCCCATGTCAATTCCCCTGACTTCAAATGGTTTCCACTTATCTTTGTCCTTTATAAGTATCTCTTTATTCTCAGTCCGGACAAATGTGTTTACATGATTGTCCCGGCCTGAGTCTACATAAAATCCGCCATAAAACACAGCTATAAATCCAATAAATACAAGCAGAATGATGGCAGATATACTGATAATAAATCGTTTCATATTTTAATCATTAACCTCATTATACTGCTTTACACGGGAGGATGCTGAATACTGACGCAGAGTCTCAATGTTTTCATCCAGCCATTCTCCTCTGTTTCGCAAGTAACCTTTTAACTGTCCTTCAGCGGCAGATCTGCTGTCCAAATTTCTCGATACCGGAACCAGAAGTCCCTTTGCCTGCTGTTCCACACTTCCCCATCGTGCATCGTTTCTTGCAAGAGCTGGTGCGATAAAATCAAGGGTTTCATCGATATAACGATAAAGTGATTCCTCACTTAACAGACCTTTTCGCAAGGAATGATAGCGCTGGATGATCCGTTCCGTAAAATCCTCATCTTTGATAAGCATTTCAAACCATAATCGGTTGTTCAGGAAAAATCCTGTATAAGGAAGTTCCTCCTCGAAATAGTTATTGCAGGCATTATTAAAATCCCATACACACATACGATACAGATTATCTGTTCCCTTATAAATATAAGTGGAATAGTTTCCGGCATCTGCATTACTGGAAAGCTCATTGATAATAAAGTAATCTACAAAGCTGTCTACATCTATCATAGAAGTGTAGCCATGTTTTTCCCTGTCATAATCATATGAATACAGAGTTTTTTCAAAATCTGAAAAATCCTGCCGGATTTCTTCTGTCAGTCTGGCATCCCTGTTCCTGCTTCCGGGATATTCTATCTGCAGCTGGAAGGGGGTTTTGTAGGTATACGTTGTAAAGCTGTTTAAAGCTTCTTCGCCCGCATGCTGATGATCCAGGCGAAGCAGGTATCCGGAGAATGTGCTGTGCTTGGCATTTACACGAAGTCCCAGCCTGGCGCCATCTTTTCCGCCGGTTATCACTTCAGTCATTACATATAGACCTTCATATTCACCATTAAGAATTACTTCGCAGAATCTTACATTTGGCGCATAAGACATCATTTCTCCGGCAAGATTGTAAAACATATAATTTCGTATGGCTGTTTTATCGAGCCAGGGACCGTATAATACCCATTCATGGTGCGCATCCATTCCCATAATGGAAAGCGGATTGTTTTCCCCTTCTTTATCTACAAGTCTGATGGCATAGCTTGGCTTATCAAACGCTCTTGAGGAATTACCTCTCATTCGTATGCGGATTGCAGAAGATACATCTGCCGTTCCATTTGCATGATGGTACTCTTTGCTGTCATTTCCAATTATATCCATCTGAGCAGCAATTGTAGTTTCCCCATCAGCAGCACATGTATAAATGCGGTTGTTTCCATCATCCTTAATGGGTCTTCCCGGGATTACCACCCCATCTGTATCAATTTTGACAATCGGAAGATATGTACACAGACCGCCATCCGCAGGATCCGTACATGGTTCTTGGGGAATTTCCTGTTCATGCTGATGAATTCTCTCTGTTTTTCGATAGTCCTGATAAAGCAGCGGCGCAAAAACAGCAATCAGGATAACCGCAAAGCAGCATGTAAATCCTATTATTTTATATTTCATATCAGTTATAAATCTCATCGCTTTGAGCTACAATATTAACACTTTCAATTTGTCCAAGGTTATAGAAATCATCTGTTAAAGCCGGATGCTGTTTCTGAACTTTTTCCAGTATTTTTCTGGATAATTCATAAATGTACTCAGCATTCTCCTCTGTCGTATTTTTTACCCGAAGAACGGCACCGGTCCCAAAATAACGAAAGACCTGGGATTCTATATTTTCACAGCGGCTTCTTTTTGCACGGATGATCAAAAGCATACGGTTATCACTGCGGATTGCTCCCATGATAAGAAAGATAAGAAAAATAGCAGAACTGCCTACTGCAGCAACCAGATAATCTCCAACTCCACAGCATATTCCCACAATGATCGTCCAGAAAATATATACAGTATCTCTGGAATCTTTTATTGCAGTTCGAAAACGCACGATAGATAATGCACCGACCATACCAAGCGACAATGCAATATTGTTTCCTATGACAGTCATAACTGTTCCTGTCATAACCGTCAGAACGATTAGTGTTACTCCAAATTTTTTGCTGTAAATCGTTCCCTTATGTGAGATCACATATGAAATAAAAATAAGCAGACCAATGACAGCACTTACCAGAATATGCATTGTAATTTGCTGCCAGGTCATATCCCCCTGCTGGGTAAGCAGGTTATAAATTGTCTCTTTCATTCCCATTCCTCCTAAAATCTGTAGTCACAGCCAATTTGTCTTGCCATACAGTATTTGCTCACGGAAAGCTCGCTTTTCTGAACGGGCAGAAGCATATGCTTGATATAGCTTAACAAAAAACCGTTATATTTTACTTCCAACACTGTAGCAAAAGGAGACATTACACTGTTTAACACCAGATTTCTATCAAACATATTGAAATTTACTTCATTAGCCCGTATTCCAGAATCAAAAGTTATTCGAATAGAATTTTCCGGCGCGATAAATGCAAATCTGTCATATTCTACAACTGTTTTAGGACGGTATGCCCACATTTCCATAATTGAATAACATTCCTGTCCAAACTCACTGCCACTGTTTAAAAGTACAGAATAATCACCCTCAATGAGAGCCTGCGCTTCCCTTCTGGATAATCTTAATGATCGCTTCCGCTGATAAGGTCCCTGCTTCTGCTTCATTTCAAACAGTGCAAAATCCGCATCAGGACTATATGCCCGCAAACGAAACTTCCTTCTTAACTCCAGACCATCTTCCTTTTCCTGAAAATCCCGATTTGACAAAGAATCAAAGTACAAAGAACGTACCTGATAACCATCCGGTCCATTATGTGAGTCAGTATGAACCACATTTGACAAATAATTCCGAAGTTTTAATGCTTCTGCCTGATTAAGTAGAAATTTCTTTTCTTCCCGCAGTACATCGCGCACAGTATTATTTCCTCCTGCTTTTTATTAAATACTGCAATAGTATACATCCATAAATTTTCTTTGTCCATATATAGAATAAAACTTTGTAGTATACAATGAACTTTCGATAAAATCAACAATAAATATATAAAAATCATAATGGAAATAGGGATGTTGTATGATATCAAACTGTCAAAAATATCTTGCAATACGATTAACATTTATCTGTATGATCGTACTGTATAGATCACTTGGTGACAGACAGTTTCGGATGCACGGTCTCGGCAGGAATTCATCCGCCCGACCCATTCCATTTGGTCGTTGGCTTTCAGCGTTTCCGTAATGCCCTCAGCATCTGCCATTTGCTTTACCAGCCGAAAAAAAGCGCCGCCTCGAGATCACTCCCAAGACGGCGCTTTTCTGTTGTGGATCAGAGCGAACACTTCACGGCGAAGCCGCCGCTGAAGAAATAGGTGTTCGTCCGAACCTTGTTTGGTGGAGCTTGACCGCTCAAATCCGAACACCGAAAGGTCTTGGTTTTATTCGATGTCAGATTGTAAACGGAAGTGATTTTGTACCATCCGTCAGGCTCATCCCATACCGTAACCGAGTTTACGAGCAGGTCGATGATATGCCTACGAAACTCCTCATCTTCGATGTCTCCATTACAAAACTCACTTAACCACCAAACGATATGGTCTTTTTCCAAAATCACATAATCGTCTTGTGCGACAACGAGCCGTTTCTCGATGGCTCGTTTTTCTTTTTCCAACTCTTTCAGTCGGTCGGCTATTGTATCGGACTCGACACCTTTCTCGACCATCTTGACAAGGTTGTTGATGGAACGCTCTGTTTCGTGAAGTTGGTCTTTCAACGCCGGGATGATAGAGTTCTCCTCCATCTCTCTGATAGACTCTTTGACGGCAATGTCCGCAAGTTCGTCTATCGTTTCCGGGGTGAGAAGCGTGAGAGCATCTTCTACAACGGCTCTTTCGATAAAGTCCTTCTTCAACGGCTTCTTATCACAGGTATGCTCTCTCTTACGCTTTCCGCAGGTGTAATAGAAGTAGGTTGTGCCACCTTTGCCTGTACCGCTTTCACCCGTCATAAGCGAGCCGCAGTGACCGCAAAAGAGCTTTTGTGATAGGAGGTAGTCTATCTTTGCTTTACCTCTTGATGGGGCTTCTGCGTTCTTAGAGAGCTTCTTTTGCACAATCGCAAAAGTGTCCTTATCAATAATAGCGGGTACGCCGCCCTCAATGCGAAGGTCTTTATATTTGTAAATGCCGATGTACCGTTCATTCTTGAACATCGACCGAAAACTATTTTTATTGAACTCAGCGTTCTTTGCCGTTCTATACCCTTTGGTATTGAAGGTCTCGCAAATCTCAGCAACGGTAGCTCCGTTGGCGTAGAGGTCAAAGGCTTCCCGGACGATAGCAGCTCCCGCTTCATCTATCACGAGCTTCTTGTTCTCAATCTTATAGCCGAGAGGAATATGACCGCCTATGCTATGACATTTGTTCGCAGATTCAAACATTCCTCTTGTAATTTTCTGCGAAAGCTCTTTGGAATAAAACTCAGCCATTCCTTCAAGGACTGCTTCAAGGATGACTCCTTCCGGGTTGTCAGAGATATTCTCGGTTGCCGAAATTACACGGACACCATTCTTTTTGAGTCGTGCCTTATAGGTAGCAGAATCATATCTATTCCGGCAAAGCGGTCGAGCTTATAGACAACGATACCCTCCCATAGCTGCTTTTCACTGTCTCGTATCATCCTCTGAAACTCGGTACGCTTGTCCGTGTCCTTAAATGCCGATGTAGCCCGGTCAATGTACCTGTCAACTATCTCATATCCCTGTTGTTCACAGAACGCCGTACAGACTCGGTTTTGTCCCTCTATGGATTGCTCAGTCTGACGGTCGCTGCTATATCTCATGTAAAGGACTACTCTCATTACTTACCTTCTTTCAGGCTGAAAGCATAGTTCAGCAGCTCCATTTGCTTTCTCAGCGGGAAGTTCCGATATAGGTCAATCAATTCGAGTTCTTGCGCTGTGAATCCCTCTGTGCCGTTGATATTGAGGGTTGCGTTGGGGCTTTCGTTGATGGCATTGAAGAGATGATTGTTGCATCTATCAATGTGAATAGAGGGAAATCTCTTCTGTTCCCACTTCTCCATTGCAAGTTCAAAACCTTGCTCTGCTACGGCTTTAATTCTCAGACTTTCGGCAGCGAAGTCGGCACTCGACAGGTAAATGTAATGTCCGTCCTTACCGATAGAGTAATCATCACGCTCGTCCTGTTGTACTTCAAAGCCGTTATCTTCAAGCCATTCAAGAACTAAGCCCAATGCCTTACGAGCTAAGTCCTCCTCAGTTTCTTTTCCTAACAGATATTCGATGCTGACATTGAAGTACTTTGCCAACAGATACAGATTTTTGTCGCTTGGATTTGAGGTTTTCAGGTTACTGCGGAAGTTCTTTCCGACCCCACTCTGCTCAAAGGCAGTGGTGAGATTGACTCCTTTTTCCTTGCAAAGAGCGGTAATGCGCTCCATCAACAATTCCTTGTCCATATCATGCTCCTCCTAAATAGGGAAAATTATTTTTGAATTTTTCCTAAAACCACTTGACAAGCTCCTAAATGGGGAGTATAATATACTTGTAAACAACAAACGGCAACAAGAAAGACACCCTCGACAAGTTCTTTCTTTGCCGAAGCTCCTCAATGGTATTAGGTGTGTGGCAATACTATTATACCATTAGAGACGAGTTTTGTCAACCGTTGTTGTATACAAAGTTTAAGAAAAAGGAGGTTGACCATGTGAGAGAAGAACGAGACAGAATCCGATTGATGCTCTATCGGAACACTCTTACGAACGCTTGGCTCGTGAATCGTCTCGAAGAACGAGGTGTTATCACCGAGAAAACAGAGATGAGTTCTGTCCTTCGTGGAGTTCGTAAGGGTGCGAAAGCGGAAACCATCATCAAGACTTCCATCGAAATCCTCGATGACTATGAATCGAAGATGGGAGTTTGTGAGTGAGTACTCCGTTAGAGGAGTCTACGAAGAAGAGAATCGGCAGACTTCTCGCCAAAACAGTTTCCCGGTATTTGAAGGATGAAGAGCATCGCCGGGAGTTTGAAGAATGGTACTTCAAAAAGTACGGTGTGAAGTATCAATGGAAGTTTGGAGGTGTTTCAACATGACAACCGTGCATAAGAAACGGCATGGCGGTATCAGACGATGGTTTGTGAGAAACAGTCTTACTTTGGCTCTCATAGGAATCATCTTGCTCTCCATGACGGCGGGTGCGATAGGTTGTTTGGCGTTTCTTCCCAAACCGCAGAACACCTCAACACCCGAAACAAAGACCGATGTTTCGACCGCAACCGTAATGCAGCCGGACATCATGAGTCCGAGTCTTGACCCCATTCCTGAGCCGCAGGTCTTTTACTTCGATGTTCCTCTCTCCGAGGAGTTACAGGACTACATACGAGAGAAATGTTCGGAGTACAAAGTACCTATGGAGCTTGTGATTGCTCTGATTGACAAGGAAAGCTCGTTTCGGTCAGATGTCGTAAGTACGACCAACGACTATGGGTTTATGCAAATCAATCAATGTAATCATGAATGGCTGTCCTCAACGCTCGGCGTGAGTAACTTCCTTGACCCGAAGGAAAACATCTTGTGCGGTATCTTCATCATTTCGGGACATCTCGAAAAAACCGATGGTGATGTCGAACTCGCTCTTATGCGGTATAACTGCGGTGCGAGTGGTGCAAGAAGACTGTGGAATCAAGGAATCTACTCAACAAACTATTCCCGCTCTGTAATGACCCTCTATGAGTCTTACAAAGAAAAAGCCGCCAACGGTGCGGTAACACCGTAAGCGGCAAAGGAAATTAACCCGCTATCATTATAGCACAACTTAAAACAAAAATCAAAGGAGATTTTCGTTATGACAAAAACAAACATCAAAATCGCTCCTTCGAGCGTAATCAGCTATGGCGGTTTGGATTGCATCGTTCTCGATGTTGAGCAGGATAAGATTCTTGTTCTCGCTAAGGAATCCATCGGCAATATGCCATTTGATGAGGGCAATAGCAACAACTTCCCGAAAGGTACACTTTGCAAGTACCTCAACGGTGAGTTCATCAAGAAGCTCAAAGCCAATGGCGCAGACACTTCGGCACTTATCCCTACGACCATCGACCTGACTTCTGATGATGGCTTGAAGGACTATGGGGAAACCACTCAGAAGATTTTCCTTCTCACTTGCGATATGTACCGCAAGTACCGTTCCGTCATCCCTAACCTCAATGATTGGTGGTGGCTTGCAACTGCGTATAGCACTGAGTCCAATGGGTACGCCCACATCGCTCGGTTTGTCTACTCGGATGGTAGTTTGAACTACAACAGTGCTTGCAATGGTTACTATGGCGTTCGTCCCGCTTTCTATCTGAAATCTTCCATCTTGGAATCCCTTTCCCCTTCACTCTCCGAGTTCACGACCGAGGAGCTTTTGAAGGAGGTGCTACGCCGCAATGCCGAGAGTACTAAAACTGAGTGATAACAAGATAGAAACCCTCTTCGATGCAAAAGACTTCGAGTATCTGATAGATAAGTACATGGGGTACGAAGCAGTTCAGTACTTTCGAGAACTGATGAACGAGGTTGAAGAAGAACGGCAGGAGGTTAGGTCTACTCGCTCAGATATTGAAAGTCAGACCCTCGACCTCATTTCCCGAATAAAGCTCTTTGATGAAGATGACCGGGAAGAGATTGCCGAAGAGTTCAGGGCTATCATGGAGGATATTTTCGGATTGGAGGAATGAGATGAGCAATCGGAAACTTGGCAACAGCTTTGAGTCCGAGTTGTGCGAAATCCTCTTCAATCATGGGTTTTGGTGTCATAACTTGGCTCAAAATCAAGCGGGGCAACCCGCCGATGTAATCGCTGTGCGAAATAAGGTGGCATACCTCATCGACTGTAAGGTATGCTCCGGGAAAGGATTCCCGCTCAGTAGAGTTGAGGAAAATCAGGATTCCTCAATGAGCTTGTGGAAAGATTGTGAAAACGGCGAAGGTTGGTTTGCAATCAAACTCGCTGAGGTGGTCTACATGATTCCTCACTTCACAATCAGAGCGTTCATGAATGCAAAGTCATCCATGACGGCGCAAGACATATTCGAGTACGGGAAACCTCTCGATAAATGGATTGCAAAATGCAAGTAACTGTCGGCAGTACTATTACAGTCGAGAATCCCTCACAGGAGTTGATTCAATGGTGCAGCCAAAATCTAAAAATCAGAAACCCCGACTACTCTAAGAAGGTGCGAATGCACTTTTGGGTCGGAAATACCCCGGAAATCCTGTCGCTATACGAGGTACGAGGAAATGCTCTCATCCTTCCTTTTGGTACACTGAGGGCAATCGCTCCGATGCTTCAAGGTGCTGAGACATTTACAGACTTCTCCGAAGCAACTCCGATAGACTTCAAGTGTCGAGTACCGTTATATGACTATCAGCAAAAGGCGGTCGATGAAGTGCTTGCAAAGCATTACGGAATCCTTCAAAGCCCGGCAGGAAGCGGAAAAACTCAGATGGGAATATCCCTCGTGGAACGGCTCGGTCGAAGAACACTATGGTTGACTCACACGAAAGACCTGCTCAACCAAAGTAAAACTCGTGCCGAACAGTACATGAAGGAATCGCTTATCGGGACAATCACCGAAGGTAAGGTGAGCATCGGAAAGGGTATCACATTTGCAACTATACAGACGATGTGCCGCTTAGACCTTGCTCAGTACAAGTACTTATGGGATGTCATCATAGTCGATGAGTGTCACAGATGTTCCGGGACACCTACGGCGATGACTCAATTCTATAAAGTACTGAACAGCTTGTCTGCTCGACACAAGTTCGGGTTATCGGCTACCGTCCATCGTTCCGATGGGATGATA
>ENA-ORPH01003310-ORPH01003310.1-human-gut-metagenome-genome-assembly--contig:-NODE-3310-length-12073-cov-2.571559_pt1 | contig 12073 bp, 10 predicted proteins | sample MGYA00242142_ERZ509074 | MGnify/ENA primary metagenome ERZ509074 (study PRJEB26280, sample SAMEA2338724) | human gut metagenome | biome: human gut; feature: human-associated habitat; material: faeces... | reverse complement strand
GGCTGCCTTTGTCTTTACCCTATCCTATCGAAATCTGCAGCCGAAAAAATCAGGCATTTTTCTTTTTCCGATTTTAATTCATTTTTACAAAGTCTGCATTTTGTTCAAAACAACGGTCAAAATGCAATTTCGCGTCATACCTCGATATTTTTATTGCTCCGCAACTCCGTCCATCGTAAATATATATTCAAATAAGATATAGAAAAAGTTCAATATCACACAAATAAAATTACCATTCTTCGATTTCGCAACTATTTTATCCGAAAATTATTTGTCTGATTCCCGGTAAAATGCTTATTTTTAATTAAGAAACATTCAACGACTATGAAAAGATTCGTTTTATTATTTTTCGCTTTGCTCGGTTATTCGCTACATGCGACGGGTCAGGAACAACGTATTGCGGGATTCATCTATGCCACCGATCCGACGGAGGCAATACCTTTCGCTTCATTGTGGCTGTACGATCCGGCGACCGGAGAACCCGAATACGGGACGCTTACATCTGTCAACGGTTATTACGAGTTAGACGCCATTGCCACCAACCGGACCTACCGGCTCGCAAATATCGGGTCCGGGTATCCAGCCGCAGACCCGGCAAATCGAGATAGCTTATGTGCCCGGCATAGAAGGACGGCGCTACTTTCATTTCCCTGTCATCCGCAGCCAGAAGGATCTCGCTACCGTACAGCCCGTGGAAACGTACCTTCCCAAACAGATTGCCCCCGATGCCCGGACGATCGAGGATCTTTACAGCCATATTCCGGGCATAACCTACGAAGATGGTTATCTGATCGACGAAAACGGTGGTACGGTATGTCTTATGTTCAACGGACTTATCCCAACAAATCCGATGGAATACGAGACACTCATGAATGCATCGACTGCTCTCAACGTAACACGTATCGAATATTATCGGTTCGATTATGCGGAAACTCCCTATTATGACAGCGCCCTGAATTTCGTATTGAATCTGACGATCAACGTTCCTGATATTTCCGACCCCAATTGGGGGTTATAACTTTTTCCGCCCCGTCTTCACTCTATTTTATATTCTTTTCAAACTCCGCAACTATGAGACACCCCCGACTTATCCCCGTTCTTCTTCTGATCATCATAACGAGCCTGGCGACACCGCTCCAGGCGCAAATCGTCCTGAAAGGTAAAATTACCACCGAGAAAAACGAACCGGTCGCCTTCGCCCCGGTCATTCTCCAGCAACTGCCGGATACGACCCGCTACACGGAAGGCGTGATAACCGATATGGCCGGCAATTACCGGTTCGGAAAACACCGTGCGGGCCGCTACCTGCTATCGGTTCGGACAATCGGGTACAAGACTCTTTACGATACGGTGCTTCTTCGCAAACCTTCGATAGGCATGACGGAGGTCGTCCGGGATTACGTCCTGTCCGAAGATGTCGCAGAGATCGATGCGGTGGTCGTCACGGCCAACAACACAGCCAGCTATTTCGACCGGACGGTATATACCATCACCAATGAAGACCGGAAGGCGGCGGTCACGAGTCTCGATCTGACCAACAAGATTCCGCAGATCAGAATCAACCGCCAGACCAATCAAATCACCGCGTCCGATGGCAGTGTGACGGTCTTGGTAAACGGTATCGCCTCTTCGGAACAGGAATTGACGACTCTGCGGCCCGAAGATGTCCGAAAGATCGAATACTACGATCTGCCGCCCATCAAATTCGGCCTCAGCAACGGCAATAAAGTCATCAACATTATCACGAAAATTCGGGAAGACGGAATATACGGAAGTGTGGAGCTGAACCAACATCTGACTTCGCCCTGGTTGAACGATAGTTTTTTCCTGCAATACAACCGGGGACGGCATCAGTTGGCATTTACTGCAAACATAGGCTACGGATCATGGGATGATCAATATGCCTCGGATGAAATGGAATATACGCTCGACGGGGTGGATTTCCGGCAGGAGGAAGAACGGCAGAGTGAAAACAACTTCTTAAGTCCTCAATTTAGTCTCAAATACACGAATCAACTCCCCGGAAAATATGTATTTCAAGCCCGCTTTTTCCCAAGTTATGATAAGCATTCTCAACAGACCGATTCCCGGCTTGCCTTTATTCAGGATGGCATAGGTTCGGACCGTTACGGAGTGAAGGAAAGCGAGTCCCACTCATTCAATCCGACGCTCGACCTGTACTTCTGGAGGCAATTCCGCAACCGGCATGAACTAATGATAACACTTCGAGGCGATTACATAAATTCTGTTTCCGATACCTATAAGAACCAATACGCATTATCGGACGATACGCCTGTATTTGAAGATTTTCTTAATATGGACGGAGACGGCTATCAGATGAACGGCCAAGCTCTCTATACCAAGACTTTCGACAAGCTGACGCTTTCATTCGGAGATTATTTTTACTATGATATTAGCAAATATCGAATAGACAACACGTCGGGCTATTCCCGGGAAACTAACAGCATTCTGAAAAATTATTTTGCCGGAGAGATCACCGGAAAGATCGGGCCTCGGTTTACTTATCGTTTTTCTTTGGGAGTAACAGGGACACGAACAAAAACAAACGACAACGATATTTGGCAATGGGTCTTTGCGCCTCGGGTAGATATCGGTTATCGTATTTCACCCTCTTTTATGCTGAAAGCCGGATTCGTCCAAGCCAATATGCAGCCAGGACTGGGACAACTCAGCGAAGCCACTTCGTTTTATAATCAAAATATTATCGTACACGGGAATCCCGAGCTGGTCGGCGGCCGTGCGAACCAGACGACTTTCAATGTCGTATATCATAACAAATGGCTCAATATAAATGTTTCATACAGCTACTTATATTACAAGAATCCAATCGACTACTATTATCAGTATGAACAGCCGTATATCGCATACTCACCGATTAATGACAACTGGGCAGATGTGCACTCCGTACATTATGATTTGAGACTCAGCCCATTCAAAAACGACTTGCTGGCATTGAAATTAGGCGGAGGATTCAGTTATACAAAAGTCGATTCGAAAGTATTGGGGAGGGTGACTCATTTTCAGGCTCCGATGTACTATGAGCTGACTTTCAACTACAAAAACTTTTCCGCATATTATCAGGGTGCGATACCTTGTAAAGGATTGTCTATTCCGATGATATACGACAGTGAATTATCCTCTGCGATAGGTGTGAGATATAAATACAAAGACTGGGCATTTCAACTCTCCTGCGACAATTTCCTCACCAATCCGGAAAGCCATTACCATTCCATCGAGAACAGTATCGTCAGAACACAAGGGACTTCTTATGTAAAAAATGCCTGGAACAGAGTAATGTTGAAAATCAACTTCCGTTTCGGAAAAGGTAAACAGTACCAGGAACCTGTACGGAAAACCGTCGAGGAGGGACTATAGAAATTTTGTGGCTACAATATTGGCCTAATTTGTTATTGCCCAGGCATCCGTCTCATACAGCCCGACAAATTATCGCGACAAAAACAGAACTCTCCGACTACCAGAATCACCATCTTTGAACATATTCTAGATAGAATGCACCTCAGAAAACCGGGAACAAGTTCCCGGTTTCTCCTGGCTTTCAATATATTTGCAAGAGCGAAACCGAATCGAACACCTTATGTTTACTGCCAGAAAAGCCTCCGTCGAAGATTGTGGACTGATACGCGAGATGGCCTGCGTCGCATTTCCCGACACCTATAAAACCATCCTTTCGCCCGAACAGTTGGACTACATGATGGAGTGGATGTACTCCCCCGAAAACCTCCGGCGGCAGATGGCCGAAGGGCACGTATATTACATCGCCTACAAGGACGGCACTCCCTGCGGCTATCTCTCTGTCCAGCCCGAAGCGGAGGACCTCTACATCCTGCAAAAAATCTACATCCTGCCACGATTCCAGGGTGTGCACGCGGGGAGCTTCCTCTTCCGCAAGGCTATCGAACACATCAAACAGCTCCACCCGGCTCCCTGCCGGATGGAGCTCCACGTAAATCGCCATAACAAAGCCGTAAAATTCTACGAACGGATGGGTATGCGCAAATTGCGCGAAGGCGATTTCGAAATCGGAGGCGGATTCTACATGAACGACTATATCATGGGGCTGGAAATCTGATCGGATTCCGGCCCGAATACGAAACGACGATGCCGATGATTTTTCGATCATCGGCATCGCTTTTCCATTACGGGAAACGCCGCCTCCCTACGAATTCACCTTGGCGTGGTCTGCCAGGAACTGCGCCAAACCGATGTCGGTCAGCGGGTGTTTCAGCAAACCCTTGATCGCCGCAAGCGGGCAGGTCGCCACGTCGGCCCCCGCCTCGACACACTGGACGATGTGCTGCGTATGCCGAATCGAAGCCGCCAGCACCTGCGTATCATAACCGTAGTAACGATACATACGCACGATCTCGGCGACGAGAGCCACCCCGTTCTCGCAAATATCGTCCAGACGGCCTACGAACGGCGACACATACGTCGCACCGGCCTTGGCTGCCAGCAGAGCCTGACCGACGGAAAAGACCAGCGTGCAGTTGGTGCGGATATTCTTGCCCGCGAAATACTTCACGGCACGAATACCGTCGGCCGTACACGGGAGTTTGACCACGATATTCTTGTGCAAGGCCGCCAACGCTTCCCCTTCGCGGACCATACCGTCGAAATCGGTGGCGATCACCTCGGCGCTCACATCGCCATCGACGATGGAGCAGATTTCGAGGTAATGGCGACGGCAGGCCTCCTCACCGCGAATGTTCTCCTTGGCCATCAGCGAAGGATTGGTCGTCACCCCGTCGAGCACACCCATTTCGTTAGCTTCCCGGATCTGGGCCAGGTTAGCTGTATCGATAAAAAATTTCATAGTGGGAAATATTTAAGTAACATGAAAAAGCAAACCAATGAACCGGAATGAAGAAGTAAAACCATCGTTCCGAGCCGAATTTACGCCGCATAAAAGTACGAAAAAAAACGAAACCCGAACACTCCTTGCCGGAAAATTCCGCAAAGACCCGCAGGAAACGCCTCCGCCCCGTATCATACGGCCGGTAACAGAAAACAGAAAACAGAAATCGGCAGCCCGATCGCAGCTATCGAATTTATTTCGTCGTTATCGATAATCCGGCGAGATAATTACTACCTTTGCGGCCGAAAAATCGAAACATCATGAATTTCATCACCCTTCTCGACTATGTCGGTACCTTCGCATTCGCCATCAGCGGCATCCGGCTCGCTTCGGCCAAACATTTCGACTGGTTCGGAGCCTATGTGGTCGGATTCGTCACGGCCGTCGGCGGCGGTACGCTGCGCGACCTGCTGCTGGGCCTGCCCCCTTTCTGGATGCAGAACGTTTCCTACCTGGTCGTATCGGGATTCGCCTTCCTGTTCGTAGTCGGGCTGCGCAAATACGTGATCCGGCTCAACAACACCTTCTTCATTTTCGATGCCGTCGGACTGGGACTTTTCACCGTCGTCGGCATTCAGAAAAGCATAGCCGTCGGCTATCCGATGTGGGTGGGTATCATCATGGGTACGCTGACCGGTGCGGCGGGCGGTATGCTGCGCGACGTGCTGCTGAACGAAGTACCCCTTATTTTCCGCAAAGACATCTACGCCATCGCCTGCATCTGCGGCGGACTGATCTACTATCTCTGTATGTATCTCGACCTGCCGGCGGCCCCCACGCAGTTCATCGCCGCCTGCTCGGTGATCCTCATTCGGATTCTGGCGGTACGGTACGGCATCTCCCTTCCGGCACTCAAGGGCGAAACCAGACCGGCACCCAAGGAGAAATAACGAATCGTTTCCGAAATACCGGTCCGGCGTTCGCTTCGACAACACGACAATTCCGCCGACCCGCAGAAAGGGATCGAATAGCAAAAAAGAATTACGGATCTTATTCCGCCGCCACAGACGACGGACGGCTGATTTCGGCCGTTTCGCCCCCGACGAAGCGAAGCAGATCCTGCGGAGCGATCCGGATCTGCAATCCCCGAACTCCCGCACTGACATAAATGACGGAGTGTTGCAAAACGGAAATATGGAAAAAGGTCGGGAACGGTTTTTTCATCCCGATCGGGGAACAGCCGCCCCGGATGTATCCGGTCGTCGGAAGCAACTCCCGGACGGGAATCAGATCGGCTTTCTTGTTACCCGAAATGCGGGCGGCAGCTTTCAGATCGACCTCGTGATCTCCAGGGACGACACAGACGAAATGGCCCGTCCGATCACCACGAAGCACGAGCGTCTTGAAAACCGCAGCAACATCTTCGCCGAGCTGTTCGGCCACGTGAGTCGCGGCCAGATGCTCCTCATCCACCCGATACGGGATCAATTCGTAGGCGATTTTGGCTCGGTCGAGCAGACGGGCCGCATTGGTCTTTTCTATTTTGACGTTCCCATGTTTCATTCCGCAGAAAGTAGTTCCATCCGGATCGGCAAAAATAATAATTTTTGACAGTCCGGTAAAATCTTTGTATTTTTGGGTATATTTATATTTTAGGAAAATCCGAAACGACATTCCGGAAAGGCTTCGATGAAACGACTCTGCGGCATACTCCTCGCTCTTGCGGGACTATTTCTGTACGCCCCCTGCGCCGCCCAGAACACCCGGGTGCGCGGTACGGTCACGGACGCACAGACGGGCGAGCCGATTCCCTACGCCGGCGTCCTGTTCCCGGGTACGACCACCGGCATCACCACCGACGACGAAGGGTTCTACTCGCTCGAAAGCCGCGACACGTCGAGCTACATCCGGGCGGAAATGGTCAGTTATGAACCTCAGATACGTCCGGTCCACGTCGGGGGCTACAACCAAATCGACTTCCGGCTCACTCCTTCGCACCTGGAAATCGAAAGCGTCGTAATTACCCCTGGGGACAATCCGGCCCATCCGATCCTCGAAGGCATTATCCGCAACAAAAAATACAACGACTCCAAGGAGTACGACCGCTACATCTGCCGCACCTATACGAAAATGGAACTCGGACTGGCCAATATCCGGGAATTCCGGAGCAAAAAACTCCAACAGAATTTCGGTTTCATCTTCGAGCACCTAGACACCTCGTCCGTCACGGGACAGCCCTACCTGCCCGTGATGATCTCCGAAACAGCGGCGGATTACTACCACAGCCGCACGCCGTCCGTCGCCCGCGAGGTAATTCGCGCCAGCCAGATATCCGGTATCGAAGACAACAGCGTGCTGGCGCAATTCACCGGACACCTGCACGCCGATGTGAATCTTTACGAAAACTTCATCGACCTGTTCGGCGTGAAGTTCGCCAGCCCCCTCTCCAACTCGGGACGCTCATTCTACAAATACTTTCTGGTGGACAGTACGAACGTGGAGGGGCGCAAGACCTACAAAATCCGGTTTCACCCCAAAAGTGTCGCCACCCCGGTACTCGACGGCGAGGTCAATATCGACTCGGCAAGCTATGCGCTGCGTTCGGCCCGCGTAAAAATGGCCAAAGGGGTCAATGTAAACTGGATCCGGCACCTGGCGATCGAAATCGACAACCGACTGACGGCCGATTCGCTGTGGTTCCCGCAGCGGGAAAAAATGACCGCCGACTTCACGCTTACCAAGTCCGAGTCCTCGAAGATGCTCGCTTTCCTGGGCAGCCGCGAAGTGACTTATTCCGACGTAAAATTCGACACGCCGATCCCCAAACATATTCTGGGGACATCGGCCAGCGTGGTTCTCTCCGACGACGCGATTTCGGGCAAACGGGTCGAATGGGACTCACTGCGTCCCTACGCCCTCTCTCAAAAGGAGAAGACCATCTACCGAATGGTCGATTCGATCCAGCAGGTTCCCCTCTACAAAAACATTTACACGGTTCTCAACACCATCATCGGCGGCTATTACAATACCAAATACGTCGGCATAGGTCCCTACTCCAAAGCGATCAGCTTCAACCGACTGGAGGGCGCCCGCTTCCAGATAGGCGTACGTACGACCAAAGAGTTCAGTCGGCGCGTAAGGCTCTCGACCTACCTGGCCTACGGCACCCGGGACGAGGACTTCAAGGGTGCATCGGAAATAGAGGTGATGTTCCGCAGACAGTTGCTACGCAAGCTGACCGTCACCTACCGCAACGATGCGATCCAGCTCAGTTCGGGTGTCAACGCTCTTTCGGAAAACAATATCCTGAGTTCGATCTTCTCCCGGGGAGGGACCTCGCGGCTCTCGACCATCGAAGAGGGGATCGCTCTCTACGAGCACGAGTGGCTGCACGGTATCAGCAGTTCGTTCGAGCTGCGGGGGCGCCATATCTCCTCGAACCGCTATGTCCCGATGATCCTGCCCGACGGAAGTTGGCTCCACGGCATCAACGACGCTTCGGTACGGATCGGACTGCGGCTGTCCAAAGACGAAACGATCGTCCGCACGCCGTTCGAAGTCCGGCACATGGGTTCGAAATACCCGATTTTCTCTTTCGATTTCATCGGTGCGAAAAAAGGCATACTGCCCACCAGCTACGACTATCTGCGGCTCGAAGGCCGCATGCAGTACCGGCTCAACCTGCCGCCTGTGGGATACTCGCGGCTCATGCTCGAAGGCGGCAAGATCTTCGGCAAGGTTCCCTACCTGCTGTTGAAGCTGCACGAGGGAAACGGCACCTATTTTTACGACCGCTATGCCTTCTCGTGCATGAATTTCTACGAATTCTCGTCGGACGCCTGGATTTCGTTCTTCTACGAACACCACTTCAACGGATTCCTGCTGGGCCGCGTACCGCTCCTCAAAAAACTCAACTGGCGCGAAGTCTTTGTTTTCAAGGGAGTTTACGGCACCCTTTCAGCCCGCAACGACGGCAGTCTTCCGAATACGAAAGCGGTCATGCTCTTTCCGGTGGGAATGTCGTCGGTCGAACACCCTTACCTCGAAACCGGTTTCGGCATCGAGAACATCTTCCGTCTGCTGCGCGTGGATTTCATTTGGCGGCTCACACACCACCGCCCCATCCCCGGACTGTCGATCCCGACCTTCACGGTCAATTTCAGTCTTAACCTCAAATTTTAGGTGCATATATACTTTTTTAGCGTGCCACTTCGGGTACGTAGCCCCCCAACTTTCCTCCGAGAAGAGAATACATATAGGAGAGCGGAATTACGGATGCGGCCACAAGCCGGCGAATAAGCAACCTCCGGATCGGATGCTGCGATCGTCGGAAACGGCGCATTAAAAAAAGATATAATCGCCATTTCAAGCATACAATCCCGCCTCAAAGAGTTCCGCCCCACAATTTCCCGGTCGTTTCGGCGGCAACTCCCGGAAATATGATTACTTTTGCGCGGAAAAAACAACAAGATGATACGGGGAGTTCTATTCGATATGGACGGCGTACTGGTGAACAACACCCGGGCGCATGTCAGGGCATTCGAAATATTCTGCAAGCGTTACGGCGTCGAAGAGTGGCAGCGGAAGCTTCAGACCTCCTTCGGCATGGGCAACGACGATATCATGCGCCAGATCCTGCCCGAAGAAATCATACGCGAAAAGGGCTTGAAAGCGCTCGGCGAGGAGAAAGAGGCCATCTACCGCGAAGTCTATGCTCCGGAAATCCGCCCCGTACGGGGGCTCGTGGACCTGCTCGAAGAGCTGCGTCGCCGAGGCATCCCCTGCGCCGTCGGTTCGTCGGGCTGCCGCGAAAACGTCGATTTCGTCCTCGGCAACTGCGGTATCACCGACTACTTCTCCTGCATCGTCAGCGGGGACCGGGTGACCCGCTGCAAGCCCGATCCGGAAATCTACCTGCTGGCGGCCGAAGGGCTGCATCTGCAGCCTGCCGATTGTCTCGTATTCGAGGACGCCCGGGCCGGCATCACCGCCGCCCGTCGGGCCGGTGCCGGACGCATCGTAGCCCTGGTAACGACTCTCTCCCGAGATATTCTCGAAACCCAAACGGAGGCCGACGTCATCATCGACGATTTCGCCTCGATAACCGATCTCGATGCCCTGCTGTCATGAACCGCGCCCTCGCCACCATCGCCCTGCTGATCCTCTCCAATACCTTCATGACATTGGCTTGGTACGGGCATATCGCTTTCAAATCGAAGATAGAACGCTTCGGGATGCTGTCCATCATCCTGCTCAGCTGGGGCATCGCCCTGTTCGAATACTGTTTCCAGGTCCCGGCCAACCGCATCGGCAGCTCCCAACTGGGAGGCCCCTTTTCGATCTGGGAACTCAAAGTGATCCAGGAGGTCATCTCCCTGCTGGTCTTCACGGTCTTCGCCGTCGTCTTCATGAAATCGGACACCCTGCGGTGGAACCATCTGGCGGGTTTCGTCTGCCTGATTCTGGCCGTCTATTTCATCTTCCGCAAATAGCCACTTGGCAAAGCAATGTTTTTCAATGAATTACAGAATTCATTGAAATTTATTTCCGATTTCGTTTGCGAATAATCCCGGAAAAGCAATACCTTTGCACCCGCAAGGTTCGGACTTGGAATCACTTTTCCAAGCCGATTAATAGGGAATGCCGTGAAAATCGGCGACAGTACCTGCTGCTGTGAGTTTCAGCCCCGAAAGGGCGGCTCCGCACACTCTTTGCCACTGGCGATACCGCTGGGAAGGCGCTGCGGAGGGAACGAGTCAGAAGACCTGCCTTGACAATCAGGATTTACACCCGCGGGTTTCGGGTAGAAATCATGCAAGATAGTCTTCTGCGCACTATTTTTCCATGTATTTCTTCATACGTACCCTCGCGTGTAAGTTCCGAAGGAACCTAAACGACAGGAGTATCGATGACCTACGGCTATTTTACGGCTGACATTTCGACGGACGCGGCATACGCCCGCCCCACCGACCGTCGCAAGTCTGCGCTTCGAGCGTTCACCGGAGAGAACTTCCCATCTGCTCCGGCGGACGCTTTTCCCATTTCAGCACCTCCAAAGATTCGAAAATATTCAACCAATAAATCAACTGAACTATGAAAAAAATCTTTACGCTGTTAGCTCTCGCTGCCTGCTGCGCAGCAATGACCTGGAGCTGTTCGGACGACAAGTACGACGACACCGAAATCCGCCAGGAGATCGAAAACCTCAAACAGGAGATCGCTTCGATGAAGGAACAGGTCAACTCGCTCAAGACGATCATCGACGCCCTGAACGAGAACAAATTCATCACCAACTACACCGAAGCGGCAGACGGAAGCTGTACGATCACTTTCAATGACGGCAAGGCCATCACGCTGCACAACGGCAAGGACGGCGCAGCGGCTCCGGCCATCGGCATCGCGCAATTCGAAGGCATCTACTACTGGACGCTGGGCGGCGATGACCAGTGGTTGCTCGACGATAACCAGAACAAGATTCCGGTTGCGGGCCAAAACGGTAAAACCCCGACCATCAACAAGGACGGCTATTGGGAGATCGACGGCGAAACCATCAAAGGCGAAGACGGACAGCCGATCAAAGCGGTCGGTAAGGACGGTGCGAACGGCGATAAGGGAGAAGACGGCGACTCTTTCTTCAAAAGCGTCGTACAGGACGATGAAAACGTAACCTTCACGCTCACCAACGGCGATCAGATCGTTCTGCCCAAAGCCAAGGAGGTGAATTTCGTCATCGAGCGCACGTCGCTGACACTGAAATTCGGCGCTTCGCAGGACCTCGCCGTGACCCAGAAAGGGGTCGAGACCCTCGCCATCACCAAACCCGACGGCTGGCGCACTTCGCTCGAAGGCGATGTACTGACCATCACCGCTCCCGCCAAGGAGAACGTATATGCCGAAACCTCGGGTGAAGTATCCGTCGTAGCCGTAGGTGCGACCGCAACGGTTATAGCCAAGGTTCAAGTACTCGCCACCGATGAAATTCTCGGCGGCGCAGGCGCCGGATCGAGCGACTGGGAAGAATGGAACTAACGAATAAAAAGACAATTACCGATGAAAAACTACTTATACATATTATGCACATTCCTGCTCGCATTCGCAGGATGTACGAAAGATGCGGACGTAGAACCTATCGCCCCCGCCCCTGATGAAAATGCACAGGTCGTGCTGACCGGATTCTCCGGCCGGGGCACCCGCACCGGTTTCGGAGGAGCCGAAGACGGAGCCGTTCCGTTCCTC
>ENA-ORPH01003301-ORPH01003301.1-human-gut-metagenome-genome-assembly--contig:-NODE-3301-length-12100-cov-3.425737_pt1 | contig 12100 bp, 7 predicted proteins | sample MGYA00242142_ERZ509074 | MGnify/ENA primary metagenome ERZ509074 (study PRJEB26280, sample SAMEA2338724) | human gut metagenome | biome: human gut; feature: human-associated habitat; material: faeces... | reverse complement strand
GGCCTGTTGCCGGGGCCGGTAACGGGGCGGCCGCGCCTGCCGTTGTCTATGAGCGCGTCCACCGCCTCCTGAAGCATACGCTTTTCGTTGCGCACTATGATATCCGGCGCGCGCAGCTCCAACAGTCTCTTGAGGCGGTTGTTTCTGTTTATAACTCTGCGGTACAGGTCGTTCAGGTCGGAGGTGGCAAACCTGCCGCCGTCAAGCTGTACCATAGGGCGAAGCTCGGGGGGCAGCACCGGCACTGCGTCCATGATTATCCACTCGGGCTTGTTGCCGCTCTTTATAAAGGCTTCCACTACCTCCAGGCGCTTTATGGCATTGCTGCGCTTCTGGCCGGAGGAGTTGTCTATCTCCCTGCGGAGCTCTTCTTCCAGCTTTTCAAGGTCCAGCGCCTGCAAAAGCTCCTTTATGGCCTCTGCGCCCATACCTGCGCGGAAGGCTTTCGGCCCGTACTCGGCCTGGGCGTCCCGGTATTCCTTATCGGAGAGCACCTGCTTGTACATGAGGGGGGTGGTGCCCGGATCCAGCACTACAAAGGCCGCGAAGTACAGCACCTTTTCGAGGGAGCGGGGGGACATATCCAGCAGCATCTTCATGCGGCAGGGAATGCCCTTAAAATACCATATATGGGATACGGGGGCGGCCAGCTCTATGTGGCCCATGCGCTCGCGGCGCACCTTTGCCCTCGTTACCTCTACGCCGCACTTGTCGCAGACAACGCCCTTGTAGCGCACCCGCTTATAGCGTCCGCAGTGGCACTCCCAGTCCTTGGTGGGCCCGAATATGCGCTCGCAGAACAAGCCGTCGCGCTCGGGCTTCAGGGTACGGTAGTTTATGGTTTCGGGTTTCTTTACCTCGCCGTGGGACCATTCGCGGATCTTTTCGGGTGAGGCAAGGCCAATCTGTATAGCGTCGAAATTGGTAAGCTCAAACAATTTCTTAATCTCCCTTCGGCCTTATTTAGTTCAAGTCGTCTGTATCGTCGCCGTCTGAGGAAATATCGAAGTCATCTCCGTCGTCGGCTGCATCGTCAAAATCGAATTCGTCAAACTCGGCAAAGTCGCTGTCGTTCGCGTACTGATCCGGTGTATCCTCAAGGCCCGCCATGTTGACGTCCATAGGCGCCACATCCTCGTCGTCTATCATCTCGCCGATCTTTATCTCTTCCTTTGTCTCGTTGAGCACCTTTATATCGAGGCCCAGCGACTGAAGCTCCTTTATGAGCACCTTGAAGGATTCGGGCACGCCCGGCTCAGGCACGTTCTCGCCCTTGACTATGGCCTCATAGGTCTTTACGCGGCCCACAACGTCATCGGACTTGACGGTGAGGATTTCCTGAAGGGTATTGGCAGCGCCATAGGCTTCCAGGGCCCAGACCTCCATTTCGCCGAAGCGCTGGCCGCCAAACTGGGCCTTGCCGCCCAGAGGCTGCTGAGTAACCAGGCTGTAGGGGCCGGTGGAACGGGCATGTATCTTGTCGTCTACCAGGTGATGCAGCTTCAGGTAGTACATATAGCCTACGGATATCCTGTTCTCGAAGGGCTCGCCGGTGCGGCCGTCATAAAGCACCGTCTTGCCGTCCCAGTCCTTGCCTGCCTTTACCAGCATGGACTTTATGTCCTCCTCGGTAGCGCCGTCGAATACGGGGGTGGCGATGTCCCAGCCCAGGGTCTTTGCGGCCATGCCCAGGTGCAGCTCAAGCACCTGACCTATATTCATTCGGGAAGGCACGCCCAGGGGGTTCAGCACTATCTGCAGGGGAGTTCCGTCGGGCAGGAAGGGCATATCCTCCTCGGGAAGTATCCTGGATACAACACCCTTGTTGCCGTGGCGGCCCGCCATCTTATCGCCTACGGATATCTTGCGCTTCTGCGCTATGTATACGCGAACCAGCTCGTTTACTCCCGGAGGCAGCTCGTCCTTGTTTGCTCTCGTGAAGACCTTTACGTCTACTATGACTCCGCCTTCGCCATGAGGCACGCGTAGGGAGGTATCCCTGACCTCTCTTGCCTTCTCGCCGAATATAGCGCGGAGCAGCCGCTCCTCGGCGGTGAGCTCAGTCTCGCCCTTGGGCGTTACCTTGCCGACCAGTATGTCGCCGCTCTGCACCTCTGCGCCGATGCGGATAATGCCGCGGTCGTCCAGATTGGCCAGCGCGTCCTCGCCCACGTTGGGGATATCGCGGGTTATCTCCTCCTCGCCCAGCTTGGTATCGCGGGCTTCGGTCTCGTGCTCCTCGATATGTATGGAGGTATAGACGTCTTCCTTGACGAGCTTTTCGCTTATCAGTACGGCGTCCTCGTAGTTATAGCCCTCCCAGGTCATAAAGCCTATGAGGATATTGCGTCCCAGCGCTATCTCTCCCTGATTGGTGGAGGCGCCGTCCGCTATCACCTGCCCGGGTATTACCCGTTCGCCCTTTACCACTATGGGACGCTGGTTGATGCAGGTGCCCTGGTTGGAGCGTTTAAACTTGATTATGTTGTAGGTTCTGTCGTTGCCGTCATCGCCGGCTATCACTATATGGCTTGCGTCAACGCGCTTTACGACGCCGTGCTGGCGGGAAAGCACCACGACGCCTGAGTCGTGTGCAGCCTTGTACTCCATGCCTGTGCCCACCACGGGAGCCTCGGGCTTGAGGAGGGGCACTGCCTGACGCTGCATATTGGAGCCCATCAGCGCGCGGTTAGCGTCGTCGTTCTCCAGGAATGGTATCATTGCGGTAGCGACGGACACCAGCTGCTTGGGGGATACGTCCATGTAGTCGGTCTCGGTGGCCTTTACTTCGATTATCTCGTCCAGCCTTCTTGCAACGACCCTGTCCTTGGCAAACCACACCCTGCCGTTCTCGTCGGTAACGGTAGGCTCGTTTGCCTGAGCCACTATGTAGTCGTCCTCCTCGTCGGCGGTGAGGTAAACTATCTCATTGCTTATGCTCTTGTTCTTCCCGTCCACTCTGCGGTAGGGCGCCTCAATAAAGCCGTAGCGGTTTATGCGGGCATAGGTGGAAAGGGAGTTTATAAGGCCTATGTTAGGGCCTTCAGGGGTCTCTATGGGGCACATGCGGCCGTAATGGGAATAGTGAACGTCTCGAACCTCGAAGGTGGCGCGCTCACGATTCAGGCCTCCGGGGCCCAGGGCGGACAGCCTGCGCTTATGGGTAAGCTCCGCAAGGGGGTTTGTCTGGTCCATAAACTGGGACAGCTGAGATGAACCGAAGAACTCCTTTATGGCGGCCGTCACAGGGCGGATATTTATGAGGTTGGAGGGCATGGCGGTCTCGGTGTCCTGTATGGACATGCGCTCCCGCACCACGCGCTCGAGGCGAGTCATGCCGACGCGGATCTGGTTCTGGAGCAATTCGCCCACACTTCTTATGCGGCGGTTGCCCAGATGGTCGATATCGTCGGTGCGGCCTATGCCGTGGCTCATGCCGAGAAGATAGCTTATGGAGGCGGTTATATCATCGGTGATGATATGGCGGGGTATAAGGTCGTACACACGGGCCTTCAGGAACTTCTTGAGCTCCTCCTCTTCCATGTCTCCCGCTTCCTCCAGAAGCTTCATAAAGGTGGGGTAATGTACCTTCTCGTTCAGACCGGCCTCTTCGGGATCGAACTTCAGGTAGCACTTAGCGTCGACGAACAGGTTGCCGAGTATCTTTACCCTGGCGCCGTCGGGCGCTACGACGTATACGCCGTGTACGCCGGCGTTTTCGATTGCCTCGGCGGCCTCGCGGCTTATTACTTCTCCCTCAGTGGCAAGTATCTCGCCGGTGCCGGGAGCTATGACGTTCTCCGCCGCAGTAAGGCCGTGGAGGCGCGAGGCGATGGAGAGTTTCTTATTAAACTTATAGCGGCCCACTCTGGCAAGGTCGTAGCGCTTGTCAAAGAACAGGGCGTTCAGCAGGCTGCGCGCGGATTCCTCTGTAGGAGGCTCGCCGGGGCGCTGGCGCTTGTATATCTCTATCAGGCCTTCCTCGGTGTTTTTGGTTGTATCCTTCTCGAGGGTTATCTTCAGGCGCTCGTCTTCGCCCAAAAGCTCCAGTATCTCGCCGTCTGAGCTGTAGCCCAGGGCACGCAGCAGCGCGGTTATAAAGACCTTCCTCTGGCGGTCGATCTTTACGTACATTATCTCGTTGCTGTCGGTCTCGTACTCAAGCCACGCGCCGCGGTTAGGTATCACCTGAGAGGCAAAGAGGTGCTTGCCGACTTTATCTATAGATTCGGAATAGTATACGCCGGGTGAGCGGACCAGCTGAGAGACTATTACCCGCTCTGCACCGTTTATGATGAACGTGCCCTGCTCGGTCATAAGAGGGAAGTCGCCCATGAACACGGGCTGTTCCTTGACCTCGCCGGTCTCTTTATTTATAAGGCGAACTGTAACGCGAAGCGGGGCGCAGTAGTTTACGTCCCTTTCCTTGCACTCCTCCACCGAGTATTTCGGATGGTCGAAATCTATGGAGTAATCTACAAACTCAAGGACGAGCTTTTCGGAATAGTCTGTAATGGGCGAAATGTCGTCAAGAACTTCCTTGAGATCCTCCTCCACAAAGCGCTGATAGGAATTTTTCTGAACCTCTATCAGGTCGGGCATATCAAGAACTTCATTGATACGGGAAAAGCTCATGCGCTTTTTCTTGCCCATGTAAACCTCATGCACCATCGCGTTCACTCCTTATACTTTGTTATTACCATATAACCATGGATTATATTATCGGCGCGTCACTCCATATGAGCATTTCCATTTTGTGGGCATAGGATACCCAGCATGATTTTTGTGGGAAAAACCAACTGTAAAAAGGCCAATCCCCGCAATTTACCATGCTAACGCAGTATATTATTGTAACACCGCGTGTCAAGGTTGTCAACGAGAATAATGGCCTTTCTTAATATTTTTTATATTTGGTTTATGCTTGGTTTAACTCCGGGCAATCGGCCCTGCTTTTTTCTATGCCTGCTTTACCTTGGCGAATATCATTCTGCCTGCCGAGGTCTGCAATACGCTTGTAACCGTGACGTCCACCGTCTCCCCCACTAAGCGCCTGCCGTTTTCTATTACTATCATAGTGCCGTCATCCATATAGCCTATGCCCTGGCCCGCCTCCTTGCCCTCCTTGACCACGAACACGCTCATTTCCTCGCCGGGCATTGCGATGGGCTTGAGGGCGTTTGCCAGCTCGTTTATATTGAACACGGGTACCTTGCGCACAGCCGCCACCTTGTTAAGGTTATAATCGTTGGTCACGACCACGCCGCCAAGCTCCGATGCCATGAGTATCAGCTTGGCATCCACCTCGTCCACATCCTTATAGTCAGTGCTGACTACGGTGATGGGGACGGACTTTTTATCCTGCATGCCCTTGAGTATGTCCAGCCCCCGCCTGCCCCTGTTGCGCTTGAGGCCATCGGAGCTGTCCGCGATATGCTGAAGCTCCCTGAGCACAAAGCTCGGCACTATTATTTCGCCCTCAATTATGCCGGTATCACATATTTCCGCGATGCGTCCGTCGATTATGACGGAGGTATCCAGAAGCTTGGGCCGTGCCGAGCCGTGAGCCTTGCCGTGGCCGCCTGTAACAGACATACTGAACTGCCCCTTCCGCCTGCTCATGGCGCTCCACCCAAGGTATCCGAAGGCGATGTACAGTATTACGTCTATGACCAGAACTACCCACGCAGGCTTGAAGCGCGCCACCAGAGTGCTCGCCAAAAATGCAACAACGAGCCCGGCGATCAGACCGCAAACGCAGTAGAGCAGCTGCCCCGCTGGCATTGCTGACATACCGGCCTCGGCATAGCTTATGGCGGCGGTAAGCGGTTCGGCAAATAAAAGATTAAAAATGATTGCAATAATAGTACCCGAACCCACAAACACAAGCGCCAGTCCCCATGGAAGCATGCGCTGATACAGCGTAAGCCCTTCCGGGAAGGTGATAACCCTGTTCGCAAGCGCTACAAGCCCCACACCCACCGCGGCTCCCGCCAGGGTGAGCAATAGTCTTGCGACTTTTTTAGCCAATTCTTAACTCCTTTCGTTTAACGGCCCTTGGCCTTATTTTGATATTACCCGATAATATCTCGGATTTCGTCTATATCCCTGCCACTGGCAGCCGAAAGCTCGGCAGAGAGCACCTGCCGGGCGGTTATGAGCATCTTTCTGTCCCCTGCGGAGAGGCCCTTGAGGGAATCCCGCCTTTTGAGGCACTTTATAACGTCGGCGACGTCGTATATGTCGCCGCCCTTGAGCTTTGCCAGGTTGTCCCTGTAGCGCTGGTTCCAGTTTTCGCTTTCGGCACACACTGCCGCCGCGTCAAGGTATTCAAAGATCTTCTCGCACTCCGAAGAGTCTATCACAGGTCTCAGGCCGACGCTGTCGGCCGAGGCTACCGGCACCATTGCCGTAAGCTTCGATGTAATGAAGCGCAGGATATAATACTTGGCCCTTTCGCCAAGCATGTCCTTTTCCTCAATGCTTTCCACGATACCTACCCCGTGCATGGGATAAAACACGCTGTCGCCTACATCGAACACCTTTTCCTCCTGTTCTCCGTTCATGTGTGCTTCGGAAGGCCTGTCCGAAAAATGGGTGTATCCTTCCACATCATATATTAACTATACACTTCCTTACGGCCCCTTGTCAAACAAAATGCCCTGTTTCCCTGTTTTTTCCGGTTATTGGCCGCCATCGCCCCGGCCTGATATCATGGCGCCCCGTACCATTACCGAGGGGCTGCCCACGCAGCTTCCCCCGGGCATTGAGAAGCGCAGGTCGCCGCCCACCCTTACTATGGATCTGAGCAGCTCTGTAAAATCTCCGCTCAGCGTTATCTCGTTTACGGCACGGACGTCCCTGCCGTCCTTTATGAGCCGCCCTTTGCACAGCACCGAGAACTTGCCGCTCACCGGGTTCACCCCGGCGTGGAGGCCGGAAAAGTCGGTGATGAGCAGGCCGTCCCCCAGCTCGCTTATGAGCTGCCCCAGCGTACCTTCCTTTGGCGCTATGTAAAAATTGGTTATTCTCACGCCTACCGGCGAGCCGGCGCTGCTCCTGCCGCCGTTTGAGGTGGACTTTACCCCCGCCTTCTTGGCGGTCTTGAGGTTGTGCAGCAGCGTCTCCAGCTTTCCATCCTTTATCACCGCCTTGGCTACGGAAGGAGTACCCTCGTCGTCAAAGGGACTTGGATTGATGGGGTAAAGAGGGTCGTCCATCAGCGTGACGCACTCTGCCGCCATATCCTCGCCCTCCCTGCCCGCCAGGGGCGAAAGGCCCTTCTGGGCGGCGTCGGCAGAAAACATGCCTGCAAAAGCACCCAATATGCTTGCCATAGCGTCGTTGCGGAGTATTATATCGTACTTACCGGGCGCTACGGGCGCGGGATCCATGGCGGCTATGGCCTCATCGACGGCCTCCTGTGCGCAGCCCGCTATGTCCAGCGTCTCGCCGTCTGCCCGGAATGCAAAGCCGTCCCGCATCTGGCCCTTATCCTCCAGCACCGGCTCCACATAGCAGCAGGATACCCTGTCGCTCCTTTCGGCCCTGAGGCCCAGAGTGTTGTATATACAGAATCTGCCGCCTGCGGTGACTACCTTGCAGCAGGCCACCCGCTTTACCCGGCCGTCGCACCGCTTGGTCTCCCGTTCCAGCGCCTTGCAGAGCTCTATCTTTTCCGATTCATCCATGTCCTTCAGGGCATCGGTCTTTTTTTGTATTTCGGGATACTCCGCAGGCTCCGCCATGGGGTGTATATCCTCGCTCTTTACCGTCTCCGCATTATCTATGGCCTCCTCCACAAAGCCCTCCGGGTCATCCATAGCTTCGGTATAGGCGTAGCCGTTCCTTCCGTCCTTCTGCACCCTTATGCCTAAACCGAAGGAGGAGCTTACGGTATAGTCGTCCACCTCGTCCTCCAGTACACCTACCGAGAACTCATCGGACTCGTTTACGCATACCTCCGCACCGTCGCAGCCCCTGTCCATGGCAATGGTCATGAGCCTGTGGGCGTATTCCTTTATTTTCTCGTCCGCCTTTATCCCGGCCTTATGCTCCCTGTCAAGCCCGTTATGCATCACAGTCTGCCTCCCTTTCCGCCAACGGTTATGCCGCTCACCCTTATCCTGGGCTGTCCCACGTTTGTAGGCACACTGCCGGAGCGCGAGCCGCACATGCCGTGGCCAAACCACATATTCATGCCTACCCGGTCTATCTTCATAAGCACCTCCGCCCCCCGGCCTATGAGGGCTGCGCCCCGTACCGGGCAGTGTATCTTGCCGTCCTTTACCCAGTAGCCCTCCAGCACCGAGAAGTTAAATTCGCCTGTCAGCGGGTTCACCGAGCCTCCGCCCATCTTAGCCGCAAAAAGCCCCTCCCCCATGGTCCTTATCATCTCCTCCTCGTCATCGTAGCCGGGGGCGAAGAAGGTGTTGGTCATTCTGGAGGTGGGTGCGAACTCGTAGCTCTGCCGCCTGGCGGAGCCTGTCATGGGCTGGTTCATTATACGGCTGCCCAGCCTGTCCACAAGATAGCTCTTAAGCATGCCGTTTTGTATGAGTACGTTGCACTGGGATGGGTTTCCCTCGTCGTCGTAGCGTATGCTGCCCCATTCGCCGGGGAGTGTGCCGTCGTCTATGGCGGTAACTATATCGCTGGCTATCTTCTGGCCCAGCTTTCCGCAGAATTCGGAATTGCCGCGAGCGACGGAGGTAGCCTCCAATGAATGCACGCAGGCCTCGTGGAGTATGACTCCGCCGAAGCCGCCGTCTATTACTACCGGCATATATCCCGCCGGGCAATCCACTCCGTGAAGCATTGTAACGGCAGTCCGGGCGGCGGTGCGCCCATCCTTTTCGGGGTCTATCAGCTCATAAGCCTCAAAGCCCATGCCGAAGGCAGGTATCTCCTGCCCGGTCTGGAATTCCATGCCGTCGCTTGCCACCGCCGTAAAGGCGAGGCGGGTGCGCGGACGCCTGTCCTCCGCCCATACTCCCTCGGTGTTGCAGACCAGCACCTTTTTATCCGTATCCATATATGCGGCGCTGACCTTGGTTATCTCGCCGGACTCAGCCTTCGCCGCGTCTGTTCCAAGCTTTAACAGGTGCACCCGCTTTGCGTTATCCACCGCCGAGAATGGTATCCTGCACCTGTAGTTGCCGTCCCGTATATCCGTGAAGGGCAGCACGCCGCTCCCTTCGCCCTTTATTATGGCCGAGGCCCTTTTCGCCGTCTCCACAAGGGCGGACTCGGATATATCCACCGTATAGGCGTAGGCGGAACGGGTACCGGAAAGTATGCGCACCCCCGCGCCCCGGGCGCGGCTGTAGGCGGCATTCTCCACCACGCCGTCCAGCATGGATATGCTGTGGCTCTCCCCATCCTCCATGTAAAGCTCCGCGAAGTCTCCCCCTGTTGCGAGGGCCGCGTTGAGCACCCTTTCAGCCGATGTCCTGCTTATCATTTTTCCTTTATCCTTCCCTGATTGATATGGTTCTGGCGTATCTTCCCTTCGCTGCCCAGCTCGCCGGGTATGTAGTACTTATGGCCCTTTACGCTGGGCGGCATATACTCCTGAGCCACCACGTGGCCGGGATAGTCGTGGGGGTACTTATACCCCCTGCCGTGGCCCAGCTTTGCGGCGCCGGGGTAGCTGGTATCCCTGAGGTGTATCGGCACAGGCTGGTCGGGTATGCTCTTTGCCTCGGCGAAGGCCGCGTCCTTTGCGATGACTACCGAGTTTGACTTCGGGCTCTCGCAGATGAATATTATTGCCTGCGTTATGGACAGCCCCGCCTCCGGCATCCCTATGAACTCCAGCCGCCACCGCCTGCACCATGGCCTGGGGGTTGGCGAGGCCCACGTCCTCCGAGGCGTGGGCTATAAGCCTGCGGCAGATTATCCGCGGGTCTATGCCCGCGTATATGAGCCGGGCGAACCACGCTATCGCCGCGTCGCTGTCCCCGCCCCGAAGGCTCTTGCAGAAGGCGGAGAGCATATCGTAAAACTGCTGATCGTCGCAGTTTATAAGCTTTTGCTGTATGCTTTCGGCGGCGATATCCTCCGTTACGTGTATTACCCCATTCCCGTCCGCCTCGGTGGTGAGTATGGCCAGCTCTATGGCGTTGAGCGCCGTCCTCACGTCGCCGTTGGCTATGCGGGCGATGTGGTCGTACGCCCCTTCGTCTATCTCCGTATTATAGCTGCCCATGCCCCGTTCCTTATCGGCCACGGCGGCCTTGATGCACTTCTTTACGTCCTCCTCGTTCAGCGGGTAAAACTGGAAGGCGCGGCACCGGGAAACGATAGCCCCCGTCATGGAAACCATGGGGTTTTCCGTGGTGGAGCCTATGAATTTTATTATCCCGCGCTCCAGGGCGGGCAGTATGCTGTCGCTCTGGACCTTGCTCCAGCGGTGGCATTCGTCCAGCAGGAGGTACGTCTCCCTGCCGTAAAGCCTGAGGTTATCCTCCGCCGCCGCTATCACCTCGCGCACGTCCTTTACGCCGGAGGTAACGGCGTTAAGCTTTACAAAATCCGATCCCGTGGTGTTGGCGACTATGGAGGCCAATGTGGTCTTGCCGCAGCCCGGGGGGCCGAAGAATATGCTGGACTGGAGGGAATCCGTCTCTATGGCTCTCCTTAAAAGCTTTCCCTTGCCCACTATATGCTGCTGGCCCACAAATTCGTCCAGCGTCCTTGGGCGCATCCTGTCCGCCAGCGGCGCGTGCTTATTCATGCCGGCCGAAAAAAGATCCATGCCGCTTACCTTTCCTTTGCTGTAATTTACCTTACAGTAAATTATACCATGGCAAGCGGCACAGTTAAAGTATCCGCAAAAGCGGCCTTGTGTCACTTTTGCGAGGTTCTAAGGCTACGCCTGATATTCAGTGAGCGCCTTTTCGCAGTCCGCAACGCTGCGGGCAAGCTGTCTTGCGTATTCCGATACCGGCCCCGTCTCCCTGCCGGCCATGCCTATAAAGTCACGGTTGGCACTGACAAGCCTGCGGTACATCAGAAGCAGCGCGTGGAATCTGCCCTGCTGGGCGTTGATTTCCTCTTCCTGACGGCGTATGCGCTCCCGAAGCTCGCTTTCGGTGCGGCGGTACGTCTCCTCCTTCTTTTCGGCTTCCTCAGCTATTGAGGTGATGTAGTCAAGCCCCTCCATGAACGCCGCGCCGTCCATTCCCTTAAGCCTGTTTATACGTGCCGTCACGCTGCCTGCCGCCTTTCCGCGTCCTTCGCTCTGCTTTGGGGTGCAGTACGGGTCAAAGTCCACCCCCTCGGCCTTCAGCTCCTCGGCTACCTGCCTTACCAACGCCGGCCGGTTCTTCAGCAGCGCCCGGTATTTATTCTGGTAGCGCAGCATCGCCCTGTTGTCCCCGCCGCCCATGCTCATGGTGCAGCAGCGGACGGATATTCCGTTTGCCTGGGCGCTGAGCACCGTACGGAGCAGGGAATGTATCTCCTCCTCGGTAAAAGGCACGAAGGCCCCCGCGTGGAGCGCCGTGGTGCTCAGGTCCTTTTCCTTTATGCGGGCGTAGTAATAGTTTCTTACGCTGTTTGGCTTTCGCCCCGTCTGTTCCGCCACCGCCTCAAACACGCTTTTAAGCGGGGTCCCTCTGCCCACGCTCTTTTCTATCTCCGCAAAGAGCAGTGTGTCCTCCTCCTTTTTCCAGCCTGTGCGGCCACGCTGTATATCGGCCATATAAAATTACCTCCGTCAATGTTTGTTGCTGCTATTATTTCCCAGGTTTTCGCAGTACATACATAAAATAACAAAAACCAAAGCGTCACTATCAGCTTTGGTTTCTGTCAATTTATATGCGGTTTTAAGCCGGGATATTATCCCTGCGGCAGCTCCTTACATTTCGAGGCTTCCGGTGGTGCGGGGGAAGGGCAGCACGTCGCGTATGTTGGCCATGCCGGTTACGTACATTACCATGCGCTCGAAGCCCAGCCCGTAGCCCGCGTGCTTAACGCCGCCGTATTTGCGCAGGTCGAGGTACCAGTCGTAATCCTCTACCCTCATGCCCATCTCCTTAATGCGGCTCTCCAGCACCTCAAGGCGCTCCTCACGCTGGCTGCCGCCTATTATCTCGCC
>ENA-ORPH01003295-ORPH01003295.1-human-gut-metagenome-genome-assembly--contig:-NODE-3295-length-12130-cov-3.036522_pt1 | contig 12130 bp, 14 predicted proteins | sample MGYA00242142_ERZ509074 | MGnify/ENA primary metagenome ERZ509074 (study PRJEB26280, sample SAMEA2338724) | human gut metagenome | biome: human gut; feature: human-associated habitat; material: faeces... | reverse complement strand
GTGTCGGTAGCCGGCAATGGCCTCAACTTCGCGCTGAACCTGCTCAGCTGCTATGTCCATGACCTGCGTCTGCAGTGTCTGGAATACTTCGGAAAATTCTATCAGGACGGCGGCAAGCCGTTTGAACCCCTTGCGATCAACACCAAATACGTAGACATTCAATCTTAAGGAGGAAACATCATCATGCAAGCTTTTTTTGATGCATTCGGCGGTCTGGCTCTGGCGCTTCTGGGCGCAGGTCTCGCGGCGGCGCTGTGCGCCATCGGTTCGGCAAAGGGCACCGGCATGACCGGTGAGGCCGGCGCGGGTCTTCTGTGCGAGGATCCGGCAAAGTTCGGCAAGGTCCTGATCCTTCAGGTCATCCCCGGCACGCAGGGCCTGTACGGCCTCGTCGTCTGGTTCTTCGCCATTTTCCGCATGGGCCTGCTGTCCGGCGCTCTGCCCGAACTGAGCATCACGCAGGGCCTGCAGTACTTTGTTGCGTGCCTGCCCATGGCGCTCGGCGGCATGATCTCCGCGATCGCACAGGGCCGCGTGGCCTGCGCGTCCATCAATCTGCTGGCCAAGAAGCCCGACCACTGGTCCAAGGGCATGGTGCTGTGCGTCACGGTCGAGTTCTACGCGATCCTTTCCCTGCTGGCCTCCATGCTGATGATCATCAATATCAGCAAGTAACCCCGCAGACGAGGGTGAAGCAATGAACGGAATTGAAAAAATTTCCGCGCGCATCCTTGCCGACGCTGAGACCGAGGCCGCCGCGATCCGCGCGCAGGCCGAGGAAAAGGCGGCGCAGCTCCGCGCGGACTATGACCGCAAAATCGAGAGTGAGCAGCAGCGGCTGACAGCGGAAGCGCAGGCCGAGGCCGATAAGCAGCTCGAACGCGATCAGGGCGCGGCCCGGATGGCCGCGCGGCGGCAGCTGCTTGAAACGAAGCAGTCGCTCGTCGACGCCGCCTTCCGGCAGGCGGAGCAGCAGCTTCTCTCGCTCCCCACGGCGGAGTATATGAAGCTCTGCGCGCAGCTTGCCGCACGGGCAAGCGCGTCCGGCAGCGAGGAGCTGATCTTCTGCACAGAGGACCGCGAACGGGTCGGACAGGCCGTCGTGGAGCAGGCGAACGCGCTGCTCCAGAAGGCCGGGAAGGCAGCAAAGCTGACGCTTTCCGCCGAAACGCGGCCGATGCGCGGCGGCGTGGTGCTGAAGGACGGGCTGGTCGAGACGAACTGCTCGATCGGCACAATGATAAGCGGCCTGCGGCCCGCGCTTTCCGGCAAGGTTGCGGCCTGCCTGTTTGGCTGAGGCCGGGAGGCTGACGTGACGGAACAAAAAAAGAAAGTAAAAGCGTGCAAGGACACGGAGTATCTGTTTATTTCGGCGTATCTGCGCGCAAAGGAGCCGCAGCTGCTCAACGCGGAGAAGGCCGGGCGGATGCTCGGCTCCTCTGTGCAGGAGGCGGCGCGGATCCTGGAGAGCTGCGGCTATGCCGATGTGCTGGCTGTCGGGCTTGACAAGGCGCTGAGCGACCGGCGCGCCGCCGTGTTTTCCGAGGTGGAGGCGCTTGCGCCGAAGGACGGCGTTGTATCGCTGTTTCGTATGCGCTATGACTATCACAACGCCAAGACGATCGTCAAGGCCGAGGCCGTCGGGATAGACCCGGCTCCCCTGCTCTCCGGCGCTGGCCGCGCAGACGCGCAGGCGCTCAAAACTGCCTATGAAACCGGCGAGTCCGGAAGCGTCCCGCAGGCCGTTCTGACCGCAATGCAGGCCGCGCGCGACGCGCTTTCGAGAAGCGCCGACCCGCAGCTGGCCGATCTGATCCTCGACCGCGCGTATTTTGCCGAGTATCACGAAACCGCCGCGCAGGTCGGAAGCGCGTTCCTGATGGGCTATGCGCAGCTGCAGGCGGACAGCGCGAATCTGCGCGCCGCCGTATGCACAAGGACGCTGCGTTTTTAAAGAGCGTCCTCGTTCCCGGCGGGAGCGTTCCGGCGGAGGAGATCTGCCAGGTGCTTGCGCAGGACGAGCCGTTTGCGCCGCTGTTTGCGAACACTGCGCTCTTCGCCGCCGCGCAGGCGGGCGACGAGTCGCAGTCTGGCTCTCTGACTGCGTTTGAACGGCTGTGCGACAACACGCTCACAGCGTATTTCGCCAAGGCAAAGTCGGTCGTATTCGGGGAGCAGGTCGTCATCGCCTATCTCTGTGCGCTGGAAAATGAAATTTCAGCGGCCCGCATGATCATAAGCGGCCTGCAGGCGGGGCTGCCCGCCGACACGATCCGCGCACGGCTGCGGGATCTGTATCAATGAGCGAGGTGATCGGTATGTATAAAATCGCAGTTCTGGGCGAACGCGAGAGCGTCATGGGCTTTGCGGCTCTGGGCCTCGCCGTGTTCCCCGTGGACTCCGCCGAGGAAGCGGCGGAGGTCTTCCACCGCCTCACAAGGCAGTCCGACGCATACGCGATCATCTATGTGACCGAGACGTATGCCGAGGCGCTGCATGCGCAGATCGAAAAATACGCGTCCAGCGTTACCCCGGCGGTCATTCTAATCCCCGGCGCAGGCGGCTGCAAAGGCCTCGGCATGAATGCGCTGAACGCCGCTGTCGAACGCGCGGTCGGCTCGAATATTCTTTAAACAGCATCCTTGAATACAGAAAGGATTCGATGAAATGTCAGGTAGAATTGTAAAGGTATCCGGCCCGCTTGTTGTTGCCGAGGGGATGGAAGACGCCAACATGGCAGACGTCGTCCGCGTCGGCAAGCAGCAGCTGATCGGTGAGATCCTGAATATGACGGGCGGCTCGGCCTCCATTCAGGTCTATGAGGAAACGAGCGGCCTCGGCCCCGGCGCCGAGGTCACGACGACCGGCATGCCCCTCTCCGTCGAGCTTGGGCCCGGTATGCTCGAAAATATTTACGACGGTATCCAGCGCCCCTTGACCGAGATCCGCGACCGCTGCGGGGAAACCATCGCCCGCGGCGTGCAGGTTCCGGCGCTGAACCGTGAAAAGAAGTGGGCCTTTACACCCACGGTCAAGAAGGGCGACAAGCTCTCCGGCGGCGACGTGATCGGCACCGTGCAGGAGACGAGCGCCGTTCTGCACAGGATCATGGTGCCGCCCAAAATGGCGGGCACCGTCAAGGAGATCCAATCCGGCGAATTTACCGTCGAGCAGACAGTCTGCGTACTGGAAACGGAAAAGGGCGAGGAGCATTTAAGCCTCATGCAGAAGTGGCCCGTGCGCGTGGCCCGTCCGTATGACCGGAAATTTACCCCCTCGAAGCCGCTTATGACCGGTCAGCGCATCATCGACACCATGTTCCCGCTGGCCAAGGGCGGCACAGCCGCCGTTCCCGGCCCGTTCGGCTCGGGCAAGACCGTTGTGCAGCACCAGCTGGCCAAGTGGTCGGACGTGGACATCGTCGTTTATATCGGCTGCGGCGAGCGCGGCAACGAGATGACTGACGTTCTGATGGAGTTCCCGGAGCTGCACGACCCCAACACCGGCGAACCCCTGATGAAGCGCACAGTCCTGATTGCAAACACCTCCGATATGCCGGTCGCGGCGCGTGAAGCGTCCATCTACACCGGCATCACCATCGCGGAGTATTTCCGCGACATGGGTTATGACGTGGCCGTTATCGCCGACTCCACCTCCCGCTGGGCCGAGGCGCTGCGTGAAATGTCGGGCCGTCTGGAAGAGATGCCCGGCGAAGAGGGCTACCCCGCATATCTGGCCTCCCGCCTCGCGCAGTTCTACGAGCGCGCAGGCTGCGTCGAGTGCCTCGGTGCGGACGAGCGGCGCGGCTCTCTGACCGCCATCGGCGCTGTCTCCCCTCCGGGCGGCGATATTTCGGAGCCCGTTTCGCAGGCGACGATGCGCATCGTCAAGGTCTTCTGGGGTCTGGACGCTTCGCTGGCCTACGCGCGCCATTTCCCGGCCATCAACTGGCTGACGAGCTACTCTTTGTACCTTGACACGCTCAAGGGCTGGTGCGACGAGAATCTGGGACGCAGCTTCATGCAGAACCGCGGCCGCGCCATGGCGCTGCTGCAAAAGGAAGCAGAGCTGCAGGAGATCGTCAAGCTGGTCGGTCAGGACGCGCTGTCCCCGGCGGACAACCTGACGCTGGAATCCGCAAAGATGATCCGCGAGGACTTCCTGCAGCAGAACGCGTTCCTGGAGAACGACCAGTATTCGTCGTTTGACCGGCAGGCCCGTCTGCTGGACCTGATCCTCCGCTACAAGGATCTCTGCGACGCGGCCATCGAGCGCGGCGCGGATATCTGGAAGCTCTATGCCATCGCGGCCCGTGCCGCCATCGGCCGCGCGAAGACCGTTCCGGCGGACACGTATCAGGACGTTTACGCGAAGATCGTATCCGATATGGAGCAGCAGATCGAAGAAGTTGCAAAGGAGGCTGAGGCTGAATGATCCGCGAATACCGTACCATCCGTGAGGTCTCCGGGCCTCTGATGATCGTCAAAAACGTCGAGGGCGTCACCTACGACGAGCTGGCCGAGCTGGAGCTGCCGAACGGCGAGGTCCGGCACTGCAAGGTTCTGGAGTGCAGCGGCGATACCGCCGTCGTGCAGCTGTTTGAAAACTCCGCCGGCATCAACCTGAAGGACAGCAAGATCCGCTTCCTGGGCCACCCGCTGGAGCTGGCCGTGTCCGAGGATATGCTCGGCCGCGTCTTCGACGGCATGGGCCACCCGAAGGACGGCGGGCCGGAGGTTCTGGCCGCCGAGATGAAGGACATCAACGGTCTTCCGATGAACCCTGCCGCACGCGATTACCCGAACGAATTTATCCAGACCGGCATTTCCACGATCGACGGTCTGAACACCCTTGTCCGCGGCCAGAAGCTGCCGATCTTCTCCGGCTCCGGTCTTCCCCACGCGCAGCTTGCCGCGCAGATCGCGCGTCAGGCGAAGGTTCTGGGCGACGACGCTTCCAACTTTGCCGTCGTCTTCGCGGCCATCGGCATCACGTTTGAGGAATCGGAGTTCTTCATTCAGGAATTCCGCCGCACAGGCGCCATCGACCGCACCGTCGTCTTCTCGAACCTCGCCAACGACCCGGCGGTTGAGCGTATCGCAACACCGCGTATGGCACTGACTGCCGCGGAATATCTGGCGTTCGAATGCGGGATGCACGTGCTGGTCATCATGACCGACATCACAAACTACGCCGAGGCGCTGCGTGAGGTCTCCGCCGCACGAAAAGAAGTCCCCGGCCGCCGCGGCTATCCCGGCTACCTCTATACCGACCTTGCGACGCTCTATGAACGCGCGGGCCGCCGGATCGGCAAGAAGGGCTCCATCACCCTCATCCCGATCCTGACCATGCCGGAGGACGACAAGACGCACCCCATCCCCGACCTGACCGGCTATATCACCGAGGGCCAGATCATCCTGAGCCGCGATCTGTACCGCAAGGGCGTCATTCCCCCCGTGGACGTGCTGCCGAGCCTGTCGCGACTCAAGGACAAGGGAATCGGCCCCGGCAAGACGCGCGAGGATCACGCGGGCACCATGAACCAGCTCTTTGCGGCGTATTCCGCCGGCAAGGACGCGAAGGAGCTTGCAACGATCCTTGGCGAAAGCGCCCTCTCCCCCACTGACCGGCTGTACGCGAAGTTTGCCGAGGAATTTGAGCAGCGCTACGTCAGTCAGGGCCACGAAGAAAACCGTTCCATTGAGGAAACGCTGAACATCGGCTGGGAGCTGCTGTCCATCCTGCCCGAAACGGAGCTCAAGCGCATCAAGCCGGAGTTCATCGAAAAATACCTGCCCAAAAAGCAGGCGTAAGGCGGTGTTCGCATGGCCAGTAAAACGATCAATCCGACCCGGATGGAGCTTACGCGGCTCAAGGGCCTCCTGCGCACGGCCGTGCGCGGCCACCGGCTGCTCAAGGACAAGCGCGACGAGCTGATGCGCCAGTTCTTCCTGATCGTGCGGGAAAACAAGGAGCTGCGCGCCAAGGTCGAGCAGGGCATCGAGGAGGCCAACCGCGCCATGACCGTCGCGTCGAGCGTGATGTCCCCCGAAATGCTCCAGCAGGCGCTTTTGTACCCGAAGCAGTCGGCGACGTTGGACATGACGTTCCAGAACATCATGTCCGTCTCCGTCCCGGTCTACGAGTTCCACACCAAAAACGAGGACGCCGCGTCCATTTACCCCTACGGCTTCGCGCAGACGTCCGGCGAGCTGGACGATGCGCTGGGCGCGCTGGCCTCCGTATTTCAGGATATGCTTGCGCTGGCGCAGGCCGAAAAGAAGACGCAGCTGCTCGCCTCCGAGATCGAGAAGACCCGCCGCCGCGTCAATGCGCTGGAATATGTCATGATCCCGGAAATGGAGAAAAACATCAAGTATATCTCCATGAAGCTCGAGGAAAACGACCGCGCTACCAAGGTCCGCCTGATGAAGGTCAAGGACATGGTGCTCAAGGACGCGCACGAATTCGAAGATTAAAACCGAAACGCCGTCCCCTGTCACAACGGGGGACGGCGTAAAATTTTGCTGAAAACGGATGGAACGCGCACGCACCGAAAGCTGTCTCACCGGACAGCCTTTTCTCTGCGGGCCAGATGGGCGTAGTAGAGCAGGCACAGCAGGATCTGCACAACGGTCGAGCTGGGGGTCGCGAGGCCGATGTAGAACAGGCGCACATTCAGCAGGCGGGACATGGCGAACGACACGGGGATGCGGACGCCGAACGCGCCCAGAATGCCCTGCGCCATGACAAAGACGGTCTTGCCGAGGCCGGAGAAATAGCCCACAAAGCAGAACAGGAACGAGGTCAGCAGACAGGCGATGGCGTAGGCTTTGAGATAAGTGACATTGTCCGATGAACAGGAGCTACTTTAATGGATGCTGCGGAAAAAGTCAAGCCCGCCCTGCCATTGGCAGGGCGGGCAGTTTCGTTTGGGGAAGGTAAATTACTTGGCTTCCTCGACAGCGTAAGCGGAGGGGGCAGCGGGAACGCCGCGCTTCCACTCGATCAGGTTCACAACGTAGAACGTGATGACGGAGACAAGGCTGCCGAAGACGACCGGCATCATGAACCACAGCGTACCGCCGTTGGACAGAAGCTGCCAGACGACGAAAGCGATGGTGCCGGTGAAGATGGAGATCATGCCGGAGTTCTTCGTTGCTTTCGGAACGGCAAGGCCGAGGCCGTAGGCCGCAAACGGACCTGCGCAGCGGATGCCGAATGCGAAGGTGTTCATGGCGACGAGGGAAACGCCGAACATGGAGATACCCATGGCGACGAGCGCCGCGACGACGTTGCAGGCACGGGTATAGAAGATGGTCTGCTTGTCGTTCAGCTTCTTCTTTCCGCCGAAGCCGGGATAGATGTCGTTGATGATCATCGTGGACATGCACAGCAGGTTGGAGTCTGCCGAGGACATGGTCGCGCAGATGATAGCGGCGGAAATAAGACCAGTGACGATGCCGGGCGCATAAGTACCGGTGACAATCATCATGGCGTTGGAGCCGTTCTCGGCAAGGCCGGGCAGCTGATCCTTCAGCGCGAAAGCGGCAAGGCCGAGGAGGGTCGGGAAGACTGCCATAGCAGCCATGAGAATGGCGCAGAGGAAGGAAGCACGAACTGCAGTCTTCTCGTCCTTGCAGGTCTCGAAGCGGGAGACCATCTCGGGGCCGCAGAGGAAGGTGCAGAAGTAGTTGAAGAAGTAGCCGATGATGGAGGCCCAGCCGATCTGGGTCATGTTCAGCTTTTCTCCGGGCAGAGCAGCGGAGATCGCAGCCCAGCCGCCGGCATGCTTCAGGACGATCGGCGTTGCAATGGCAAGACCGACGAGAATGATGCCGAACTGGATAAGGTCGGAAACCTGATCCGCGATCATGCCGCCGAAGGTCGTGTAGAAGATGGTGACGAAGCCGGCCAGCAGCAGGCAGACGTTCAGGGGGATCGTCGGGATCAGCGCGTTGATAACAGCGCCGGAAGCACCGATTTGAGAGGAGGTCAGGCAGAACAGCGACAGGACGCTGAGGACTGCCGTGAAGTTGCTGGAGAGTTTGCCGAAGCGGCGGCCGACGACCTCGGGGATCGTAACAGCCATGGTCTTGCGGATCTTGGGTGCAAAGTAGGCCAGCGGGATCATGGCCAGAGACGCGGCCAGGACGTACCAGATCGCGCTGACGCCCCATGCGCCGAACGCTTTCTGCGCGAGGCCGGTGGTGCTGCCGCCGCCGATGTTGTTGGCAGACAGCGAGAACGCGACCATGAACAGGCCCATTCTGCGGCCGGCAACGAGATAGTCTGCGCTGCCCTTGATGTTGATCTTGCCGACGACGTAGCCGATGATCATCATGCCGACCATGTACGCAAGAACGATTACCAATGCGCCAGTTTGGATTTCCATAGAGTTCCTCCTTGATTTCTCTTTCTTGAACGACTTATTCACAGTTCGTTCATATTGCGTATTTTATCCGACGACGCCACACTTTGTAAATTGACAATTCGCACAAGGAAAAACGCCTGTTTTCTGGCAATATAGACAAGGTACGAAAAATGCTCAAAAAGTTTTGATATCTTCTTGAATCTGGATATTTGGATTCTCCCGTGCTGCGTCGCGGAAGACGCCGAGCAGCTTTTCCGCATATGGCCCGAGCGCGTCATACAGGCAGCCGGTATGCTCCAACAGGAGCGTGCACGACGGCAGTTCCGTCAGCACGTCGTACAGCGCGTCGAGATTGCGCCCGTAAAACGCGGGCAGCGCGAACACGCGCGCAAAGCAGTCGTGCGCGGCTGCGCGGGAGGTCAGCTCCCGGCAGTCGATGCGGTATGTCAGTTCCATATGACGGTGCCTCCGTCCACGGTCAGCTCCGTAAACGACGCGTAGTGGTCGGATGTGTAAAAGTACAGTCCGTCGTTCGAGAAGATCAGGCGCTCCGCCCCACGGGAATCCGCGCCGAGCGTGTTGATATCGCATTCGGTATAGGTTCTTCCTGTTCCCTCCGGCAGAAGCCCCTCGCGGTTGCCGAAGCGGTCGCCGCCGATGGCGGCTCCGGCCTGATACGCTTCCACGCTGCCGCCCTCCCAGCCGAGCGCACGGGCTTCCTCCTTGGTCATGTAGTTGTCCGGCAGATGACCGTAGGTATCGAGATACAGAACGACGTGCTCTGCATCGTAATAATACGCGTGCGCATCGACCGTGTCGGCGGTCTGTGTGACCTCCGGGTCCTCGGCGGTCACAAACTGCTCGCCCGATTCGGGCGCTTCCGTCTCCTCGGACAGCGCAGCGTCCGCCAGCTCCTGCAGCGTCGTAACGCTGGATTCCACGATCTGCACCGTGTCACGCACCGTGCAGCCGCCGGGCACCAGCAGCGTCAGCGCCAGAAGCAGCGCCAAAATCCGTTTTTTCATGGTCAGTCTCCTTTCAGCTCCCGCGCAATGGCCCGCATCAGCGCCTCCGGCAGCTTTTCCACGCGCCGGTCGTAGGTCACAAAGCCGTTGACCTCGTCCTCCACGTCGCTCAGCTGCGTGTACACATCGGCGGCAAGGCCGGACTTGCACGCGGGGACGATCTGCGTTTCATAGAGCGTTTTGACCGCCTCACCCAGCGCCTCAGGCGTCTGGTAGCCCTTATAGCCGAAGTTCTTCGCGTTCCAGGTGTGCCCCGCGACCGGCAGATTGTACCCGCCGAACTCCGACAGGACGACCGCGCGGCCCTTTTTGTCAGGCTTAAAGCGGTACGGCTTGAAGTACACGTGCAGGCTCTTCACGTCGCTCACGCCCTGATCATGCCAGCCGCTGGCGTGGTCGATCAGCCGCGTGGGGTCGAGCCTGCGGAGCAGGCGAACCGCATTCTTCGCGTCAAACTGCCCCCAGCCCTCGTTGAACGGCACCCACAGGACAATGCACGGGCAGTTCTGCAGCTGCGCGACCAGTTCCTCCAGCTCGCGGGTATAGCTGTCGCGCCCCTCCGCGTCCGTGCGGGCAAAAAGCCGGTAATGGCTGTCCTTGAGATGAACGCCGGTGATGAGCGGCGCGGAGATGGTCAGCAGATTGTACTGTCCGCCGCCGGAGGGCATATCCTGCCAGACCAGCATGCCCAGCCGGTCGCAGTGATAATACCAGCGCATGGGCTCGACCTTGATGTGCTTGCGCAGCATATTGAAGCCCAGCCGCTTCATGAGCGTAATATCATAGATCAGCGCCTCGTCCGACGGCGCGGTATACAGTCCGTCCGGCCAGTAGCCCTGATCGAGCACGCCATGGTGGAAATACGGCTGCCCGTTTAAGAGCAGGCACGGATGGCCCGCCGCGTCCTTCCCGGTGCCGACGGTGCGCATGGCGAAATAGCTTCTGACGGTATCGTCCCCCAGCGTGATGGTCACGTCGTAGAGGTTCGGCGCCTCCGGCGACCACAGGTGCAGCTGCTCCGGCGGCAGAACGGCGCTGCCGCAGCCGTCCTCGTCCGTTTCGCCGCTGCCGACGGGCGTTCCCTGATAGGAAATTTCGATTCGAGCGCCCTTCGGCGCGGGCGCGGCGAGCCCCCAACGGACGCGTCCCTCCGGCAGCTCCGGCGTGAACAGGAGCGCCTGCACATAGTTCTCCGGCACGTGCTCGGCCCAGACGGTCTGCCAGATGCCGCTCTGCGGTGTGTACCAGATGCCGCCGCGCTTCGTCTTCTGCTTGCCGCGCGAGAGGGGTACAGCGTCCGTATCGTCGCGCACGGCGACAGTCAGGATGTTTTCGCCATCCCGCAGAAGCTTTGTCATATCCAATGTAAAGGCCGTATAGCCGCCCGTGTGCGTCCCGGCAAGCAGGCCGTTGACGTACACCCATGCCCGCTGGTCAGCGGCACCGATGTGCAGCAGCATCCGCCCGCCGTCCGGCTTTGCAAACGGCAGCGTCCGCCGGTACCAGAGCACCTGACCGGGCTTCAGAATTCGGCCCACCCCGGACAGCGGCGCTTCCGGCGAAAACGGCACGAGGATCTCCCCGTCCCACGCGCCGGGGCAGGCGTCGGAGGCCGTGATGGCGTAGTCCCAGAGGCCGTTAAGATTGTAATAGCTTTCCCGCACGAGCTGCGGGCGGGGATATTCCTGCAAAACAGCGTTCTTGTCCAGCGCTTCGCCCCAAGGTGTCAGCATTTTGTCCCCTCCTTCTTTTTAAGCGCCAGCACCGGCGGCAGAATCAGCAGCAGCACAATGGCAGCGGCCAGAAAAATGGACGGCGTCGGCACGGTTTTTACCACGCCGAGGTCAACATAGGTCGAATCGCTGCCGCGAATGACCGCCGCGCCGATAGCCGGGCCGAAGATCATCGGCAGCAGCACGCCGAAGATCATGCGGATGCCCTGGAAATGTCCGGCTTTGCCGGCAGGCGTATGGTCGCGGATGACACCGGACAAAATCGCCGTGACCAGCATATAGCCGGACATCATAATGCAGCCCGTCAGAATCACGGCCAGCATCGACCGCGCGAAGAACATCCCGAGCAGTCCTGCGAACATGACCCCCGCCGCCGGAAGCACGCACCGCAGCTCGCCGAGCCGGTCGATCACGCGGCCGGAGAGCACACTCACGACCGACGCGAAGATCAGCACAATGCCCAGCACAAGGGCATAGCCGTCAAAATGCAGATAGTTCTGCATATAGATGATGAGATACGGGAAAAAGACCTGCACGGCCACGGAAAACAGGCAGAACGCCGCGAAGGACAGATAGAGTGCCGGGTTTCCCCGCACGACCGACGGGCGAAGCCCGTAGACAAGGTTTTTTAGACCATTGTCCCGTCTCGGCTTCAGCTTCGGCTCCGGGATCAGGAAGACGGACACAACTCCCGTCAGAACAACGAGTCCGCCGAAGATCGCGAAGAATTTCTGCCACTGCCCGCGCTGTGTCATGCCGTCGAACAGGCCAAAAATGACGAGCATGGAGATCAGCGGCAGAATGGCCAGCACGGATTCTGCCTTGCCCCGCGCCGCGTTCGGCACGGTGTCGGTGATCCACGCGTTGAACGCCGCGTCGTTGGCCGTCGAGCCGAAAAACGTCATGACGCAGTCGAGCACGACGATCATCACCGCCGCGGCAGCGAGGTGATCCAGAATGCAGTTCTGTCCTATGTGGAGCCCTATGCATCCTCAAGC